>Ga0102594_1000739_pt1 | contig 25886 bp, 30 predicted proteins | sample AraplaCol_mLB_r2_2_FD_76863 | JGI IMG/M metagenome (GOLD analysis project Ga0102594, IMG submission 76863) | Arabidopsis root microbial communities from North Carolina, USA - plate scrape MF_Col_mLB_r2 (SPADES assembly) (version 2) | ecosystem: Host-associated > Plants > Roots > Endosphere...
CGACCTCGGTGTAGCCGCTGGCCAGCACGATGGCCGCAGGCGTGCCGCGTGCGGCGAGGGCGCGCACCGCTTCGTGCGCGCGATCGGCGCCCAACAGCACGATGCCGACATCGGGCGCCTCCGGCAGGGACTGGACATCGGGGTAGCTCTTGAGCCCGCCGATCGTTTCGGCACGAGGGTTCACCGGATAGATGGCACCCCCGAATCCATGCTTCGTCAGGTACGCGACCGGGCGGCCCGCGGTCTTCGTCGGGTCGGCGGAGGCGCCGATCACGGCCACGCTGCGCGGCTTCATGAGCCGCGCGATCGCGTTGTCGGGCATCGATGCGCTCATGCCGACTTCTCCTTGCCGGCATTCAGGAACGCCAGCACCGCATCGCGATGCTGCTGCGTGGTGTAGCAGATGCCCTGCGCCTGGCTGCCCTTGGCGAACACCTGTTCGGCCGGCGATTCGAAACTCTGGTTGAGGATCGACTTGCCCAGCGCGATCGCAGCGGCAGACCCTTGGGACAGCTCAACCGCCCAGGCCTGCGCATCAGAAAGAAGGTTTTGTGCACTGGTCACGCGGTCGGCAATGCCGAGCTTCAGCGCTTCTTCGGGCTCGACCTTGCGGCCGGTGAAGATCAGTTCCTTGGCGCGCGAAAGGCCCACGCGCCGCGGCAGAAAGTACATGCCGCCGCCGTCGGGAATGAGCCCGCGCTTGATGTAGCTCCACGCGAAGCTGGCCGCCTCGGAGGCCAGCACGAAGTCGCACGCCATGGCCATGTCGGCGCCCAGCCCGTTGGCGCCGCCGTTGACGGCCGCGATCACCGGCTTGGGCATGGTGTGCAGGAGCGACACCGAATGGTGCACGCGCTGCTGACGGCTCCATCCGTTGAAGCCCACCTCGCCCGCAGGGGCGTCCATGCGCCGCTGCATGCCGGCCACATCGCCGCCGGCGCAGAAGCCCTTGCCGGCGCCGGTCAGCACCAGCGCGCGCACCGTGTTGTCGGCGCCTATCTTCTCGAGCGCAACAATGAAGTCGCTGCGCATGCCGTCGGTGATGGCATTGCGCTTCTCGGGGCGGTTCAGTGTCAGGGTCGCGATGCCTGCGTCGACGCGCAGTTCGATCAGCGAAAGTGCCGTGTCTGGCGTGGTGCTCATGGGATGGTGCTCCTCAGTCTGTGGTGATGTGGTTGTCCTTGACGACCTTGCGCCAGCGCACTTCCTCCGCGCGGACATAGGTGTCGAGCTGTTCGGGCGCGCCGACGTCGACGGCAAGGCCCTCCGCTTCGGTCTGCTTGGCGAACGCGGGCGCCTTGACGGCTTTCCTGACCGCGGCATTGAGTCGGTCGACCACGTCCTTGGGCGTCTTCGCCGCCACATAGAGGCCATACCAGCTCTCGGCCGCGTAGCCCGGCACGCCGGCCTCGGCGAGCGTCGGCACACTGGCATAGGCGGGAGAGCGCCGGGCGGTGGTCACGCCGAGCGCGCGCATCTTGCCGCTGTCGACGAACGGGCGAACCGCCGAGGCGGTGGCGAACATCATGTCGACCTGCCCGCCCAGGAGGTCGGTCATGGCAGGGCCTGCACCTCGGTAGGGAATGTGGGTGAGCTCGACCTTGGCGAGGTTCTTGAAGAGTTCGCCCGCCAGGTGCGCGGAGGTCCCGTTGCCTTGCGACGCGAAGGTCAGCTTGCCTGGTTTTTCCTTGGCAGCGGCTGTGAGGTCGGCGACTGTCTTGTAGGGGCTGTCGGCGCGCACCACGAGCACGTTGGGTGAGACACCGATCAGCGCGACGGGAGCAAAGGCTTTGTCGGTGTCGTAGGGCATCTTCGACTGGAGCCCCGGGTTGACCGCGTGCGCGAAAGTGGCCATGACCAGCGTGTAGCCATCGGGCGAGCTCTTGGCGACGAACTCGCTGCCGATGATCGTGCCAGCGCCCGGCTTGTTGTCGACGATGACGGGCTGCCCGAGCGCTTCCGACATGCCGACGCCGAGCGAACGGGTGATCGCATCGGTGCCGCCGCCGGGCGCGAAGGGCACCACGATACGCAACGGTTTGTCCGGAAAGGCTGCGCATGCGGCGAGCGGTGTCACCACAGCGAACGACAAGGAAATGGCGCCAACGAGCGCGCGAAACGAATTGAAGGCCGGCATGCGTGAGTCTCTCTTTGTAGGGGTGGATTGCAGCAGTGAAGCGAGTCTTCAGCTTAGGTCGCATACTCGCTGCGCACACCCCGTCAATTCCATCTGATGGAAGTGATGCATGCTCCTCGCCCTCGAGATTCACGGAAAAGAAATGGCTAGCACGCTCAATCGTTCGCTCGAACGCGGCATCGAAATCCTTCGCGCCTTCCGGCCCGGCTCCGCCTTGCTCGGCAACGGCGAGATCGCCGAGCGCACCGGTCTCTCACCCGCGACCGTGAGTCGCCTGACGCAGACGCTGGTGGCGGCCGGCATGCTGGCGCACGACAGGAGTGCGCGTGCCTATCGATTGGCCGCGCCGGTGCTGAGCCTGGCGCATGCCATGCGCACAGGTTCTCTCGTGCTGCAGGCGGCCGCGCCGCTGATGCGTGCGCTCGCCGAGAAGCTGCGCATCAATGTCGGGCTGGCAGTGGCCGACCGAACCGAAATGGTCTACCTCGAATCGATCCGCTACAACCGTCGTGCCTCGCTGCGCAACGTGGTGAGCGGGCAGCGCGTGCCGATCGAGTTGACCTCGTTGGGGCGCGCATGGCTGGCCGTTGCACCAGCCGACGTGCGCGAGGCGCTGTACGCGGATTTCGCTGCGAGAAGAGCCGACTGGCCCCGGCTCCACAGCGACATCCAGAAGGCCATCGACAACGTCCAACAACGCGGCTGGTGCGCCACGTCGTGGCAGCCGGAAGTGGTGGCGCTTGCCACGCCCTTGAAGCTGGGCGTGGAGTGGGATTACGTGCTGAATGTGAGCGTCTCTTCCACGGAATCGCCTGGCGATGTAGCGGCGGAACTGCATGCGCCGCTGCTGGCGCTGAGCGCAAAGATCACCCGCGCCGTGGACGCACGGGAGTTGGCCGTGAGCGGGAGGGGAAACGCGAACTAGGATTTGACTTGGTCGTACGCCTTCGGTGGCAAAGGTTCCTTCACAGGAACGCTGCATGAACGTCGAAGACGTGCTTCGCTTTCTCACCGGCAGGGCATGTGACTCGTTGCAAATCGCCTGCCGCGTCGCCTTCCTTTTTTTGCGGCCCGCCGTCCGTCCGGGCCATGCAGGCTTGGGGCACGCGGAAGCGAACCGATTCCAGAAAAAAATCTGTCTGCCTCCTCTTGAAAAGTTTTTTTCGGGAACCTAGTTTCTTCACCGTCGGAAACTGGTCACCGCCAAAGGAGGTATCGACATGACCATGAACTTGCTCAAGCAAATTGCCGGCTCTCGCTTGCCCCTGACTTTCTATCGCACCACGGACATCGACCAGGTTCGAGTCCTTCGCGCCGCAGGCCTTGTGGTCGCCATGGTGCCCTCGCCGGCCCACGCCTCTTCGGGATCGCCTTCTGTGGCCCAGGTCTTGGCGATCACGCAAAAAGGCCGGGAGGAACTGGCGAAATTCAACTACCCCGAATCGCGGTCACCGCGCTGGCGTCTGAGGATGCCTCGCATCAAGACAGTGTCCTGGCCGCGGACGCTGCGCTCAAGTGCCGACTCTCGCAAGTCCGCACCCATGCAATAGGCGCCTTTCGACCAGGCAAGCGCGCCTTGCCGTCATTCCAAACTGCCAGTTGTTCAACCGTGCGCCGCCTCGGTCGGCCGAGGCGTGCCTGCATCCAGGAGATTTGCCATGTACCGTGCTTTGTTCCCGCGCGACCTGTTCGCCGAAATCGATCGTCTGCAGCGCGACATGCGCCAGGCTGCGGACCTGTCGCCAAGCATCCGCGGCCTTCCCCGCGACGGCTTTCCCGCGCTCAATGTCGGCAGCACCGACCGGGCCCTCGAGATCTACGCCTTCGCGCCCGGCATCGATCCCGCGTCACTCGAAGTGACTCTCGAGCGCGGGCTGCTCACCATCGCCGGCGAGCGAAAGGGAATCACGCCGCGCCCGGAAGACAAAGCCACGCTCCATATCAACGAGCGGTTCGAAGGCGCCTTTCGCCGCGTGATGACGCTGCCCGAAGACGCCGATCCTGAGGGTGTGGAAGCCAAGCTGAGCAATGGGCTTCTTCACATCACCGTCCAGCGCCAAGTGGCCGCGCAGCCACGCCGCATCACCGTCCAGTGAACGCCGAAAAACCAGGAAGGAGAAATCATGAACAGCGATATCCAATCGGCTGACCGTCCCAGCCGCCATGACGCCGAAACACCCGAGAATTCCCGCTATGAGGTGTCGGCTCTCACGCCTCCCGTCGATGTGATCGAGGACGTGAGCGGCATCACTTTGTACGCGGACCTGCCTGGCGTCAGCCGTGAAGGACTCAACCTGCACGTGGAGGCCTCGACACTGACGATCGAGGCCGAATCGTCCTTGAAGGTCCCCGATGGGTTGAAGATCAGCCACACCGAAGTCGCACTTGGTCGCTTCCGGCGCGTCTTCACCCTCAGCAAGGAACTCGACACCGAAAAGGTGACCGCTGAACTGGACCAAGGCGTTTTGAAGCTGCGGATACCGAAGGCGTCGCATGCGCAGCCACGTCGCATCGAGGTGAAGACTGGGTAGGAGCTGGTCGGACGGCCTCGCCGAGCCGAGGCCGTCTCGCCAAGACTCCTTCTGGCTGCCACCGCCGGTTGAGCTGCTCGAAGGCGGCAGCTTCGCCTATTGACGACCAGCGCGCTACAAGTTGTAGTGCATAGATTGCTTCGTAGCGATCAATTTTGCAAGCCATGTCAAAGAAGTCGATTGAGGTCCTTGTGCAAAGCGAACCGCCCATCAAGCCACTGACGGCTTCGATACTTCGTGCGCTGTTGTCCCTTCCGCTGGGTGCTCAAGCGAAAGAACTTGCGGTACTGTTGAACTGCGATGTGGAACAGGTGCGGCGCGCACTTCGTGCCGCTAAAGCGAAGGCACTCGTGGATGTCGAGCCAGGAGATCGCATGGGGCCTGCAGAGTGGTTCCTGTTGCCGGCTGGCAAGGAGACATTGCGCGCGTACGAGCGGATGAATCCGCCTCCAGTCGCTTCTGCCCAGCATCGCTTGCCCCCTTCGCTGCCCAACGTTCCGAACAGTGTTTTCGCCCTTGGCAACTTTGCAAACTAGCAGTGCCACGCCCGCGGCCGCGAGGTCGTTGACAATCGTGGGTTGACGCTCCTCGTTCGTTGACGCGACGTTCAACGTTACCCAGCCCGCCTCGAACGGTCGACCGCACTCTCGCCGTGTTGGCCGAGCACCGCCGAATGCAACCGGCGGCCGGAACCGGTCAACAGCGACCCTTCGGCATCGCCATGCAGGCATTTGTGAGTGGGCTTGGAGAGCTGCGCCGCCGGAAAACCGACAACAGGCTCGTTACCACCGGCACGCAGGTCGACATACGCGGAGACGGCGCATTCATTTATCTGCGCCTCTTGCACCAAGCAGATCGCGCACGGCAACGGCCACCACCAAAAGCGCCAAGCCGGCGGCGGTCAGCGTTGCCGCCGTGTAGAAGCCAATCAGAGCCCAGTAAAAGACGGGCTGCTCTGCTGCGAGGATGTCAGCGCCCTTGCGATTGTCGAGTGCCCCAGTGCGCAGGCCTTCCAACACTTCGGTCGCTGCCATAAGGCAACCCCAGCCGATCAAGGTCGCCACGGCGAGGGCCGCCAGCGACGGTAGCCACGACCGTCGGCGGCTCGGGATATCCGAAGGACCCGTCACGTACTCACTGCGTTAGCAAAGGTTAAGCGATTCCCGAACGAAAGCTGATTGCCTCCAGATCACGAGGCAGATGGTTCCAGGCAATCTTCCAAGTCATCGGAGACGCTCGACTGGACGACTTCCATTGTCGATCTGATTGAAGCTTCTGCGTTTGGACAGTTCTCTGCAGTGCGGTAAGGGCCCGGTCATCCCATCTTGACACGCAACAGTCTGCTGGTAAGGCGTTTGACTGGATCTTCCCCTTCGGCCAACGAAGCGACTTGCGCGGCCCGGCGGACCTGATCTTTCGGCTTCAAGTGGCATAGCTAAGATGCCCGGGGTATCAGCCAACCAGGACCGGCATTCGATGAGCGAAAGTGAAGAAGCAGACAAGCAGGACTCGGCGTTGGCCGCCGCTTTGCCAACAAGCGAGCCCGCACCGCAGGGCTCTGCCTTGGAGGTCTTTGTCGCCTTCTCGAAGCTCGGGCTGACCTCCTTCGGCGGGCCTGTCGCTCACCTCGGCTACTTCCGTACCGAGTTCGTCGAGCGTCGGGCGTGGTTGGACGACAGGAGCTACTCCGATCTGGTCGCGCTCTGTCAGTTTCTGCCAGGTCCCGCCAGCAGCCAAGTTGGCATCGCGTTAGGACTCGGACGCGCAGGGTGGCTGGGGGCATTCTGCGCATGGGTCGGTTTCACTCTTCCGTCCGCCGCAGCGCTCATCTTGTTCGCGCTGGGCGTCACCCAATGGGCCGCGTTGGCGCAATCAGGTGCGGTTCACGGCCTCAAGGTCGTTGCAGTTGCCATCGTTGCGCAGGCCGTATGGGGCATGGCCAAGACGCTTTGTGCGGACCGTCTGAGAGCGGGCGTGGCCATCGTAGCCGCGCTCTTTATGCTGGCCGTTCCGTCGGCGATGGGCCAGGTCGGTGCCATTGTTGCAGGTGGCATTGCAGGACGATGGGCGGTGCAACTCGGACACCTGCCGGTCGCGGAGCATCGCGACTACGGCATCAGCAAGAGAACGGGCGCAGCGATGCTCTTGAAGTTCGGCCTGTTGCTCGTACTGCTGCCGGTGCTGGCGGCCGCAGTTCGGTTGCCAGCTCTGTCGGCCATCTCGTCGTTCTACCAATCGGGCGCACTCGTGTTTGGCGGCGGGCATGTGGTGCTGCCGCTGCTGCAGGCGAGCGTCGTACCCACCGGCTTGGTCACCAACGATGCGTTCCTCGCCGGATACGGGGCCGCCCAAGCCGTGCCGGGTCCCTTGTTTACCTTCGCCGCTTACCTCGGGGCAGTGATGACTGGAACGCTTGGAGGATGGGTCGGTGGTCTGACGCTGCTCGTTGCCATCTTTGTTCCTGCGTTCCTGATGGTGGCCGGCGCCCTGCCGTTCTGGGAGCCGCTGCGCCAGCGCGACGGGGTGCAACGTGCGATGGCCGGTGTCAATGCCGCGGTGGTCGGCGTCTTGGCAGCCGCATTGTACGACCCGGTATGGACGAGCGCCATCCATTCACGCGCCGATTTCGGGCTGGCCCTGGCCGCCTTCGGCTTGCTGGTCTACGGGCGGCAGTCGCCTGTGCTGGTCGTGGCGCTTGCGGCGGCTGCGGGCTGGATGCTTGCGCTTTGAACCCGGCATCCCCTTTCTACGAGCCAACGATGGGACGGTGGGACGGTGGGTCAGCTTTGTTAGTACCGATGCAATCTTAACCCGCTGATCACGATTGCACTGGCGCTAACACACCGTCGACAGGAACTCTTCCATCGATTCGATGCAGACACCGGGCGCACTGAGATGGGGGCAATGCCCGATGTTCTCGATCACGCGCAGGATGCTCCTCGGCATGACCTGATGCATGAACGCGCCCACGGTGGTTGGCGCAATGACGTCGTCATCGCACTGCAGGATCAGGCTGGGCGTCTGCAACTCGGGCAGCCGATCACGATAGTCGGAGAGAAACGTGACGCGTGCGAAATGCTCGGCGATTTCCGGGTTGGTTCGGCAGAAGCTGTCGGCAAGTTCTCGCCCGAGCGCTGGCCGGTCCGGCGCGCCCATGATGACGGGCGCCATGCTTTTCGACCAACCAAGATAGTTGTTCTTCAGGGTCGAGAGGAGTTCGTCGATATCGGCCCGCTCGAACCCACCGATGTAATCGCCATCGTTCACGTAGCAGGGCGACGGGCCGATCATGACGTGGCCCACGATTCGCCCTGGCTTCGCCAGGTCCGCCAGCATGCCGATCATTGCGCTGACCGAGTGGCCCACGAAGACGACCTGGCGTGACGCCACTTCGTCGAGCAACTCATTGATGTCGTCCGCGTACTTCTGCAGTGTGTTGTATTGGCGTGGCTCATACGCCGACAGGTCCGAGCCGCCGCTGCCGACATGGTCGAACAGGACCGTACGAAACCTGCCTCTGAAGAGCGGCGCCATCAGGCGCCACATCGTCTGGTCGCATCCGAAGCCGTGCGCGAAGATGATGGTGGCGGGCCCGCTACCCGACACCCACGCATTGTTGCGGCGCCATACGTCTGTCCTCATTCCATTCGCAGCATTGTTCTCGGCCATTTGTCCAACCTGAAGCGACACGCGTCCCGTCACCCTTGGCGACGACCGCGAACCATCGAGCGCGGAGCGCCTTGCGGCCTGATGAGGCGCACCTTGAGGGAAAGCCGTCAATTCTGGTTCTCGGGTCGAGCGATCGTCAAGCATGTATCCCACACCGCGTACCGTGTGAAGAAGCTTGACCTCGAACGGGTTGTCAAGCTTGACGCGCAAGCGACGCATGGTGACTTCGAGGACATTGTCTTCGCTGCGCGCAACGGTGCGCCAGACCTCGTCGAAGAGTGCGGCGCGAGAAAGCACTTGCGCTGGCCGGCGCAAGAGTGCGACGAACAGCGCGAACTCCGTTCGCGTGAGTTGCACAGATTTGCCGTTCCGCCAGCATGTGCGGGCTTCGAGGTCTATCTCCAGATTGGCGAAACGCACCCGTTGAGATTTTGGCTTCGACGCGAGCAGCAGCGCGTGCACGCGATTGACAAGTTCAGCTGGCTCGAACGGCCGGACCAGAAAGTCGTTCGCTCCGAAGTGGATTCCCTGCAAACGCGACGCCACCGTGTCGCGTTCCGTCAGGACGAGGACGGGCGTGCTTTTGGTTCGGCGGATCGCACGCAGGATCGAATAGCGATCGGCGTCGCGGGGGTCTGCCTCGAGCAGAATTCCCGCATAGTCGCCATGTGAGCCGAGCCACTTGGCCTCCACGGGGTCACGCGCGGAGTGCACGCGAAAACCATGGTCCTCCAGCGCTTGCGGAAAGTACTGTTCCGGACTGGAAAGGACAGTTTCGATGACAAGGAGCCGCATGGTGGTGGATTGACATGTTGTTCGCGTGCACAAGGGCAAAGGCCACTTAACGGAATTCCGATTCCATCGCAAATGTGCCCGATGAGGACGACGCTGCCAACCCTCCGCAACCCTGTCTCCGTTCGCTCAGACACCGCTGAGCGGCGGTCTCCACGGCAAGCAAGATTGAAGCCGGTGCATCGCCGTACGTGAAGATGCCGGCTCCAGGGCCGTAGATGCGCTGCGCGTCGGCGATGCCATTGAGATCGAGGGCCCGGACTCGGCCTTCTGCATCGACCGGAGCGAGACGCGCCTGCTGATGATTGCCGGCGGCATCGGCATCATGCCGATCTACGCGATGGCCGAAGAGGGCGCACGCAGAGGGTGTTGCCCTTCGAGCTTCACTACTCATCCCTGCTCGTGGCGATGCTGCCTATGTGTCCTCGCTCGAGCATACTTCCTACGCAAGTCGGGTGTTCATTCACGAGGCCCTGACCCCGCAGGCGGTGGACGAAGTCCTCTGCGACCTTGCCGGTCTGTCCGCGGACGGTGACGGGGTCTATGTCTGCGGACCCCGGCTGCTCATCGCGCTCACCCGCGAGGCTTCCAACCTCGATTCCGCGCATGAGATAGCACGCTCGGCGAGCCTGTGGCCTTGATCAAACTTGGAGTACCTGCATGACCCGACTCTCACGCCAACTCGCGGCATCCGTTGCCGTTGCCGCATCGCTGATGTCGTTCCGTCCGCCTGGGCTGCGGACAAGCTCGCGTCCGCCGACGCCTCGATGCTCAAGGACATCGCAGAGACCAACATGGCGGAAATCGAAACTGGCAAGATCGCGCTGGAGAAAGCCCCGAACGGCGGCATCAAGGAGTCCGCTCAGATGATGGTCGATGACCATTCCTAGGGCCTTGCCGACGTGAAGGCGCTGGCCTCCGCCAAGGGCACCGAGTTGCCCGACGGCCCGAGTGTCAAGCACAAGGCGGTGGGGCTGGAACTCAAGGCTCTGCCGGGCGGCACATTCGACAGCCGTTACGTGAAGCAGGCGGGCGTGGGCGATCACGAAGCCACCGAGAAGCTGCTCAAGAAGACACAGGCCAATGCCAAGGACGCCGACCTGAAGGCATTGGCCGAAGAGATGCTGCCCGTGGTCCAAGGACACCTGCAGCATGCGCGAGAACTGAACACCAGCATCGCCAAGAAGTAGCGGTCAGACCGTTGCCCGATCCGCGAGGACTGGCGCGGCTCGGCCCCCTTGCTCTCAATGTGCGACCCTTCGCCGGTCACCCAGTGCGGTGTCGCGCAGCATCATGATCCGGAGTCGATCATTAAGGCGGTGGTCGCACGGGTTTCGTAGCCTTTGGGATGCGACTTCGGAGTGATTCGTGACCGATCGTGCACAGCATCTCAACAGCTGCCATGGCCAGGCCACACGCAGCAGCGCGGTGGTCAGCCCCGTCACCACTGCGCCGATCACCGCGGCCAGGGGCATGACCAGCCCCGGCAGCACCCCAGGCCCACCGCGGTCAGCTTGGAGTAGCTGAAGCTGCGCTGCGTCAGCGTCAGCGCCACGACGAGGCCCTCGCGCGGCATCCCAATCCAGGTGAAGAAGGTCGCGGTGCTGTCCGGCGCGGTCGCGAGCACGCCGCAGGACGCTTCGTCAAATACGCCGCTCAGGCTCGCGACCAGCGGCGCTGGCGCGTGGCACGGTCCCTAGAACTGCCCCCGTCCATCGCCAGTGCGGTCGTGAACCCAGCGCATGGCTTGTTGCTCTGCATGCCGGGTGGCCTCCGCCGCGGTTCCATAAACGATCTCTTCGGTGTCGTCAGGCAGCAGCGCCTCTTCTTCTGTCGCAGGCGTGCGCAGGAGAGCGACGACCGGGCGATAGCCGCCTTGTTGCGGCTCTGCGCGAAGCTCGAATCTGAAGCCGCGGTACTCCAGTGAGAGGCCGTTGGAATTGGGTGTGATGTCGTTGTTCATGGAATGTGCCCTCGTGAGTTGCACGGAGGGTGCTTGCCGCTGGGGCGACCGGAAGTAGGCACGCAGGGGCATCGTTTGAAGGACGCGACGTCGTCGGATAGCCGCCGCCTTTTGTTCCTGCGAGAACTTGAGTCGCGGGCCGCCTACCCTGCTGGGAAAAGGAGCTGCTGCCGGTATCCGTCGTACCAGCCCTTCAGGGAATTCTTTGTGGATCACTCGGCTGACGGATCGGGCGTCTGACGCATTTGCCATGCGTGATGTAGAGCTCAGGAGCTCGAATCCGATCTTCGCGGGAATACAAGGACGATTTCTTGGTCCAGGTTTTCGTCCGCACCTCTCGGGTCAGCGATTGGTGGAAACCTTTACCTTGACCATCGCCGCATGCCGCACGGTCTTCTGTTGGTTTTTCGCGGCGACGCTCTGCTGCTTGACCCTTGAACTAAACTTCCCCGCCATGTCGTGCGCGTCCACCGAACTGTTCTCGAACGTGCGTCCCAGACTGATGGCCATTGGCTACCGCATGCTTTCGTCCGTACAGGAGGCGGAGGATCTGGTTCAAGACGCATGGTTGCGGTGGCATGAAGAGACGAAGTCGTCCCGAGCCCAGGTCCTGAATGCTGAAGCCTGGCTCGTGACCGTGACTACGCGGATGGCGATTGACCGTCTTCGGGCAGCCAAACTGCGAAGAGCCACGTACGCTGGCGCGTGGTTTCCCGAGCCGCTTTTGGAAGAGGCGCCGACCACGCCTGAGCAAGCGTGTGAGAACGCCGACAATGTGTCCATCGCCTTCTTGCTCCTTCTGGACTGTCTATCGCCGGAAGCAAGGGCCGCCTTTTTGCTGCGTGAGGTGTTCGACGCAGAGTACGAGCAAGTAGCCGAGGCCATCGGCCGAAGTGAAGCTTCCACCCGGCAGATTGTTCATAGAGCCAAAAAGCGGCTTGAGAGCGCGCGCGAATCAACGGGCTTGAAGCCGTTGCCAATGCCAGCAGCGGCTCGGCTGGACCTGTTGCGACGACTCGTTCAGGCAATTTCGAGCGGTGATCTTGAGGGCATCAAGCGGCTGCTCGCAGAGGAATCGGAGATGCTGGGCGACTTTGGCGACGTCAGGCCAAGCTTGTCGGGGCCTTTGCTAGGAGCTCAACGCATCGCTCAGCTTTACTACGCGACTCACCTGCGCCACGGTGCCATGATGCGACTTGAGCCGGCCATACTGAATGGCGAATGGTCGCTCCTGCGCTACCTCGACGGTGCACTTGACTCCGTACAGACGTTCGAGTTCACCGATGTTCAGGTCTCCCGGGTTCGCATCCAGCGGAATCCGGTGAAGTTGGCACGGTTGAAGGAGAAGCTGCTCGCTTTCTGAGTTCCGGGGCCGAGCACGCCCCGATCAGGAAACTGACGTCTGGGCCCAATTTTTTTCCTGCGACTGTCACAAACCAATCACTTCAAGCGTCTTAGGAACAGGTTGCTCCTGCAACCGTTTCACCCTCAACTTGAAGAAAGCGTTTCATGACCCGCGCAGTTTGGTTCCAAGCATCCCCGGAAGGGGCCAAGGCCATCGGTGGCCTGCATCACTTCGTCACCTCTGGCACATCCTTGCCGAACCAGCTTATCCATCTGGTGTTCCTGCGCGTCTCGCAGATCAATGGCTGTGCGCACTGCATCGACATCCATACCCGTGACCTGATTGCTGGCGGAATGTCGGTGGAGAAAGTAGTCCTCGTTCCGGTGTGGCACGAAGCCGAGTACCTGTTCTCAGAGCAAGAACGAGCGGCCCTCGCCTGGTCCGAGGAAGTTACCCGCGTCAGCGAAACACACGCGTCCGATAAAGCCTACGAGGCGGCGTTGGCGGTTTTCGGCGACAAGGATCTGGTGAACCTGACCCTCACCATCGCCACGATGAACGCCATTAACCGCATGGGCATCAGCTTCCGCATGAAGCCGCGGGCGAAGGCTTAGCGCCTGCGGAGCGCAGCTCTGTTGGCGGTACGTGCGTTGCATCCAGGGATGCGGCTGCAGCTCCCCGATCGGGCTGGCCGGCTGCCTCGGCAGCTGCTCAGGCACGCCGCGCAGGTACGCTCATGGAGCGTGCCTGCTGAGCTTGGCGGACTGGAGGAGGCTTATCACAGCGGTTGCCCGCGTTCCCGCGCGAAGGCTGCTGCCGAACAGCCAGTTCTGGCGCGCCAGCCCGATGAACCGATACGGTTCTCCACCCAGTATTGTCGATGGGTAGCTGGGCAGCTGGGCAGTTGGGCACCTCGGGACAGCCTTCGTTCGTGCGCTTGGTGGTGTGCACTACGTCGGAGGGGCAGCCGAAAAAAAAGGGGAACGGAGCGCGGTGCCCGGTGGTGGTGGGATGAATCGAGCGAAGCGCAGCGAGGGTCGCGGCCGGCACGCTGTTGTCCACGATGAACAGCCGGCCGCCGCTGGCATCGATGCGCGCCTGGAGGAAGGCCTGTCCGAGTGTCATGCCGTGGTCGTTCAGCAAGGACAGCAGCTGCAACACGGTGCCGACGATCTTGCGGCCGCGGCGGCTCCCAGTGCGCATCGTTCTCCACTGGGCAGCATGGCGGCAACCCGGCAGACGTTCATCGGTGCGTGTCGGCTTGGTCTACACGATTACCCGCTGCCCAGCGGTCGATGGAAGCTCTCTGCTTCTGAGGTCATAGTTTCCGGGGGGCGACCTCAATCTAAGCTGGTGTATTGAGTTCCGACCGTCCCGGAAGCAGATGCTTACGACCAGCTCAAGCAGAAATGCATTGAATGGATCGAGAAGACCGGGTCAGAAGTCAGCGATGAACACTATCTGTTTGTAAGCGTCACTTGGAACGTTTGAATGTCGGGCTGGCTGAGCCACTGTCGCGCTTCCGCATCGGCTCGATCGTGCGCATTGACCCACCGCCTGATCAGCTCGTTTTGGTCATCAGCCATATTGCCAGGCTTTCGCCCACTGCCGTTTTCCCAGGCACGCAGACAATGCAAAAGATCGGCCGCGCCATCGAAATGCGCTTCGAGGATATAAAGGTAGCGGGGCGCGGCCACCATGGTGTCCGCAAGGGTCAGGTGAGGTCCTTCAACACTCACGCTGAACAGCCGACCGTTCGACGTCGATAGCTTCTGCATTTGCCCCAGTATCACTGGGGGCCGCTTTCTTCGCTTTGGCATGATCAAAAGACGATTGGCTGGTGGCGGGAAAGGGCGGCAAAGCACATTCGGTCTGACTTCGCGCTCCGGGTTACTGGGCGCTGACGGAGGCGCCGCCGCGTCACCGCCCTTCAACGCTGTGAGGCCGGTGCGCATCCGATCGGTCGAAGTGCCTACGGCGCGCAGGGCGACACGGAGTTGTGCGACTGCGCAGCGAAATTCCTTTGCCCATGCTTCGCTTCACCTGGCGTTGACGCTCTGACGTGGAGATTCGGTTGTCTCACGGCGAATCCTCACTTAATCGGGATGCCGACTGGAGCTCCCTCTTCATCGTCGCCATCCTCGCGAGGGCCAACGCGCTCGTCCAGCGCGTATCCAATCAGCCTCTTCATGCCGCCCTGCAGCGCGTCGAGCCACAGGTCGTAGGCCTCATCTGCCGACTCGAGTTCGTTCCATTGGGAAGCATCGTCGACTTCCTCCATAAGCACCCAATAGAAGTGACCGGGCTCCGGCTCATCGACGTGCACTGAGATTCGGCGAATGTGGGCCATCAGCGCCTCTTTGCCAAAAACTGACGCACCGCCTCGGCGGAGTTACCGACGGCTGCGACGGCGTCCCGCAATTCGGCCTCAGAGCGCCCGAACGATTCCGTCCAAGAGCGCACTTCATGCGGCTCCTCAAGCGAAATGACGTTCCGGTCGAGGGCGGTCTTCGATGTGTCGTCTGCCATGCAAATCTCCTGTGAGCACCGGCCTTTGGCCGGCAATGCTTGAAAGTTGCTGCCGTGGCAGGCAGCCGGCCATCCTCAAAAAGCGACTCCGGCTGACAGTTCTTCTCCTACGCGCGCAGGACTGTGCGGCCATGCCGCACCTCACCGAAGACCCTCTGCTCGACGAAACGGGCTGGGACGACGGGATCTAGTTCAACGGCTACCCCGGGGCGGCCGAGTTCGAGCGCGGCGCAGTCCAGCTGCGCTCGCGCAACGGTGCCGATGCCACGCAGTGGTTTCCGGAGATCACCGCGGCTTTGGCCCAGGTGAATGGCAGGCAGTACGTTGCTGACGTAGAGATGTGTGCGCTTGATGAGCTCGGCCGCAGTGACGTCGACAAGCTGCAGGACCGCGCGCGCCGCAGGCGCTGGTACGAGGGCGCCTCGCCTGTCGTGTACGGCGTGTTCAAGCTCCCGGTGTTCCGTGGGGAGGAAATCGGCTGGCAGCCGCTTATCCAGCGCAAGGCACGCTCGCCAAGCTATTCAAGCCGGCCCGGCCTGGCATCGTGGTATGGCGGAACTTTGGCGATCTGCGTGTCAGGATGCCAGGAGGCAGTCATTCCGCTGAAGCTCGGGGGCATGGTCGCGAAACGCGCCGCTACCGTCTACAAGCCGGGCTTGCGTTCGAGCGACTGGGGAAGATCAAGCGCAAGGGCGCAGGAGCGACCCACACTTGAGCGCTGGAAATCCGAGCCATCTGCCGTTGATCTAATCCTCGGCGACGAGGAGTTTGCTGCGGTCCTGACCGCGTTGGCCGATTTGCCTGACCAAGCATTCCAGGACTTGCTCGGAATGAAACGCCATGTGCCTTGGAAAATCGATAATGCGGCCGGCTATCGATGGACGGCACTCCTCTTACTCTTCAGCCTTCGTTCGATCTGCTTCGGGGATTGGCGTGGCTTGATCAGGTGATCGACTTTGTTGGGCGCAAAGGATGTCCCGGTTGTCCCGCGTGACCACTCGCCAGTCGCAATGACTACGGCTTTCCTGCATTGGCAACCAGATAGTCCAATAGCGCCGCGGGCAACGGCGCCAGCCCGTGCCGCTTGCGCACGCACAGCATCAAGGGCAGGGTGGCCCATGCATCTTCCAGGTCGATGACCCGCAGACGGCCGGCTGCCTGCAGCGCCTTTGCAGTGGACGAGGGAACGATGCCGATGCCCACGCCACTGGCGACGAAGTCGCATGCAAGGCGAAAGCTTCGCAACTGGACGCTGTTGCGCAGGGATTTGCCTTGGTCTTGCGCATGCTGCTGGAGCAGTGTGTGCATCCAGCTTCCTCGTCCCGGGCCTACCAGATCGTGGTCCAGAAAGTCGGCGAAGCGCGCTTTGTCGCGCGTCACGCCTGTCCAGTGGGGCGGCGTGATGATGACGTAGCGGTCCGTCGCGATCGGGAGCGTTTCGAGGTCCTTGGTGTCCACGGGCTCGGCCAGCACACCGATGTCTGCGCGACCGTCCGCCACTGCCTGGGGAATCTGGTCGTTGACCATCTCTTCAACGGTCAGCGTCGCGCTCGGGTTCTCCGCCAGAAAGCGCGCCAGCGGTTGCGCCAGGTACTCATACAGAGCCACGGTGTTGCTGTAGAGCTTGACGAAGTTCTTGCCCCGGCTTGTGTACTCGCCCAGCTCGTCGTTCATGCGCTGCACTTCTCCGAGCAGACGCCATGCATGGCCCAGCAGCTTCTTGCCCGCATCGGTAGGCACCACCCCGGCGCGCCCGCGCATGAGCAAGGGTGTGCCCATCTCCAGCTCCATTTCCTTGATTCTGGCGCTGATGGACGCCACCGCACGGCTGGAACGTTCAGCGCCGTGGGTGATGCTGCCTGCCTGCACGACGTTCACGAAGATGCGCAGGTCTGAAATATCGAAACGGACCATGACCGCGGAACTCCTGTTCGGGATTGACCAGGATTTTGCTGCGCAAGATGCGCCGGAGCGCGACGGTCGTTTTTGGGCAGCCTGAGGTTTTTCCGAAGGCAGACACCAAATTTCCAGCTTTTCCGAGCGAAGTCGATTCAGAACAATCCATGGCATTCCACCACTTGGACACACATGACATATTCGGTCATCGGCCGCTGCGGCCGGACAAACGAGATCGGGATCGGCGTGGCCACCTATTCGCTGGCCTGCGGCTCCTTCACACAGGGGGCCCACGGCGGCGCTGGCGTGGCCATGACGCAAGCCAACGTGCGTAAGGGCAATGCGCTGCTGGCGAACCGGATGCTGGCACAAGGCTATTCAAGCCGCAGCGTTGTGCACGCGCTCGTCGGCGACGACACGCACGAGCACCTTCGGCAAATCGCGGTGATGACGCGGGATGGTGGCTCGTCCGTGCACACGGGTGCGGCCGTGGCCGGCTGGGCAGGACATCGCCAAGGTCAGGACTGGGTGGTCTTCGGCAACGTTCTTGTGGGCGAGCATGTGCTGGACGCGATGGCATCGGGCTTCGCGAGCGATCTGGATCAACCGTTGGTCGAGCGCCTGATTCGTTCGCTCGAGCATGGCCGCGACGCCGGGGGACAAGGCAGCGCTGATGCCCACATGCCGGAGCGCTCGGCCTGCGTGGTCGTCACCGGGCGCAAGGCACAGGCAGCATGGGACTTGCGCGTGGACCTGCATCCGCAGGCGGTGCAGGAGCTTCGTCGGGTGTACCAGGTCTTTGCGCACTACCAGCCCTACTATGAAAACCGTGACGAGGACCCGAGTCGGTGCCGCTCGCAGCTTGCCTGGGAGCAAGCCAACCTGAGCCCGGATCAACTGGCGGAGTTCCTCAAATGATTGTCATCAAGAAGCTGGGCGCCCTGTGCGCCTGCATGAGCCTGGGCGCTGCGGCCCTGTCGTCCGGCACCGCTGCTGCGCAGGACTGGCCAAAGGCACCCGTTCGGATCGTTTTGCCCTTCACGCCGGCGGGCGGTGACCAGCTGTTTCGCATCATTGCGCCGCGCCTGCAGGAGAAATGGAAGCAGCCCGTGGTGATCGAGTACAAGCCCGGTGCGAGCAACATTGTTGCCACCGACTATGTGGTCAAGGCCAAGCCGGACGGCCACACCATCGGCGTGACCGGCGCAACGGTGGCCAACAATCCGCTGTTCTACAAGTCGATCCCCTACACCTACGATGATTTCAGTGGCATCACGCGCTTGGTGAATCTCGAGATGGCACTGGTCGCGCGCAACGACTCGCCCTTCAACACCATCCCCGAGTTGGTGGCGTACGCGAAGGCCAACCCGGGCAAACTCAATTGGGGCACGGGCGGGCTGGGCGCCACCTATGCCGGGTTCCGCCAGTTCATGTACGCAGCCGACATCGACATGGTCCATGTGAACTTCGCGGGCTGGTCGCAGGCCCTGTCGGAGCTGATGGGCGGACGGTTGGATCTGGTCATCAACCCCCACGACTCCAGCGTCCAATTCGTCAAAGCCCGGAAGATGAAAATGGTCGCCTCCTTCGGTCCCAAGCGCATCGCAGGCTTCGAACAGGTGGCCGCCGTGAACGAGAGCTACCCCGGTGTGGACATCGTTCCCTACTTCGCGTTCATTGCCCCCAAGGGCGTTCCCGCCACGATCCTGAAGAAGATACAGGTGGACACGGCGCAGGTGCTCAACGAGCCGGCGGTGAAGCAACAACTGACCGAGCTGGGCCTGCATGTCGCCACCTCGACCCCGGAGGAGACGGACCGAGCCTTCCGCGCGGAGACGCAGCAGTGGGCAGAGATCGGGCGTCGCATCAAGCTGCCGCCTCCGCAGTAGCAGACAAGGAATTGCAGAGGGTTGACACGATGCAATGGCCGTGCGTGTGCGTGCAGATTCCGTCCAGAATCGGGTCGATGTATCAGTTTCCCCCCTTCGGCAACCGCTGCGCAGAGCCGCACTGCCGTCGGAGGGCGAAGGATCCAATGTCAATCGAGACATCGCGTCGGAGTTCTGGTCTCGGCGCGGCCGCTTGGCCGGGCGGCCGCGCCGACAACGCTTTCCGACAGCGAGCCACTTCTTGGCCCTGCTTCGCACAATCGCACTTGGCAAGATCGTGCGCGGCAATTCCTCGGTTCAGGCCGTGCCAGTCCACACTGCGGCCGTCTCGACAACCTCAATGAATTGCTTTGCCGAAAATCCACCTGGATACAGCGTGTGGCTTGGCTCCGAGCCCGCGTTGAGGTGCGTCTTCGCATCACCAACGCATGCCGCTCGGAACAATCCTTCGGGGTCGTTCAGCCAACGTCGCTCATCGCTCATCGCGCAGTGCGATTTGGACCTCTTCCAGCGAAACCTTGAGAAAGCCCCGGAACGCTTGGTGTACCTGCGCGAGTTGTGGGTGCCCGCTCGCAGTGAGCCAGTGAACAACCAGTTGTTGCGCCCCAGCGCGATCGGCCGGATGCGGTTCTCCACCCAGTTTTTATCGATCGGGAGGGCTCCATCGTCGATGTAGCGTGTCAGAGCCACCCAGCGGTTCAGGGTGTAGTCGATCGCTCGAGCCAAGTCGACGGGGTGATCTCCACGGCATCGGTACCGACCATGGCATCGTCAAAGCTCACGTTCGTGCCGATGAACGTTCTGGCACAGGCGCTGCGCCGAAGCAGGACAGCCTTGTGCACCTTGGACGAGTTCACGCTCGGGGCGGAATGCCGCCAAGGAAAGACATCGAATATGCTAACGGGTCGTATGTTGTCCATCCACTTGGCGGGACGGCAGAACATAGCCGCAAAATCTAAAAAGGTCGCGCAAATGGCCGACTACACCGCGGACCTGCAAGCGGCGATCGCATCGTACGCACCAGACAGGCAGATCATCACCTTCAGCCCGGCGATGCTGATCCTGCCGCGCGATGGAGAGCGCGGGAACTTCGAGACCGCCGTGCAGATGAGCTACTTCTTCCACGAGTGGATTCACTACCTCCACAACGTGTCGACGGTTCACGGCATGTCCGCGTATTCGAGCTTCATCGGCCTGTGGAACGCCTTCCGGCACACGACGGGCGAGTTGGGGTTGGGTCAAGGCAGGTTCATCACCTCGTCGGCCGAGGAGTTGAAGACGCGCGCCTACTTGGACGTCATCTGGAGCACGCGCCGCCCGGCGGACAAGCCGCTGTTCGGGGAGCCGTCGGTGGACATGTGCCGCATCGTTTCGTGCAAGCCGGCAGGGAATTTCAACGGCATCCCGGACTACCTCGACGTGTCCGTCGAGGTAACCAACAAGCTGGGTGATGTCGTGACCTACCCGAAGGTGATCGGCCCCACCGAGATCGTCGAGTCTGTCGCCTATCTGCTCGAAAGTCATTTTCTGGTTCGCGGATTCAACCATCCGCCGTCATCTACACGCGTCTTCCCGTACCACACGCTCACCTTGCTGGCGCGACACATCGCGCCGGAACTCGACGACAAGACTGTCTTGATGTGCGGCTTGGCCAGCCTTCAAAGCACGTTCCCGACCGACGCAGTGATCCAGTTCCTGAAGGTGTGCCACGAGTTCAGGAAGAAAGGAGAGGACGCCATCGAATGGCTGACTGTTGAGACCGTCCAGCAATTGAGCCTCAACGAACCGGCATTGCGCGCTGGCCTGAAGCAGATCCACGACATGTTCCCCGTTCCTGGCGGCGTGGAGAGGGCCGTGAAGGAGACCGTCGCCTTCATGGAGAAGAACCTCGACTTGCGGTTGGACAACCCGTTCTTCGAGCTCGACTTCGTCGAACACATCCGTGAGGCCGGGCCCGGCAACTTCGGTCAACTCATGAACCGCCTGGTGCTGACCCACGGCATTTGCAGTTGCCGCCAGGAGCGGGCCGGGTTCGATGATGAGATCGTAAGGGATGATCTTTTCAACTTCGCCGTCGCCGCCAGTGACGACAGGTTGACTGACGCGCGGTTGGCCATGCTCGCATCGGTGGACTTCCTGATTAGTCACCTGCAGGCTGACGGCAGCTTCAGGGCGACGGCCGATCTACAGAATCGCAAGTGCCCGTTCTTCAGTTCATGTCGGGAGTCAACCCGACGCGACCATGCAACGGACTGCGCAACCCAGCCTTGGAAGTCCGTCCATACCAGGCCTGCAAACCCCTGCAGCTATGCACAAGGCGTGCTGCACTTCCGACCTGGCGAGCTCAAGTCGAGGCCTGGCGACTGATGTTCGTCCACGTTTGACTTCTGCCGGCTCGTTAAGCGATGCGTGCCTGATAGGTGCTCGGTGAGCGTCCAGTCATCCCATTTTGACCGACCGCACGCGGTTCCCTTGGACTGCAGTTGCGCTCCGACGTAGGCCACGCACTCCACGAGGTTGAGGGCAGCCAGCAGCAAGAACTTCTCGGCATCAGTTCGCACGCGCAGCAGGTCGTGCCGGCCGAGGTGGCTGTACACGAAGGCGAGCAGGTAGCGCTCGCGGTGGTCGACGGTAAGCGCCCGAGCAAGGAGCACGGCGCTGCCGCCTATTCCGTGGCGTCATTTACAACGTCGGTCGTTTAAGAGACATTCAGGTGCGTAGCTAAATGTTACTATCTTGAGCAGAGAGTTCCTCGGGGCGTCTTCGAGCGAACGCCACGAAACGATCTTTGCTGAGGGTTCATTTAGGTATGGCTGTCGCACCAGGGATGTTTCTCAAGCTTCCCGATGACCTTGGTTTGGGAAAGCTGGAACGTCTCGACGGAGACACTGTTCATGCGCGTCTCTTTCACTCTGTCGCCGAGCAAGAATCAGCGTCGTTTCCAGTCTCTAGTGTGCGCCGTGCCTACCTGAGCAAAGGTACTCGGGTCTATGTCACTCAGGAGGGGGGCACTGCGGTTGGCCGAGTCGCCGGGTTTCGTCGCCTGGATGACGGCACGATGGAGTACGACATTCAATATCCCAACCAGGTGAGTCTAGACCACCGGGAGACAGACTTGGATGTGCGGTGCTGGCGTTGCCGAGGCAACCCAGCAGACATCCTGTCCGCTGGGGCCGCGGAAACACAGTGGCTGCATGACCGCCGCCTCGCCGCGACCCAGAGGGTCTTTCGGATGTTGGCAAGCGTGGATGGCATCACCAGCCTGTTGTCCAGTGGCATCGAACTGGTATCGCACCAAGTCAGCGCTGTGCGGCGAGTGCTCTCCGACCCAGTGATGCGGTACCTGCTGGCCGACGAGGTAGGGATGGGTAAGACCATCGAAGCGGGCCTCATCATTCGCCAGTGCCTGTTGGACGAACCGCATGCGCGGGTCGTGGTCTTGGCGCCTGCGACCTTGGTCGAGCAATGGGAAGGTGAGCTTGAATCTAAGTTCTACGTGTATGAGTTCCCAGGCGCCGTCGAGGTCTTGTCTCATGAGCAGGCCCGGCAGGTCGAAACGGCTCCCACCTTGTTGGTCATTGACGAGGCGCACCGAATCGACAGCGCACAGGACGGGGGACTCTACGACGTAGTCGCCAGACTTGCCCAGAAATCACAGCGACTGCTCCTTCTTTCCGCGACGCCCGCTCTCGCAGATGCCTCCAAATTCCTGCAACTCTTGCGACTTCTTGACGCGCAGTCATATGGCGAAGAGACCCTGGAGGGCTTTGCGGCGCGTCTATCCGCTCGTCGAGAGTTCGGCCGACTGATCCTGGGGCTGGCCTCCGGGGGAGCGGGGCTCGTTCTTCGCCGGCGTGCAGCACAGGCCGCTGAACTATTTCCGCAGGATCCAGTGGTGGCTGACCTGGCCCGGCAACTCGAAGCAGCGACACGCGACCCTGACGGCCAACCGGACCAAATCGCAGCAATGCTGCGTTCGCACATATCTGACGGTTATCGGGTCAATCAACGCGTTATTCGAGGACGTCGTCTGGACGTTAGCGGTTGGGAGTTCCAACGCCGTGGGCCACTGCCTACGCCTGAAGGCAAGCCATCTCTCTCGCATATTCGCGTCGACGCCGACGACGACCGCCGCAGCCCTGTCATCAGTGACTGTCTGGAGGAGTGGCGTACGGCGGCCGCAAGTTTCGCCGAGTCCAACGCCGAGTTGACCGATCCACTCGCCTCACGATTCAGCGAGCTGATCGAGGCTTACGGCGTGGGTGTGGATGAATTCAGACGCGCTGTAGAGAACGCGCAACAACATGCGAACCGCCACACATTCCCAGGTGAGGCAGAGTGCTTGGCAGCGCTCTTGGAAGCTTGCCAACTCGATCCGGGAGCAAGAACGCGAATTGACGTGGTTCAGGACTCCATCCGACTCCTACACAAAGGCATGGGTGGCCACGCGGCTGGCCTCAAGATTGTTGCATTCGCTTCAAGCACTTCCATGGTCGAGTTGGTCCACGCACGCCTTTCGTACGGCGTCATTGGCGAGGTGGAACTGGTCACGCACAAGCTCTCTCGCGATGAAGTCAACAACGCGCTGGAGCGCTTCAAGAACCTAAAAACGGCATGGTTACTGGTGCTAGACCTGTCCGGCGAAGAAGGTTTGAACTTGGCGTTCGCCGACGCCATAGTCCACATTGACCTGCCCATGTCTCCTGCGCGGATTGAACAGCGGATCGGTCGGGTCGACCGGTTCGGTCGTAGGAAGAAGGAACTACGCCAACGCGTCATCCTTCCGTTCGATGATGAGGGCAGCGTTTGGTCTGCATGGCAGGATGCATTGGCGGAATCCTTTTGCATCTACAGCGAATCCATCAGCGACGTTCAATTCGTGTTGGACGAACTCGAGCAAACACTCGTCCGACACTTGTTTACCGGCGGGACAATGGCGCTGCAATCTCAAGCCAGCAGCATTCGTACTCGAATTCTCGCTGAGCGGGAAGCGCAGGATGAGCAATACGCGCTGGACCGGGTCGCTGGTTCTTTGGAGCAAGCCGACGCATTCATCCAACGACTGGACGACGCCGAAGGAGACGAGGCGGCAGTGGCGTGTGATCTGGAGCCGTGGTTGGTGGATTCGCTCAGGATCGAGCGCAGTTTTCCCAATCACCACAGCCGTGATGTCTTCCGCCTGAAATGGACCGACTCGACCCTTGTCCCATCCGATCCTTGGAAAGCGGAGTTTGGTCTCGAGACGGCCACGAATTTCACATGGAAGCGTCGAGTAGCCTTGGAGAACCCGGGTCTTGCACTGCTCGGTCCCGGAACCCGCATCGTCGACGGCAGCGAGCGCTTCATGCGCTGGGACGACCGAGGCACCACGTTCATGACATGGCGCATCGATCCCGAATGGCCTGAACGTTTCGAACCCTGGATCGGATTTCGGCTCTGCTTCTTGATTGAGCCGAGCATGCCCGAGATCTCGGAAGTTTTCGCCAAATCGAACTCGATGGGTGGATGGCGGCGCGCCCAGCAGTTTCTTGCCCCTTCCTACTGGGTTTTGCATGTCGACGCCAACGGCGATCTCGTCGAAGATCCTGCAAAGCTCAAAGTTCTTGAGAGGCCATATCAACAGACAAGCGCCCAGGGACGCAGTGATGTCAATTTGGGAAGCCGCCTACACGTACTTAACCGCGTTGTGGAGCGCGTCGCACTGCCCGAACTGTGTGCGGTAGCGCAACGTGAAGGGCGACGAGCACTGTTAGAGCGTGCGGATGTCCGCACCAAACTCTCCAGAGCAAGCGAACTCGTCAAGGCAGACGCGGCTCGACGCAACTTGAGGCTTCGCACACGAGGCGCATGGGACGCAAATTCTGAGGCGATCAAGGCGGAAATTGCTCTCAACGAACTCATAGCGGCCGCGGTTTCCAGCCCCAGTGTCCGACTTGATGCAATGGGGATGTTCGTTGTCACTTGTGATGCTGCGGACCTAAGCTATGGAACTAACTGAGGCAGAGGCATTCTCCGCGCTTCGTGATCTGATCGCGGGAGAATCTAGCGGCCTTGATTGGCAAGCCAGCGCGCATCCTGCGTTCGAGCGTTGCAGACGCGCTTTTCTAGCGAGCGCCAGCCAGCGACTGACGATGGCCGACGCCGCACCGCTTGTTCGTCATGCATTGCGCTACGAGGCGTCGAGGCGTGACCCGCAGTTGCCGCTCGCAGATTTGAAGATTCGAGTGGACTCCGCCTTGTCACGTGAAGATTGGGCACGCCATGGATTCGTCGCCGTGAGCGACGGCCAATGGTTGCGCGTACGCGCGTTGGCGTGGAAGCCCGACTGGCTAGATGTGAACCCTGACGGATCCGTCGACACATGGGCCTGCTCGGAGCGAGTCTGTCGCTCCTTTGCGAACGAGCGGTCGGAAGATCCCGTCCTGCGAGCGGTCAAACTATCCGCGTATCGCAGTCACCTCCAGCGCAAGGCAGTTTGGGCTGCGCTGCGGATGCCGCCGGCAAGTACGTTGCTGATCACGTTGGCGACGGGGGAAGGCAAGAGTTTGGTGTCTTACACGGTTGCGAAGGTCGGGTTTGAGATGGCAAGCGGTCCGAGTGCCTCCTCAGGTGTCACTGTGGTTGTCGTTCCAACGATCACGCTCGCCCAAGACCAAGAAAAAGCAGCGCATGAACGCGGATTCGAGGGGCCGCTGGCCTATCGTGCAGGAAGGGCCGCGTCGAACGCTACGCTCAAGGAAAGGATCGTGGAGGGTAGTCAAACCTTGCTCTTCGCATCGCCCGAGGCAATCTGCGGGCCCTTGCGGCGATCTCTGGAGCAGTGCGCTTCCCTTGGGCACCTGCGAGCGCTGGTGGTTGACGAGGCGCACCTGGTGGATTCTTGGGGGACCGGTTTCAGAACCGAGTTTCAACTCGTCGGTGGCCTACGCCGCGAACTCATCCGACGTTCTCCTGCGAAGGCCCAGTTGCGCACGATTCTCCTGACCGCCACGCTGACGTCGGCGTCACGTGAAACGCTCAGAACCTTGTTTTCCGAGGAGGGCAACTTCAGGGCGCTGGATGCAGCAGCCCTGCGTCCGGAGCCGGAATATTGGGTGGCGAGGTCATCGCCGACCCTGGACAGAAAAGAGCGGGT
>Ga0102594_1000742_pt1 | contig 25756 bp, 25 predicted proteins | sample AraplaCol_mLB_r2_2_FD_76863 | JGI IMG/M metagenome (GOLD analysis project Ga0102594, IMG submission 76863) | Arabidopsis root microbial communities from North Carolina, USA - plate scrape MF_Col_mLB_r2 (SPADES assembly) (version 2) | ecosystem: Host-associated > Plants > Roots > Endosphere...
AATCCTGGGAAGTGCGGCTCGAAGCCGTGCACAAGCCGCTGTTCGAGGGCAGCGAAGGCGTGATCGGCGCGCAGAGCAGTCGCCGCGACCTGACCGCCACCGGCGAGGAAGCTTTCATCTCACCCACGGTGACCGACAGCCACGCGCTGTTCGTGCTGGAGAAATACCAGACCGGGCCCTGGGGCTTCTCGCTCGGCGGCCGCGCCGAACGTGTCGAGGTGGATGCCAGCACGCTCAACCGCCAGCGCGATTTCACGCCGCTGGGGATTTCGGCCGGCACGACCTACAAATTCAACGAGACCTACACGGCGGGGCTTTCGGTGTCGCGCACCGAACGCGCGCCGAGCGCCGAGGAGCTGTTTTCCAACGGCGCGCATCTGGCGACGCGGAGTTTCGAGATCGGCAATTCGGCGCTCGACAAGGAGACCGCCTGGCATGGCGAACTCTCCCTGCGCAAGGTGGCCGGCGATGTCACCGGCGCGGCCAGCGTCTTCGCCACGCGCTTTCAGGATTACATCTACGGCGCGTTCACCGGCAACCAGCAGGATGATCTGAACGAGCTGCAATACAGCCAGCAGGATGCCGATTTCCATGGCGGCGAGATCGAGGCCGCCTGGACCTTCCTGCGCGCCGACGGCTACACGCTGTCGGTCGACGGCAGCGCCGATTACGTGCGCGGCGAGACCAGGAATGGCGGCAACCTGCCGCGCATCCCGCCGGTGGGCTATCGCTCGGGCTTCACCGTGGCAACCGCACCGCTCGACTGGCGGCTGGAAGTTGCCGGTCGCCTCGACCAGGACCGTGCCGGCGCCAACGAGACCCGTACCGATGGCTATACCGTGGTGAACACCGCCTTCACCTGGCGGCCGTTCGCCGAGAACCGCAATCTGGCGCTGCAGCTGCAGGGCAAGAACCTGACCGACGAGGATGGCCGCAACCACACATCCCTGCTGAAGGATGTGGCGCCGATCCGCGGCCGCGAAGTGCGGCTGGGGTTGGCCACCACCTTCTGATCCGATCCGATGTCAGGTGGCCTGGCTGTCCAGCCGGGCCACCAGCGCATTCACCGCCTTGGTCAAGGCGAGGATTTCCTGCTCGCGCAACAGGTCGATCTTCTGGTGCAGGAGTTCGATCTCCAGCTCAGCCTTCACATTCACCTGGTAATCCTCTTCGGCATGCCTGCGGTCGATTTCCGACAGTCGGTTCTGGCTCATCATGATGACGGGCGCCGTATAGGCTGCCTGGAACGACAGCAGCAGGTTCAGCAGGATGAAGGGATAGGGATCCCAGGCGCCGCCGCCGGCCAGCGCATTGCCGATCAGCCAGGCGGCGAGCAGCCCGCTCTGGATCAGGATGAAGCGCCAGGAACCCACTGCGCCGGCCACGGAATCGGCGATCCGCGCGCCAAACGACGGGGGTTCGGGCGACGAATGTGGCTTGGGCCGGCTGCGGCGACGGACGCTGTGCTGGCGCAGGTCGTGCAGCAGCGCGGTTTCCTGATCGGTCAGGATGTGACGTTGGGACATGGCGGGACTCCGGCGCGCGATTGCGGTTGCGCCGCGCAGCGTATCATCCGTGTCGGGTGTCGTGCTTGACGAATATCAATCTCCGCGCGCTTCGCGCGCAAAGAGTCAGGCCGCGCGCCTTGCGCGCAAGAGTCAGCCCGCGCGCTTGGCCCTGTCCATGGCGTCGCGGATGGCGCGGGCAAGGTCGTCCTGGAAGAACGGCTTGCTCAGTTTGGGCAACAGGACGCCCTCGGGCAGTTCGGCATAGCCGGTTGCCAGCACCACCGGCATCTGCGGCCATTCGGCGCGGATCGAGTCCGCGAGCTGCAGGCCGGTCATCTGCGGCATCGCCTGGTCGGTCAGCACCAGATCGATGCTGCCAGCATCGCGGCGCAGGATGTCGAGCGCCTGCGGACCCGAGGTGGCTTCCAGCGCGCTGTGGCCCAGATCCTCCAGCATCGCCACGGTGCTGAACAGCACCAGCCGGTCGTCGTCCACCGCCAGCACGTTCAGCTTGCGCATCGTCGACGGCACCTGTGGCACCGTATCCTGCGTCTGCGCCGCCGTCTGGGCGTCCGTTGCGATCGGCAACCAGAGTTCCGCCACCGTCCCCTCCTTCGGTTGACTCCTGAGCAGCAGCTGTCCGCCCGACTGTTCCGCCAGGCCATGCACCATCGAAAGGCCGAGCCCGGTGCCCTTGCCGATGCCCTTGGTGGTGAAGAACGGCTCCATGGCGCGGCTCAGCGTCGACGCATCCATGCCTTCGCCGGCATCGGTCACCGACAGGCAGGCATAGCGGCCCGGCGCCAGCGCACCGGCGCGCTGGTCATTCGGCGCCACGGTTTCCTCGCGCGCGGCGATCACGATGGGGCCGCCCTGCGGCATGGCATCGCGCGCATTCATCGTCAGGTTCAGCAGGGCCAGTTCAAGCTGGTTGGAATCCACCATCACGGAGTCGAGCTTGGGCGGGAAGCGCGTCTCGATGCCGACCGTGGGCCCGAGCGAGCGCTGCAGCAGGTCGGTCATGCCCAGCACCAGCATCACCAGGTCGGTCGATTGCGGATTGAGCGACTGCCGGCGCGCGAAGGCCAGCATGCGCTGGGTCAACGCCGCGCCGCGCTGCGCGCCCTGCATGGCATTGTCGAGCAGGCGCAGGACCTTCGCATCGTCGGGCAGCCGCTTGCGCATCAGGTTGAGGCTGCCCAGGATCACCATGAGCAGGTTGTTGAAGTCATGCGCGATGCCGCCGGTCAGCCGGCCGATGGTGTCCATCTTCTGCGACTGGAACAGCGCCTGCTGCGCTTCTTCAAGGGCGCGTTGCGCCTCCTTGCGTTCCGTCAGGTCGCGGGTGATCTTGGCATAGCCGATCACATTGCCATTGCTGTCGCGGATCGGATCGAGCACCACATGGGCCCAGAAGCGCGTGCCGTCCTTGCGCACGCGCCAGCTTTCGCTCTCGAAGCGGCCCTCGCGCGCGGCGACGGCCAGCGCCTGCTGCGGCTTGCCGAGGGCGCGGTCCTCTTCCAGCCAGAATTGCGAGAAATGCGTGCCGATGATCTCGTCGGCGGTATAGCCCTTGAACCGCTGCGCGCCGGGATTCCAGCTCACGACGTTGCCTTCGGCATCCAGCATGTAGATGGCGTAGTCGGTGATCGCATCCACCAGCAGGCGATAGGGATCCCCTATATCGCCGGCCGACAAAGCGGCGCGCTTGACCTGACTACCCTGCATTCCCCCTCCGGTTGGGCCCGGCCGACAGACCGGCGCCATCGTGCAGAACTGATGCGACCGGGTAAAGTTCCTTGTCTGTTACCCGTCCTGTGGAAAAGTTCGTCTGCGGGCCGGGCTATGCCACCTGCAGCAGCACGGCGGTGGCGTCATCGCGCGCCTTGATGCGCGGATAGCGCAGGGTTTCGGCATCCCCGGCCTCGATCTGGCGCAGCTCGTCATAGAGCGCCGCCAGGCCGCGCCGGGTGACGGCGGCCAGCAGCCCCTCGTCGTCATAGCTTTGATAGGTGTCGACCAGCCGGTAATAGCCGTCGCTCATCAGCAGGGCGGCGCTGCCCGGCGCAACCTCCAGCCGGGCGATCTGCTCCCGGCCCTGCCAGCGCTCGGTCAGGTCCAGCACCCAGTAGCCGCCCTCGCGGTTCGACCAGCTGCGGTTGTCGCGCACCTGGGCCCAGACGGCGGCGCTGGTCGCTTCAGTGCTGTCGCCGGCCGCGCGCATCCGCCGCATGATCGCCATCGCCTTGTCTTCAAAGCCGGTGACCAGCGACGAGCCGAAACGCTTGAGCCCGCCGTCGCGATGCCGATAGAGCAGCACGCAGTCGCCGAGATTCAGCGCTGCGATGCCGCTGGCGGTCTGGCGCAGCAGGGCAATGCTGGCGGCCGGCGGCTCTTCGTCAACGCCCAGGTCGCGGCCGGCATCGCGGCGGAAATCGGCACGCACGTTTGCGCCCACGGCGGGCAGCAGGGTTTCAAGCCGGTCATGTTGCGGCAGCAGATGCAGCAGATGGCGCTGCACCGCTTCGGCGAACCAGGCGGCCGGGCTCGGCCCCGCCAGTCCCGGCGTGCCCTGCAGGCTGGTTGCGCCGTCGATCACCCAGGCGGCATCGGCGGTGCAGCCCCAGCGGTCATCATTCGCGCCGCCGCAATGGTGGCTCAGGCTGTCGAGAATCGTCAGGCTCATTCGGCGACAGCCTGCACCGTGATGCGCGTCGCCACCATCACCGCCAGCGTCTCCGACTTGCCGCGCAACGAAACGGTTTCCTGCTGCCAGCTCATCCCCTGCAGGGCAGAAGCGCCGGCACGTTCGGCCACCTCGGCGGAGACGACGAGTTCGGCGCCGAAGTCTTTCGTGGCGCTTTCCAGCCGGCTCGCGGTGTTGACCGCATCGCCCACGGCGGTGAGATGCAGCGCGCTGCCATGGCCCATCTCGCCGACGATGGCGGGGCCGCAATGGATACCGATGCCGATGCGCAGGATCTGGTCGAGATCGGTCTTCAGCGCCTCGTTCAGTTTCGCCAATGCATCCGACATGCGGCGCGCGCAGTCGATGGCGCGGCGACAGCCCTCGTCGGCGCCTTCGTCGATGCCGAACAGCGCCATCACGCCGTCGCCGATGAATTTATCCAGCTTGCCGCCGGACTGTTCGACGGCTTCGCCCATCGCCTTGAAATACTGGTTCAGCACGAAGACGACGTCGTAGGGCAACTTGCTCTCGGAGAATTTCGTGAAGCCGCGCAGGTCGGCAAAGAGAATCGCGATGCGGCGCTCGGCACCCTGGGCATGGCTCGCCACGCCATAGACCACGCGGGCCGGCACGCCGGCCGGCAGCAGCGGACTGACCGCGATGTCGCCGTCGGGCCGGATCTGGCAGGCCAGCCGCACGCCGGGCGTGGCGTGGATGCGCTCCAGCACCTTCTGCTCGGCGGCATCGGGCGGCGGCAGCGTGTCTGCGCCCGCGCCGCTGACGCGCACGCGGCAGGTGGAACAGCGGCCCTGCCCGCCGCAGACCGCGGCATGCGGATAGCCAATGGCGCGGCTCGCTTCCAGCACGCTGAGGCTGCCGGCCTGGCCACGGAAACGGCGGCCGTCGGGATAGGTGATCATGATGCTGCCGCGCCGGCGCAGCAGCAGCGCCATCAGGCCACGGCCGAGCAAAGCTGCGGCCAGCAGCGCGATCATGGTCTCGTAGGAGGCCTCGACCCAGCGGTTGCCCATGTCGTTGGCGACCTGGCCGGGCCAGTTCAGCCCGCTGCGGAACTGCTCCAGCCAGTCCGGCTCCTGCATCAGCAGCAGCACGGCGCGGCCGCCCGAGAGATAGCCCATCGTCGCCAGCATCGGCAGCACCAGCGCCAGCGCATAGAGCAGCGGCGACAGCTTCTCGAAGAAGGGCTTCAGCTTCAGCCAGTAATAGACGCCGATGCAGCCATGGCCCCAGGCGATCAGGATCAGGATATTCTGGCGCAGGCCGATGAGCGGCTCCTGCACGAACTGCACGATCAGCACATAGGCGTAGGAGTCATGGATATGGAAAGCGGCGTGCAAAAGCCGCGTGCCGATCACATGGTCGACCACCAGCGGCGGCACGGCGACGCCCAGCGTGATCTGCATCCAGCCCTGCCAGGGAATGCCGCGGTAATGACCGCGCCGCAGCCAGTTATACAGTGCCAGCAGCGGATGCAGGATGGCGGCCGTATACAGCACCACGGTGCCGGGCCAGCTGCGCCAGACGAATTTGAACGCCACCGAGCCGGCATCCATCGCGTTCAGCGAGATGATGCCCAGCATGTGGTTGATCAGATGCGTTGTGAGGAAGGTAAAGAGGATCAGGCCGGTGGCCAGCTTGGTCCGGCTGTAGATCTCCTCGAAGCGCGCGCTGCCGGTTCTGCTCCCTGCCATGGCGGCAGGTTAGGCGTCGGCGGGCGCGGCGTCCAGTTCGGACGGTTTCACGGCTCTGGCACCCGTCTGACGTCGCCCCCGAAAAGGCGGCTTAAACGGTAAAGGCCGGGCGAACCTGCTCGGCCAGCGCGCGCATCACCTTCTTCCACTGCTGCTCGGCATCGGGGCCGGCGGCGGCGAAGGCTTTGGCGAAAGCCTGGTATTGCAGGTCGGTCAGCTTGCTCTCCAGCGCCGTGCCCTTGCCGGTCAGGGTCAGCAGTGCGAGCCGGCGGTTGGTCGGTGACGGCTTCTGCGTGATGTAGCCTTGCGTGATCAGGTCGCGCAGCGGCCGGTGCAGCGCCTGGCGCGAGACCGCCAGCATCTCGATCAGTCTGGCAATCGAGATGTCGGGCTGGCGCGCCACCACGTAGAGCACGCGGTGATGCGGCCGGCCGAAGCCCAGCTTGTCGAGCACCCGGCCCGGCCCGGCCACGCCGGCGCGGTAGCCGAGATAGAACAGCGCGATCGTCTCGTGGACTCCGCGAGGATCGGGCTGATTCTTGCGCGTGCTCGCGGTCTTGTGACTGGCCGTCATGGGCGGGCGGGTCCGGAAACGAAGGCGGAAAGCCGCAGCATACACCAAGGATTTCAAAGGGCTAGCCATAGAGCATACCCCTGCAGGGGCAGGCGCCGACTAATCCATCAATAGTATTGATAATATCAACAAGATTGATACATCTGCGGCCGTTACCCCCCTCGCTATCTGGAGTCCGCCCATGTTCGGTCTGTTGTTTGCCGGTTTCGCCTATCTCTGCTTCGGCGCTGTGGTCATTGCGCTCGCGGCCTTTCTCGTCGGCTCGGCGCTGCCGATCCCGCTGCCCATCCATGTCGATGCCACGATCTGGCCGCCGCTGTCATCCTGGCAGGCCGTCATTGGCGATATCGGCCTGATCGCGCTGTTCGGTTTGCAGCACAGCGTGATGGCGCGGCAGGGCTTCAAGCGCTGGCTCACCGCCGTGGTGCCGGCGCCGCTGGAACGCGCCGTCTATGTGCTGATGTCGTCGGTGATGCTGGTGCCGCTGATCCTGCTGTGGCAGCCGCTGCCGGCCACTGTCTGGCAGGTCAGCGATCCGCTCGCCGTGCAGGCATTGTGGGTGCTTTACGGCTTCGGCTGGCTGCTGCTGGTCGCCGCCACCTTCATGATCAACCATTTCGAACTCTTCGGCCTGGCACAGGCTTGGCGTCGCTGGCGTCACCTGCCGATGCCGAGCGACGAATTCCGCGTGACGTATCTTTATCGCTACATGCGGCACCCGATCTATACCGGCTGGCTGCTGATCTTCTGGGCCACGCCGCTGATGTCGGTCGGCCACCTGCTCTTCGCCATCGGCATGAGCCTCTACATCCTGGTCGGCATCGCCTACGAGGAACGTGACCTGATCGCCGCGTTCGGCGATCGCTATCGCGACTATCGCCGTCGCGTGCCGGCGCTGATCCCCGGCTTCAAGGCCAGGGGGTGATGCGATGCCTGTAATTGAAACGAGCGCTGGCCGGCTGAGCTATTTCGACTCCGCACCGGCCGCCGATAACGTGCCGACCCTGCTGCTGCTGCATTCCAGCGGTGCATCGCACCGGCAATGGCGACAGCTTGTCGCGCAGACCGCCCAGAGTTGGCGCATTCTCGCGCCCGACCTGTTCGGCTATGGCGGCACGCCGTTGCCTGAGGCCGAGGCACAGCCTGCTTCCATCCTGCAGGCCGAGATGGATCTGCTCGGTGCGCTGCTGGGCCAGGTCGAGGGCACGGTGCATGTCGTCGGCCATTCCTATGGCGGCGCCGTCGCGCTGGAACTGGCGTTGCTGCATCCGGCGCGGATCGCAGCCCTGGCGGTCTATGAACCGGTGATGTTCGCCCTGCTGCGCGACAGCGAGAATCAGGATGCCTGGCGCGAGATCGTCGATGTTGGCCAGCGCATGGTCGATCTGGCCGCGGCCGGCGACCTGCGCCAGGCGGCGTCGGACTTCCTCGCCTACTGGATCATGCCCGGCGCCTTTGAGGCCATGCCCGAGCCGCAGCAGGCCACGCTCACTGCCGGCATGCACAAGGTGGCGGCCGAATTCGGTGCGCTGCTGCAAAGACGGGATGCGCGGCCGGATTTCAGCGCGCTGACCATGCCGCTGCTTCTGCTGTGCGGCAGCGACACGACCCGCGCCGCGCGTGGCGTCAGCGCCGAACTGCGCCGCCTGCTGCCCGCGGCGGATGTCCGCGACGTCGCCGGCGGCCGTCACATGGCGCCATTGCAGCAGCCCGATCTGGTCAATCCGCTGTTGCTGGATTTCCTTAATCGCACGGCATCTTGGTCTGCCCAGGAGGCACAGCGCAAAGCCGGCTGAGGGAACCGGGGTTGGAATTGGCCGTTTCACTTCCTAACTATTCTCGGAAAACCGAGAAAATCATTTTCACCTGCTGGTCGACGGCAGGGGGAAGCTGGAGCGATGACCGAACACACCACCCCTGCAGAGGGGCAGGCGGCGGAGGCTTTGCCATTGCCTGCGCCGCCCATGCCGCAATCCGACTGGGCGCTGTTCCTCGATATCGACGGCACGCTGCTGGATATCGCGGACTCACCCGAGAATGTCAGCGTCGACGAGCAGCTGCGCGCCGATCTTGAAGCCGCATCCAAACTGCTGGATGGCGCGCTGGCGCTCGTGTCCGGCCGCACGATCACCGACATCGACAAGCTGTTCGATCCGCTGCGGCTGGCAGCAAGCGGCCAGCATGGCAGCGAATGGCGCCCGACCGCGAGCGCCCATGCGCAGCCCGTGGTCGAGCAGCCGCTGCCCGAAGGCCTGCATGAAGCCGCCGAACGGCTCAGCCGTGTGCATCCCGGCATCGTGGTCGAGCGCAAGAGCCATGCGCTCGCCGTGCACTATCGCCATGCGCCGACGCTCGGCCCGCAGATCGGCGCCAGTCTCGCCCAGGCAATGTCCGGCCTGGAAGGCCTGATGCTGATGCCGGGCAAGTTCGTCTGGGAGATCAAGGACGCGACGCAGTCGAAAGGCACGGCCGTCGAGCGCTTCCTGCAGCAGCCGGCCTTCAGCAATCGCCTGCCGGTCTTTGTCGGCGACGACCGCACCGACGAGGATGGTTTCCGCGCCGTGGAAAAGCATGGCGGGCTAGCGCTCGCCGTCGGTCCGATGGCGCTGCGCCGTCCGACGGTGCCGGGCTTCATCGCGCCGGCCGCCGTGCGCGGCTGGCTGAATGATTTCGTCAAGGCGGTGGCGGCATGAGCCAGGATCGCCGCAATCTCGAACCCCATAATCTTGAATTGGGCGTCGTCGGCAATTCGGTGATCGCCGCTTTGATCGACCGCCGGGCGCGCATCGTGTGGCATTGCGCGCCGCGCCTGGATGGCGATCCGGTCTTCTGCGACCTGCTGCAGCCGAAGATGGAGAATGAGGGCGTCTTCAGCATCGAGCTGCGCGACGCCATCACCAGCGACCAGCGGTATATCGAGAATACCGCCGTGCTGGTAACGACGCTGACCGACGCCAACGGTGCCTCGATCCGCATCACCGATTTCTGTCCGCGTTTCAAGCAGTATGACCGCACCTACCGTCCGGCCATGCTGTTCCGCCGCATCGAGCCGGTCAGCGGTACGCCGGTCGTGCGCATCCGCTGCCGGCCGCTGTTCGATTACGCGATGACGCTGCCCAGCCGCACGCTGGGCTCGAACCATATCCGCTTCACGGCGCCGGGCGCGGCCTTGCGGCTGACCACCGATGCGCCGATCGCCTTCATCGAAGCCGAAAGCGAATTCGTGCTGACCAATCCGGTCACGCTGCTGCTAGGCCCCGACGAAAGCTTCACGGCCTCGCTCACCCATATGGCGCGCGAATTCCAGGAACGCACCGTCGAATACTGGGTCGAATGGGTGCGCTATCTCTCGGTGCCGTTCGAGTGGCAGGAGGCGGTGATCCGCGCCGCCATCACGCTCAAACTCTGCGCCTATGAGGAAACCGGCGCGATCCTGGCCGCGCTCACCACCTCGATCCCCGAAGCCGCCGACACCCCGCGCAACTGGGACTATCGTTATTGCTGGCTGCGCGATTCCTACTTTGTCGTGCAGGCGCTGAACCGTCTGGGCGCGACCAAGACGATGGAAGACTTCCTGCGCTACATCACCACCACCGTGGCGCTCAATCCGGGCGAGGAGCTGCAGCCGGTCTATGCGCTCAATCCCGCCGCCTCGCTGGAAGAGCGCACCATGCCCGGTCTGCTCGGCTATCGCGGCATGGGCCCGGTGCGCCATGGCAACGCTGCGTATTCCCAGCGCCAGAACGACACCTATGGCTCAATTGTTTTGGCCGTGGCGCAAATGTTTTTTGACAAGCGCCTGCCGCGCCAGGGTGATGTCGCGCTGTTCGAGCAGCTGGAAGGCCTGGGCGAGAAGGCCGCGACCCTGGCGCTCACTCCCGATGCAGGATTGTGGGAATTCCGCGGTCGTGCGCGCGTCCATACCCATTCGGCGGCGATGTGCTGGGCGGCCTGCCGCCGGCTGGCCCGGATCGCCGGCGTGCTGGGGCTCGAACCGCGCGTCGCCTACTGGCGCGAACATGCCGACCGCATCCGCAAGGCGATCCTCGAACAGGCCTGGAATCCGGAACTGAACAGCTTCGTCGAGAGTTTTGGTGGCACGGATTTGGACGCCTCGCTGCTGCTGCTGCAGGAAATCGGCTTTGTCGCTGCCGACGATCCGCGGTTTTTGGGCACTGTCGAGGCTGTCGGCCGCGTTCTGAAACGCGGCAGCCACCTGATGCGATACGTCGCGCCGGATGATTTCGGCCTGCCGCACAACGCCTTCTCGATCTGTACCTTCTGGTATGTCGATGCGCTGGCGGCGGTGGGCCGGCGCGACGAGGCGCGCGAGATTTTCGAGGGCCTGCTGGCCGCCCGCAACCATCTGGGTCTTCTGTCGGAAGACCTGGATACGCAGACAGGTGAACTATGGGGCAATTTCCCGCAGACCTACTCGATGGTTGGATTGATCGTCTGCGCCATGCGACTGTCGAAAAGCTGGGAGGAGGCGTTTTGGCGCGGCTCGTAATCGTTTCCAACCGCGTCGCCATGCCGCGTGAACGCCTGAGCCGGGCCGGCGGCCTGGCGGTGGCGCTGCGTGAATCGCTGCAGCAGCATGGTGGCCTGTGGTTCGGCTGGAGCGGCGAGGTCGAGGACAATCCGTCGCCGCAGCCGCGCCGCGCCAGCCAGGGCCGCGTCAGCTATGCCGTGCTCGATCTCTCGCCGGACGAGCACAAGGGCTTCTACCTCGAATTCGCCAATGCCACGCTCTGGCCGCTCTGCCATTACCGGCTCGGCCTGATCGATTTCCACCGCTCGTCGTGGGAAGCCTATCTCGCCGTCAATGCGCGCTTCGCCGAGCAGCTGGTGCCGCTGCTGAAGCCCGATGACGTGATCTGGATCCACGACTATCACTTCATTCCGCTGGCGGCCGAACTGCGCCGCCGTGGCGTGCAGAACCGCATCGGCTTTTTCCTGCATATCCCCTTCCCGGCGCCGGAAGTGCTGGCGGCCCTGCCGGGCCATGAACGGCTGGTGCGCGATCTCTGCGCCTATGACCTGGTCGGCTTCCAGACCCAGACCGACATGCGCGCGCTGACCGAATACATCCTGCATGAGGCGGGCGGCACCGTGGGCGACGATGGTCGCGTCAACGCCTATGGCCGCAGTTTGCGCGTCGGCGCGTTTCCCATTGGCATCGACACCCAGGATTTCGCCGAAATCGCCGCCGCCGAAGCCAACAGCGACGAGACCCGCCGCCTGGTCGAGAGCCTGGCCGGCCGCGACCTGGTGATCGGTGTCGACCGGCTGGATTATTCCAAGGGCATCCCGCAGCGGTTTGAATCCTTCCACCATCTGCTGGCCAACCGGCCCGAACATCGCGGCAAGGTCACCTTCATGCAGATCGCGCCGATCTCGCGTGGCGAGGTGGCGCAGTATCGCAAGCTGCGCAGCGAACTCGACGGCCTTACCGGTCGCATCAACGGCAAGTTCGCCGAATTCGACTGGGTGCCGGTGCGCTATCTCAACAAGGCGTTTTCACGCAATTCGCTGGCCGGCTTCTACCGGCATGCCAAGGTCGGTCTCATTACGCCTTTGCGCGACGGCATGAACCTGGTGGCCAAGGAATATGTCGCATCCCAGGATCCGGCCGATCCCGGCGTGCTGGTGCTGTCGCGCTTTGCCGGCGCGGCGCGCGAGCTGAAGGGCGCGCTGATCGTGAACCCGTATGACACCGAGCATATCGCCGATGCGCTGCATCGCGCGCTGACCATGCCGCTGGGCGAACGGCGCCAGCGCTGGCAGGCCATGATGGGCGTGCTGCAGACCAACACCATTACCCATTGGCGCGAAAACTATCTCGCCGCTCTGCAGGCCCCGGACGGACTGGACGCGGCCGAGCAGGTGGCGGAATAGGAATAGTTGACTTAGTCAACTAACAGGGCAAACATGGCGGCCCCGGAACAGGGAGCCGGGCCGTCATGCCAGCCGTTGCCAGAAAAACCGCCAGCCGCCCGAAACCGGCGGCAAAATCCCGGAAAACAGACCAGAAAGCCAGGCCGAAGCCGGTGCTGCGCGATGCCGTCTTCGACCAGGTCGAAGCCATGCGGCGCTTCAACCGCTTCTATACGCAGAAGATCGGCCTGCTGGAAGGCAGCAAGCTCTATGACCCGTTTTCGCTGGCCGAGACCCGGGTGCTGTTCGAGCTCGCCCATCGCGACCGCGTCACGGCGTCGGATCTCGTGCGCGATCTCGGCATGGATGCGGGCTACCTGAGCCGCATGCTACGCAGCTTTGAAAAGCAGGGTTATGTCACGCGCAAGCCTGCGCCGGAAGATGCGCGCCAGAGTCTGCTTCACCTGACCACGGCGGGCCGGCGCGCCTTCGAGCCGCAGCAGACGGTCTCGCGCCGCGTGCTGCGTCCGCTCGTCGAGCGGCTTGCGGAGTCCGATCGCGCCGCGCTCACGCAGGCGATGGACACCATTACACGCCTGCTGGGCGATGCGTCCGGCGCCGATCCCATCACCATCCGCACCCACCGGCCCGGCGATATCGGCTGGATCATCGAGGCGCATGGTCGCCTCTATGCGCAGGAATACGGCTGGGACAGCAGCTTCGAGCAGATGGTGGCCGAGATCGCCGCCCAGTTCCTGAAAGACTACGCCCCTGAATCTGAAATCTGCTTCATCGCCGAGATGAACGGCCAGCCGGTCGGTTCGGCCGTGGTGGTGCGCAAATCGGCAGACGTCGCCAAGCTGCGGCTGGTGATCATCGATCCGAAGGCGCGCGGCCGTGGCCTGGGCCATCAGTTGGTCGCCGCGTGCATCGGCTTTGCCCGCGCGCGCGGCTACAAGACGATGACGCTGTGGACCAACAGCATTCTGCTCGCAGCGCGCGCCACCTATATGAAGGCGGGCTTCCAACTGGTGCATAGCGAACCGCATCCCAGTTTCGGCCAGCAGCTGATCGGCGAGACCTGGGACCTGAAACTGTGAAAGCCTGGTATCCGCTGGCGGTGGCCGCCGGTACCGGCGTGCAGGTCGGCCTGGCGCTGGTCGCCACCAGGTATGTCGTGGGCGAAAGCGGCCCGGCGACGATTGCGATGTTCCGCTATGCCATCGGCGCGGCCTGCCTGCTGCCGGTGATGGCGCATCTGCGCATGCCGATGCGGTTCGCGCGCCGCGACGCGATCCCGATCGCGATCTTCGGCATCCTGCAGTTCGGCTTCCTGATCGTGCTGATCAATTACGGCCTGTCCTACATCACCGCCGCCCGCGCGGCGCTGCTCTTCGCCAGCTTCCCGCTGCTCACCATGGTGATCGCGGCCCTGCTCGGGCGCGAGCGCATGACCTGGCCGAAAACCCTCGGCGTGCTGCTCACCATCCTGGGTGTCGGCATCACGCTGGGCGAAAAGGTCTTCGATGCAACCTCGGCCGATCACTGGATCGGCGAGGCCGCCGTGCTGCTGGCCGCTTTCTGCGGCGCGCTGTGCAGCGTGCTGTTCAAGCCCTATCTGCAGCGCTACCCCACGCTCAGCGTCGGTGCCTACTCCATGCTGGCCAGCGTCGCCTTCCTCATCATCCTCGCCTTTTTCGAGGGCGCGTTTACCAGCTGGACCGGCTACAGCGCCGGCGGCTGGCTGGCGGTGGTCTTCATCGGCATCAGCAGCGGCATCGGCTATTACGGCTGGCTCTGGGCCCTGCGCCATGCACCGCCCACCCAGGTGACGGTGTTTCTGGGCTTGAGCCCGATCACGGCGGCGGTGGTCGGCATGGTTTTTCTGTCCGAACCACTCACAGGACCGTTACTGGCCGGCATGGCGGTGCTGCTGGCCGGCCTTTGGCTGGCACTGCGACCGCATAAATCCTGATGTTCTGCCCGCGCCGCACCTTGCCACGTGGTAAGGTGCGGCGCTTTCGACGGGCCATTACACTCCGCGCATATCACCGGAGGTTTTCATGCTGTCGCGCCGCGCCTTTCTCTCTACCGCTTCCGCATCCGTCGCCTTTGTCGCGCTGCCGCGCGCCAGCACGGCGCAGGAAATCCGCCTCACGCCAGCCGCAGCCACCGTGCCGGTGATGCCGGGCCAGAGCGAAACGAAAGTCTGGGCCTATAACAACAGCCTGCCCGGCCCGGTGCTGCGCGTGAAGCAGACCGAGCGCCTGCGCGTGCGGCTCGATAACAAACTGATGCAGGACACGACCGTGCACTGGCATGGCATCCGCCTGCCCAATGCGATGGATGGCGTGCCCGGCCTGACGCAGAAGCCGGTGAAGCCCGGCGCGTCCTTCACCTACGATTTCACCTGTCAGGATGCGGGTACCTTCTGGTATCACCCGCATGCCGGCAATCCCGAACAGGTCGGCCGTGGCCTCTACGGCCTGCTCATCGTCGACGAACCCAATCCGCCGCCGGTCGACCGCGATATCGCCTGGGTGCTGAGCGACCTGCGTCTCGACAAGGACATGCAGATCACCAGCGACTTCCGCCACCCGATGGATCTCACCCATGCCGGCCGGCTTGGCAATGTCGCGCTCAACAATGGCCGTCTGGTGCAGCCGTTCAGCGTCACGTCCGGCGAACGCATCCGGCTGCGTCTGGTCAACACCGCGAATGCGCGCATTTTCGATCTGCGTTTCGATGGCCATGCGCCCTGGCTGATCGCGCTCGACGGCCATCCGGTGCCGCCGCGCCAGCTGGCGGCAGACGGCCGCGTCATCCTCGGCCCCGGCATGCGCGCCGATCTCATCATCGATGCGACCGCCGCGCCGGGCACGCGGGCCACAGTGTTTGACCGCGACATGCAGGGCCGCGAACACCGGCTCACCGATCTGGCCTATGGCGATGCGCCTGCGCAGCGGAAAGACCGCCCCGCCGTCGCCATGTTGAAAGCCAATCCGGTGGCGGAGCCCGATCTCACACGCGCCGAGCGCCTGCCGCTGGTTTTGGGCGGCGGCATGGGCGTGCCGTCATCGATGCAGGTCGATGGCGGGAAAAAGATGGACATGCGCGACGCCTTCCAGAAGCACCAGATCGCCTGGAGCCTGAACGGCCAGGCCATGGCGGATCATTCCGACCATCTCGGCCACAACACGCTGTTCGACCTGAAACTCGGCCGGTCCTACATTTTCGAGGTCAGCAACGAGACGTCCTGGCCGCATCCGATCCATCTGCACGGCCATGTTTTCCGCCTGCTCGACCTGCCCGATGCCCCCTTTGCCGATACCGCGCTCCTGCAGCCCGGCGAAAAGACCCGGCTGGCGCTGCTGGCCGACAACAAGGGTCACTGGATGCTCCACTGCCATATCCTGGAGCACCAGGTCGCCGGCATGATGGCGACGGTGAAGGTGGGGTAAGCGCCCAACCCTAGTGAGTCGATAGAGTCCGGACATGAAAAAACGGGCTGACGGCGGCGTGCCAGTCAGCCCGTTTCTTTAACGAAATCAGTTGTTTAAGCGGCGACCTGCTTCTGCGCTTCGACCAGCAGCTCGGCCAGCTTCAGCATCAGGCGGTGGTCCGAGAGCTCGACGCCCTTGGCCTTCAGGTCGCCCTGCACCTTGCGGATCACGTCGGCGTCGCCGGCTTCCTCGAAATCGGCCTCGACCACGGTCCGGGCATAGGCATCGGCCTCGGCGCCGCTCAGGCCAAGCTGGCCGGCCACCCACTGGCCCAGCAGCTTGTTGCGACGGGCGACCGCCTTGAAGGCGAGCTCATCCTCGTGCGCCTGCTTCTTCTCGAAGGCCTGCTCGCGGTTGTCGAAGGTGGTCATGAAAGTCCTCATGCAAGAAACGGATAGAACTCGACTAATATTGTGGAGCCGACCCCCCCGCCGCAAGGGTCGCCGGTGCCGCAGGGCGGAATTTCAGGAATCCGCCATTTTCCGCCATTGTCTGCGGCGATTTTCCGCACTTCTGACCGCCCGCGCGGATTGCGGCGCAGGCCCCCTTGCGGTATCTAGGGGCCGAGCTTTCCCTATAGCCGGACAGGTGTGCCATGACGCGCCGCAGACAGGTTTACGAGGGCAAGGCGAAGGTCCTCTTCGAGGGTCCCGAGCCGGGCACTCTGGTACAGTATTTCAAAGATGACGCCACGGCGTTCAATAACAAGAAGAAGGGCACCATCACCGGCAAGGGTGTCCTGAACAACCGGATTTCCGAGTATCTGATGACGCGTCTGGGCGAGGTCGGCATCCCGACCCATTTCGTCCGCCGCCTCAACATGCGCGAGCAGCTGATCAAGGAAGTCGAGATCGTGCCGCTGGAAGTCGTCGTGCGCAATGTCGCCGCCGGCTCGCTGGCCACCCGTCTCGGCGTCGCCGAAGGCACCATGCTGCCGCGCTCGATCGTCGAATTCTATTACAAGAATGACGAACTCGGCGATCCGATGGTGTCGGAAGAGCACATCACCTGCTTCGGCTGGGCCACGCCCCAGGAAGTGGATGAGCTGATGCATCTCGCGCTGCGCATCAACGATTTCCTGTCGGGCCTGTTCCTCGGCATCGGCATCCGCCTGGTCGACTTCAAGCTGGAATTCGGCCGCTGGTGGCAGAATGACGAGATGCGCATCATCCTGGCCGACGAGATCAGCCCGGACAGCGCCCGTCTCTGGGACCTGAAGACCAACGAGAAGATGGACAAGGACCGCTTCCGCCGCGATCTCGGCAATGTCGCCGAGGCCTATCAGGAAGTGGCCCGGCGTCTCGGGATTTTGCCTGAGGGCGGACCCCGCGACATCAAGGGTCCGGACACGATGCAGTAAGGCGCAGCCAACAGGCGCCGTGAGACAAAGCGGCGGCCCCTGCGAAGGCCGCCGCTGCTATTTCAAGACCCCCGCCGGCCAGGTTCGGCCGCGCTGACTGAAGGAAAGACGGATCAGATGAAAGCCCGCGTGCATGTTTCCCTGAAGAACGGTGTGCTCGATCCCCAGGGCAAGGCCATCGGACATGCGCTGCACGGCCTGGGCTTCAAGGATGTCGCCGATGTGCGCCAGGGCAAGCTGATCGAACTGGAACTGACCGGCGCGCTGGCGTCGAAGCCCAAGGCCGAGATCGAGGCTGCCGTGAAGGAGATGGCGCAGAAGCTGCTGGCCAACACGGTGATCGAGAACTTCTCGGTCGAACTGGTGGGCTGAGCCGCGATGAAAGCCGCCATCATCACCTTCCCCGGATCGAACCGCGAGCGCGACATGCGCATGGCGCTCACCCGCGTCAACAACGGCAAGGCGCCGCTGGATGTCTGGCATGGCGACAGCGACCTGCCGCAGGGCCTCGACCTGATCGTGCTGCCGGGCGGCTTTTCCTACGGCGATTACCTGCGTGTCGGCGCCATGGCGGCGAATTCCCCGATCATGCGTGCCGTGAAGGCGCGCGCCGATGCCGGCACCCGCGTGCTGGCGGTGTGCAACGGTTTCCAGATTGCCTGCGAAGCGGGCCTGCTGCCGGGCGCGCTGATGACCAATGCCGGCCTGCAGTTCATCTGCAAGGAAGTGAACCTGCGCATCGAGACGACGCAGAGCGAGTTCACCCAGAAATACCGCAAGGGCCAGACCATCCGCGTGCCGGTCGCCCATCATGATGGCAACTACACGCTGGATGCCGACAGCGTGAAGCAGCTGGAAGACGAGGATCGCATCGCCTTCCGCTATGCCGACGGGCTTGGCAATGTCGCGCCGGAAACCAACCTGAACGGCTCGGTCAGCAACATCGCGGGTATCTACAACGCGAAGAAGACCGTGCTCGGCCTGATGCCGCATCCGGAAAACGCCACCGACCCGGTCTGCGGCGGCACCGATGGCCTCGGCCTGTTTGAATCGATTGCGGAGTCGCTGTCGTGAGTGAAGCGAAGAAGGCCGTGAAGTACCCGAACGACCTGATGGGCCTGAGCAAGGCCGAATACGATCTGGTGCTGGAAATCATGGGCCGCGAGCCCAACCAGGTCGAACTCGGCATCTTCTCGGTGATGTGGTCGGAGCATTGCTCCTACAAGTCGTCGAAGAAGTGGCTCAAGACGCTGCCGACGAAAGCTCCGTGGGTGATCTGCGGTCCGGGCGAGAATGCCGGCGTGATCGACATCGGCGACGGCAATGCCGCCATCTTCAAGATGGAAAGCCACAACCATCCCTCCTTCATCGAGCCCTACCAGGGCGCGGCCACCGGCGTCGGCGGCATCCTGCGCGACGTCTTCACCATGGGCGCGCGTCCGATCGCGAATCTCAACGCGCTGCGCTTCGGCTCGCCCGATCATGCGAAAACCCGCCATCTGGTCTCGGGCGTGGTGCATGGCATCGGCGGCTACGGCAACTCGGTCGGCGTGCCCACCGTGGCCGGCGAGGTGAATTTCCACCCGAGCTATAACGGCAACATCCTGGTCAACGCGATGACCGTGGGTCTCGCGAAAACCGACAAGATTTTCTATTCGGCCGCCGCCGGCCTCGGCAACCCGGTCGTCTATGTCGGCTCCAAGACCGGCCGCGACGGCATCCATGGCGCCACCATGGCCTCGGCCGAATTCACCGATGACAGTGAAGAGAAGCGCCCCACCGTGCAGGTCGGCGATCCCTTCACCGAGAAGCTTCTTATTGAAGCCTGCCTCGAGCTGATGAACACCGACACCATCGTCGCGATCCAGGATATGGGCGCGGCCGGCCTGACCTCGTCATCCTTCGAGATGGCGTCGAAGGGCGGCATGGGCATCGTCATCGATCTCGACAAGGTGCCGGCGCGCGAGACCGGCATGACGCCGTTCGAATTCATGCTGTCTGAGAGCCAGGAGCGCATGCTGATCATCCTCAAGCCGGGCTCCGAGCCGCAGGCCGAGGCGATCTTCACGAAGTGGGAACTCGATTTTGCGGTGATCGGCCATCTGACCGATACCGGCCGCATGGTACTGCGCTTCAACGGCGAACAGGTCGGCGACCTTCCCATTGATCCGCTCGCTGCCGCCTCGCCCGAATATGACCGGCCGTGGGTGAAGACCCCGCCGCAGAAGCCGCTCGGCCGCGTCAATCATCCGCTGCCCTTTATCGAGGCGCTCGGCAAACTGGTCGGCACGCCCGACATGGCTTCGCGCCGCTGGATCTGGCAGCAGTATGACCATCTGATCCGTGGCAACACCGCGCAGATTCCCGGCGGCGACGCCGCCGTTGTCCGCATCGAAGGCAACGAGGGCAAGGCGCTGGCGATGACCACCGACTGCACGCCGCGCTATGTGTTCGCCGATCCGGTCGAGGGCGGCAAGCAGGCGGTGGCCGAGACCTGGCGCAACATCACCGCCGTCGGCGGCCGTCCGCTGGCGATCACCGACAACATGAATTTTGGCAATCCCGAACGCCCCGAGATCATGGGGCAGTTCGTCGGCGCCGTCGAAGGCATCCGCGAAGCCTGCCTGGCGCTCGACTATCCGGTCGTCTCGGGCAACGTGTCGCTCTACAACGAGACCAACGGCAAGGGCATCCTGCCGACGCCGGCCATCGGTGGCGTGGGCGTGCTCGATGACGTCACCAAGATGGCGACCCTGGCCTTCAAGCTGCCGGGCGAAGCCATCCTGCTGGTCGGCAAGACCAACGGCCATCTCGGCCAGTCAGTCTACCTGCGCGACATCTGCGGCCAGGAAGATGGCCCGCCGCCGCCGGTCGACCTCAAGGTCGAGCGCACCAATGGCGATGCTGTCCGTATGCTCATCACCAAGGGCATGGTCTCGGCCGTGCACGACTGCTCTGACGGCGGCCTGGCCATCGCCCTGGCCGAAATGGCCATGGCGTCGGGCATCGGCGCCGAGGTCAAGCTGCCGTCCGGCGACGCTTTCGAGATCGGTTTCGGCGAAGACCAGGCCCGCTATGTGCTGACCTGCCCGGCCGACAAGGCCGAAGCGGTCATCGCGGCGGCCGAGGCTGCCGGCGCGCCGGTCGCCAAGCTGGGCCTGACCGGGGGGGATGCGTTGACCTTTGCCGGCCAGGGCACCATATCGGTCGCGGCTCTGAAGACGGCCCATGAGGGCTGGCTGCCGGGCTATATGGCCGGTAAATAACAAGAAACCGGCCAAAAAGGACGCTGACAAATGGCGATGCACGCCAGTGAAATTGAGGCGATGATCAAGGAAGCCCTGCCGGATGCGCAGGTGCAGATCGACGACCTGCGCGGCGACGGCGACCATTACGCCGCCACCGTGATCTCGACCGCCTTTGCCGGCAAGACCCGGGTGCAGCAGCATCAGCTGGTGTATGCGGCGCTGAAAGGTCGCATGGGCGGTGTGCTCCATGCGCTGGCCCTTACCACAAAGACCCCCTAATTCACGACCAGAGGACGATCGCCATGAGCGAGAAGGAACAGACATTCGAGCGTATCCGCGAGGAAGTGGGCAGCAACGATGTCGTGCTGTTCATGAAGGGCACTCCGGTGTTTCCCCAGTGCGGTTTCTCGGCCACCGTCGTGCAGGTGCTCTCGCGCCTTGGCCTGAAGTTCAAGGGCGTCGATATCCTGTCCGATCCGGCCATCCGCACGCATCTGAAGGAATTCTCCGACTGGCCGACCTTCCCGCAGCTTTATGTGAAGGGTGAGTTCGTCGGCGGCTGCGACATCGTGCGCGAGATGTACCAGAACGGCGAGCTGCAGGATTACCTGAAGCAGAAGGGCGTCGCCTACCAGGAGGCGTAAGCCGCCTTTCACGGCAGACGTGGAAATCAGAGGCGCGGGCAGCTACACTGTCCGCGCCTTTTTCGTTCCGAGAGCGTCATGACCAACACCGCCGCCGATGCGCTGATCCAGCGCTATTACGATGCCTTCAATGCCCGCGATGTCGATGGCTTCCTCAGCCTGCTGACCGACGACGTGGCGCATGACATCAACCAGGGCAGCCGCGAGACCGGCAAGGCGGCCTTCGCCAAATTCCTCGACCGCATGAACCGCTGCTACGAGGAAAAGATCGTCGACCTTTTCATCATGACCAACAGCGACGGCACCCGCGCGGCGGCCGAATTCACCGTGCTGGGCGTCTATCTCGAAACCGATGACGGCCTGCCGCCGGCCGAGGGCCAGCGCTACAACCTGCCGGCCGGCGCCTTCTTCGAGATCCGCGACGGCAAGGTGGCGCGCATTTCCAACACCTACAACATGACCGACTGGGTGAAACAGGTCGCGGGCTGATGACAGAATCATCCTCGCCGGTCTGTTACGCGAACCTGAGCGTCTATCGCTGCACTGGCGACGAGCTGCGCACCCGGCTCGACGACCTTGCCCGCCTGCGCATCGCGGTCTTCCGCGCCTGGCCCTATCTCTATGACGGCGATATGGGGTATGAGCGCGACTACCTGAAGCGCTACGACCGGGCCAGGACCGGCACGATCATCATGGCAGCCGATGGCGAGGCCATTGTCGGCGCATCGACGGCGCTGGCGCTGGATGAAGAGGCCGATTACGTGCGCGCGCCGTTTGTCGCCGCCGGTCTGAAAACCGCGGATATTTTCTATTTCGGTGAAAGCGTGCTGCTGCCGCAGTATCGCGGCCATGGCATCGGCGTGCAGTTCTTCGACCAGCGCGAGGCGGCCGCCCGCGCGCATGGCTATAAAACCTGCTGCTTCTGCGCGGTGCAGCGGCCCGACAGTCATCCGATGAAGCCGGCGGATTATGCGCCGCTCGATGCCTTCTGGATGAAGCGCGGCTACCTGCGCCAGCCGCAGCTGGTTGCCAGCTTCAAGTGGCAGGATATCGGCTCGACCGAGCAGACCTCGAAGCCGATGGTCTACTGGATGAAACACCTGTCATGACTATCAATCTGGCTTGCGCCCAGTATCCGATCGGACAGTTCGGGAGTTTCGCCGCCTGGCAGGCGCATGTGGCCGACTGGGTCGACCGCGCCGTGCAGGGTGATGCGCATTTTCTCCTGTTTCCCGAATATGGCGCTATGGAGCTGACCGCCTTGCTCCCGGCCGAGCTGCAGCAGGATATCACCGGCCAGATCGCGGCCCTGCAGGACTATCACGACGCCTTTGTCGCCACCTGGTCGGCGCTGGCCAAGACGCATGACGTGCATATCGTCGCACCCAGCTTCCCGGTGCAGGTTGGGAATGTGTACAGGAACCGCGCCTATGTCGTCGCGCCGCAGGGGAGCGTCGGCTGGCAGGAAAAGCGCCAGATGACGCGGTTCGAGCGCGAGGCCTGGATCATCGAGGGCGCCGCCGATCTGAAAGTCTTCGACGCGGTGATCAATGGCGAGGCCGTGCGCTTCGGCGTCAATGTCTGCTACGACGTGGAATTCCCGCTGATCGCGCAGGCGCAGGCAGCCATGGGCGCCGATCTCATCCTCGCGCCGACCTGCACGGATACGCTGGCCGGCGCGCATCGCGTCGTCACCGGCGCGAAAGCGCGCGCGCTGGAGAACCAGGTCTATGTCGCCATCGCGCCCACGGTGGGCATGGCCGAATGGTCGCCGGCGGTGGATGTGAATGTCGGCTGGGCCGGCGTCTATGCAGCGCCGGATCGCGGTCTGCCCGACAACGGCGTGATCGCCGAGGGTGAACTCAGCAGGCCCGGCTGGGTCTTCGCCCGGCTTGATTTCGAACGCTTGCGCCGCTCGCGCGAAGACGCGCAGGTCTTCACGGCAAAGGACTGGCCGACGCAGAGCCAGCCCTCGCTGGATGTGGAAGCGGTCAGTCTCAAATAAAAATGGGATGCCCGGGTCAAGCCCGGGCATGACAAGAAAAGCAGGGTCACCCGCGGGCTTGACCCGCGGGTCCCATTTTCTCTTGCTTACGCGTTCACCAGTTCCTTCTTGGCGCCAGCATACTGCTTGGTCACCGTGGCGACGCGCTTGCCCAGCAGGGCGGCGGTTTCCAGATCGCTCTTGATCGGGCCGGCATCCGGGCCTTCATCGGCATTGGCCTGGGCCATCGCGCCGAGGAAGCTGCCGAGACGATTCAGGTCGTTCACGCTGCCCTTGGAATTGTTGTTGCCCGGCAGCAGGTCGAGGCCGACCCAGATCATGCCGTGCTGGGCAGCGAAGGTGGCGAGCTGCACCAGCGTGTTGAACTTGTCGCCCGACTGCGAGGCCGAGGTGGTGAAGCCGGCGCCGATCTTGTTGGCCCAGCCGCGGCCGTACCAGACCTTCGAGCTGAAATCCATGAAGCCTTTGAACGGCGCCGAGATGCTGCCCATGTAGGTCGGCGAGCCGAAGACGATGGCGTCGGCGGCATTGATCTCCTCGATGCGGGCCTCGGCCTCGGCGACCGGGACCAGCACGGCCTTGACGCCGGCGACGCGGCCGACGCCGTCTGCCACGGCCTCCGCCTGCTTCTGGGTATGGCCGAAGCCGCTATGATAGACGATGGCAACCGTGGTCATGGGAGTAAGTCCTTGATTTCGTGGATTAAGAATTAGGTTACCTGAGTCTCTTCAGTCACTTCAGGTAACCAATAAATGGCCCTCTTGATTTCCAGAGTAAAGTAGGTACTTAAAAGTAACTGCTATCCAGTTCTGTTTCAGAACCCGCGCCGAGGAAAGCCGTCATGTCCGCCGCCCAGACGCCCGATCTCCTGAACGCCGCTGACGCAACGGTCTGCGACGACAAGCGCAATGCCTGTCCGATCGATGCGGTACTGCGGCTGCTGATGGGGCCCTGGACCACCTACATTCTCTATGTGCTCCGCACGCAGGGGCCGCGCCGCTTCGGCGAGCTGAAGCGCGAGGTCGGCGGCATCTCGGCCAAGGTGCTGACCGAACGCCTGCGCATGCTGGAAGAGGCGCGGCTGGTGCATCGTGATTACCAGGCGACGATCCCGCCGCAGGTGACCTACAGCCTGGCGCCACGCGGCGCCGAACTCACGCCGATGCTCGATATGGTGAGCGGCCTGGCGATGCGCTGGCAGCAGGAAGACGCGCAGCCGGGCAGCACCAAGCAGGCCGCGGAGTAAGGCTGCCGGTCAGCCCGGCCGATATTCGCGCGACTTTCCGCGCAAAAACTGCGTCCGCGATTTTTGATCAGAATTTCCATGTGGACCCGCGTGCCCACCTCCGCCAAAGTTGCCGCCGGGGGCTATGAAACGGCGGCAGGACGGGCGCATGACATGCGCCTGTAAACTGTCTGCCAGACGATGGGCGGCTTTTTGCGGGGGACGTTTTCATGCATGGGATCAGCATCCTGGCGCGCATCATCCTGGTGCTCGCGGTCTTTTCGGTCGGCCTGACCACGGTCGGCTGGCTCGGCGTCAGCGCCGTGCGCACCTACGAGGCCAGGGTGGCCGAGCTGGAACGGGCTGGCGAGCGCGCGCTGCATGCGGCCCATCTGCATGAGGGCGTGATCGAGGCGGTGATGGAATCGCGCGGCATCTACATCGCCCGCGACCGCGCCGCCCTGGAGCGCTTCGCCGGCGCGCTGCGCGCCGTGCTGGACAATATCGAACGCACCGTGCCGCACTATCGCATGCTGCAGACGCCCGACCAGGCCGCTGCCTTCGCGCAGATGGAACAGCAGGTGGCGCAGTTCATCGCTTTCCGCCGCGAACTGGTGCGGCTGGCGCTGGAAGACAGCCAGCCCGCCGCCCAGGCCTTCGGCGATAACGAGGCCAACCGCAGCGTCCGCACCCGACTGAGCACCGCGCTCGACGAGGCGGCCGACCGCGAAAAGGCCAACCGCGCCGCGATCGCGGCCGAACTCACCACCTTCGTGCGCCAGCGCGTGCCGCTGCTGATCGGCCTGTCGGCCGCCATCATCGTGGTCTGCCTCACGCTCGGTTTTGTCATTTCAGTCTTTACCCTGGCGCGGCCGATCCGCCGCCTCAGCACGGCGATGCGTGACCTGGCCGCGGACCGCACCGATATGGCCATCCCGGGCGTCACCTATCGCGACGAGATCGGCGAGATGGCGCGCAGCGTCGAGGTCTTCCGCAGCAATGCCATCGAAAAGACGCGCCTCACGACGGAGCAGCAGCGCCGCGAGGCCGAGATTCGCGCAACGGAGCAGCAGCAGCAGGCGCGCGAGCAGCAGGCCGCGGCCGAGATCGCCGATCTGGTCGCCGCCGTGTCGCGCGGCCAGGTCTCGGGCCGCATCAGCACCGATGGCAAGGAAGGCGTCTTCCGCACCATCGCTGATGGCATCAACAGCCTGTCGGGCGTGGTGGAATCAGTGCTCACCGAGGCCGGCACCATGCTGAACGCGCTGGCGCATGGCGATCTCAGCCGCCGCATCCGTGGCGACTATCACGGCATCTTCGGCGATATCAGCCGTGACGCGAACACGATGGCGGAAACCCTCACCGGCATCCTGACCCAGCTGAACGAGATCGCGCGCCATCTGCATGCGGC
>Ga0102594_1000749_pt1 | contig 25547 bp, 23 predicted proteins | sample AraplaCol_mLB_r2_2_FD_76863 | JGI IMG/M metagenome (GOLD analysis project Ga0102594, IMG submission 76863) | Arabidopsis root microbial communities from North Carolina, USA - plate scrape MF_Col_mLB_r2 (SPADES assembly) (version 2) | ecosystem: Host-associated > Plants > Roots > Endosphere...
CGGAAGGTGCGCGTCGTCAGCAACAGCTGCTGGAGGCCGCGGGCGCCATGCGCATCCTGGGACCCAACACCATCGGGCTGGTCAATCTCACCGACCGCATCACGTTGTCGGCGACGGGTGCGCTCGAACTGGAGGATTTCGAGGCCGGCAGCATCGGCGTCGTTTCACAAAGCGGCGGCATCCTCGGCGCACTGCTTTCGCGCGCAGCGGCGCGCGGCATCGGGCTGTCCAAACTCATCTCCACGAGCAACGAGGCCGACCTGGACATGGCCGATTTCATCGACCACCTGGTGGACGACGATGCGACCTCGGTGATCGCGCTGTACATGGAGGGCGTGCGCAATCCCGCCAAGTTCAGGGCTGCGGCGCTGAGGGCCGCGCGCAAGGGAAAGCCGGTGGTGGTGTTCAAGGTCGGCCGCTCCGAATCGGGGGCGGCGGCGGCTGTGTCGCACACCGGTGCCCTGGCAGGTGCAGACCGCATGTACGACGCGCTTTTCCGCGAGGTCGGCGTCATCCGGGCGCAGACGTTTTCCGACCTGCTGGACCTGCCCGCCGCGCTGGTCACCGGCCGGCGCCTCACAGGGCGCCGCGTCGCGGTGCTCACGTCCACCGGTGGGGCCGGAACGCTGGTGGCCGACAGCCTCGGAACCGCGAACTTCGAGACCCCGCCACCCGACGAGGCGACGGCGGCGGCGCTGCGGGCGCTGCAGTCAGGGGACCATGCGGTGCTGGACCGCAACCCGATCGACGTCACGCTGGCCGGGTTGCAACCCGCACTGCTGCGCGGCGCCATCCGATCGCTCCTGGCGAGCCCGAGCTACGACGCGGTGGCGGTGATCGTCGGCTCTTCAGGACTGGCCATGCCGGACCTGATGGCCAGCGCGATCCACGACAGCCTGCCGGGTAGCGACAAACCACTGGTGGTCTTCGTGAGCCCGCATGCACCGGGCATCGCGAGCCTGCTCAACCAGCGCGGGGTACCTGCTTTCATGGCGCCCGAGAGCTGCACGAGCGCGCTCGCGGCAATGCTCGCGACGGCCCAATGGAAAGAGCCAGCGGCACGAATCCGCGAGGCGGCCGCCGCAGTGAGTGACCTTCCCGAAGGAGCACTGAACGAAGCCGAAGCGAAGCAGTTGTTCGCCCGCTTCGGCGTGCCCTGTGTGCGGGAGCGCATCGTCGGCAATGCCGAAGAGGCCATCGAGGCCGCGCGTGAACTGCGCGAAGCCGAAGTCGTGCTCAAGATCCTGTCGTCCGAGATCACGCACAAGAGTGACGTCGGCGGTGTGGCGGTCGGCGTGGCGGCGGAGCGCGTCGGCGATCGGCTGGAGCGCATGGTTACCGAGGTGAGCGAACGTACCGGCGTGCGGCCACGGCAGTTCCTGGTGCAGGAGATGGTCGAGGGTGGCGTCGAATTGATCTTGGGCTGCCATCGGGATCCGCTCGGCGCGGCCGTGCTGCTGGGCATGGGCGGGGTGACGGCCGAGTTGCTCAAGGACACGGCGATGCGCATGGTGCCGCCGGGCGGTCTTGACCGCGACGAGGCGCTGTCGCTGGTGCGCGAACTGCGGACCTGGCCGTTGCTTGATGGCTTCCGCGGACGAAAGATTGCGGACGTCGATGCGCTTGTGTCGGCCATCGTGGCGTTCTCGCAAATGATCGATGCGCTCGGTGAGCGGCTTGTCGAGGCGGAAATCAACCCGGTGTTCGTGCTGCCCGAGGGGCAAGGCGTCCGGGCCGCCGATGGGGTGGCGGTGCTCACACGCGGATGAGCAGGCGGTCCGCGCGCGAATCGGCGCCTAGCGGCGCGCGGCGTCCAGCGCTTCGGGGTTGACAACATCGACAAGCCGGCCTTCGGCAAAAGCGTTGATGTTGTCGAACGCAATGCCGAAGTAGCGCTCGTAGTTGTCTTTCTCGACGTACCCGATGTGTGGCGTGCACAGTACGTTGGGCAGTGCGAGCAGCGGATGGTCGCGCGCCAGCACAGGCTCCTGCTCGTACACGTCGATGGCGGCAAACCCGGGCCGACCCGCGCGCAATGCCTGCTCCAAGGCGCCGTAGGCGATCAGCTCGGCACGGCTGGTATTGACCAGCAAGGCCGAATGTTTCATGCGCGCCAGATCGTCGGGCGTGACCAGTCCCTGCGTGGCCGCGTTCAACCGTACGTGCAGGCTGATGACGTCACTCTCCGCAAAAAAGGCTTCGCGCGACGGTGCGACATCGAATCCGTCTGCGCGCGCCGCAGCGGTCGACGCCTCGCGGCCCCAGACCCAGACCTTCATGCCGAACACGCGGCCATAGGCGGCCACCTGCCGGCCGATGCGGCCGTAGCTCCAGACGCCCAACCGCTGGCCACCGAGCTGCTGCCCGAGGTGGCCCTGCCAGAGGCCTTGTTGCATACGGTTCGCTTCGTCGACAAGGTGCCGGCGGCTGGCAAGTGCAAGAGCCCAGCTCAACTCCGCCGTGGCCGACCCGGCCCCGCTACCTTCGCACACGAGAACGCCGCGCGCGGTGCAGGCTGCCACGTCCACGTGGCCGGCGAGCTTGCCGGTCTGGCTGATCAACCTGAGCCTGGGAAGTTTCTCGAGCAAGGCGGCGTTGATGCGCGTGCGCTCGCGCGTCAGCACGATGGCGTCTGCGTCGGCGAAACGCTCGGCCAGCGCGTCGGTGCCTTTCACCGTGTCGTTGAAGATGTGCGTGTCATGGGCGTCGAGCTTGGAGAAGCAATCGAGACCGCGGACGCAGTCCTGGTAGTCGTCGGGAATGGCGATGCGCATTGGCAGGTGCTTCTTGTTTATTGGAGGGTGATGTGGAGTTCTTCGACGGTGCGCTTCCACATGGCCAGGTCGCTGCGCACCAGCGCAGTGAACTGCTCGGGGGGCATGCCGCCGGGCGCGATGCCCTGCGCCTTGAAGAGATCGCGCACCTCCTTGGTCTCCAGAGCGCGCTTCACCTCGGCGTAGAGGCGCTGTGTCACGTCTGTCGGCGTGCCAGCCTTGAGCAGCAGACCGTACCAGCCGTGCACGTCGAAGCCCGGATAGCCCTGCTCGGCCACAGTCCGCACCTCGGGCAGGCCATCGAAGCGCTTGGCTGTCGCGACCGCGAGCGCGCGCAGCTTGCCCGCCTGGATGAACGGCAATGCACTGCTCATGTCGAGGAACATGAACTGGATCTGCCCGCCCAGCAGGTCTTGCACTGCAGGGCCCGCACCCCGATAAGGCACGTGAGTCGCACGGATGCCGGCGCGCTTCACGAACAGTGCTGCGCCAAGATGTGCCGAGGTGCCGTTGCCGGAGGAGCCATACGACAGGCCTTCGGACTTGGCTTTTGCGCTTGCGACCAGTGCTTGCAGGTCGTCGGCAGGGAAGTCGGGGCGGACCACGACTGCATGCGGCACGAAGCCCACCACCGTCAGCGGAGCGAAGTCGCGCAAGGTATCGAACGGGTAGCCGGGCATCAGCGCCGGGTTGGTGACGGCCAGGATCGAGGGAAAAACCATGGTGTAGCCGTCCGCCGGCTGGTGCTTGACCTCGCTCATGCCGATGACGCCACCACCGCCGGGCTTGTTGTCGATGATCACGGGCTGACCGAGGTGGGTCGACATGATCTTGCCGATCGCGCGCGCCATGAGATCGGTGGGGCCGCCGGGTGAGAACGGTACGACGATCCGGACCTGCTTCGACGGAAAGGTGTCGGCACGGACGCTCGGCGCCAGCGCCATCAGCGCGAGCGCGCCGCCCATGGCATTGAAGCGGCGCCGGGACGTGGCGGTGTTGTTGCTCATTTCGTGTCTCCTTCGGGGATGCGCGTTGCCGAGGTGCCAACTTCCTTTTGGCGCCCGGAGCCAGCTTAGGCGGAGGAATGTCTTGGCGCACCGTGTCTATTCCACTGACTGGAATTGGCAATGCGTACGCCGCGCTGCCGCCCGACACCTATGAGCGCATTTGAGAAATTCGCCGAGGTCAGCATGCGCGCCAATGCGTGCTTTCACGATCAGCTGTAGGAAAAGGGAAGGATGCGAAGTGAGCAGCAATGCCGTCCTCGTCCTGAAGCCTTGTTCGCTCGCTAGACTGCGTTTGCGCGGCACATGCCGACATCCGAGGCGGACGCCGCGCATTGCACGAGGGAGAGGATGAATGATCGAGTTCTTTCGCACGAAGGATCGCCTTCGCTTTCTGCTGCTGGTCGGCGCCATCGCCGTGCCGATCCTGCTCGTGGCCGCATGGGTCGTGAGCAGCATGGAGGAATCCGCAGCGGCCCAGGGCGAGCCGAATGACAAGGGCGGCCTGCATTACCGCATCCAGGAAAAAAGCGGCGCCAAGGCGCTTCCTGCTGCGCTCGCGGCGTTGATTTCGGTGCCGCCAAACACACTCATGACGGATGTGAACGCGGACACCGACGGTGCAGGCCGCCTGACGAGCGCGTCCATCAAGGCTTTCAGCACCGACGATTTCAAGACGGTGTCCGCATTCCACAAGTCCGCCATCGCGCCCGTGACCAGCGAGACCGCGGACAGCCTCGAAGGCAAGCGTGATGGCTATGACATCAGGATCTCGCGGGAGACGAAGTTCTTCGACAACGATCCCTACAAGGATCGAACGAAGATCGAGTACTACGTGAACCGCGTCGCCAATTAAAAAGAGGGCTGCCACCGCTCAACCCCTGCTCGCCTGCACTGTCGCGGCTGCGGCTTTTCCAGCGGGGTGGCGCTCGGCGACAGCGTGCCCGGCGCCACGAAGAACCTCGTGCGCAGGCAGCGAGTTGTCCGTGGGCACCGGCCGCAGTGCTCCCAGCGGGATCTGCAGGGGGAACGGGTCGACGTCCACCGTGCTGCGCCCGCGCGCTGTGATGCAGGCCGATACGGCAGGCGCTGATGATCACCCTGTCGAAGAACGACATCGCGGCGTCCTTGCGGTGCTGTCTCCGGCCGTGCCGGCCGCAGATGGCCCTGTTGACGGGACCCATGCCGCCAGCACGGTGATCGGGGCGCCCTCCCTCAGACTTCCGTCACGAACTGGTCACGCGGCCGGCGCACCTTGGTCAGGTTGACCAGCCAGTCTTCGTCCGCCACGCGGTAGCCCAGGGGCAGGATGGCGACACTGCGCAGCCCGCGTGCACGCAGGCCAAGGATGTCGTCGAGCGCAGCCGGGTCGAAGCCCTCCATGGGGGTGCTGTCCACTTCTTCGTGCGCCGCTGCAATCAATGCCGCGGCCAGGCCGATGTAAGCCTGGCGGGCAGCATGCGCGAAGTTGACTTCGCTGCCGCGCTGCGGGTAGCTGCCGAGCAGCATCGCGCGATAGTTTTCCCAACCTTCGTTCTTCATGCCGCGCACGGTGTTGGTCAGGTCGAACATGTGGTTGATGCGCTCGGCGGTGTAGTCGTCCCAGGCAGCGAAGACCAGCAGGTGCGAGCAATCGACGATCTGGCCCTGGTTCCAGGCGATCGGCTTGATGCGCTCGCGAACTGCGGTGTCGGTCACCACGAAGATCTCGAACGGCTGAAGGCCGCTGGACGTCGGCGCCAGGCGCGCAGCCTCGAGGATGCGCTCGAGCTTTTCCTTCGGGACCTTGCGCGTTGCGTCCATTTTCTTGGTCGCGTAGCGCCACTGCAGGGTGGCGAGCAGCTTGTCTGCACTGGGTTCGTCGGTAGCGGGCGGGGTCGAAGAATTGGGAGAATTGGACATGGATCGTTCGGTTGGATTGGAAGGTTTGGCGCGCACAGTGCGCACGCTCCAGATTCTCAAAGTCTTTGGATAGGGCGTTGGGCTTACCGGAGCGTTACTCAGTTTCCGCTGGGGAAACAATCAGGGTCCCTTGAGCCCGCCCAATGCATGCCGATTTGCGGGCCCAGCTCCAGGGAACTTCACGAGGGATACTCACGGCTCCGCGTAAGACCAGGAGATCCACCATGACAGAACGCGCAGTCGATGCAATCATCATCGGCGCTGGCCAGGCCGGGCCTTCGCTTGCCGGACGCCTGAATGACGCCGGACACAAAGTGGTGCTTGTGGAACGACATCTGGTGGGCGGCACCTGCGTCAACACCGGTTGCAAGCCCACGAAGACGCTCATTGCGAGCGCCTACGCAGCCCACACCGCGAGACGCGGGAGCGACTACGGTTTCACCGCAGCGGCACCCGTCACGATGGACATGCAGGCCGTGGCAGCACGTGCCCGCAAGGTCATCCTGGATTCACGTCAGGGCAACGAAGACTGGCTGGCGGGAATGGACAACGTCGAGCTGGTACGTGGCCACGCCAGGTTTTCCGGCCCGAACCGCATCGAGGTCGACGGCCAGGCCATCACGGCCTCGAAGATATTCATCAATGTCGGCGGACGCGCCTCGGTGCCCGACCTCCCTGGCATCGACGAAGTCCCGTTCCTGACAAATACCGACATGGTGGCGCTCGACTTCCTGCCTCGTCATCTGGTCGTCGTCGGAGGAAGCTACATCGGGCTCGAGTTCGCCCAGATGTATCGCAGATTCGGCGCGGAGGTCACGGTGGTGGAGCGCGCGGAGCGCCTTGTCTCGCGCGAGGACCCCGATGTTTCCGACACCATTCGCGAAATACTCGAGTCCGAGGGCATCGCGATACGAACCAGCGCCGAATGCATCAGCTTCAGGAAGCATGAAGACGGCGTGTCCGTGTCGGTCGACTGCAAGCAGGGTGAGCCGGCCGTGATCGGTTCGCACGTGCTCCTTGCGATGGGCAGGCGGCCGAATACCGATGACCTCGGCTTGGCACAGGCGGGGATCGCCGTCGACGCTCGCGGCTACATCACCGTCGACGACCACCTGAAGACGAACGTGCCGGGCGTCTGGGCTCTGGGCGACTGCAACGGACGCGGGGCTTTCACCCACACGGCGTACAACGACTTCGAGATCGTCGCGGCGAATCTGCTCGACGGTGCCGACAGGCGCCTGAGCCAGCGGCTGCCCGGTTATGCCCTGTACATCGATCCTCCGCTCGGCCGGGTGGGCATGACGGACGCCGAGGCCGCGAAGAGCGGACGGCGGCTTCTTCATTCGAAGCGTCCCATGACGCGCGTCGGGCGCGCGGTCGAGAAAGGCGAGAGCCAGGGTTTCATGAAGGTCGTCGCGGACGCCGACTCCCGGATGATCCTTGGCGCTGCCATCCTGGGGACCGGGGGAGACGAAGCGATCCACGGCATTCTCGACATGATGAACGCGGGCCAGACCATCGATACGCTGCGCTGGACCGTGCCGATCCATCCCACGGTGTCCGAGTTGATCCCCACCCTCCTCCTGGATCTGAGCGCGAAAGGCTCCTGACCGTGGCGTGCTGCTGCAACGCTTCTGCTGATTCGATCGAAGTGCGGTGAGCTCGGCGTGCGTGCGTGGCAAGGCAAGTGTGTTGACCGCCCCACCCTACCCGCCAGCGACGGACCGACGGCGCATCCACAGGGCCACCGCCTCGAGTTCATCGGCTGTGAACCTGCCCGCCAACTCCTGGGCTGCCTTTTCGACGAGCGGCGAAGACACGAGGTCTGCGTACAGGGTCCGCTTGTGTTCTTCGAAGTCACTCGCGTCCACCGTCACCGTAGAGGTGGCGGAATGCGGACCTGCTGCCCTGAGCCTGGCGCGCACCTTCTCGTCGATCACGAGCGAATTGACGACGTAGATATTGATCAGGCTTTCGCCGGCAGCGGAGCGAAAGCATGTTTGCAACGCGTGGCGGCTGATCCGTGCCGGGACACGCTCGCGGCCATTCCTGTAATAGAAATGAAGCCAGTCTTCGGAATCGTCTGGAGGAACTTCTCGTGCTTGCATGCGGACGCGTTGGATCGAATCTGTTCTCAGAAGAACCAGGGAACTGATGGAACTCAGTCCGGTTCCTTCAACGCAGCCTCGCGCACATTTCTGGCCTCGCTGCAGATGCCGGCGTTCAAGTGAGATGGGAATGGACGCACCGATGGCGCGTGCCAGGTGCCTGACACAGCCGCCCTGGAAAGGGCTGCTGCTGTATGCACGTTAATGCGTATGCAGCACGGTTCCTGTCAGCGATCGCGCCGCGAAACCCTTGTTGTCGGATTCGGTTCCGGGTACCCGCCATCGAGCGGGAGAGCCAGACGCCCGATCAACGTACCCAGTGGCATACCTTGTGATGGTGATCCACGTGACACACCTGGTGTGGCTTGCGGTGAGGTGCCGCCGATGCCACAAGAGGAGTGAGCATCACCAGACCCGATGCGGCAAGGACGACGGCGAAGGCAAGGTTCTTCATTTTTCTCTCTCTGATGTTGGCTGCTTGCAAGCAGGCCGAAGCCCTCGAGCCTAAAGCGCAAGAATGAGTCGGAAATTAGTTTGTACGCGCGTCCGTTCGATCAAATGAAGATGCTCACATGCGCGCCGAAAAAGGCCCTGGGCGTGCATCCCAGCCGGGGGCCGACGTACAGTGATGCCCTTCAATGCAAACCCCGGGGGATGAGTCTCAAATGAAAGCTGTGCTGTCTTTTCTGTGCGCAATTGGAATCGGCCTGGCACCCGTGCTGGTCCAGGCCAAGACCGGTCGGTGCGTGTTGCAGGTGAACACGAAGACGTTTCTCGACGGTCCGTGTGAGATCAAGCTCAACGACAAGCAGGGATCGTTTTCGATAGGTGCCGGAGACTCGCATCGGTCGAAGTATTTCGCCTATGTCCGCATGGACGACGACGGCGCGCACGGCTACTGGAACGAGACGCCTGATGCCACCCATGCCCACGCAGACTTGGGCATCCTGAAGCGAGATGGCGCCTGCTGGAAGAACGACACGGCTCGTGTGTGCGCCTACAAGTAGCCCGGTTGCCGCAAGCCGACCCGGCGACAGGTGGCCAGCCACGAGGTTGAATCCGCTCGTCAGCGGAATGCCTCGCGGCCGTTGGGCAGTTCGACTCTCTGCACCACGATCGACAGGCGCCACGAGCTGCCTGCCACCTGATGCGGAGAACACTCCGGGCAAACGGCGATCCGTCGCTCGCTGCTACATGCTTCCGTACCGCTTGCCGAGGCTCAACAACTGCTGTGTGCCGATGACATCGTTGAGTTCATCGAAGTCGAGCATTTCGGGGCGCATCGCATTGGTGCTGCCCGTCGCGTGAAGCGAATCGAAATATCGCTTCATCTGCCGGCCGAGAAAGCGCACCACGCCGCCCGGGAAGATCACGACCTTGAAACCCATCTGGCCCAACTCTCCTGCTGATTGAAGCGGGGTCTTGCCGCCTTCTACCATGTTGGCGAGCAAGGGCACGCGACCATCGAACTGCTGGCAGGCGTGTGCCATGTCCGCCGGACTGCGAAGCGCCTCGATGAACAGCACGTCCACGCCGCATGCAAGGTAGGCTTCTGCGCGCGCGAGCGCGGATTCCAGCCCTTCGACGGCCACTGCATCGGTGCGGGCGACGATCAACGTGCGGTCGCTGCTTCGCGCATCCAGTGCGGCCTTGAGCTTGCCGCACATCTCGGCTTGCGCGATCAGCGTCTTGTCGTCGAGGTGGCCGCAGCGCTTGGGAAAGCCCTGGTCCTCGAGCTGGATGGCTGCTGCGCCGGCGCGCTCGAACAGGCGCACCGTTCGCTGCGTGTTGAGTGCATTGCCGTAGCCGGTGTCGCCGTCGACGATGACGGGCGTCGTCACGCGGTCGGTGATGCGGCCGAGAACGTCGGCGGTTTCGGTGGCCGTGGTCAGGCCGACGTCCGAGCGGCCATGCGAGGTGTAGGCCACCGCTGCACCCGACAGATAGAGTGCCTCGAAGCCCGACCGGGCTGCGACCAATGCGGAAAACGGGTCGTAGACGCCGGGCGCGAGAACCGCGCCCGGCTCGCGCAGGCGTGCCTTCAGGGTGCGTGAGTCGATGGAACCCATCATCAGCCCACGCGCACGCCGGTGGTCTTGGCCACGACGTCCCATCGCTTCATCTCGGCGACGATGAACTCCCTGAACTCCGCGCTGGTGTTGCCCACCGGCTCCAGCCCTTCGTGGCTCAGCCGCTGCCTGACGATGTCCGAGCGCGCAGCCTTCATGGCGACTCGCTCCAGCAGCTCGGCGTCGGCGGGCTTCAACTTCGCCGGTGCCAGCACGCCGTACCAGGTGCGGTAGTCGAACCCGGGCAGCGACTCGGCGATCGGGCGCGACTCCGGGTACGCCGCGAGCGGCTCCCGGGTGCTGACGCCCAGCGCCTTGAGCTTCTTCGCCTCGAGGAAAGGGCGCACGGTTGCCACGTTGGAGAGCATCAACTGCACCTGGCCGCCCAGCATGTCCTGCACTGCCGGCGCGGCGCCCTTGTAGGGCACGCTCGCGATGTCGAGCCTGGCCTGCGCCTTGAACATCTCTCCCGCCAGTTGGCTCGCACTCCCGAGGCCCGCTCCGGCCATGCTGAGCTTGCCCGGGTTGCGTCGCGCATAGGCGATGAGCTCGGCCGTGTTCTTCACGGGCAAGTCGGGGTGGCAGACGAGGAGCAAGGGCGAAGTGGCGACCAGGCTCAGCGGCGTGAAGTCGTCCAGCGGCTCGAAGTTCTGCTTGATGCCGATGCCCGGATTGATGGCATGGCTGGTGTATGCCAGCAGCAGGAGATTCGGATCTCCCGCCGCTTGCGCAACCGTGGACGCCGCGATGTTGCCGCCCGCGCCGGGCTTGTTCTCGACGACGACGCTGCGCCGCAGCTCGGCCTCCATCGCCTGTGCAAGTGCACGCGCAACGATGTCGGTGCCGCCGCCGGGCGTGGCACCGACCTGCATCCGGACCGCATGCGAAGAGCCGCCCTGAGCCCAGGCGGGCGCGTCGAGAAGGGCTGCGCCCAAGCCCAGCGGTGCGGCCAGGCCGAGAAAATGTCGTCTTTTCATCGATGTCTCCAGTCTTGTTGTGAGGCGTCGCGCTTCAGGCCACTTCGCGTTCTGCGGCTGTGGCTTGGCGTGCGGCGAAAGGCTTGCGCGGCATCTTCATGCGTTCGGCCTGCCGGATCTCGAAGTCGTCGAATGCCTTGGTGCGCGCGCTGCCGCGCAGGCCGCCGCGCACCGAGCCGGCACGGTGATCGCCGTAGTACCGGCCCCAGTCCAGCGGAAGCTCTTGCGAACAAGGCACGGCAAGCCACAGTCGCACGAGGTGGCGCTTCTGGTCGGGCTCTTCATGGTCGACGAAGCTGGTGCGCGAATGCACGACCGTGTAGTTGTTGAGCAGCTGCAGGTCGCCCTTCTCGAACCACATGGAAAAGAGCAGCGCCGGGTCTTCGAGCAGTTCGTCGATCAGGTCGAGCGCCTCCTGCTGCCGCGCGCTCAGCCTGGGCACGTCCGCGAAGTCGCGTTGGGCAGCCGACACGTTCTTGCGGTTGATGCGGAACGCGAATGGCGCGTCGGCACTGCCCAGCAGCGGAATGCTGTAGTAAGGCGGCTGTGCAGGGTCCTGCGCGCCCTGGTAGCTGTAGTGGAAGTCGCCGCGCAGTGTCTCGACGAGGTCGGGACGGCGACGCGCGAACTCCGCCACCAGCGCCTTTGAACTCACGATCTTGCTGGCTCCGCCTTCCTTGGCCGTGCGTCGGCACAGCAGTGCGACCACGTCGCAGGAATCGCAATGGAAATCGAGCTGCGCGTTGGTGTTGTAGCCGCGTCCATTGGTGACCTTGTAGGTGCCACCCGCGTCCCGGACGTCGTTGAGGATGTCGCTCGCCTTGTTCTGCGTACGGGCCACACCCAGGTGCAGTCCGATGCCCCAGTAGACCAGGCGGCAGTCGCTCTCGGTCCACCGGTCGACCGGAAAGCCCTTGAGCTGGCACATGCCCCAATGTCCTTGCGTGGCGCGAAGCGCGGCCTGCAGGGCCTCGGCAGAGGCCTTCGGCAACGGAAAGTCGTCCTGGTTCATCTGCACCAGGTCCTTGCCTGCTTTCTTTGCGTGGTCCAAGGCAAGGTCGAAACCTGCGATGGCTTCGGGCGAGAGCCGGTGGATCCAGCTCGTGTCTGCGGCGGCCTCGTGGGCACGCCATCCTTCGTCTGCGGTCATCCAATTTCTCCTGGAGCGGTGGGTCCAGATCAGCCGGCTTGCGATTCGGCAAGGAAGCGGTCTGGCGGAAAGCCCAGTCTAGGAGTCCGGCCGCACAAGAAAAAGTGACTATATTTGTCACCGGACATCAAAGGAATTGATGAAGATCGAAGCTTTCCAGACATTGGATGCCGTCGTGCGAGAAGGCACGTTCGCGGCTGCCGCCCATGCGATGCATCTCACGCCCAGCGCAGTGAGCATGCAGATGAAGCAGCTCGAGCAATATGTGGGACGCCCGCTGTTCGACCGTTCGGGCCTGCAGGTGCGCGCCACGCCTGGTGCGCTCGAACTGGTGGCCACCATGCGCAGCGCGCTCGACGCGCTGCAGGCTCTGCGGCATCGCACGTCGATGCGCCTGGCCGGGCACCTGCAGATCGGCATGATCGAGATGTTGCAGCCGCTTCTCTTGCCGCATGCGATCGCACACACGCGCGACTTCGCACCCGGCCTGCAGATCTCGCTTCGGCGGGGAACCAGCAAGGAGCTCATCGAGGCGGTGCGCGCCGGCCAGCTCGACGCGGCCGTGGTCGCGCGGCCCGCAAGCGGCGCGCACAGCGGCCTCGCGTGGACGCCGCTGGTGCGGTGCGAACTGGTCTTCGTTGCGCCGCCCGATGTCGACATGGGCGCCTCGCGCACGACGAGCGCACGCGAGCGTGCGCGGCTGCCTCACCTCATGCGCACGCTCGAATGGATCCGGTACGACCGCGCCACCACCACAGGTGCGATGGCAACGAAGTTCGTGAGAGGCATGGTTTCGCAGAAGCGAAGCCTGATGGAACTGGACAGCGCCTCCACCATCCTCGCGATGGTGCATGCGGGGCTGGGCTTCTCGGTGCTGCAGGTGCTGAACCGCGCGTTGCTGGAGCAATATCCGGTGCGCGTGATCGGGCTGGGCAAGGAGGCCCCGCACTTCGACATCTGCGCCGTGCGGCGCGCGGGCGACGTCAACGACCGCCTGCATGCGGCGTGGACCGATGCGTTGCGCACGGCGTTGGTGAAGGCCAAGCTGCAAGCTTAAGGCTCAGCCCGGGCGGCATCCGGCTTCGAAACCGCGCGTGTTTCATCCGCTGCATCGCATGCAGCGGCTTGAACCTGATCGGGGCCTGCCGGCTTTCCCGCCACGACCATCGAGGTCGAAGAACCGTGAAGAACGGATGACTGGAAACCGGTGCGTGCTGCTCTGCAGGCCAACGCGAAACTCCTGACGATCTCGACGTCCGCCCATTCGGCTTGGGTCGGCCGGACCGACTTCGCATGAAAGTACCCGCATTGATACGTGACCGAAACGAAGTGATTCAGTCCATGGCGCGTCGCATATCTGCCAGGTCGATGCACCGAGCACTTCTTGCCGACATGGAACGGCGAGTCAATCCGCGCTCTCATCGATCAGCAGTACTAAATGCACTAACGGCCAAGCCTCGTTCTTGCCATGAACAAATACCGCTTGGCAGATATAGTTCGTTGGCCGTTAGTGTATTTGCCATGGACACCCTACCCCTCTTCGCTTCCCACTCCGACGCCACCCATCGCATGGCCTTCGACCGCTGGCTTGCGGACCAGCAGGCCTCGGGCGCCTTGCGGCAGGCGGGGTCGATGGCGGTCTACCGCGACATGTGGGGCAGCTTCACGGCGTGGTGCCTCGGCCAGGTGCCGGTGGTCGATCTCGAAACGCTCGACACGCGCGATCTCGAGGCCTTCCAGGCCGCGCGCTACGGCATGAAATCGGCGGACCGGTCGCTCTCGCCGCGCCATGCGCTGCGGCTGCTGCGTCTCATCGACCGCGTCCTTCGGCACCATGCGGCCCAGGCAGGCATGCCGCCGAACACTGCGGCGGCCGAATGGCTGCAGGCGCATCCAGACATCCGTTACGCGGAATCGGCGCAGGCCGACCCGTTGCCCGAATTCCTTTCCGTGGGCGAAGCACGCCGCCTGATCACCTTCCTGTCTGAAGTGCGCCCAAGGCCGGGGCTGTCGGCATCACGCCGCGACGCCCACCGCGCGTTCACCTGGCAGCAATTGCGCAACCGTACGGCGGTGGCATTGCAGCTCGGCGGCGGGCTGGCGCCGGGCGACGTGCGCGCCTTGAGCCTGCTTGCCCCGGTGTCGTCCGGCGGCCGTGTCCGCGACCGGCCATGGAAGGTGGCGGTGCCCGGCAACGGCAACCTGCCGCCACGCGAGACCCCGATCGCGCCATGGGCCGGCGAGCTGCTGCAGCACTGGCTGCAGATCCGCGCGGAAGCCCGCATCGCCGGCGATCATCTCTTCACCTCGACGCTCAGCGGAAAGCCGTGGAGCAAGGAAGCGCATTACAAGGCTGCCAAGGCCGTGCTCGAGGAAGCGGGACTCGATGCCGTGGAAGGCGGCTCCTTCAAGCTGCGGCACACCTTCGCGCTGCGGCAATTGCGCCGTGGCACGCCGGTCGACGAGGTCGCGCGCTGGCTCGGGGTCGACCCTGAAGCGATGGGCAAGTACAGCAGGGTGGTCCTCGGCCCCGCCGACGTGGTCTGAACGCCCTTTGGGCGCTCTTCCTACGCAGGCCCCCATGTGCCGGCCGATAGGGTCATGGACTTCGAAACCACAGCTTGCCCCGCGGCACGGATCCATGAAATTTTCTGCCCTGCTCTCCCGCTCCCTCCTGATCGCCGGCACCGTCGCACTCGGTGCGTGTGCGAGCAACTCCACCTCTTCGAGCACCGCATCGGGGATCGATAACCAGCCCGACCCGACGATTCTGCTCGTTCCGGTGCGCATCCAGGACCCGGCGCTGGCCTCGGGATGCTGGGCGCAGTTCTATTCGAAGCGCGACTTCCAGGGCGACGTCGCCACCCTGGTCGGCCCCGCGCAGGTGCAGAGCATGGACAAGGGCACCGCACGCCAGCTCAAGCGCGACATCGACAGCGTGAGCGTCGGACCGCGCGCCACACTGCAGGTGTACGAACACGCCATGTTCAAGGACCGCACCGTCAGCTTCCCGGCCAACAGCCGCGAAGGCGGCCTGGTGCGCAAGCAGGGCTTCGGCGGACGCATCGAGGCATTGAAGCTTTCCTGCAGCTGATGCGACGGCGCCGATGGCGCTGGTTGCGGCCAAGCAATGCAAGCTGGCACGAAGATCGCAATGCTGTCTTCATGCTTACATCCGACCAGAAAGCCTGCATCCTGCGCAAGAACGGCTTCGCGGTGCCGGACGCGCCTGAAACATCGCTCCTGACACCGGCGCAGCCGCCGGCATCGGGCGCTGCGATGCAGGCATGGCACCGCGCGATCGAAGCCCTTTTTGCGAGTTACGCCGCGGCCCGTGCCGCGAAGAGCCTGCGCGATGCGCAGGAAAAAAGCCAGCTGGAGCAGCTTCGCCAGATGGCAAGCACCGGCCCGAGGCTTCGACCACAGCGCGCCTGAAGCGAGAGCGTCAGGCCTGCAGCTCGATGGCCGCCTGGACGATGGGGCGCGCCCAGGCGGGCGTGGCCGCCAACGCTTGTGCATCATCCGGTTGGGGAAACACAAGGTGCCCCGCAGCCATCTCGAGCACCAGCACCGGGTCTTCGATGTCGCCGCCTTGCGGGGCTTCGGCACTGTTGTCGAAGACCTGAAGGCGCGCCAGCTTCGGCAGCAGGTTGATCAGGTTGGCGCGCGAGGCCGTCCATCGCTCGCGGATCTTGGCCTCCGGAATGTCGTGGCCGCCACGCGCGACCCGTGCACGCACGCGCGCCATGTGCTGCTCGGGCGACGAGAGACCGCAGAAGATCATCACCACATCGTGTGTGGCTGCCGCACTGGCCAGCAGCGTCGGAATGGTGTTGGCGCCCAGCGTGGTCTCGAACGCGTAGTTGAGCCCCTGGGCGATCGCCGCCTCGAGCCGCTCGCGGCCGAAGTTCCAGGCCCGCGCATTCGCCTCTTCGGCAGTGAGACCGAGTTGCGCGACGAGTTCGCGCGCAAAGCTGTCGGGGTTGAACCAGCTCAGGCCGAGCTCGGTGACCAGTGCGCCACCCACCGAGCTCTTGCCGGCGCCGTTGACGCCGGCCAGCACCAGGATGAACGGGCGTTCAGCCGCCGCCATCAGAAGGTTTCACCCGCCTTGGGGCGGTGCCCCAGCTTGCCCTTGGCCGCGAAGAGACCGCCGACCTTTTGCGCCGCACCAGGCTGCTGCAGCACGCCCAGACGCGCATCGAAGCGACGGCCGAGTTCGTCGAGCACCGATTGCTCGCGCGCCTTTTGCGCCTGTGCATCTTCCACCAGCTGGTTGTAGGCTGCGGCGGTCAGCAGCACCATCTCGACCGTCGAATGGTTGGTCACGGCCACGCTGCCGGATTCCTGCACCTGGCGCACCACATCGCCCCAGCGGTTCTTGACGTGGGATGCGTTTTGACGCGGCAGTTCATCGAGGTTGCGCAGGATCGCGGACATGGTAAGGCTCCTTTGGCGCCATTATGGCAAAAATGGCTAAATTAGACAATTCAGCCAGGCGAAATCCTTTCCGATGTCCGAACCGGGCCATTTCCCCACGTTGGGGTGCGGTGGCATCGCACACCCGGCCAACCGTGAAGACCTCAGTGTTTTTTCAACAAAGATCCAGCGAGGCGTGCATGCGAACGAGATGCCCATCGAATACCTGCTCGAGATCGAACACTCGCTTTTTCCCCTTCGCGTCAAGCAGCCGGACGCCATCAAGTCCATCGCGGTCCTGAAGGCGGTCGGGTTGGTCGAGGCGGACATCTATCCGCCCCTGGACCTGTGTGCGCGCTTCGGCGACTACCAACTCGCCGTCGTGTCGGGCATCACGGCACGCGGTCGCGAAGAACTGGTGCGCGAATGGGGCGTGGCCGGCACCTGAACCGGGTGCCGCGCATCGATGCTGCCTCCTAGTCTTCTCAATAGACGTCGCGGCGATAGCGGCCTTCGGCGATCAGGTCGTCCAGCGCAGCGCGACCCAGCATGTCCTCGAGCACGGCATCGACGCCGGCGGCCATGCCCTCGAGGCTGCCGCAGACGAAGACCACCGCGCCTTCGCCGATCCAGCGGCGCACGTCGACGGCGGCGGCGCGCAGCAGGTCCTGCACATAGATCCGCTCGGGCTGGTCGCGCGAGAACGCGATGTCCGCGCGCTCGAGACGGCCTTGTGCCTGCCAGTGACCGACCTCTTCCGCGAAGAAGGCATCGTGCGCGCGCTGCCGTTCACCGAAGAGCAGCCAGTTGCGGTAGTGGCCGCGTTCCACGCGCGCGCGCAGGTGGCCGCGCAGGCCTGCATAACCGGAGCCGTTGCCGATGAAGATGCACGGGCGTGCGTCTTCCACCAGCTCGAAGGTGGGATTCGCAAGCAGGCGGAGTTCCACCTCCGCCCCTTCGGATGCATGCGCGGTGAGCCAGCCGGACACAAGGCCCAGGCCCGCGGCATGACGCGCCTGCCGCACCAGCAGCCTGAGATGGCCCTCGGTCTGCACCGAGGCGATCGAGTAGCGGCGCGCCGCTACCGCCGGGCCCGGCCGAAGTTCGACCAGCGCGCCCGAATGCCAGTTCGGCAGGGGTCCCTCTTTCGTGACGAGTTCGATCTCGTACAGCGGTTGGCCCAGGCTGCCGGGATTGAGCAGGCGGCGCGCGGAGAGCGTCCATGTGTCGAAAGCATCGGCACCCGCCGGCTCGCCGAACGCTGCGCCATCCATGCCGGCGCGCGCGCCTGGCAGCGCACCCAGTTGCTTGCGCCACAGCGCCAGCGCCCCGGCATCGCCGTTGTCCACCTCCACCATCGGAAACAGCGATTGCGCGCCGGCCGCGACCAACGCGTGGTCGAGCGCGTGGCCGAAGCCGCAGAAGCGCTCGTAGTGCCGGTCTCCGAGCGCGAGCATTCCGTAGCGAAGGTGCGACAGCGCCTCGCCACCCACCTGCGCCAGCCGCTGCGCGAAGCGCCGCGCCGCGTCCGGCGGGCCGCCTTCGCCGAAGCTGCTGGCCACGATCAGCAGGCGCTGGTGTTCGCGCAGTTGCGCCGGATCGAGCCGGGCCATCGATGCGACGGTCACCGGCAGCCCGGCCGACTCGAGCGCAGCAGCGCTGCGCATCGCGATGCCTTCGGCCGTGCCCGACTGGCTGGCGAAGGCCACCAGCACGCGCTCGGGCGCCGCCAGCGTGCCGTCCGCCGGTCGCGCATTGCCTTCGAGCGCGGCACGGGCAGCACGCACCGCGCGCTTCTTGCGGCGGCGGTCGAGATACAGCAACCAGCCCGTGACCGCGAACGCCGGCAGCATCAACGCGGCGAGCGTCATCACGATGCGGCCCGGCAGCCCAAAATAGGTACCCATGTGCAGCGGGTAGATCGCTGCGAGGAACAACCCGCCGGCCGCCCTGTCGGCGTGGCGTTCATCCTGCGAAACCTCGCCGCCCTGCAGCTTCACCGTCATGCGGTTGCGCGCGCGTTCGTGCGCGGGCGAGGAATCGAGCCAGGTGAACAGCACGGACGACGCAGCGCCCGAGGGCACGCGCACGATGACCTGGCTCCAGCCACCGGTTTCGCGGGCGCGGCGCTCGAAGGCCTCCCAGGCGGGAGCGACGTCGACGACCGCCGCACCGTCGCGCGCGGCGTTGCGCTCGCGCGACGCTGCATTGGCCTGCTGTGCAGGAACGCGCGGATGTCCTGCCATCGCATCCACGCGGTCGCGCAGCGCATCGAAGGACCAGTAGATGCCTGTGCTCGTGAACACCACGTACATCAGCAGCGCGACGGTGCCCCCCACCGAGTGCAGGCCCCAGAGAAACGAACGCCCCTTGAGCGCCGGATCGAAGGTGAGCCATGCGCGCCAGTCGAGCGGACGGCGCGGCCAACGCAGGTACAGGCCGGACAGCGACAGGAACAGCAGGCCTATCGCCAATCCGCCAACCACGACGCGTCCGGGTTCTCGCGGCAGCAGCAGCCAGCGGTGCAGCGACTCGACCCATTCGAAGAATTCCGCGCCCTCCAGGGGCGGCAGGGCCGCGCCGGTGTAGGGATCGAGATAGACCGCTTCGCCGCGCCGCTGGCCCTTGGGCGGCGCGAAGATGACGCGCGCGGCCGCACCCGGTTCCGCGAACAGCGCGAGCGTGCCCACCTGGCGTCCCGGCCAGGCCTGACGCACGGTCTCGAGCAGCTGCGGCGGCGTGAGTGGCCGCGCGTCCTGCGCGTCGCGCACCGGCACATGGCGCCCGTGCGGGTTGATCGCATCGATGATTTCCTCGCGAAACGACAGCACCGCGCCGGTCAGGCCGATGACGATCAGCACGGTGCCGGCAGTGATGCCGATGAACCAGTGCAGTTGGAACCAGACCTGACGCAGCGAGGGAAATTTCATCGTTCGTGTTTCATCGGATGCCGGCGGCCCAGTCGACCGCTGCATCGAACAGCAGCCGGCCCGCCGGCGAAAGTTGGGTGAAGGTGTCGTTGCCCAGGAAGAACATCACGCGGCGCGCGGGCGCGAGCGACTCGTAGTCCATGGTGGCGCCCTTCTCGTAGCCGAAGATCGCCGCCTTCTCGGGCTGGCCGTACAGCGTGGCGATGGTGGTGGCGCCCAGGCCGGGCCTGCCCCAGCTCATGCCGGCCTGCTTCGCATAGACGTTGGCCACGCCGGCCGGGAGGCCCGCACCCATCGGATGCGGCGCGTTCACGAGCCACAGGTAGCGCTCCCTGGCCGCCTCGCCGAAGTCGGTGTCGTGGCGCTTTCCCGTCATGGCGAGGTCGTCGAGCAGGTCGTTCTCCCATGTCAGCAGCGGCACCGGCAACTGGCGCCATGCAGCGCTCACGTCCTTGGCGGCAACGGTGGAGGAGATGACGACCAGGTCGGCGCCGCTCGCCACTTCGGGCGTGGCCGACTGGTCCTGCAGCGCCACCGCGAAGCCGCGCGACGCCAGGTGCGCCTGCACCTTCTCGTCGACCGGCAGATTGGGGCCTTCGCGCTGCACCAGCAGCACGACCTTCCGGCCTTGCCCCGGCAACGCGGCGCGGGCGCCGAGCGCGAGGCTGCCCGCGGCCAGCAGGACCGCAGCGCGGCGCGTGAGTTCAACGTGCCTCTTCATCCTAGAACTCGAAGGTCGTCAGGAACGACACCTGCCGCGCGTCGCCCATCGAGATGAAATAGGTGTTCGCCGCCGACGGGTAGTAGGTCTTGTCGAACAGGTTCTTCACGTTCAGCTGGAACTTCACCTTCCTGCCGTACAGCCGCGTGTCGTAGGTGGCGAAGGCGTCGACCGTGGTGTAGCCCGGCAGCACGAAGCTGTTGGCCGAGTCGCCGGCGCGCTTGCCGACGTAGTGCGCGCCGCCGCCCACTCGCAGGCGCCCTTCGCCGCCGAACACCTGGCCGAAGTCGTACACCGCCGAGAGCGAGGCCGTCTGGCGCGCCACGTTCCACAGCCGGTTGCCGGCGTACAGCGGGTCTTCCGTGGTCTTGGCATCGATGTAGGCGTAGCTCGCGATGGCGCTCCAGTTCCTGCTCAACTGGCCGGCCACGTCGACCTCGAGGCCGCGCGAGCGCGCCGCGCCCGAGGTGCGCCAGTCGGTGAGCTTGGTCACGTCGTTGAACTGCGAGACCAGCACGTTCTTCTTGCGGATGTCGAACAACGCCACGGTGCCCGTCATGCCGCCGGGCATGTCGAGCTTGGCGCCGATCTCCCACGACTTGGCTTCCTCGGGCTGCACCGACGAATCGAGCACATAGCCGCTGGACAGCGGCGCGATGGTCGACGCCGGACGCAGCGACTGGGTATAGCTGCCGTAGAGCGACACCGCGTCGCTCAGCTTGTAGATCAGCCCGAGGCGCGGCAGCACCTTGGAGCCGTCGGTGTCGGTGTTGAGCTTGAACGGGCGCCCGCGTCCCGCCAGCTGCGTCCACGCCTGATAGCGCAGCGCGGCCACCGCGATCCAGCGATCGTTCAGGTGGATGGAGTCCTGGAAGAAGAGCGACTGGTTGTGCAGCTGGTCCGTCTGGTCGCTGTCGCTCGCCGACACCGTGCTCGACGGTGCTTCCAGCCCGTACACCGGGAACAGGTAGCTGAAGGTGCGCGCGGTGGCCTGGCGCAGCAGGTCGGCGCGGTAGATCTTGCGGTACTCGGCGTCGAGGCCGAACTGCAGGTCGTGGCGCATGCCGCCCAGCTCGACCGTGCCGTCCATGTAGGCGGTGGCATAGCTGTCGGTGCTCAGTGCGCCGTGCGTGGCGTCGTTGCTGCGCGTCAGCGTGCCGCGCGTGGTGTTGATGCCGTTCACCCGCAGCTGGTTGGCGTCGTAGGTCTCGCGGTTGTAGCTGAGGTTCAGGTGGCCGGCCCAGCCGCCGCCGAACTGGTGGTCGACCAAGAGCTGGCCGAGGTGCGTCTCGCCGCGCATCTCGTTGAAGGGCTCGTCCAGGCGCAGTGTCTTGGGCAGCGCGAGCGGCCGCTGGGTGCGCGGATCGAGCGCGGTGCCGCGGTCGAACGGCGTGACGTACTTGCGGTACTCGTACCAGAGCACGGCCTGCGTGTCGTCGCCGTACCAGGCGAGCGAGGGCGCCACCAGCGTCTCGCGGTGGGTGCCGAAGTTGCGCCAGTAGTCCTCGTCGACGTGGTCGACGATGAGCCGGTAGGCCAGTCCGTTCTCGCCGATCGGGCCGGTGGTGTCCAGCGTGACGCCGCCGCCATCGCGCCCGCCCGCATAGCCGGAGCCCAGCAGCGACAGCGACGTGCGCTGGCGCAGCTGCGGCTTCTTGCTGACCACGTTGATCACGCCGCCCGGGTCCATCAGGCCGTACAGCAGCGACGACGGGCCCTTGAGCACTTCCACGCTCTCGGCCGCCGCGTTCATGCCGCGGCCCTGCACCAGCGGCATGCCGTTGTGCATGATCGAACCGTCGCGGTTGCCGCCGAAGCCGCGCTTCATGATGGTGTCCTGCGTGCTGGCCAGGGTGTTGCCCTGGTTGATGCCGCTGACGTTGGTGAGCGCGTCGTCGATGTTGCGCGGGCGCTGGTCGCGGATCACCTGCGCAGGCACCACGTTGACCACCTGCGGGATCTCCAGCATCGGCGCGGTCGTGCGCAGGGTCGATGCGTCCGGCGTGGGCTGGTAGCGGTCGTCGGCGTCCGCAGGGGCCGGGGCCGCGCGCGCCACCACGCGCACCGCCGGCAGCGTGCCGTCGACCTCGCCGTCGTCCGCGGCGGACCCGGCCTGCGGCGCCTCGGCCTTGCGCAGCGTGACCTCGCCCGCGCCGCCTTCCACCGCCTCGAGCCCAGTACCTGCCAGCAGCGCGGCGAACCCGGCACGCACCGTGTAGCTGCCCTGCAGCCCGCGCGACGTCAGGTCCTTCGTGCTCGCCGGATCGAAGGACAGCGCAACGCCGGCGGCGGCGGCGAAACGGCCGAGCGCCAAGGCCAGCGGCCCGGCGTCGGTGCGGTAGGCGCGCGGGGCCGCCTCACGCTGGGCGGCTGTTGCCCCTGCCGCCCCGGCAACGGGCCGCGCGGCCGTGGCCGTGGCCGCGAGCGGCATCGCGAGCATGGCGGCCAGCAGGCACAGCGCCTGGCGAACGGGGGTGGGAGACGGGAGCACGTGCATTCGAGGTTCCTTCGGCATGGATGGCTGTCCATGGCGCTCGCCATGGCTCTATGGGGTAGGCCGAACGAAACCGGAAAAGATGAAGGAGGCGGGTGAAAAAAATCCAGTGACGGAAACGATGCAGGTGAATGGGCGGTCGGTCCGCCCCGTATCGGCGCGGAATCAGGCTGGCACGAGCGACACCCAGTAGCGCGTCAGGCCCGCGCGGCGCACCGGGAACGCCTGGGTAAGCACCGCCAGCGCCTTATCGGTGTCGTCCAGCGGGAACGCGCCCGAGACACGGATGTCCGCCACCGCGGGGGCGCAGCCGAGGTGGCCGCGCCGGTAGCGCGACAGCTCGGCCACCACGTCCTCGAGCCGCCAGTCGTTGACCACGAGGCTGCCCTGCGTCCAGTCGGCGGCGCCGGACTCGGCCTCGCGAGGCTCGCCGATGCCGTCCGCGCCGAACAGCACCTGCTGCCCCGCATGGAGCGTCACGACTTGGCCGGGACGCTGCGCCGCGCGGATCTCGACCGCGTCCTGCAGCACCGTCACCGCGGTGCGTTCGCCCAGCGTGCGCACCGTGAAGCGGGTGCCCAGCGCGAGGATGCGGCCCTGCACGGTCTCCACCATGAAGGGGCGCGCGTCCTTCGCGGCATTCGCACGCGGCTTCGCGGTCTCCACGAGGATCTCGCCCTCGCGCAGCGACACGAGCCGGCGCGATGCGTCCATGGCCACGTCCGCCGACGTGCGCGTGTTCAGCGTCAGCCGCGAGCCGTCGGCCAGCGTCACCCAACGCTGTTCACCGGTGCCGGTGCGGTAGTCGGCGGCCCAAGCGCGCCAGCCGCCGTCGGTGCCGGCGACCTGCCACGACAGGTAGGCCAGCGAGCCACCCGACACCAGCACCGCGAGGCCGCCCAGCACGCGGCGCCGGTCGGGCCGGTGCGCGGCACGCAGCGTGGGCGCGGCGATGTGCCCCGGCACGCGCTGCAGCGTGGCCTGCATGGCCTCGAGCCGCTGCCAAGCGCGCTGGTGCTCGGGATGCGCGCGGTGCCATCGGCCCCAGTCCCGGCGGTCGGCGTCCGTGGCCTCGCCCGAGCACAGACGCGCATACCAGGCGATCGCGTGGCGGCGCACCTCGGCTTCGTCGGGCGCCTTCAGCGCGATGTTGCCGCTCGAGCCCACGGCGTTCACGGCGCGAGCAGGTAGCAATGCTCGAGCGCCTTGAGCATGTAGTTGTTGACCGTGCGCACCGACACCTTCAGCTGCGCGGCGATTTCCTTGTAGGTCAGCCCGTCGAGCTGCGACAGCATGAAGGCTTGGCGCACCAGCGGCTTCATGCCGTCGAGCATCGCGTCGATGGCGGTCAGTGCCTCGAGCACCAGCGCACGTTCCTCGGGCGAGGGAGCGAGCGGTTCAGGGAGCGCAGCCAGGGTGTCGAGGTAGGCACGTTCGAGCGCACGGCGGCGATGGAAGTCGACCACCAGGCCGTGCGCAATGGTCGCGAGGTAGGCACGCGGCTCGGCCGCGGCCACCGGCTCCCGCTTGTTCAGAACGCGAAGGAAGGTGTCGTGCGCAACGTCGGCCGCGTTGTGCGAGCAGCCCAGCTTCTTGCGCAGCCAGCCATGCAGCCACCCGTGGTGGTTGCTGTAGAGCGATTGCACCTCGTGCTGCAACACGACATTGGCGGCCGGCATGGAATCTCCGCGCAGCGGCGGGCGCTGCACCTGGAACTAATACGAATAGTTCTCAATTGTAGCCTTCGAGCCTCCGGCAAGACAGCGCCACCGGAAAGCGGCAGAGTATATTCAAGCGCCCGATCACTCCTATTGCCGTTGCCCGCCATGCCCCAGCCGACCACCCTCTCCCGCCGTCCGCGGACCGTCGCGGACACGAGCGACGACGGCCCGGGCGTGCGCACGGACACGTTGACGGCCCAGGCCTACCAGAAGCTGCGCCACGCGCTCATGACCGGTGCCCTGCTGCCGGAACAGGTGCTGACCGTTCGCGACGTGGCCGACGAGTTCGGCGTCAGTCTCACGCCGGTGCGCGAGGCGGTGCAGCGGCTGGTGGTCGAGCAGGGGCTCGAGGTGGTGAACGGCCGCACCATCCGCGTGCCGCGGCTCGACATCGAGACCTACCGCGAGATCCTCAAGATCCGGATGGAACTCGAGTGCCTCGCGGCCAAGGAAGCCGCGCCGCGGATCGCCAATGATGAAATCGAACGGCTGGACACCGTGATGCAGGCGCACCTCGCCGCCATCCAGGCTGGCGACGCGCATCAGACGCTGGTGAAAAACACCGACTTTCATCTTTCAATATATCGAGCCTCCAACCAACCCATGCTGGTCCGCATCATCGAAGGCCTCTGGCTGCGCGTCGGTCCCACGCTGAACCTGCTGTTCCCGCAATACTGCGGCAGCCTCACAGGGCACGAGAACCACCTGGTGGCGATGGACGCGCTGCGCCGCCGCGACGGAGATGCCCTCGGACAGGCGATGCGCGACGACCTCACGCACGGCTCGCGCTTCCTGATCCGCCTGCTCAAACCCTGAGGCTCACCCGCATGGGCGGGTTTTGGAGCATTCTGAATATATTCAATCGCTTCTAGACTGCCGGCCAAGCCCGCCGCAAGGCGGCTTCACTCCCGTTCCAGGAAAGGCCGTCCGTATGAAGCTGAATCTCTCGCGCCGCGAATTCCATCTCGCCGCCACCCACATGCTCCTTGCCTCGTCGGCGGGCGGTGCCTTGCTCGGCGCCACCGCGCCCGCCTTCGCGCAATCGCGCTCCGTGAAGCTCGGCACCTTCGGCGCCATCGACGCGCAGAACTACATCCGCGCCAAGAACATGTCGGCCAAGACCTTCGGCCAGGGCGTGAGCAGCGACTTCGTGACGGTGCGCGCGGGCTCCGAGGTGATCTCGGCCATGGCGGGCGGGAGCCTGGACATGTGCAACATCGGCTCCAGCCCGATGATGGTCGGCTACGCGAACGGGCTGAAGGCCTCGATGGTCTACGT
>Ga0102594_1000756_pt1 | contig 25370 bp, 18 predicted proteins | sample AraplaCol_mLB_r2_2_FD_76863 | JGI IMG/M metagenome (GOLD analysis project Ga0102594, IMG submission 76863) | Arabidopsis root microbial communities from North Carolina, USA - plate scrape MF_Col_mLB_r2 (SPADES assembly) (version 2) | ecosystem: Host-associated > Plants > Roots > Endosphere...
TGGACGCCCACCGACCGCCCCGGCGGCGGCCCCCACTTCGTCGACCTGGACGACGCGCGCACCGGCTTCGCGGTGCAGGACCTGTGGATGCTGCTGTCGGGCGACCGCGCGCAGCGCACCGCGCAGCTGTCGGGCCTGCTCGACGGCTACGAGCAGTTCCGCGAGTTCGACCGCCGCGAGCTGGCGCTGATCGAGCCGCTGCGCACGCTGCGGCTCATTCACTACAGCGCGTGGCTGGCGCGGCGCTGGGAAGACCCGATCTTCCCGATCAACTTTCCGTGGTTCGGCTCCAGCGACTACTGGAAGGGGCAGATCCTGGTGCTGGAAGACCAGTGCGAGCAGATGGCGGAAGAGCCCCTCTACGCCTAGGAATGCCGGCCCCCCGGCTCTTCACTCCGCTTCGCTGCGTGTGATTCGCCACCCTCCGATTGGGAGGCCCGGCCGCCTTGGGGCGGTCCGGCGGCGGCCGGCTGCGCGCTGGCCACCCCCTGCAGCAGCCGCTCGACCAGCACGTTCTGCGGCCCCGAGCGCCAGATCCCGTAGGCCTCCGACTGCGCCACGGCGCGGTCGAGCGGCCTGAACACCGCGCCGCGCAACGCCGAATGCCGCATGGCCTGCGGCACCAGCGCCACGCCCAGGCCCTGCGACACCAGCGACACCACCGCGAGCCAGTGGCGCACCTCGTGCCGCACCTCGGGCAGGAAGCCGGCGTCCGCGCAGATCGACAGGATGCGCTCGTGGTAGTCGGGCGAGGCCTCGCGCGAGAACAGCACGAAAGGCTGGTCGCGCAGGTCGGCCGGCGCCAGCACCCGCCTGCGCGCCATCGGGTGCCCTGCCGGCAGGCAGGCCACGAAGGGTTCCGACAGCAGCAGCCGGTGCTGCAACTCCAGCGGCACGCGGCGCGTGTGGGCAAAGCCGAGGTCGAGCCGGTCGTTCAGCAGTTCGGTGATCTGCACGCCGGAGTTGAGTTCGCTCAGCGTGATGCGCACCGCCGGATGCTTCGCTTGGAATGCGCGCAGCGCCTGCGGCAGGCCGCGGTACAGCATGGCGCCGACGAAGCCGATGCGCAGCCGGCCGGCCGAACCCAGTGCCACGTCGCGCGCCTCCAGTGCCGCTTCCTCGGCCTGCAGCAGCACGCGGCGCGCCGACAGGCGCAGCGCCTCGCCGGCGGGCGTGAGGCGCACTTCCTTGCTGTTGCGCTCGAACAGCCGCGCACCCACGGTGTCTTCGAGCTGCCGGATCGCCACCGACAACGGCGGCTGCGAGATCGACAGGCGCCGCGCCGCGCGGCCGAAGTGCAACTCTTCGGCAAGCACGGAAAAGTAGCGCAGGTGCCGCAGTTCCATGGATATTCAGATCGAATCGAACAAGACCAAATCGATATTAGACACGGATCGTCGTGGCTTCAACAATGCGCCAAACCAGAAACCCAGGAGACAAAGCGCATGTCCGAACACGCACCTGAGCACGCCCATCCGATCCCCGATCGCCATGGCCAGAACCTGTTCAGCACCGACACCGAGCTGCATGCCCTGCTGGCGCTTTACCTGCCCGACGACTTGCGCGCACACATGCAGCCGCACTTCGAGCGCCTGGGCGGCCTCGCGGGCGGCCTGCTCGACGAGCAGAAGGTCGTCAAGCACCCCGCCTACATCGAGATGGAACGCCTCGCGCTCAGCGAGTTCGGCCTGGCCGCCGTCTCCCACCGCGACGACACGCTGGGCTGGCACGGCAAGATGCCGCCGCTCGTGAAATACGTGCTGACCTACCTGTTCGTGCAGGCCGAGTTCGGACTGTGCTGCCCGGTGTCGATGACCGATTCGCTCACGCGCACGCTGAAGAAGTTCGGCACGCCCGAGCTGGTCGCCAGGTACCTGCCGCGCCTGACATCGCTCGACTTCGACGAACTCGCACAGGGCGCGATGTTCATGACCGAGCAGGCCGCCGGCTCCGACATCGCCGCCACCGCCACGCTGGCACACCAGGAAGCCGACGGCAGTTGGCGCCTCACGGGCGACAAATGGTTCTGCTCGAACCCCGACGCCGACTTCGCGATGGTGCTCGCACGCGCCGACGAGGCATCCGGCGGCGTTGCGGGCATGAAGGGCGTGTCGCTGTTCCTGCTGCCGCGCCGGCTCGACGACGGCAGCCTCAACCGCTACCGCATCATCCGCCTGAAGCACAAGCTGGGCACGCGCTCGATGGCCAGCGGCGAGATCCGCCTCGAGGGCGCGCGCGCGTACCTGGTCGGCGAGGCCGGCCGCGGCTTCGTGCAGATGGCCGACATGGTCAACAACTCGCGCCTGTCGAACGGCGTGCGTGCCGCCGGCCTGATGCGCCGGGCAGTGGCCGAGGCCGAATTCATCGCCTCGGAGCGCCGCGCCTTCGGCCGCACCCTCGCGCAGATGCCGCTGATGCAGCGCCAGCTCGACAAGCTGCGCCTGCCGGCCGAACAGGCCCGCACCATGGTGTGCCAGACCGCGCTGGCGCTCGCGCGTTCCGACGCGGGCGAGCCCGACGCCTATGCGCTGCTGCGCATCCTCACGCCGCTCATCAAGTTCCGCGCCTGCCGCGATGCACGCAAGGTCACGGGCGATGCGATGGAAGTGCGCGGCGGCTGCGGCTACATCGAGGAGTGGAGCGACGCGCGGCTCGTGCGCGACGCGCACCTGGGCTCGATCTGGGAAGGCACCAGCAACATCGTGGCGCTGGACGTGATCCGCGCGGTCAAGCGCGAAGGCTCGCTGCCCGTGCTGCGCGCGCACTGCGAGAAACTGCTGGCCGACGCCACGCTCGCACCCGGCTTTGCCAAGGCGCTGCGCGATGCGCTCGCCCGCGCCGCGGCGCTGACCGAGACCGCCGCGCACGAAGGCGGCGACGTGCTCGCACGGCAGGCCGCCTCGGCGCTCTATCACTGCACCAGCGCCATCGCGATGGCGTGGGAAGCCTCGCACACCGGCTCCGCCGCGCGCCTGCGCTGGGCGCAACTGGTGCTGCTGCACCGCGTGCTGCCGCGCGACCCGCTGTCGCCCGACGCCATGCCCGCGGACTGGAACGCGGCCGCCAGCGAACGCAGCGCGACGGCACTTGCCTGAGCCTTGCGCAACCACCGACACCAAGAACCGGAGACAACCCTTGAAACGCTCGACCTTCCTGCTGGCCGCCTGCGCCGCCTCCCTGCTCACCGCATTGCCGGCCGCGCACGCGGCCGATGCCTTCCCTTCCAGGCCGCTGACGCTGGTGATCCCCTTCCCGCCCGGCGGCCCCACCGACGCGATGGCGCGCACGCTGGCCGCCGAGATGAAGGACCGCCTCGGCCAGCCCATGATCGTGGAGAACCGTGCGGGCGCGGGCGGCAACATCGGCGCCGAGTACGTGGCGCGCGCCGAGGCCGACGGCCACACGCTGATGTTCGGCACCTCCGGCCCGCTGGCCATCAACAAGAGCCTGTACCGCAAGATCAGCTACGACCCGGTGAAGAGCTTCGCGCCCGTCATCCAGGTCGGCTACCTGCCCAACATCCTGGTGGTGAACCCGGCCCTGCCGGTGAAGAACGTGCCCGAACTGGTGGCCTATGCCAAGGCCAATCCGGGCAAGCTCAGCTATGCCTCGTCGGGCAACGGCGCGTCGTCGCACCTCGCCGGGGTGCTCTTCAACTCGGTGGCCGGCACCGACCTGCAGCACATTCCGTACAAGGGCACCGGCCCGGCGCTCAACGACCTGCTGGGCAACCAGGTGAGCATGACCTTCACCGACATCCTCACCGCGCTGCCTTATGTGAAGGCCGGCAAGCTGCGCGCGCTGGGCGTGGCCACGGTGGCGCGCTCGCAGGCCCTGCCCGAGGTGCCGACCATTTCCGAGCAGGGCTACAAGGGCTACGACGTGAGCGTGTTCTTCGGCATCGTCGCGCCGGCCGGCACGCCGGCGGACCGCATCGCCAAGCTCAACCATGCGTTCGCCGAAGTGCTCCACTCGCCGAAGGTGAAGCAGATGTTCGCGTCGCAGGGCCTCGAGACGCCGGCGGACACGTCGCCGCAGAAGCTCGGGCAGTTCATCGCGACCGAGTCGGTGAAGTGGAAGGACGTGGTGCAGAAGTCCGGGGCGCAGCTCGACTGACCGGAGTTCGCCGCTTCAGTGCGCGATCGGACCGCAGGCCGGCCCCGGACGCGCGCATGCCGAACGAACGATCCCACAGAACATGGAACACGGAACACCGACATGACCCCACCCCAAGGCGCGCTTGCAGGCATCAAGGTCCTGGACATCTCCCGCATCCTCGGCGGACCCTATTGCGGCCAGATCCTCGGCGACCACGGTGCCGACGTGCTCAAGGTCGAGCCCCCGCAGGGCGACGACACGCGCACCTGGGGCCCGCCGTTCAGGGAAGGCGTGGCCTCGTACTACCACGGCCTCAACCGCAACAAGCGCGTGCAGCACCTCGACTTCGCCACCGAGGAAGGCCGCGAGGCACTGCTCGCCCTGGTGGCGCAGGCCGACGTGCTCATCGAGAACTTCAAGACCGGCACCATGGAGCGCTGGGGCATCGGCTACGAGACGCTGTCGCAGCGCTTCCCGCGCCTGGTGTGGTGCCGCGTGTCGGGCTTCGGCGCGGATGGCCCGCTGGGCGCGCTGCCCGGCTACGACGCCGCGGTGCAGGCCATGACCGGCATCATGAGCATCAACGGCGAAGCCGACGGCGGGCCCCTGCGCGTGGGCCTGCCGGTGGTCGACATGGTGACCGGGCTGAACGCCGTCATCGGCGTGCTGCTCGCGCTGCAGGAACGCCACCGCAGCGGGCGCGGCCAGTTCGTGGAAGCGGCGCTGTACGACAGCGGCCTGTCGCTGCTGCATCCGCATGCGGCCAACTGGTTCATGGACGGCACCGAGCCGCGCCGCACCGGCAACGCGCATCCCAACATCTACCCGTACGACGCACTGGCCACCGGCACCGACCCGGTGTTCGTGGCGGTGGGCAACGACCGCCAGTTCGCCAGCCTGTGCCGCTGCATCGGCCTGCCCGAGCTGTCGGACGATCCGCTCTACCGCACGGCCGGCGCGCGCTCCGTGCATCGCGACGGGCTCAAGCAGCGGCTCGAAGCCGCCATGGCGGTGTTCGACGGCCGCGAGCTGGTCGAGCAGCTCATGGCCGCCGGCGTGCCCGCCGCGCCGGTGCTGCCGGTCGACGCCGCGCTGCAGCATCCGCACACGCTGCACCGCGAGATGGTGGTCGAGATGCCCGGCGGCTACCGCGGCATCGGCGCGCCCGTCAAGCTCAGCCGCACGCCAGCCAGCTACCGGCACGCGCCGCTGACGCCGGGCGATGCCTTCCTGCCCGGCGACGGCTCAGCGCAGCACTGAACGCCCGCGGCCGATGCCGTAGTACGCGATGCCGGCGGCTTCGGCCTGGGCGGCGTCGTAGAGATTGCGCCCGTCGAAGATCGCGGGCGCCCGCAGCACCTGCGCGATGCGCGCGAAATCGGGCCGGCGGAACTCGGGCCATTCGGTGACCAGCGCCAGCGCATCGGCGCCCTGCAGCGCCTCGTCGGCGCTGCCGCACCAGCGCAGGCCGTCGCGCTCGCCGACCACGTCGCGCGCGGCCGGCATGGCCACCGGGTCGTACACCTGCACGCGCGCACCCGCGGCGTGCAGGCGTTCCAGCAGCACGAGGCTCGGCGCGTCGCGCATGTCGTCGGTATCGGGCTTGAAGGCCAGGCCCCATACCGCGATGGCCTTGCCCGCGATGCGGCCCTCGAAATGGTGCGTCATCAGGTCGAAGAGCCGGCCCTTCTGCTCGTGGTTGGTGGCCTCCACCGCCGACAGGATGCGCAAGGGCTGGCCGTCGCGCGCCGCCATGCGCCTGAGCGCACGCACATCCTTCGAAAGGCAGGAGCCGCCGTAGCCCGCGCCCGCCTGCAGGAAGTCGGGGCCGATGCGCCGGTCCGCGCCGATCGCGCGCCGCACCATCTCGATGTCGGCGCCCGTCTGCCCCGCCACGCGCGCCATCTCGTTCATGAAGCTGATGCGGGTGGCCAGCATCGCGTTGGCGGCGTACTTGGCGAGCTCGGCAGAGCGGCGGTCCATCACCAGCCACTGCGACGGCCGCTCGATGAAGGGTTCGTAGAGACGGGCCAGAAGTTCGACGGCCCACGGGTTCTCCGAGCCGATCACGATGCGGTCGGGCCGCCGGCAGTCGCGCACCGCCGAGCCTTCGCGCAGGAACTCGGGATTGGCCGCCACCGCGATGCGCAGCCCTGCGCCGCGTTGCGACAGCTCGCCGTTCAGCACCATCTCGACCTGGTCGGCCGTGCCGACCGGCGCTGTCGACTTGCACACCACCACCGCCTCGCGGTCGCGGTGCCGGCCGATGCCGGCAGCGACCGCCATCACATGGCGCAGGTCGACCCGGCCCTCGGCGTCGGCCGGCGTGTTGACCACGATGAAGAGCACGTCGCCGTGCAGGCAGGCCTCGCATTCGTCGGCGGTGAAGCGCAAGGTGCCCGCGGCCAGCCCGGCGGCGACCAGCGCTTCGAGATCCGGTTCGTGCAACGGCATCAGGCCGCGCTGCAGGCCCTCGACGCGAGCCAGGTCGGCGTCGGCGCAAAGCACCTCGTGGCCGGCCTCGGCCAGGCAGGCGGCGAAGCTCAGGCCCACATAGCCGGCGCCGAACAGGCTGACCTTCATGGGCGCGCCCCTCTCCCCGGGCACTGGTGGCGCGGGCGGTTGTGCGATAAAAGCAGGATGGATTCTTTCAAAACCGTGACCGGACAGGAAAATTCGATGATGCCCGATGAAGTTGCAGCGCATTGCGCGCTGGTCCTGGAGACCAACAACCTCCGAGGCGGCGCCGATGCCGAGGCCAGGGCGGGCACCAGCCTGCAGCGCCTCGTTGCATTGCTGGCCAGGCAACAGCTGCCGCTCACGGCGCTGGCGCAGGTGGTCGTCACGCACGACAGGCTGAGCCCCGCCACCTGCGAGGCAGTGGTCCGTGCGGCGGGCCGTGCGATCGACTTCGTGCGCATCGAGCGCAGCACCGGCTACTATGACGCCAAGAACGCCGGCTTCGAAGCGACCGATGCGCAGCGCTGCGCGTACGTGGTGTTCGCCGACGCCGACTGCCTGCCCGACGACGACTGGCTGCTGCAGATGCTGCTTCCGTTCGCGCAGGCCGACGCACCCGCCGTGGTGGCGGGGCGCACCAGCTACGCGGCCAACGTCGTGGGCACCGCGCTGACCACCATCGACTTCATGTACTTCCCCAATGCCGACCACGCCGGGGCCACCAGCAACTTCTACGCGAACAACGTGGCCTTCCGCCGCGAGGTGTTCGCGCAGCACAGCTACCAGGCGCTCGACGGCGTGTACCGCGCGCACTGCCAGGTGCTGGGCATGCGATTGAGAGCAGCCGGCGTGCCGATCCGCTATGTGGCGCAGGCCCACACAGAACACCGCCTGCCCGACACGCGCGCCGAGGCGCTCAAGCTGCGCTGGATGCGCGGGCAGGACACCTACTCGCTCACGCCGCACCTGCTGCGCAGTTATGTCTCGCCGCGCTGGCAATGGCTCGCCCGGAGCGGGCCGATCGGGCCGCTGGCCGTGCTGTTCACGCGCCTGGGTTTCAGCATGAAGGCGCTCAACCGCCAGGACCTGCCGCCGCTGCGCGGCCTGCGCTGGCTGGCCGGCGTGGCGCTGATCCTGGGCTTCTCGGCCATCGACATGCTGGGTGCGTTCGCACGCGGGATCGGCTGGCACACCACCGGCCGCACCCACGCGGACGCCCAGGCGCTCTCGTACCACAAGCCCTGAGCGGCTCCTGCGCTTCACCCCTCCCGCCAGAACAACAACAAGACATCAGCATGTCCATCCGCTCGTCCCTCATCGCCCGCCATCTCGTGGCGGGCCTCGTGCTTGCAGGCACCGCCTCGCTGGCCAGCGCCGCCGACTTCGCAGGCCGCGGCGTCTTCAACTTCAGGTCCGACGCGGGCTGCCCGTTCGCCGCGCTCGCGGGCAGCGGCAACGACTGCAACCGCCTCGCGCTCGACGACCCCGAGACCCGCGCTGCGCTCGACGCCGCGGCGCACACCATCCGCTTCACCAACACGCGCAGCTACGCCGGGAAGACCATCGTCGGCGACGTGCTGCTGCAGGGCTCCGGCCAGTCGCGCGACGGCCAGCGCGTGCCGCTGACCTTCCATGCGCTGCTGAGCCGCTCGGGCAGCGACTGGTCGGTGAGCAGCCACGCGCACTCGCCGGTGGGGGGCGAGTTCAGCGACATCCGCATCGACCCATACCAGGTCGTGGTGAACGAGGCGAACAGCGCCGAGCGCGTGGTGCTCTCGGCCGACCAGGTCGTCGAGGCGCTCGCCAAGCCCTCGCTGACCGCGCGGCTGGCCAACGTGCTGGTGCAGGTCGACGACAACCGCACCGACGGCGCGAAGGACGCCGACATCACGATCGGCCTGGGCCTGAGCAAGGCCTCGAAGTCGGTGGCGCGCGCGCGCTTCCGTGCGCCGGGCGCCAAGGGCCAAGAGCTGGCCGCGGCCATGCAGCAGGGCAACTGGACGCTGGAGCTTCAGGCGCTGAGCGGCCAGATCCCGCGCCAGGTGGTGCAACGCGACCTGTTCCTCTACGGACTCGAATCGCAGTCGCTGCTGCAGCCGCTGCTGCAGCGCGGCTTCCGCAAGAACGAGAAGCTGGTGCTCGGTGCCGCCAACGGCAAGGGCTACGTGCGCTACGACGGCCAGCAGCGCGAGTTCGCAGGCGCCGACGCCGCGGCGCGGGCGTTCCTGCAGGACAGCTTCATCGGGCTGGTGCTGGGCTGGCAACAGCAGCAGCCCGCGAAGGCCAGGGCCGATGGCCGCTGAGGAATCCACCACCGCCAGCGGTTTCGACTGCCTCGCGCCGCCCTTGCTGCGCGGCTGGCCCGCGCTGCAGGCGCGCCTGGTGCACCACGTCAAGCGCGCCGCGCTGCGCCAGCTGCATGCGAGCAATGCTGGCGAGATGCTGCTGCTGCGCTTCTACATGGTGGGCGAAGAGTCTTCCGAGCAGGCGCTGCAGCGCGAACTGCGCATCGACCCGCCCGGCTGGCTGGCACGCCAGCTCGACCAGCACCTGGCCGACGAGCAACTGCATGCGCGCCTGTTCGCGCAGGCCATCGTCGAGCGCGGCGGCCACGCACAGGCCGCGGCGTCGCCCGAAGAGGCGCCGCGCCCCGACTGGCTGAGCCGCCGCAAGCTCGCGCGCTGGCAGGCGATCATCCGCCGCCACGCGCCGCACTTCGCGCACGGCGGGCTGGTGCCGGCCTATGCCATCAGCCTGTCGGCCGAGCAGATGGCCTCGCGCATCCTGCAGCGCCACTGCGCGCTGATCGGTGCGCAGCATGCGTTGCATCCGCTGCTCGCGCGCGTGCTGGCCGACGAAGACCGCCACATCCGCCTGTGCACGCACACGCTGCAGCGTTGCGTGGCGCCGCACGAACAGGCGCGGCTCGCACAGCTGATGCGCGAGGTGCGAGACACCGAACGGGGTTTCGGCATCACCGGCGCACTGGGCATGTGGCTGGCCGGCGCGATGCTGCGGCTGCGCCCCGGCGCGGCGCGGCCGGTGCAGCGCGAGCACCAAGCCTGAGCGATGCCGCCGCGCATCCTCTACCTCGCGACCGCGGACGCGCGCGGCCACCTGATGCGTGCGCAGTTGCTCACGCATGCGCTGCGCGCGGCCGGCGCGCAGGTGCGGGTGCTCACCACGTCCGACGAAGGCGCGCGCTTCCTCGCAGGCTTCGGCATCGACGCACCGGTGCTCTCGCGCCATTACGCGGTGCAGTTCGATGCGCAGCAGAACATGCTGCGCCGCGAGACCGACCGCAACGTGGCGCACTACATGTTCCGCCCCGAGCGCATGCTGCGCGACGTGTGGCGCCTGCGCGTGCATTTCCGCGACGCCGACCTGGTGGTGAACGACTCGTTCCACCCCGCGCTGCTGCTCATGGGCTGGCTGCCGTTCTGGCGGCGCAAGGTGGTGCACGTGTACGGCGCGAGCCTGCGCCGCGCGCTCGAGACCAACTTCAAGGGCCGCATGCCCGCCGCCGTCGCCAGGCTCTTCGGTGGCGTCGTGGCCTGGCAGATCGACCGCAGCCGCGCGCGCATCGAGCACGACTTCGCCTATGGCGAGCCGCAGCACGACGGCCATGGCCGCCATCGGCTGGCCACGCCCGTGGCGGTGGTGGACGCCATCGACCGGAGCGACGCGGAGCGGCCGGTGGCGGCGGTGTACCTGAATCCGCACTTCGAAGACCCCGCGCTGGCCGACGGCCTCGAGCAGGGCCTGGCCGATGCGGGCGTGCCCGCACACCTCGTGGGAGAAGGCTATGCGCGGCGCGCGCACTGGCACGCACGCGACGAGCACTGGATCGAGGCCGCCGCGCACAGCGCGTTCATCGTGTCCGCGCCCGGCATGGCGGCGCTGTCGATCGCGGCGGTCTACCGCAAGCCGATCCTGCTGCTGCTGACCGACCAGCCCGAGCAGGCGATCAACGCGGGACGCGCGGCGCAACTCGGCCTGGCGCACCGCGTGGTGGTGTGGCGCGGCGATGCCGCGAAGTTCGCGCGCGCCGTGGCCGCGGCGGCCGGCGAACTGCAGGCGCTGCCGCAGAACGCAGCGAACGCCGCCGATGGCCGCCGGGGCGCTGTCGAACGGTTGCAGCATTGGGTCGGCCTGCTGTCGAGCCTCGCGGCGCGAACCGGCGGCAACTGATCGATCGAAGCGGCTGGCCGGATCAATCCAGCGTCAGGTTGAGGTCGCGGATCAGCGGATGCCAGCGCGCCGACTCGCCCTGCAGCAGCGCCGCGAACTGCGCAGGCGCGTCGCCCACGGGCTCCACGCCGAACTCGGCCAGCTTGCGCTGCACGGCCGGCGCGTGGATGGCACTGGCCACCGACTGCTGCAGCCGCATCACCACCTCGCCCGGCGTGCCGGCCGGCACCACCAGGCCCATCAGCGCCGCAGCCTCCACGCGCGGCATGCCGAGCTCGGCGAAGGTCGGCACGTTCGGCAGCTCCGGCAGGCGCCGCGGATGCGCCACGGCCAGCGCACGCAGCTTGCCGCTCTGGATGAAGCGGCGTGACGCGGCCAGGTCGCACATCAGCACCGGCAGCTGGCCGCCGGCAACGTCGGCCAGCGCGGGCGCGGCGCCGCGGTACGGCACGTGCACCATCTCGAGCCCGGCCTCGCGCTCGAGCAGTTCCATGGCCAGGTGCTGCGGGCTGCCGGTGCCGGCCGAGGCGAAGCTGACCTTGCCGGGAAAGGCGCGTGCGTCCTCGATGAAGGCGCGCGCATCCTTCACGCCGCTGGACGGCCCCACCAGCAGCACCATCGGCAGCCGGCCCAGCAGCGTGACGGGCGCGAAATCGCGCGAGGGGTTGTAGCTGAGGTTGCGGTACAGCGCAGGGTTGAACACCAGCGTGCCGTTGTCGGCCGACAGCAGCGTGTAGCCGTCGGCCGGTGCGCGTGCGGCCTCGATGGCGCCCAGCGCGGTGTTGCCGCCCGCGCGGTTGTCGATGGTCACGGGCTGGCCGGCATCGAGCGCGAGCTGGGTGCCGATGGTGCGCGCGACGATGTCGGTGCCGGCCCCGGCGGGGTACGGAACGATCCAGCGGATCGGCTTGGCGGGGTAGCCCAGCTGCGACCTGGCGGCACGGGGCAGCGACAGGGCGGCCAGTGCGGCCATGGCAAGCAGTTGCAGCAGCAGCGGTCGGCGGGTCATGGGCGGCGGTCTCCGGGGGAGCTTCCAGCCGACATGTTAGGCCGGGTTCGGGCCGGGTCGCCCGTTCGCCTCAGGCCGCCCTGCTGGTCTTGAGGCCTTGGCCGGCCGCCCAGCCCGCCACGTCCTCGCGCTTGATGGCGGCGGCCATGAGGCCCGGGAAAGCGTCGGGCGTGCAGGCGAAAGACGGCACGCCGAGGGCGGCCAGCTTGGCGGCCAGGTCGCGGTCGTAGGCCGGCGCTCCCTCGTCGCTCAGCGCCAGCAGCGCGATGAACTGCACGCCCGCCTCCACCAGCTCGTGGGCGCGGCGCAGCAGGCCGCTTTCCACGCCGCCTTCGTAGAGGTCGGAGATCAATATCAGGATGGTGTTGCGCGGCTCGCGCACCAGGGTCTGGCAGTACCCCACGGCGCCGTTGATGTCGGTGCCGCCGCCCAGTTGCACGCCGAACAGCAGGTCGACCGGGTCCTGCAGCTGCTCGGTCATGTCGACCACCGCGGTGTCGAACACCACGAGCTTGGTGGCGACCGCCGGCAGGCTGGCCATGACCGCGCCGAAGATGCTCGAGTACACGACCGAGGCCGCCATCGAGCCGCTCTGGTCGATGCACAGGATGACCTCGCGCTGCGGCTGGCGGGCCTTGCGGCCGTAGCCCACCAGCGACTGCGGCACCACGGTGCGGTACTCGGGCTGCCAGTGGCGCAGGTTGGCGCGGATGGTGCGGTTCCAGTCGATCTCCGAATGGCGCGGCCGGCGGTTGCGCTGGCTGCGGTTGAGCGCACCGCTGATGGCGCTGCGCATCGGCTCCTCGAGCTTCTTCATGAGCTCGTCGACCACCCTGCGCACCACGGCGCGCGCGGTGTCCCTGGTGCCCGCCGGGATCACGCTCGACAAGGCCACCAGGTTGGCCACCAGGTGCACGTCGGGCTGCGCGCTTTCGAGCATCTCGGGCTGCAGCAGCATCTGGCGCAGGTTGAGCCGCTCCATCGCGTCGCGCTGCATGACCTGCACCACCTGGCTCGGAAAGTACTTGCGGATGTCGCCGAGCCAGCGCGCCACACTGGGCGCCGAATCGCCGCGGCCGCCGCGCTGGCCACCCTTGCCCAGGCCGCGCTGGCTGTCGGCCTCGTACAGCGCGGCCAGCGCCATGTCGATCTCGCGCACGCGGCCCTCGACGGCGCCGCAGCTGGGCGTGGCCTCGCTGCCGAGCACGAGGCGCCAGCGCTGCAGGCGGTCGGAGGGCGGCGGTGCGCCTTCGTCGTCGATGGCGTTCGGATCGGCGCTCATTGGAAGACCTCCGCGCTTCGCGCTGCGGTGCGAGCTTGCTTGGGGCGGCCCGGCGCGGCGCTCATGCCTTCACTCCCAGCAGTTCCCGCAACAGCGGCAGCGCGAGCACCGCGCGCGATTCGTCCCAGTCGGCCGCGGCGGTGGCAACCGCGCCCGTGCCCTTCACCGCACCGCGCCTGGCGCGCTCGCCCAGCGCGCGCCGGTCGGCGCCCGAGAAGTCCGCGAAGCTGCGGCGCACCAGGGGCAGCACCTGCAGGAAATGCGCTTCACCCAGCGCCGACAGCCAGCCGTCGACCAGCGGCCACACGGCCTCGTCGTGCAGCAGCACCATCGCGTTGCGGTTCAGGAAGCCTTCGAGCCACGCGGCGGCCTCGGTCGGCGGCGCGCCGCTCGAGAGGTTGCGCGCGAGCTGCTGAGACGCGCCTTCGCTGTCGACCTGCGCGTCGTCGAGCAGCAGCCGGCAGGCCACGCCGCGCAGCAGTGGCGCGGCGCTTTCACCGAAGGCGATGCCGTGCAGCGCGCTTCGCCACGCGGCGGTGGTTTCCTCGCCGTCGCGCAGGCGCACCGCGTCCTGCGCGGCGATGAGCCGTGTGCGCAGCGACTCGGCCGCCTCGGCGTCGAGCGCGCCGCAGGCCATCGGCAGGCCGATGGCGCCGCGCACGATGAGGCTGTCGAGCACGTGCGAGAGCAGCGCGCTGTCGGTCTGGCGCACGCTGCCGTAGCGGAACACGTTGGCCAGCGGCGGCACCGCGCCGATGAGCTGCACCGCGTCGCCGGTGAGCGCGGCGCGGTCCTCGAGTGCGCGGGTCACCGCCTGCACGGCGACGGGCAGGTCCGCCAGCAGCACGGTGTCGACCTGTTCCGCCAGCACGGTGAGCGAGGTTTCTGCGGCCAGCTTTTCCATCACGCGCGAGGTGGCGGCATGCGCCACGGTCGCGCCGAACCGGCTGGCCTCGATGATGCGCAGCGCGAACTCGGGCTGCCACTGCAGTTGCCACACCTCGTGGAAGGTGCCGCGGCCCGAGCGCTGCCCCGCGGCGCGCGCGCCCCACGGCAGGTCGAGCAGGCGCAGGCGGTGCAGCAGGTGGCTGCGCGCCAGGTCGTTGGGCTGGCGCAGGTCGAGGTCGAGCGTGCGCGCGGTGGCCTCGGGCTTCAGGCGCAGGCTCTTCTGCATCTGCTCGATGTCGCGCTGCAGCGGCACGGTCGGCACCTCGGCCGGCACCTGGCCCATGCGGTCGCCGACCGTGAGGCGTTCGCGGATCAGCGCGAGCGGCGCCTGCTCACCCATGCAGATCACGCTGCGCACGGCCTCGTCGAGCTCGGGCAGGCCGGGCGCGGGGCGTTCGCGCAGCGCGGCCAGCGTGTCGGCCAGGCGCGTGGCCTCGATCAGGTGGGCGGAAGAGCAGTCGAGGTCGTGCGCGCGCAGCAGCCCGGCTACACGTGCGAGCCAGCCCGTCGTGCGGCCGGCTGCATGCGCCCCTTGCTGCCACAGGTGCTCGTACCAGCCGGGCGAGTCGATGCCGGCACCGTAGCCGCTGGCGCTCGTGAGATGCCGGTAGGTCCATGGCACCCAGGTGGCCAGCACCTTCAGCTTCGGCAGGCCCTTGAGCAAGGCGGCGTCGGCCTTCGCGGCGGTTGCGCCTTGCAGCGCGGGCACATGCCATGCGCCGCAGACCACGGCGATGCGCTGGTGGCCGGCCTTGACCGCCTCGCGGATGGCCTGGCGCATGAAGGCTTCGCGCAGCTGCTCGCGCCGTGCCGCACGCGCACCCCGGCGGTCTTCCGGCGTCTCCGCGCGCACCGCCGTCATGGCTTCCGCGATGGCACCGAACAGGTCCTCGCCATCGCCGCGCTCCTCGACCATGTGGTTCCACCAGCTCTCGCCGTCGGCATGGCCGGCGGCATGGGCGAGCCAGTCGAAGGGATCGTCGGGCATGGACGCGGCTGCTTCGGCGAGGCCGGCCGCCTCGGCCGCGGGTGCCTCGCTGGTCGCGTCGTCGCCGAGCGGTGCGCCGGCTTCGGCGGCACCGCCTGCTTCGCCTGCTCCGGCTGCGGCCTTCGCTGCCTCGGCTTCATCGGCCGCCCTCGCCGCCTGCTCGATCGCCATCCGGTGCGCCTGCGGCAGGTCGATGAAACGCGTCGGCAGCCCGCGCTTCACGCCCCACTGCAGCGCCTGCCACTCGGGCGAAAACTCTGCGAACGGGTAGAAGGCCGCGAGCCCCGTGTCATCGCTTGCGTGGATCAGCATCGCGACCGGCGGCTGCAGGTCGGCATGCGCCATGAAGGACAGCAGGCCCTCGCCCTCCGGCGGCCCTTCGACCAGGATGCAGTCGGGCTGCAGGGACTCGAAGGCGCGCAGCAGGCTGCGCGCGCAGCCGGGCCCGTGGTGGCGGATGCCGAAGTAGTGCAGCGGAGAGCCCATGGTTCCTTCAGTGCGTCAAGTGAAGAAAAGAAAGCCGCGCCTCAGAGGCCGTAGCGCGCTTCCATCGCCTCGTGCCATTCGGTGGGCTCGCCGGCGGCGCGGGCCAGTTCGGTCCAGCACAGCTGCAGGCCCTTGCACAGCGCGGCCACGCGCGCGGCGATGACGTGCGGCGGCACGTCGGCCGGCGCGGTGACGGCGAGGTAGAGGCCGGGCAGGCCGTCCTCGATGTCGTCATCGTCGCCTCCCTCCCCGTCATCGCCGATGTCCTCGCCGCTCGCGTCGGGGTCGGTCACGCGGTAGTGGTCGTTGCTGTACTGCCACGTGCTCCAGCCCTCCTCGTCGAGCGCGTCGCGCAGCGCGCTCACGCGGTCCTCGCCGGGATGCACGCCGTCGATCATGTAGCTCGGGCCATGGCCGCCCTTGTGCAGCACGTGCACGGGCTCGGTGAACACGCGCGTGTAGCTGCGCAGTTCTTCCTCGTCCTCGGGCGGCTGCTCGGCCAGCTTGGGCTCGAACACCACCCAGTCGCCCAGGCGCTGCGCCAGGCCGCGCGGCGAAGGCTGCACGATGCGCGCGGTGGCCGGGCCGGTGCGGCGCGCTAGCACGTCGCGCTCGCGCCCGTTCTCGTCGTGGCGCAGGTAGACCAGGCCCCAGTCTTCCTCGATGACGTCGTCCTCGGGCTGGCCGGCCTCGAGCTCCATCTCGAGCGCGCGGGCCTGTGCGCGCACCTCGGCCCACTGCTGCGCCGCGGTGGCGGCGATCAGCAGCTCCCAGCGCTGGTTGGGGCCGGGCGCCTCCTCGGCCTCGAGCACCATGCGGCGCTGCGCCACGGCGGTGCCGAAGTCCTTCAGCTGCATGGCGGCATCGGCCCACAGGCGGCGCGTGGGAACGGCCTCGGGGTCGTGCCGCAGCACCTGCTCGACCAGCGGGCCAACCTGCGCATAGCGTGCCTCCTTGAACGCGACGCGTGCGCGGTACCAGGCAGCCATGGACGGCTGCGCGGCATCGATGCGGCGCGCCTGCTCCTCGATGGCGGCCAGGTCGCCGGCGTTGAAGCACAGGCCGAACCAGTGGTTCTGCAGCGCCACCGATTGCGGTGCCGCCAGCACCATGGCCTGCAGACGTGTGCGCGCGAGTTCATGGCAGCCGTAGTTCGACAGCGCCGAGGCCAGCATCATCGCCAGGCCTTCGTCGTGCGGCAGCGCCAGGTGCGCCTGCTCGAGCCACTGGATCACGGTCTCGTTCGACAGCCCCTCGGCTTCGGGCGAACGCAGCCAGCCGGGCAGTTCCTCGGGGCTGCGCGGTGCGTCCGGCACCGCGGCGGCGGCGAGCGCCTGCGCGGCCTTCTGCACGCTGGCGCCGGCACCGAAGTCCTCGCGAAGCAGCGGCACGTGATGGCGCGCGCGGGCCACGGCCTGGGCGGCCAGCCACGGCACCTGCCGCGCCAGCGCCAGTTCGGCCTGCGCGTTGGCGAGGTCGATCAGCAGGCGGTGGCTGCCGACCGTGTGCAGGTGCTCGATGGTGGTCCAGATCGCGTGGCCGAGCGCGGGCGTGTTGAGCTCCGGCAACGCACGCGCGGCCACGATGGCGGCACGGCACCACGACACGTGGTCGGCCACTTCGAGATCCTCGAAGGCCGGCAGCATGTCCCACCCGGCCTGCGGCTCGCCGGCCATGGCGAGCGCGCGGCAGCGCTGCAGCAGGCGCGCCGACTGCTCGCGGCGGTCGTCCTCGTCGGCATCGTCCTCGGAGTCGTCGAGCAGCTGCAGCGCCGTTCGCGCATCGCCCGCGGCCAGCCATTGCTCGACCTCGGTGGTGACGAACAGCGTGGTCACCTCCTCGCCGGCGCGGCGCTGCTGCTCGCGCTGGTTCTTCAGGTACAGCACCGCCTCGCGCGGCTGGCCCTGGTCGCCCATGGCGTTCGCGCGCTCGATGCTCAGGCAGCCGAAGCAGCCCCAGCTCGGGTCGATGCGCGCCAGCGTCTCGTCGCAGGCGTCCAGGCGCTCCTGCGCCCAGCCGGGGCCGTCGACGTTGGCATAGGTGGCCACCAGGTCCTGGGTGACGCACACGCTCTGCGGGCAGCCCTGGGTCTTCTCCTGGTGCGCGCCCTCGTAGGCGCTGACCACCTCGCCGAGCTGCACTTCGCCGTGGTGGCGCGCCACGCGCGAGGCGCACAGCCAGTGCTTGAAGTACACGTCGAGCCATGGGATGTCGAGGCTGCGCGCGGTGGCGAGCGCCTCGGGCACCAGCGCCTCGACCAGCGCGTGGTTGCCCTGGAACTGCTGGTGCGGCACGTCGTGGATCAGGTAGGCGAGGCGCTGCTGGCCTTCTTCCTCCAGGCGGTCCGACAGGTCGTTGACCCAGGCAAAGCTGTCCATGTGGGTGATCCTCCTTTGTGATGTGTCTGTGTTCGCGTCAAGGCTTCGCGGTCGGCGCGCAGAGCGCGGCCACGGCCTGGCTGTAGTCGTCCAGCAGCTCGACCAGCGGCGGCTGCCCCTTCAGCTCCTCGCCGCCCGGCGCCATGATGGCCTTGAAGCTGCGCAGCAGCGCGACCGCGTGCGCGGGCACGGCGCGGCCTTCGCGGTGGCTCTGCAGCAGCGCCTGGATGGCGGGGTTGTCGAGGTTCACGTAGAGCCGCGCCGACACGCTCGCGTCGATGCGCTGCGTGAACGCGCGCGCCAGGCTCAACGCGGCGCCGGCCATGCGCTTCTTCGCGTCGTCCGCATCGAGCCGGGCCTTCAGCTGCGCCTCGCGGTCGGGCACGGCGATCAGCGGCAGCTCGGGCGACAGGAAGCGCGCGGGCACCACCAGCTCGCCCCACGCGAGATGCTCGCGCAGCCATTCCAGTTCGGACGCCGGCAGGTCGTCGGCGCGGAACATGCGGGCGTTGCCGGCGGCGGTGCCGATCTCGATGAGCTGCACGCCGCGGTCGCGCACGTACTGGCGCAGGAAGCCCGCCACGGCATAGCGGTCGCCGCGCGCCACGGGCACCTGCAGGGCGCGGAACAGCACGTCCTCGAAGCCGCCGCTCTGGCCCAGGCTCAGGTGGATGCGGCCTTCGCGCACCAGGCTGCGCACCGGCAGGTCGCCCTGGCTGGTGGGCAGGCGCACGGCATCGGCCAGCATGGTGAAAAGCTCTTCTTCGCACAGCGCGGCACCCAGCAGCGCCTCGTTGTGGCGCGTGAGCAGGCGGCTCCATGCGGGCGCCTGCGAGCGCGACAGCTCGGCCAGGCCGCGGATGAGCGCATCCTGGATGTGCGCGCGCGTGGCCTGGTAGGCGCCGTCGCGCTGCAGGTCCTCGCGGCTCGCGGTGGGCGTGAGGGCGTTCGACTCGATCACGCCACCGATGAAGCCGGCCCACACCGGCAGCAGGTCGCGCGCCTCGTCGTCGAGCAGCATGCCGCGCACGTACACGCTCAGGTGGCGGTTGTCGCTGGTGCCGTAGGTGGCGCCGTCCTGCACCCACAGCAGGCCGCGCGCATCGCTGTCGCCCTCGGGCTCGACCGGGATCACGCAGATGGGCTCGAAGTGCCGCTCCATGCGCGCGGCGAAGGCCATGCGCTGGCGCTGCAGCACCGCCGGATGCACCACCACGCCGTCGGCGGTGGCGCGCCACGGCGGCGGCTCGGCGTTGACGCATTCGTCGTCGAACCACAGCGGCTCGCGCAGCAGCGCGCAGTAGCGGCCGAGCACCTTCTTCAGCACGCCGGCCGAGCACAGGTGGTTGAAGTCGCTGCGCATGGCCAGGTGGATCTCGGTGCCCACGGGCCGCGCGTCGATCGCCTGCACCACGTAGCGCCGCCCGTCCGACGAACGGTAGCGCCAGCCTTCATCCGGCGACTGGTACGAGGTGCTGTTCACCAGCACCTGCTCGGCCACCACGAAGGCCGAGAGGAAGCCCAGGCCGAACAGGCCGATCAGTTCGTCGCTGCCTTCCTTCTCCGACGCGCGCAGCTGGCGCGTGTAGCCGTTGCCCAGCGTGGCCAGGTAGCGGTGCAGCTCGGGCTCGGTGAGGCCCGAGCCGTTGTCGCGGATGACGAGCGTCTGCGCGGCCTCGTCGGCCAGCACGTCGATGCGGCCGGGCTCGGTGAACGTCGGGTCTTCGAGGCGGCGCCGCGAGATGGAGTCGTGCGCGTTCTGGATCAGCTCGCGCACCGCCACCACGGGCGTGGAGTACAGGTGCTTGGCAAGAACGTCGAAGAGGCCGTCGAGGTGGACCTGGGTGGTCTGCAGTGCGGGGGTGGACGATGCGGGAATGGGAGAAATGTCGGACATGCGGTGCGGCGGCCTCACAGTTGTTCGCGGCAGGCGCGGTAAAGGTCCTTCCAGTCGGTGCGTTCCTTGACCACCGTCTCGAGGTACTCCTTCCACACCACCTGGTCCTGCACCGGGTCCTTGATGACCGCGCCGATCAGCCCCGAAGCGACGTCCACCGAGCGCAGCACGCCGTCGCCGAAATGGCCGGCCAGCGCCATGCCGCTGTTGATGACCGAGATGGCCTCGGCGGTCGAGAGCGTCGAGCTCGGCGACTTGATGCGCGTCTTGCCGTCCTCGGTCTGGCCGTTGCGCAGCTCGCGGAAGATCTGCACCACGCGCCGCACTTCCTGCAGCGCGGGCGGCTCGGCCGGCAGCGCGAGCGCGCGGCCCAGTTCGCCCACGCGCTTGACCACGATCTGCACTTCCTCCGCCTCGCTCGCGGGCACCGGCAGCACCACCGTGTTGAAGCGGCGCTTGAGCGCGCTGGACAGTTCGTTGACGCCCTTGTCGCGGTTGTTGGCGGTGGCGATCACCGAGAAGCCGCGCACCGCCTGCACCTCGGTGCCGAGTTCGGGAATGGGCAGCGTCTTTTCGGAGAGCACGGTGATCAGCGTGTCCTGCACGTCGGCGGGGATGCGCGTGAGCTCCTCGACGCGCGCGATCTTGCCCAGCCGCATGGCGTTCACCAGCGGGCTCGGCACCAGCGCCTTCTCGGACGGGCCGTGGGCCAGTAGCTCGGCGTAGTTCCAGCCGTAGCGCAATTGCTCTTCGCTGGTGCCGGCGGTGCCCTGGATCAGCATGGTCGAGTCGCCGCTGACGGCGGCCGACAGGTGCTCCGACACCCACGACTTGGCCGTGCCCGGCACGCCGTACAGCAGCAGCGCGCGGTCGGTGGCGAGCGTGGACACGGCGATTTCCATCAGCCGCGGATTGCCGATGTACTTGGGGCTGACCTCGAAGCCGCTGGCCAGCTTGCCGCCCATCAGGTAGGTGAGCACGGCCCAGGGCGAAAGCTTCCAGCTGGCCGGGCGCTGGCGGTCGTCGACCTTCTGGAGCGCATCGAGTTCTTCGGCGAATTGCTGTTCGGCATGCTGGCGCAGGACATTGCTCATGGGCGGCCTTGGGATGGAGAGGAAGATGAAAGCGTGTGGAACAGCTGGCGCGCGCGCACGATGCGCGCGGTATCGGCCAGCGCGTTGGCGGTGCCCGGGGTTTCGTCGGCCGCGCGCGGCAGGTCCGCCAGCGCGTGCAGCGCCGAGGGATGCAGCAGCGCCGCTGCGCTGGTGAGCACCTGCCGCAGCACGTAGTCGTTGACGAGCGCGCCGGCCTCCACGCGCGTGCGCAATGCGGCGGCGAGCCGGGCGGAGAGTTCGGGCGACGGCGTCTCGCCGGGTGCGCAGGCCTGGTCGGCAAAGCCCACCACCTCGTGCAGGCCGCTGCCGTCCTCGCCGAGTTCGGCGAGCCAGTGCCGCTCGCGCCGGCCGCGCGGCAACAGCGCGAGCAGCTGGCCGGTCCAGGCGCGCTGCGTGCGCGGGCGATCGAGCATGGCGTCGCACCAGTCGAAGTCGGGCGCGGCGGCGACGGCGTCGTTCCAGCCGCGCAGCAGCGCGTCGTTCCAGTCGCCCTGCGCGGCCCAATCGAGCAGCGCAGCGGGTGTCATGCCGGTGCGCGCGGTCCACCACGCGAGCGGCAACTGGCGCACCAGCTGGTAGAGCCACCAGGCTCGCTCGCCGAGGTTGTCGTGCGTGGGGCGAACGGGGTCGATGGCGTCGTCCTTCCAGCGCGCGTCGGCCGCCTCGGGCGCATCGATGCGCCACAGGGCACCCGCCTGCGTCAGCAGCGGCGACAGGAAGGCCGCGACACGCTGCACATGCGCGCTGCCCGGCAGGCGCTGCAGCAGTTCGGCCGCGGCCTGGCGCACGTCGCGCGCGCGGTCGTCGAGCTGCGCATCGATGAGCGCCTCGTCGTCGAGGCCGAGGTTGACGGCCAACGCAGCGAGCAGCGTGGCGCGGTCTTTCGCTGGCAACTGCTGCAGCTCGGCCGCGAGCCGCGCACGGGCGCCCGCCGGGTCGGTGCGGCGCTGCTCGGCCAGCACCGCGCGGCGCTGTTCGAGGCTGCCTTCGTCCCATCGCGTCTGCGCGTCGGCCTGCTCGCTGGCACCGGCGGCATAGCGCCAGTCGTCATTGCGCGCGGCCAGCCAGAGGCCGCGCTCGCCCAGTGCGGGAACGACGGCAGCGCGCAGTTCGATGCTGCGGCGGCCGGCGTCGAGCGCGGTGGGCAGCAGGCCGTGCGGCAAGCGCAAACCCGCGGTTGCCACCGCAGCAAGGGTTTCGTGCTGCAGGCGCAGCGGACCGTTGACGAGCGCATCGGCGATGGCGGCCTGCAGCAGCGGCTCTTTCAGTTCGGGGCGCTCGTCGGCGCCGGCGACGGGCGCATCGGATGGCGACAGGCCCGGCGCGATGAAGCCCGCGCGGCGGCCCACGGCCAGGACGCCTGCGGCGCGCAGCAGATGGCCCTGCGCCTCGCCAGCCTCCAGGGCGTGCAGCAGCACCGCGAACTCGCCCGGCATGCCTTCGGCCGCGGGCACCGGTTGGCGCGACGTGCCGACCAACGCGGCCTGCAGCAGCTGGTTCCAGTGGCTCATGCGCGCGCTCCGGCCAGGGTCCAGACCGGCGCGGCCCCCGATGCCGCATCCGTCGACCACGCGGTCAGCGGCACAAAGTGCTCGCCGTCCCATTCGCCGAACACCCGCAGCGGCGCGCCACCGGAATGCGCCATCAGTTGCCACGCTTCCTGCGCGGCGAGCTGCATCGGCAAGGCCTGCGGCGCGGCCTCGAGGCGCAGCCACCAGCGGTCGCCGTCGCGGCTGGGCACGGCGCCGTCCCACACCATCGGCAGCAGCGGCTGCCACGGATTGGCGGCGATCTGCCGCGCCGCGCGTTGCCATTCGCCAGGGGTGTCCATGGCAGGTGCGGCGGATGCGGGCGCCGCCGCCGCACTCGATGCATCGGCCGGCAGCTCGGCCACCAGCGCGCGTTGCGATGCATGGCCCGGATAGAAGCACAGCACCGCCGGGCGTTCGCTGCCGCTGATCCACCCGGTCTCGAACCCGCGGCCGCCGTGCGCGTAGTCGAGCAGCAAGGCGCGGCGTCCGCTCGCGCGGCCCTGCAGCCACACACGGCGCTCGACCAGCCTGCCGTCGCGCTCGTCGGTGCACTGGCCCAGCACCAGCCAATGGTCGCCGACGCGTTCGCTTTCGGCGAGCAGGGCGTCGCGGTCCTGCGGCCAGCCGAGCGCGGTGCGCAGGTCGGCCAGCGTGGCGGGCGAAAGCGATCCGCGGCGCGGCACCGCGTCGGCGATCAGCTGCAGCCGGCCGAGCCGGTCGAGCAGCCGCGCCGGCCAGCCCTCGCCCACGCCGATGAGTTCGGCCGCCTGCACGATGCGCTGGCCGAGGCCCGGCGCCTGCGCGTCGACCATGCGCGCGGCCATCGCGCCCCAGGCCTGCTGCTGCTCGCTGCCGAGCGACGCAAGGCCGCGCCGGGTCTGGTCGTCGAGCCAGCGCGCGAGTTCCTGCACGCCGGCCTCGATGCGCTTCCAGCGCTGCGCGTCGCGCTTCGCGGCCGCAGCGGGATCGGGCGCGGCCGGCGGCTCGGCGGCGCGCGCCTCCTTCTTCTCGGCCTTCTCGCGGCGCGAGGCGAGCCACTCCGCCACCCACGGCGGCGGGTCGCCCTTGCTGAAGCTGGCCTCGTTCTGGGCACGCATGAGCATCAGCGCGAGGCCGTGCTTGCAGGGGAACTTCCGGCTCGGGCACGAGCAGCGGAACACCGGACCCGAGAGGTCGACCTGCGTCTGGTAGGGCTTGCTGCCGCTGCCCTGGCATTCGCCCCACACGGCCTCGTCGGAGAACGCGAGCGTGGGCCACTTGGCGGGCGCCACCAGGCCCTTGGCGGCCTTGGCCGACGCATCGTCGGGGGCAAGCGCCAGGACGGCTTCCGTGCTGAGACTCATCGGGACAGCCTCGCGCCGGTCCGCGGCGCGGATGATGGAAGGGGCGCGTCCATCAGGGCGCGACAGGATTGCCAGGCGTGCCGGCTTCCCGGGCCGACGCCGCGGCAGCAGCCACGGGCGGCGAGCGATAGGTGACATTCACCGCCGGTGCCGCAGGCTCGGGCGGCGGACGCGTGATCTTGACGAGCGGAGCCCTTGCCGGGGTTGCCGCACGGGTTGCACGTGCGGCATTCGCCGCCGGAGGTGCCGGGGGAGCTGCAGGCGGCGCGGCGGAAGCCACGGGCTCGATCGGCGTGAACGGCGCCGCGGGCGTCGAATAGCGCACGGGAGCAGGCCCTTGCGACGCAGCCGCCGATGCAACCGGTGCGGCCGAAGCTGCCGGTGCGACGACGTTGCCGGGCGCCACCGGCGCCGCGGCCACGATGCCGGCCGCAGGCGCGGCCTTCGGGTCGTAGAGCACCGCGCCCTTGCTGACGCCGGTGGAGATCGGCCCCACGCCGACGCCCACGCCGGCCGAGCCGGACACCAGGCCGCCGTTGTTCACCGCCACGCCCGCGCCGAGCGGGCCGAAGCCGGTGTTCAGACCGACCGAAAAATTGCCGTCCCTGGTGGCGCCCAGCCCCAGCGAGAGCCCGGGCGCCAGCGGAATGCCGATGTGATAGTGCGAACAGCCGCCCGTCATCAGCAGCAGCAACCCCGCCGAGGCGAGGGCCGCACCACGGATGACGCGCGGCCGCGGACTCACACCAGCAGCGCGTTGACGCGCCTCACGTAGGCCGCCGGGTCGGCCGGCAGGCCGCCTTCGGCCAGCAGCGCCTGGTCGAACAGGATGTTGGCGAGGTCGTCGAAGTGCGCGGAGCCTTCGAGCTTCTTCACCAGCGGGTGCTCGGCGTTCACCTCGAGCACGGGCTTGAGCTCGGGCGCGGGCTGGCCGGCCTGCTTGAGCATGCGCGCGAGCTGCGTGCTCATGCCGCCGTCCTGCACCACGAGGCAGGCGGGCGAATCGACCAGGCGGGTGGTGACGCGCACGTCCTCGGCCTTGTCCTTCAACGCTTCCTTGAGCTTCTCGAGCATCGGCTTGAACGATTCGGCGGCCTCCTCGGCAGCCTTCTTCTCGGCGTCGTCCTGCAGCTTGCCCAGGTCGACCGCGCCCTTGGCCACGCTCTGCAGCGGCGTGCCGTCGAACTCGTTGAGGTAGTTCAGCGCCCACTCGTCGACGCGGTCGGTCATGAGCAGCACCTCGATGCCCTTCTTCTTGAAGACCTCGAGCTGCGGGCTGTTCTTCGCGGCGGCGAGCGTGTCGGCCGTGATGTAGTAGATCGCGTCCTGGCCTTCCTTCATGCGGGCCTTGTAGTCCGCGAAGCTCACGCTCACCGTGTCGGTGGTCGTGGAGGCGTAGCGCAGCAGCTTGGCGAGGCGGTCACGGTTGCCGAAGTCCTCGCCCAGGCCTTCCTTGAGCACCGAGCCGAACTCGGCATAGAACCGGGCGTACTTGCCGGACTCGTCGGCGGCCGCCACCGCAGCCTCCGCGGCGGTCGGCGCGTTCTTGTCGACCACGTCGGTCACAGCCTCCGTCGGATCGGGCGCGGGCACCGATTCGCCCGAGCCCACGTCGATCTTGCCTTCGCCGCTTTCAGGGCCGG
>Ga0102594_1000766_pt1 | contig 25067 bp, 21 predicted proteins | sample AraplaCol_mLB_r2_2_FD_76863 | JGI IMG/M metagenome (GOLD analysis project Ga0102594, IMG submission 76863) | Arabidopsis root microbial communities from North Carolina, USA - plate scrape MF_Col_mLB_r2 (SPADES assembly) (version 2) | ecosystem: Host-associated > Plants > Roots > Endosphere...
ATTTCCTCGAAGGGAAAACGCTGCAGCTGCTCCAGCGAGGAGTAGCCGGTGCCGAAATCGTCGATGGCGAGATTGAACCCCTTGAGTCGCAGGCGCGTCAGCACTTCCAGCGCGGCGGTCTGATCTTCGATCAGCCGGCTCTCGGTCACTTCCAGCATGATGTCGCCGGGCTTCAGCCCGTGATCCAGCGCGGCCGCCTCGATCCGCTGCGGCAGATCCAGCTTGGTGAGATTGGCGGTGGAGAGATTGACGGCCATCTGCAGATGCAGACCGTCGGCGCGCCAGCGCGCCGCAGCGCGCAGCGCCTGGGCCAGGATGGAATAGAACAGCGGCTCGGCCGCCGCGCCGTTCTCGGCCAGCGGAATGAACTGGCCGGCGCCGATCAGGCCGCGCTGCGGATGACGCCAGCGCGCCAGCGCCTCGACGCCGACCGGCTGGCGGTTCTGCATCTGCACCTTGGGCTGCACGGCGATCTCGATATGGCCGAGCCGGATCGCATCCAGCAGCTCTGCCTCGGTCACCGGCGCATCGGGCCGGCCGGGAATGCGCGCATCGCCTTCGCGCATGCGGCTGAGCAGGCCGGCGATGCTGGCGCGGGTGAGCGGCTTTTCCAGGATGCCGAGAATGTTGAGCCGATGGGCGCGCGCCAGCGCTTCCGCCGTGCGCAGCACGCGCGCGCTCTCGCCGCTGAACAGCGCGATCTGTCCGGGGAAGGCACGGTCGGCGAGATGCCGCAGCACTTCGATCCCGTCCATCACCGGCATGTTGAGATCGAGCAGGATCAGGTCGCAATGCTGCCCGTCCTGCGCCATCGCATCCAGCGCCTCCAGCGCCTCGGCGCCATTGGCGCAGGTGGCGATGCTCTCGATGCCGGCGGTGCGAAGCATGGCCGAGGCCATCTCGCGCATCAGCTTGACGTCATCGACCACCAGAACCTGCAGGCGGGCGAGGTCCAGCATCCGGGATGCATCGGTAGCGGAATCAGGCGCTGTCATCGGGGAGCGGTCAAAAGACGGGCCTCGGCATCATGTGGACGCCACTCTCCGCCGCGGTTCTCGCAAGGTCAAGCACGCTTGTGGATCAGGCCGCTGTCTCGCCCGGCTTTTCGATCTCGCCGCGTCTTTGCAGTAGCAGCGCGATGCTCCAGCACAAGGCGGCCCAGGCGCTGCCGGCGATCCAGCCGCCCAGCACGTCGCTCGGCCAGTGCACGCCGAGATAGACGCGGCTGAATCCCACCAGGATGGTCAGCAGGATGGCGGCCAGCAGCAGGAACAGCTGCTGGCGGCGATGTTCGGCGGTGCGCGAGAGTAAGGCGGCCAGCGTGAGATAGGTGACCGCCGCCATCATGGCGTGGCCGGACGGGAAACTGCCGGTATAGACGCTCATGCCATGCGGCACGAGGTCGGGCCGTGGGCGGTCGAAGCCGATTTTGAGCAGGCTGGAGATCATCTGCCCGCCGCCGACGGCGACAAACAGCAGCACGGCCGTACGATATTTTTTCAGCAGCAGAAGGTAGCAGAAGGCGGCGAGGGCGATGAAGACCAGCGGCCCGGTGCTGCCAAAGGCCGTGAAGTCGCGCACCATTTCCTCGAACCAGCCCGGCCCGAGTGGATCGGAGAGATCGGCGGGATTGCGTAGGGACAGCAGCAGCGCGCGGTCGAGGTCGTGCGTGTCGCCTTCCAGCATCTCGTCGGCCAGTCCGGCAAACACCATCAGCATGGCGGCGACGAAGCCGAAGCCCAGCAGCAGCGGCAGTTCGGTGCGGCGGAGCAGGGAGAGAAGAGTGGTGAGCAGGCGGGCGAGCATGGCCGACATAATAACGTGTCACTCCCGGAATAAATCCGGGAGTGACGATTTCTGTCGTGGAAAGATCAGTTACCGGAAGGCGCCGTGATACTCGTCGTTGGGGTTCATCTCGATGGCGGCGGCCATGCGGTTCGACATGTTGTAAAAGCCGACGGTGGCCGAGATGTCCCAGATATCCCGGTCGCTCCAGCCCGCCTTGCGCAAGGCCTCGCGGTCGGCCTCGACGATCTTGGCCGGGGTCTCGGTCAGCTTGGCGGCGAAGTCGAGTGCCGCGCGCATCTTCGGCGTCAGGTCGGCGACGCGGTAGTTCATCACCATCTGCTCGCCGAGCCTGGGATCGCCCGAGAGCTGGCGCACCGCGGCGCCATGGGCGGTGAGGCAGTAGTAGCAGTGATTGATGCTGCTGACCGCCACCGCGATCATCTCGCGTTCCAGCTTGGACAGGCCGCTCTCGCCCAGCATCAGTTCGTTATACATGTCGCTGAAGGCGCGCAGCTTCTTCTGGTCGAAGCTGTAGCTGAGCAGAACATTAGGCACGAAGCCGATCTTCTCGTCGCATTTGGCGAAATAGGCCTGGGTGGCCGGATCGAGCTGCTTGCGCGACGGCACCGGAATTTTCAGGGCATGCGCCTTGGGCACTTTCGCAGCGGCCTTCTTGGGGGCGGATTTCTTCTGGGCCATCGGTCTTCCTCCTGAGATGCGACCTTAACACTAGGGCGAAGTCGCGCTGGAACAAAGGCTTCGGGGCCGGGTTGAGCGCCTATCCGAGACTTTCTGTCCGGGCTTGAGCAAGAGGGGACCCGCCATGCATGCCCAGATGATGATCCAGACCCATCCCGAAGTGGATGGCGATATCGCTGCCGATGCCGGCCTGATCGATTGCATCGAAACCTGCTTCGACTGCGCCCAGACCTGCATCGCTTGCGCCGATGCCTGTCTCGCCGAGGAAGATGCCGATCACCTGAAGCTGTGTATCCGTCTCAACATGGATTGCGCCGATGTCTGCGCGACGGCGGGCAAGGTGGCGACCAGGCGCACCGGCAGCAATGTCACCACGCTGCGTACCCTGCTGGCGGCCTGCGCCGAGGCCTGCCGTGTCTGCGCCCGCGAATGCGAGCTGCATGGCGACAGCCACGATCACTGCGCGATCTGCGCCGATGCCTGCCGGACCTGCGAGGACCTGTGCCGCAGCGCGCTGGGCACGGCGCCGACGGTTTTACAGTAATTACGGCTTATCGAAGCCTGCGCTGAAGCCGCCGACCTGGCCGCGATGGCGCAGCAGGTGGTCGGCGAGCGTAAGCGCCAGCATGGCCTCGCCGACGGGCACGGCGCGGATGCCGACGCAGGGGTCGTGACGGCCCTTGGTGGCGATCTCGGTTTCCGCGCCGAAGCGGTCGATGGTGGCGCGCGGGCTCAGGATCGACGAGGTCGGCTTCACCGCGAAACGCACGACGATTTCCTGGCCGGTCGAGATGCCGCCGAGGATGCCGCCGGCCTGGTTCGACTGGAATTCCGGGTGGCCGTCCTTCAGGCGCATCTCGTCGGCATTGGCTTCGCCCGATAGCGCGGCGGCGGCAAAGCCGGCGCCGATCTCGACGCCCTTCACGGCATTGATGCTCATCATCGCGGCGGCCAGGTCGGCATCCAGCTTGCCGTAGATCGGCTCGCCCAGTCCGGCCGGAATCCCGGAGGCGCGCACTTCAACCACGGCGCCGACGGAGGAGCCGGCCTTGCGGATGCCGTCCAGATAGTCTTCCCACTCCAGCGCCATTTTTGGATCGGGGCACCAGAAGGGATTCTGCGTCACGCTGTCCCAGTTCCAGGTCGAGCCGTCGATGCTCTTCTCGCCGATCTGCACCAGCGCGCCGCGGATCTGCACCTGCGGACCGATCAGCGTCTTCAGCACCTGGCGCGCCACCGCGCCGGCGGCGACACGCGCCGCGGTCTCGCGCGCCGAGCTGCGCCCGCCGCCGCGATAGTCGCGGATGCCATATTTGCGCCAGTAGCTGTAATCGGCATGGCCGGGACGGAACTTGTCCTTGATCTCGCCATAGTCCTTGCTGCGCTGGTCGACATTGTCGATGAACAGCATGATCGGCGTGCCGGTGGTCTGGCCTTCGAATGTACCAGAAAGAATTCTTACAACATCGGGCTCGCGGCGCTGGGTGACGAAGCGCGAGGTACCGGGCTTGCGCTTGTCCATCCAGTCCTGGATGTCGGCTTCGGTGAGATTGACGCGCGGCGGCGCGCCGTCGATCACACAGCCCAGCGCCGGCCCGTGGCTTTCGCCCCAGGTGGTGACGCGGAACAGACGTCCGAAGCTGTTGTCCGACATGAAGCCTGCTTACTCGCCTTTTTTCAGCGACATCAGCAGTTCGGCAACCTGCGGCGCCTGGTCGACCGCGACCATGCCGACGCTGTGATAGCCGCTGTCGACATGATGGGTCTCGCCGGTCACGCCGGCGCCGAGATCGGACAGCAGATAGAGGCCTGCGCCGCCGACCTGTTCGATGGTGACATTGCGGCGCAGCGGCGCGTTCAGCTCGTTCCAGCGCAGGATGGCACGGAAGTCGCCGATGCCGCTGGCGGCCAGCGTCTTGATCGGGCCGGCCGAGATGGCGTTGACGCGGATATTCTTGCGGCCGAGATCGGCGGCGAGATAGCGCACGCTGGCTTCCAGCGCCGCCTTGGCCACGCCCATCACGTTGTAATGCGGCATGACGCGCTCGGCGCCGTAATAGGTCAGGGTGATCGCCGAGCCGCCATCGGTCATCAGCTTTTCCGCGCGCTGCATGACAGCCGTGAAGCTGTAGCAGCTGATATTCATGGTGAGCGCGAAGTTTTCCGGGCTGGTGTCGATATAGCGGCCCTTCAGCTCGTTCTTGTCGGAGAAGCCGATGGCATGAACGAGGAAGTCGAGTTTGCCCCAGGCCTTTTCCAGGGCAGCGAAAGTCGTGTCGATCGAGGCGGCGTTGGTGACGTCACATTCCAGGATATGCTCGGCGCCGATGGTGGCGGCCAGCGGCTTCACGCGCTTTTCGAGGGCCTCGCCCTGGTAGGTGAATGCCAGTTCGGCGCCCTGATTGTGCAGCGCCATGGCAATGCCCCAGGCCAGCGACCGGTCGTTGGCGACGCCCATGATAAGGCCACGTTTGCCCTGCATGAGCGGTTGCGGATTGGACATGAATCCCCTCGGAAATCAGCTTTATTGGGCCGGACGGCCGGGGCTGCCTGCGACAAAATGACAACCGGGCACGCGTTCTGGAGGGGGAGACTACTCCAGTTGTTCCGCCCCGCCAAGGCGGATAACCCGTTTCCGAACAATGACTTGGGAGAAAATTGGGGATAGTCCGGGATCGCCCCTGGCCAGGGCCGGCATCCGGTCTCGCCACCGGGGAGGAAATGCGGAAAGGATGGGTTTTGCCTTGACCGGCCGTCTATACTGCAGAGCACAACCTCTGCCAGTGAGCCCTATCCAGATTCGACCATGCTCCCCACCGCTTCCCTGACCTTCCTGATCGTCTTCCGCGAGGGCCTCGAAGCCCTGCTGGTGATCGCCGCGCTCGCCGCCTTCCTGATGCGGGCCGGCGAGGCGCATCGGCTGCGGGCACTGGCCTGGGGCACGGTCCTGGCGCTGGTGGCCAGCATCGCCGCGGCCTGGGTGTTCGAGGAAGTCTTCGCCAATATCGACGACCTGACCGAGGCCTTCGTCATGCTGGCGGTGGCGGCGCTGCTGTTCCATGTCAGCGCCTGGCTCTGGCGCTTCCGCAATCTGCAGGCCTGGCAGCGCCATCTGGAAAGCCGGGTAGGCGGCGCGCTGGAAGCCGACAGTTCGTTCATGCTGGGTGTCATCGCTTTCCTGTCGGTGTTCCGTGAAGGCGCCGAGACAATCCTGTTTCTCTATGCGGCCACCGATGACGAGATCGGCGCGCTGCCGGCGGTGGTGATCGGCATCGCCTTCGCCTTCCTGGCACTCACCGCCTGCTACTGGGCGATGACGCGGCTGGCGCTGCGCCTGCCGCTGCGGCCGCTGTTCGCCATTACCTCACTGTTCCTCTTCGTCCTCGGCCTGCGTTTCGTCGGCGCGGCGATCGATGAATTCCAGGTCGCCGGCTGGCTGCCGGACGACCAGGTGGCGCTGCCCGGCTGGGTGGTTGGCCTGGGCGTCAATCCCAGCCTGCAGTCGCTCGGTCTTCAGCTGCTGCTGATCGTGGCCTTCGCCGCGCTGTTCTGGTTCCTGCGGCCGACGCAGGACAAGCTGCGCGGCCCCGACCGCACGGCCTAAGTCTTCCAGTGAAAGACCTGCATCCGGCGCGGCGGTTTGCCGTTGCGACCGGCTGGCGCGCCGGCTTTGCGCCAGATCAATTCGGGACGCTGCTTCTCCCCGCATAACTGGCGCCGGTCGCATCGACGACCGTGTCATCTCTCCGGGGAAGCTTTCCAATGTCTGCCGTTTCGCGTCGCTTCGGTCTGCCTGTCATTGTCCGCATCATGGCGATCATCGCCGTCGCCATCCTCAGCCTGGTGGGCCAGACCGGCTACGACCTGCTGGATGCGCGTGATGCCCTGATCGCCGACCGCGAGAGCAAGACGCGTGAGCTGGTCGAGACCGCGCATAGCCTGGTGCAGCATTTCGGCACCCAGGCCGAGAGCGGCGTGATGACGCGCGAGGCGGCGCAGGCCGCGGCGATGGCCGCGGTGCGTGCGCTGCGCTACAGCGGCAACGAATATTTCTGGATCAACGACCAGGCGCCGGTGCTGCTGATGCATCCCTTTGCCGAGAAGCTGGTCGGCACCGATGTCAGTTCTTACGCCGATCCCGATGGCAAGCGCATCTTCGCCGAATTCGCCCGCATCGCCCGTGAACAACCGGGCGGCGGCGCCTTCACCTATCGCTGGCCCAAGCCCGGCTTCGAGGAGCCGGTGCGCAAGATCTCCTACGTGAAGGCCTATGCGCCCTGGGGCTGGGTGATCGGCAGCGGCATCTATCTCGACGACGTCGACACCGCCACCCGCGCCGACATCATCGAGACCGCCATCGCGGTGGCGGTCAACGCCAGCTTCCTGGTGCTGGTCGGCTTCATGCTGGCGCGGTCGGTGGGCAACCCGCTGCGCGCGCTGACCTCTGCCATCGAGCGGTTGGCGCGGCGCGACTGGGATGCGGCCGTGCCCCATACGGAAAAGCGCGACGAGATCGGTGCCATTGCCCGCGCCGTGGGCGTGTTCAAGACCAACGGCATGGAGAATGACCGGCTTCAAAAGCAGGTCGAGGCGCAGCGCAAGGAGGCCGACGAGCAGCGCGAGGCGCGTGAGGCGCGCGAAGCGGCGGCGGCGGCCGAGATCGCCGCGCTCTGCGACGAGATCAAGCATGGCCATCTGGAGACGCGGCTGGGCGAGGCCGGCAAGGACGGCTTCCTGCTGGATATCACGCAGCGGCTGAACGGCCTGACCGGCATGCTGCAGCAGGTGACCGGCGAACTGGCCGGCGTGATGCACGGCCTGTCGGAAGGCGAGGTCGACCGCCAGATGACCGGTGCATATGACGGCGTCTTCGCCGAGCTGAAGCAGAGCGCCAACAGCATGGCCGAGACGCTGCAGGGCTTTGCCGGCGAGCTGGCAAAGTCGACCGACGAACTGCGCCATTCGGCAGCCGAGATCTCGGCCGGCTCGGAAGACCTGGCGCATCGCACCGAAAGCCAGGCAGCGACGCTGGAGCAGACCGCGGCGGCCATGCACCAGGTGACCGCGACGGTGAAGCAGAATGCCGACAACGCCCAGGCGGCCAACCGCCTGGTGATGGAGGCGCAGCATACAGCGCGCCATGGCGGCGGCGTGGTGGGCAGCGCGATCACGGCGATGGGCGAGATCGAGGGCAGCGCGCAGAAAATCGGCGACATCGTCGGCCTGATCGACGAGATCGCCTTCCAGACCAACCTGCTGGCGCTGAACGCCAGCGTCGAAGCCGCGCGGGCAGGCGAGGCCGGCAAGGGCTTTGCCGTCGTCGCCCAGGAAGTGCGCGCGCTGGCGCAGCGCTCGGCCAATGCCAGCAAGGAGATCAAGGGGCTGATCCAGGCGTCCACCGGCCAGGTGCGCGAGGGTGCGCGGCTGGTGCATCAGACCGGCGAGGCGCTGACCGGTATCGTGCAGGCGGTGGAGAAGGTTACCGTGATCGTCGGCGAGATCGCGACCGCGTCAGACGAACAGTCGCGCGGCCTCGACGAGGTGAATATCGCGGTCGGCCAGATGGACGAGATGACTCAGCGCAACGCCGCCCTGGTCGAGCAGACCCATGCCTCGGCGCAGACGCTGGCCAACATGGCGCAGGGCCTGGCCGAGCTGGTCGACTTCTTCAAGTTGGATCACGGCAGCGTCGAGCATCGCCGGGCGCCGCGTCACGAGGGCCGCAGCGGCGACGTCGTCGTGCTGGGCAACCGCATCATCCCGCTGCGCAACTGGTCCTCGATCGGGCTGTTCTTCGGCCCGATGGACAACCAGCCGGCGCTGAACAGCGAGATCGACCTGAAGGTGCGGGTGAATGCCGGCGGCACGACGCTGGAATTCCCCTGCCGCGCCGAGGTCGCGCGGCTGGATGGCGCCTATGTCGCCGTGCGCTACCAGATCGCCGACGAGCGTATCCGCGGTCAGGTCCACAGCCATTTCGGGCGTACAGCGGCGTGACTGGCGGCCGCCTGATCAGCGGCGCTTGAGTTCGGCGTCGACGCGTTCGGCGGCCATGCCGCGCAGGCGTTCGATCCGCTGGCGCACGGCGTCATCCGGCAGGCCGGTGCTTTCCAGCGCCAGCGCACCGAGCTGCAGCGAAGCCTCCACGGCTTCCGCCACCACCTGGGTGGCGCCGGCACGGTAGAGCTGGTCGGCGTGATAGACGTCGCGGGCGCGGGCATGGATCGGCAGTTTCGGCCAGGCCTGGTGCGCCGCCGCCACCAGATGGCTGGCGGCAATCGGATCGTCCAGCGTCACCACCAGCGCCTGGGCGCGGTCGGCGCCGACACGCTCCAGCAATTCGCTGCGGCTGGCATCGCCGAAATGCACGGGCATGCCGGCCTGGCGGTACTGCGCGACATTCTCTGCATCATGGTCGAGCGCGATCCAGGGAATCGTCTCGGCATCGAGGATGCGCGAGACATTGCGGCCGACGCGGCCATAGCCGCAGATCACCACATGGCCCTCCAGCTTTTCGGCGCCGTCATCGCTCGGGCCATGATGGCGCGCGGCGGCGTCATCGCGCAGGCGCTGCGCCAGCTTGCGGCCGAACTGGGCCGCGAACGGCGTCAGCATCATGGAGAGCGACACCACCAGCAGCATGAACTGCACCGTGCCGCCCGGCAGCAGGTCGAGCCGGTCGGCCAGGCTGAGCACCACGAAGACGAATTCGCCGCCCTGGCCGAGCAGCAGGGCCATCTCGATGGCGACGCTGCGGCCCTGGCGGAAAAGCAGCGCCAGCACGGCGATCACGCCGCCTTTCACCGCGAACAGCCCGACCACCGACAGGATCGCCAGCGGCGCGTTGCTCAGCGCTACGCGCAGATCGATGCCCATGCCGACCGAGAGGAAGAACAGGCCCAGCAGCAGCCCCTTGAAGGGTTCGATGCCGACTTCGACGGCGTGACGGTATTCGCTTTCGGCCAGCAGCAGCCCGGCGAGGAAGGCGCCCAGCGCCATCGACAGGCCGACCGCGCCGGTGGCGGCCGCCATGGCGATGACGATCAGCAGGGTCAGCGCCATGAAGAGTTCGGGACTGCGCGCGCCACCGACCAGGCGATAGAGCGGCCCGATCAGGTAGCGGCCGAACAGCATGATGCCGCCGATCGCCAGCGCGGCGCTGAGCAGCGTGCGGCCGAGTTCGGGCAGGATGGCAGCCTCGGCCGCCGCGCCGGCCTTGGCGGCGGCAAGGAAACCGAGCAGCAGCAGCACGGGCACGACGGCCAGATCCTGCAGCAGCAGGATGGCGAAACTGGCCCGTCCGAGCGGCGTGGCGCTGCGGCGTGATTCGACCAGCAGCTGCATGACGATGGCGGTGGAACTGAGCGCCAGCGAACTGCCGAGCACGATGGCGGCGGTCGGCGTGTTGCCGAACAGCAGCGCGATGCCGGCAATGGCGGCCGCGGTGAACAGCATCTGGCCGAGGCCGAGCCCCAGCACGAGGCGGCGCAGCTGCCACAGGCGTTTGAGCGACAGTTCCAGGCCGATGGTGAAGAGCAGGAAAATGATGCCGAATTCGGCGATCAGGCGCACGCCGCCGATGTCGCGGATGGTGAGATAGCGCAGCAGCGGCAGGTCATCGGCGAACAGCGCCAGGCCATAGGGGCCGATGGCCAGTCCCACCACCAGGAAGCCCAGAACCGGGCTGATGCGCAGGCGGTGGAAAACCGGCACGACAATGCCGGCGGCGGCCAGAAAGACCACCAGTTCGCGGTAATAGGGGATCGCCTCGCCATGCTCCATGCCGCAGCATCGCGGCTGGCGGCCATCGATGCAAGACTGTCAGGCCGCGATAAGGCTGTGGCAGTGGGCCGCTATGACCGGCCCGGCCGCGGACATCTGTGGCGCGCGTCAGCCCAGGATGGACTGCAGCTTCATCGCCACGCCCATGCTGCCCTTCACCTTCAGCTTGCCCATCATGAAGGCGGTCGTCGGATCGAGGTCGCCGCTGGAGAGCGCGACGAAGTTGTCCATCGAGATGGTGATGGTGCAGTCGGCTTCGGCATCCTCGTTGCTGACCGTGCCGGCATTGCCGTCGACGAAGATCTGGCCGTCATCGCCGAAATCGAATTTCACCGTGGCGTCGAGCGCACCGGGCTTCACGCGCTGGGCCAGCTGCTGGGTGATCTGTTCGAGCGACATGTGGACTCTCCCGGGTCTCTATCTCTGTCATATTACATCCGCAACGGAATTGACGTAACGTCAAGCGCCATGCGGGTTTTTCGCACCCTATATTGACGCTTACGTAAGCGTCAAGTAGCCTTCCCGGGATATAAGAAAACAACGTCACGACAGCAGATCACTGCTGCGTACAGGGAGCGAAACAGGCAATGCCGTATCAGTCGGTATTCCGCGACACGTTGTTTGCCGGCCAGGTGGTGATCGTCACCGGCGGCGGCTCCGGCATCGGCCGCTGCACGGCGCATGAACTGGCCAGACTGGGCGCGCGCCTGGTGCTGGTCGGCCGCAAGATCGACAAGCTGAACAGCGTGGCGGCTGAAATCCGCAGCGATAATCCCGGTGCCGCCGAGGTCGTCTGTTTCAGCTGCGACATCCGCGAGGAAGCCGCTGTCGCCGAGATGGTGAAGGCAGCATTGGCGCAATGCGGCCGCATCGACGGACTGGTGAACAATGCCGGCGGGCAGTTCCCGGCGCCGCTCAGCCAGACCTCGCAGAAGGGCTGGGACGCCGTGGTGCGCAACAACCTCACCGGCGGCTTCCTGATGGCGCGGGAATGCTACACCCAGTGGATGGCCGATCATGGCGGCGCCATCGTCAATATCGTCGCCGATATGTGGATGGGCATGCCCAATATGGGCCATTCGGGCGCGGCGCGCGCCGGCATGGTGAATTTCACCGAGACGGCGGCAACGGAGTGGGGCGTGTCCGGCGTGCGGGTGAATGCCGTGGCACCGGGCTGGATCGCCTCCAGCGGCATGGACACCTATCCCGACTGGATGAAGCCGCTGATCCGCGAGATGAAGACCCATGTGCCATTGCAGCGGCTGGGCACCGAAGCGGAAGTCTCCGCCGCCATCGTCTACCTGCTGTCGCCGGCGGCAAGCTTCATCAGCGGCACGACGCTGCGCGTGGACGGCGCGGTGCCGAATGCGCGCCGGCATTATCCGTTGCCCAAACACAACAAGTCGCAGGCCTTCGACGGCTTCCACCGCTCGGTGGTGCCGGCCGTGCTGAAGGAAGGCGATTGAGATGGCGCTGATCCGCTCCCAGATCGAGACGGCGTCGGAGGCTTACAAGCAGAACCGCGCCGACATGCTGGCGCTGATCGAGGGTTTTCGCGGGCTTGAGCAGCGCGTGCGCGACACATCGAATGCACGCCGGCCGGTGTTTGAGAAACGCGGCCAGATCACGCCGCGTGACCGGATCAATCATCTGCTGGATCGCGGCAGCGCCTTCCTGGAGCTCTCCACGCTCTGCGGCTACCAGATGCATGACGATGATGGCGCCGAGAATATCATGGGCGGCGGCTTCATCGCCGGCATCGGCAGCGTGGCCGGCATCCGCTGCATGATCACGGCGTCTGACAGCGGCATCAAGGGCGGCACGATTGCGCCGATGGGCCTGCGCAAAAGCCTGCGCGCGCAGGAGATCGCCTGGCGCAACAAGCTGCCGGTGGTGAACCTGGTCGAATCCGGCGGCGCCAACCTGAATTACCAGGCCGAGATTTTCGTCGATGGCGGACGCGGTTTCGCCAACCAGGCGCGCCTGTCGGCGGCAGGCATTCCGCAGATCACCGTCGTGCATGGCTCCAGCACCGCCGGTGGCGCCTATATCCCGGGCATGAGCGATTATGTCGTGGTGGTGCGCGGCCGGGCGAAGATTTTCCTTGCTGGGCCGCCGCTCTTGAAATCCGCCACCGGTGAGATCGCCACGGATGAAGAGCTCGGCGGCGCCGAGATGCACACGACCATCTCGGGCGTGGCCGAATTCATGGCCGAGGACGATGCCGACGGGTTGCGCATCGCCCGCGAGATCATGCAGCGCCTGCCCTGGACCGAACGCGGGCCGCGGCTGCTGAAAAAGCCGGCGGTTGCGCCGGTTTATGATATCGACGAACTCTGCGGCATCGTGCCGGTGGATTACAAGAAGCCCTATGACGTGCGCGAGGTGATCGCCCGTCTGGTCGATGCCAGCGACTTCACCGATTTCAAGCCGACCTATGGCAGCCACACAGTCTGCGGCCAGGCCAGCATCGAGGGCGAGGCGGTCGGCCTGATCGGCAACAACGGCCCGATCGATACCGAAGGGGCGGTGAAGACCGCGCAGTTCATCCAGCTCTGCGACCAGGCCGACATGCCGGTGGTCTTCCTGCAGAACACCACCGGCTACATGGTGGGGAAGGATGCCGAACGCGGCGGCATCGTCAAGCATGGCTCGAAGATGATCCAGGCCGTGGCCAATGCGCGCGTGCCCAAGCTGACGCTGCATATCGGCGCCAGCTTTGGCGCCGGCAATTACGGCATGTGCGGCCGCGCCTATGATCCGCGCTTCATCTTCGCCTGGCCCAACAACCGCATCGCCGTGATGGGGCCGGAACAGGCTGCTGGCGTGCTGGGCATCGTGGCGGAAGAGAAATTCCGCCGCGCCGGCGTCGAGCCCGACAGGACCGCGCTGGACAAGATGAAGGCCAAGGTCGTCGCCAAGATGGAAGCCGAGAGCACCGCTCTGTTTGCCACCGCGCGGCTCTGGGATGACGGGCTGATCGATCCGCGTGACAGCCGCCGCGTGCTCAGCCTGTGTCTTGATATTTGCCGCGAGGCTGATGCCCGCGAAACCAAGCCGAATGCCTTCGGCGTCGCCAGGATGTAAGGAGGATTCATCATGGAATTCACCCAGGAACATGACGGCCTGCGCCGCAACCTGATCAAGTTCATCGACACTGAGATCAACCCCCATGTCGACGAATGGGAACGCGATGGCGCCTTCCCGGCCCATGCGCTGTTCAAGAAGATGGGCGATCTCGGCTTTCTCGGCATCAACAAGCCGACCGAATATGGCGGGCTTGGCCTCGATTACTCCTACCAGATGGTGATGATCGAGGCGCTGGGCCATATCAACTGCGGCGGCGTGCCGATGGGGCTCGGCGTGCAGACCGATATGGGCACCCCGGCGCTGGCGCGCTTCGGCTCGGACGAGCTGCGCAAGGAGTTTCTTGCGCCCGCGATTGCCGGCGACCAGGTGGTCTGCCTCGGCGTTTCGGAAGTCGGCGCGGGCTCGGATGTCGCCGGCATCAAGACGACAGCGCGCAAGGACGGCGGCGATTACGTCATCAACGGCGGCAAGATGTGGACCACCAACGGCACCCAGGCCGACTGGATGTGCCTGCTGGCCAATACGGGTGAAGGCCCGATCCACCAGAACAAGTCGCTGCTCTGCCTGCCGATGAAGACCAAGGGTGTCAGCATCGCGCGCAAGTTGGACAAGATGGGCATGCGCTCGTCCGATACCGCGCAGGTCTATCTCGATGACGTGCGCATCCCGCAGCGTTATCTGATCGGCCAGGAAGGCCATGGCTTCGTCTACCAGATGCAGCAGTTCCAGGAAGAACGCCTGTGGTGCTCCTTCTCCTCGCTGCTGGCGTTTGACCGTCATATCGACGAGACGATTGAATACACCCGCCAGCGCAAGGCCTTCGGGCAATCCATCCTGGATAACCAGGTGGTGCATTTCCGCCTCGCCGAGCTGAAGACGGAAGTCGAGCTGCTGCGCTCGATCAGCTATCGCGCGGCCGATCTGATGCTGAAGGGCGAAGACGTCACCATGCTGGCCTCGATGGCCAAGCTGAAGGCTGGCCGTCTGGCGCGCGAGATCACCGATGCCTGCCTGCAGTATTTCGGCGGCATGGGCTTCATGAACGAGACGCCGATCAGCCGTGCCTATCGCGACAGCCGCCTCGCTTCCATCGGCGGCGGCGCCGACGAAGTGATGCTGGGCATCATCTCGAAATACATGGGCATCCTGCCGGGCAAGAAGAAGTCGTAAGTGGCAGGTTTCACCACCATCCTGGTCGCCAACCGGGGCGAGATCGCCTGCCGGGTGATCCGCTCGGCCCGCGCGCTGGGCTATCGCACGGTGGCGGTGCATTCCGAAGCCGATGCCGGCGCGCTGCACACCCAGCTTGCCGATCTTGCCGTTTGCATCGGCCCGGCGGAGGCGAAGCAGAGCTATCTGAGCATCGCGGCCATTCTCGAGGCCGCGAAAGCCGCCGGCGCAGACGCCGTGCATCCGGGCTATGGCTTCCTGTCGGAGAATGCGGATTTCGCCACGGCCTGTGTCGATGCCGGTCTGGTTTTCATCGGACCGCCGGCATCTGCCATTGCCGCGATGGGCAACAAGGCGGCGGCCAAGCGCCGCATGATCGCGGCCAAGGTCCCCTGCGTGCCGGGCTATCAGGGCAATGACCAGTCGGACGCGACGCTGATCAATGAGGCGACAAAGATCGGCCTGCCGGTGATGGTGAAGGCAGCGGCCGGCGGCGGCGGACGCGGCATGCGGCTGGTGGCGGACGCTGCTGACCTGCCGCATGTGATCCAGGCGGCGCGGGCCGAGGCCGAGAATGCTTTCGGTTCGGCCGAGCTGATCCTGGAAAAGGCTGTCGTGGATGGCCGCCATGTTGAAATCCAGATTTTTTCCGATCACGCCGGCAATACGATCCATCTCGGCGAGCGCGACTGTTCCGTGCAGCGCCGGCACCAGAAGGTCATTGAAGAGGCGCCCTCGCCGGCGGTGAATGAAGACCTGCGCGCGCAGATGGGTGCGGCGGCGGTGGCGGCGGCGAAAGCTATTCAGTATGTCGGCGCCGGCACGGTGGAATTCCTGCTGGATTCTAATGGCCGTGATTTCTATTTCCTAGAAATGAACACGCGGCTGCAGGTCGAGCATCCGGTCACCGAAGCGATCACCGGGCTCGATCTGGTGGCCCTGCAGATCGAGGTCGCCGCCGGCAAGGCCCTGCCGCTGGCGCAAAAAGACGTGCGGTTCAGCGGCCATGCCATCGAGGTGCGGCTCTATGCCGAGGCGCCGCACGCGGGATTCCTGCCCCAGGCCGGCGATCTCCTGCGCTGGTCGCCGCCCACCGGTTCCGGCCTCCGCACCGATCACGGCCTGCATGAGGCTGGCCAGACGATCACGCCTTTCTACGATCCGATGATCGCCAAGATCATCGCCCATGGGATGAGCCGCGAGGAAGCCCGCCGCCGGCTGTTGGTGGCGCTGGAGCAGACCGTGGCGCTGGGTGTCGACACCAATCGCGCCTTCCTGAGCGATCTGCTGTCGCATCCAGACTTCGCCGCGGGCAAAGCCACCACGCGCTTCATCCCGCAGCATTTCGCCAGCATCCCCGCGCCGCAGCCCGATGCCGCGCTGCTGCAGGCCGCCGCGCTGCTGTGGTTTGAACGTAGCGCGCGCGCGAATGGCCATGATCCCGGCCAGGGCTGGTCTTCCACGGGCAGTGTGAGCTGGCCGGTGCTGCTCGGCTGGGGCGAGGCGAAACGCAAAATCCAGATTGCCGTTCTGGGCCCTGACCGCTATCGCACCGATGGTGCGGAGATCACCGTGACGCAGCGCGGCAAGGGCATGCTGCGCCTGCGTAGTGAAGGCATTGAGCGCAGCCTGCATTTCGCCTTTGCTGGCGATAGTCTGTATCTGTCTTCCGGTCTGGCGGATATCGCCTGCCGCGACCTGACCTGGGCGCCGCCGGCGGAAAACGAGGCCGCCGCCGAGCGCGAGCTGCGTGCGCCGATGAACGGCAGGATCGTCGCCGTTCTGGCCGCCGAGGGCGAGACGGTGAAGCGCGGCCAGCGTCTGGTGGTGATGGAAGCCATGAAGATGCAGCATGAAATGGTGGCGCGCATCGATGGCCAGATCGAGAAATTGCCGGTAAAGGTAGGGGACCAGGTGGCGACGCGGCAGTTGCTCGCGGCCCTGGCAGTGGCTGAGTGACGGCGCCCGAATGACGGTACAGGACATGACGATCAGCGACACGCTTCCGGCCCATGTGCGGCCGCTCTGCGAGGAGGATGCGCCCTCCTACCGCGCCTGCCTCGACCAAGTGGCGCGCGAGCGCCTGTTCATCGCCTTCACCGAAGCACCATCGGAGCAGGAGGCGCGCTTCTACCTGAAGGCCATGCTGCAGCGGAACCTGCCGTTTGTCGTCGCGGTCGATCCGGTCGACACCGTGGTCGGCTGGTGCAACATCCATGTCGCGCCCGAGAGTCCGCATCGGCCCGGCTTCGGCCATGTCGGCGTGCTCGGCATGGGCCTGGTGGAACAGTATCGCGGCAAGGGCCTGGGCACGCAGATGATGCAGGCCTGTTTCGACTGGTCGGGCCGCGTCGGCCTCGAACGCATCGAGCTGCAGGTCTATGCCTCCAATACCGGCGCCATCGGGCTGTATCGCAAATTCGGTTTCACCACCGAGGGCGTGAAGACCCGCGCCCGCAAGCTGGACGGCCATTACGACGATATCGTCATCATGGCGCGTCTGCGCCCGCCCTCGCTCGGCTGATGCTGACCCGGTCGCCCTATTACACGGCCGATCACGAGGCCTTCCGCGACCAGCTGCGCCGCTTCGTGGCGAAAGAGATCGCGCCTTATGTCGATCAGTGGGACGAGGTCGGCGAATTCCCGCGCGAGCTTTACAGGAAAGCCGCGGGCGTCGGCCTGCTCGGCCTGAATTTCCCGGAAGAGTTCGGCGGCGTGCCGGCCGACCGCTTCTACGCCGTGATCCTCGGGCAGGAACTGGCGCGTGCCGGCTCCGGTGGCGTCGCCGCCTCGCTGATGAGCCACACGATCGGATCACCGCCGATCGCGAAACTTGGGTCCGAAGCCTTGAAGCGCAAGGTGCTGCCCGCCGTGCTCAGCGGCGAGAAGATTTCCGCCCTGGCCATCACCGAGCCGTCCGGCGGTTCCGATGTCGCCAACCTGAAGACCACGGCGAAGAAGGACGGCGCCCATTATGTCGTGAAGGGCGAGAAGACCTTCATCACCTCTGGCATGCGCGCCGATTTCTATACCGTGGCCGTGCGCACCGGCGGGCCGGGCATGGGCGGCATCTCGCTGCTGCTGATCGAGCGCGACACGCCCGGCTTCACGCGCACGCCACTGAAAAAGATGGGCTGGTGGGCATCCGATACCGCGACGCTCCACTTTGACGACTGCCGCGTGCCGGTCGAGAACCTGATCGGCCAGGAAAATGCCGGCTTCATGGGCGTGATGCTGAATTTCAACGACGAGCGGCTGGGGCTCTCGGCCAGCGCCATCGGCTTCGCCCGCACGGCCTATGACGAAGCGCTGGACTACGCGAAACAGCGCGAGGCCTTCGGCAAGACGCTGCTGGGCCACCAGGTGCTGCGGCACAAACTGGTCGACATGGCGCAGCGTATCGAGGCGAGCCAGGCGTTTCTGGAACGCATTGCCTGGGCGCTCGATCAGGGTGAGAACCCGATCGCCGAATTGTGCATGCTGAAGAACCAGGCGACACAGACGATGGCGTTCTGCGCCTCGGAGGCCGTGCAGATCCTGGGCGGCGCCGGCTTCATGCGCGGTGCCAAATCCGAACGCATCTACCGGGAAGTGAAAGTGAATGCCATCGGCGGCGGCACGGAAGAGATCATGAAGGACCTCGCCAGCCGGCAGCTGGGCTGGTGAGCATGGATGATCTGCTGCTCGCCCGCGCGCTGCATGTGCTCGCCATCGTGGTGTGGATCGGCGGTCTCGCCTTCGTCACCCTGGTGATCCTGCCGGCCGCGATGAGCGCGCCCACGCCGGCGGAGAAGCTGGCGGTGTTCGAGACTGCCGAGGGACCTTTCAGCAGCATCGCGCGCTGGGCCGTGGCTTTTGCCGGGGCCAGCGGACTCTGGCTCAGCTACCGCCTCGATCTCTGGACACGGTTTTCCGATGCCAGCTTCTGGTGGATGAACGCCATGGCCGGATTGTGGCTGCTGTTCATGCTCATGCTGTTTGTGCTGGAGCCGCTCTGGCTGCACCGCGCTTTCCGCCAATGGGCGCTGGCCGCACCGGACCGCGCCTTTGCCTGGGCCCTGTGGCTGCATCGCCTGGCCCTGCTGGCCGCCACGATCACCATCATCGGCGCCGTCACCGGCAGCCACTGACGATTGTCGCCGGACAATTCCGCACTGGATTTACGTGAAACAGGCGACTAGAAGCGAGAGAGACAGTATACGGAGTCCTCTCGCCATGCAGATGTCCGCCATTCCCTTCGGCACCACCGACTGGTCGAAGATCGAGCCCACGCATCACAAGGGCGAGACCGGCAGCGCCATCTGGCGCACGCAAGTCTTTGGCGGCATCCGGGTGCGGCGCGTCGATTACACGCCGGGCTACCTGGCCGACCACTGGTGCGTGAAGGGGCATATCCTCTTTGTGCTGGAAGGCGAGCTGATCACCGAGCTGGAGGACGGCCGCGTCTTCACCATGACGGCGGGGCAGTCCTACCAGGTGGCCGACAATGCCGAGCCGCATCGCTCGCGTACCGAAACTGGGGCTAAGCTGTTCATCGTCGACTAGTCCTTCCGAGTTCAGTCCAGGGCAGGAAACACACAAGCAATGAACGCACAGACGGCAAGCGCCGCGGAAATCGAATCTCCCTATGCCTGGCTGCGGCTGGTGACGGCCATTGTCATCGGCACCATCGGTGGCGTCGGCATGTGGTCGCCGGTGCTGGTGGTGCCCGCCGTCCAGGCCGATTTCGGCGTTGCGCGCGCCGAAGCTGCCTTGCCCTACACGCTGACCATGATCGGCTTTGTCTTCGGCAGCATTCTCGCCGGCCGGCTGGCCGACAAGCGCGGGATCATTCTGCCCGTCGTGCTGGCCACCATCACCATGTCGCTTGGCTACATGCTGGCATCAAAAGCGCCGAGCTTCTGGGTCTTCGCCGCCATCTGCGGCCTGATGGGCTTCATGGGCAGCGCCGCCTTCTTCGCGCCGCTGCTGGCCGACACGTCACTGTGGTTCGACCGCCGCCGCGGCCTGGCGATCTCGCTCTGTGCGGCGGGCAACTATGTCGCCGGCACGATCTGGCCGCCGGTGCTGGAATATTTCATTTCCAATCATGGCTGGCGCGACACGCATTTCTACGTGGGTGTTTTCTGCCTCGTCACCCTGCTGCCGCTCAGCCTGCTGCTGCGGCGCAAGCCGCCGGTGCAGGCGGCGCCTTCGGCTGCCGCGCAATCGGGTTTCATCCGGCCGCTCGGCCTGAAGCCCAACATGCTGCAGGGCCTGATCCTGCTGATGGGGCTGGGCTGCTGCGTCGCCATGTCGATGCCGCAGGTGCATATCGTCGCCTATTGCGTCGATCTCGGTTACGGCCCCGCGCGCGGCGCCGAGATGCTGTCGCTGATGCTGGGCTTTGGCATCATCAGCCGGCTCGCCTCGGGCTGGATCCTCGACAAGATCGGTGGCCTGTCGACGTTGCTGCTCGGTTCGACCTTCCAGATGCTGGCGCTGGCGCTCTATCTGCCCTTCGACGGACTGATGTCGCTCTATGTCATTTCCGCCATTTTCGGCCTGGTGCAGGGCGGCATCGTGCCAAGCTACGCTTTCATCATCCGCGAACTTTTTCCGGCCGGCCAGGCCGGCCTGCGCGTCAGCCTCGCCATCTCGGCCACGCTGGCCGGCATGGCGCTTGGTGGATGGATGTCTGGCAAGATTTATGACTTTACCGGCAGTTATCAGGCCGCTTTGCTGAACGGCATCGCGTGGAATCTGGCCAATGTGGCGATTGCCGCCTGGCTGCTGTGGCGCCAGATGCAGCATCGCCGCGCCGCCGGCGTCACCGTGATGTCATAAGTCACAGACATACTCCGTAACGCGGTGTTACACGGCTGACATCGATCCGCGCGGCAAGCCTGCTACAGGCTGGGCGGAACCGGTGTAGAGTGTAGCGGTCTGCGGAGGATGCGGGATGGCGAGACGGAGCCTGGCGGCTTTGCGCAGCTATGCCATCGAGACAGTGGTGGTGACCGGCGTCGCCCTGCTGCTGATCTTCCATGTCGACCTGCCGCTGGCGATGCGTCTGTCGCACAGCCTTCCCACATCGATGACCGGCGATCCGGCCGCGCTGCTGGAGGCGATCTCGCATCTCGGCCGCGGCGAATATTACCTGGCTTTCTCGGTGCCCGGGCTGGCGCTCGGCCTCTGGCTGTTGCGACGCCCTGAGCAGCGCCGCCGGATCCAGGGCTGGGGCATCCTTTATGCCAGCACGCTGGTCACCTTCACGCTGGGCGTCGGCCACCTGCTGGTCTTCCTGCTCAAGCAGACGGTGGCGCGGCTGCGGCCGTCGCAGCTGATAGAGAGCGGCGGCCTTGACGGTTTCGCTGAGCCCTTCAGCGGCGAGCCCTTCACGTCGCTGCCGTCCTCGCACTGCTTCACGGCTTTCGCCATGGCGGCGGTCTTCTCAAGGCTGAAGCCAGACCTGCGCGCGGTGTTCTTCGGTGCGGCTTTGCTGGTGGCGGTGCAGCGCATGCTGGCGCGACACCATTTCCTCTCCGACATCTTCATCAGCCTGTTCCTGGCGCTGATGGTCAGCGAGGCGGTGCATGCCGCCTGGCGGGCCGTCGCTGCGGCACTGGCCAGGCGGCTGACCCCGAAAGCGTGAGGCTTACGCCAGGCTGGTCTTGCCGGCGGCCTCGGCGCTGCGTGTCGAGCTGCGGTCGAGCCGCTCTTCTGCCCGCAGGCGCGTGGCCGAGAGTTCGCCGGCCTGTTCCAGGATTGGATAGGCGACAGCCGTGAGATGGCTGTTGATGCGCTTGAGGTCGCGGATCAGGTCGAGATGGATCGAACTGGTCTCGATGCTTTCCGAGCGGCCGTCGCGGATGCGCTGGTAGTGGTTCTCCGCCGCCAGCTGTTCGGCGGCACGCAGGTCGGCCTTTTCCTGCAGCAGCTGGCGCGCCAGCTTCACGTCGCCCGACATGAAGAGATTGCAGGCCATCTGCAGGTTGGCGGCGACGCGCTGATGGAAGCCGGTGATTTCAGTCAGGCCTTCCTTCGAGAAGGCCAGCTTGTTCTTGATCTTCTTCTGGGCGAGATCCATCAGGTTCTTGTCGATGATGTCGCCGATATGCTCCAGGTTGGTCGTGAAGGTCAGCACGGCGACGTAGCGCCGGCTTTCCGTCTCGTCCATCTCATGCTTGGACAGCTCGGTGAGATACAGCTTGATCGCCTCGTAGAGGCCATCCACCGCATCGTCGGCCTGTTCCACGGCCTTCTTCAGCTTGGCATCGTCGCGGGTGAACACCGTCATGGTGTCGTCCAGCATGCGCGCCACGGCGTCGCTGAGACGAAGAGTCTCGCGCGCGGCGCCCGCCAGCGCCACGGTGGGCGTATCCAGGGCGGAATGATCCAGATAGCGCGGCTTGGCGGCGTCGTCGGCCGAGGGCAGGTCGGGCAGGATGCGGCGGGCCAGCTTGTCCAGCGGCGTCACCAGCGGCAGGAAGGCGAGCGCAATCGCGATGTTGAAGGCGGTATGGGCATTCACCGCCATGCGCGAGGCATCCGTGCCAAAGACATCCAGCAGGCCGGGCAGTTTGCCGATGAAGGGCAGCACGACAATGGTGGCGATGACGCGGGTGATCAGGTTGGCCAGCTGGGCGCGGCGCGCGGCCGGCGGTTCACCGGACGACGCCAGCAGCGGCGAGATCGCCGTGCCGAGATTGGCGCCGACCACCAGCGCGATCGCCAGCGTGGCGTCGATGGTGCCGGCTTTCGCCATGGCGGCAGCCAGCAGCACGGTGGCGAGGCTGGCATGGCTGATCCAGGTCAGGATGGCGAACAGGATCACGGCCAGGATCGGCTCGCGCTCCAGCGGAGACATCACGAGGGCCAGGCCCGGCGCGTCGCGCAAGGGCGCCGAGGCGCCGATGATCATCTCCAGCGATAGCAGCATGAGCCCTAAGCCGATGAACAGGCGGCCGGCATGTTTGGGCATGCCGCCTTCCGAACTCAGGAATCCGATCACGCCGATGACAATGCAGAGCGGCCCGAGCCAGTGCAGGTCGAGCGACAGATACTGCGCCGTAATAGATGTGCCGATGCCGGCACCGAGCAGCACGGCAATCGCCGCGCCGCCGACGAGCAGCCCGCGGCCGGCAAAAGACGACACGATCATCGCCGTCGCCGTGCTGGACTGCAGCAAAGCCGTGACGCCGATGCCGGCGAGGAAGGCCTGCAGGCGATTGCGCATCGCGTTGCCGAGATAGCGGCGCAAGGAGGCGCCGAAGGCGCGGGTCATGCCGGTGCGCACCATGCGCACGCCCCAGAGCAGGAGCGCGACGCCGGCCGCCAGATTGAGAAGGAGTTCAGTCGCGCCAGGTGTAGTGGCAGGGTTCATCGCGCAGCCCCCCGGATATGGCGCGACAAGGAAGCGGGGGGCGCGCCAGCGTCCAGCGCGGGGGAATCGGGATCGGGGTCAGGATCGCGGAAAACAGCTATTTTCAACTGAACCTCTGGGGTCAAATCGGATTGTTACAGTTCTATTACACCCATATGACACTAGGGCCAAGCGGTTAATACCCTGTGCAGGGATTTGATCGGCTGGCACGTGTCGGCCCGGTGACATCAGAGTCAGGGCCTTCGGAACAAACGCCCAAGCCACGATAAAGCCAAAGGCAGGAGCAGGAACCTTAAGAACCGGAAATGTCTAAATTGGGGCGTCGGCTCGCGCTAACTGCCCGCAGGCAGCAAAGTCGTCCCACCCGGCGGGACAGTGAGTTTCACCGCGGTGCCGACCGGACAGGGATTGGCGACATCCGGGCTGATCACGAAGAACAGGCCAACCGGTGTGCGGATGCTGTATTCCATATGGCTGCCCAGATAGGCGGCCTTGGCGATCTCACCCGGAATGCCGTCTGGTCTTTCGCCCGGATGGATCGCGACCGCTTCGGGGCGGACGGCAAGCTTTGCTGGACCTTTCGCCAGACCGCGATGCGGCAGATGCAGCACGAGGCCGCCGAGCCGGACCTCGGCGCTATCGTGACTGATGGATACGGTCTCGGCGTCGACAATATTCGAGTCACCGATGAAATCGGCAACGAACAGGCTGTTCGGCTGTTCGTAAAGCTCACGCGGACTGCCATCCTGGGCGATGACGGCATTCGACATCACGATGATGCGGTCGGAAACCGCCAGCGCTTCTTCCTGGTCATGCGTCACATAGGCGACGGTCAGGTTCAGGCGCTGCTGCAGCTCGCGGATATCCTCGCGCACGCGGCGCCGCAGCTTGGCGTCCAGATTGCTGAGCGGTTCATCGAACAGCAACACGCGCGGCTCCAGCACCAGGGCGCGGGCGACGGCCACGCGCTGCTGCTGGCCGCCTGAAAGTTCCGACGGCAGGCGTTTCTCGAAACCGCTCAGGCCCATCAGCGCCAGCTTCTCCAACGCCAGGGCCTCGGCCTGCTTGCGCGGCATGCCGCTCACCGTCGGGCCGTAAGCGGCGTTTTCCAGCACGTTCATGTGCGGGAACAGCGCATAGGACTGGAACACCATGCTGACGCCGCGTTCGGCTGCCGAGAGCCGCGTGACGTCTTCGCCGCCGATCAGGATCTGGCCCGAAGATGCCATTTCCAGGCCGGCGATCAGGCGGAGCGTCGTGGTCTTGCCGCAGCCCGACGGGCCCAGCAGGGTGACCAGCGTACCGGCCGCTATGGTGAAGGACACAGCATTGACCGCTGCAATCTCGCCATAGCGTTTCGACACCTGTCGGAATTCGACCGAAGCCGGACCGGTCTGCGCCATTGGATGAGTGCTCCTTAACTTGGCCAGAATTTACTTCGCCTGGCTGCCGACGTCTTTTTCCCAGCGGTCGATCAGCCGCTTGCGCTCGGTGGCGGAGCCATATTTAGCGAAGTCGTAGTTGATCAGCTTGGTCGCTTCCAGGCGCAGCGCCTTGGGCGGCAGCGGCGTGTCGGGATTGGATGGCACCTGATAGGACTTGCCGCGCACGGCCAGCGCCTGGCCCTCGGCCGACAGCGCATAGTCATACCATTTCTTGGCATTCTCCAGATTGCGCGCGCCCTTGATGATCGACATCGAGCCGATCTCGTAACCGGTGCCCTCGCAGGGCGCCTGCACGGCAACCGGGAAGCCTTCCACGGCCTCGGCCACTGCATCATGCAAGAACATCACGCCGATCATGGTCTCGCCGCGCGCGGTGTTGCGCGCCGGCGCCGGGCCAGACCGGGTATACTGGTTCACGCTGCCATGCAGCTGCTTGAGATAGGCAAAGGCCGGATCCTCGCCCATCAACTGCACCAGCGTGGCGATTGCGGTATAGGCGGTGCCCGAAGAAGACGGATTGGATATCTGGATCTCGTCCTTGAATTCCGGCTTCAGCAGGTCTTTCCAGCAGGCCGGCGCGGTGGCGCCCTTCTTCTTGGCGAGCAGTTCGGTGTTATAAGCGAAGCCGAGCAGGCCCGCGTAAATACCGACAGTGCGGTATTTCGACTGTTCGGCCTGCTGGCGCGCCCAAGGGTGCAGCTTGGCCAGGGTCGGCGAGCGGTATTCCT
>Ga0102594_1000767_pt1 | contig 25065 bp, 17 predicted proteins | sample AraplaCol_mLB_r2_2_FD_76863 | JGI IMG/M metagenome (GOLD analysis project Ga0102594, IMG submission 76863) | Arabidopsis root microbial communities from North Carolina, USA - plate scrape MF_Col_mLB_r2 (SPADES assembly) (version 2) | ecosystem: Host-associated > Plants > Roots > Endosphere...
CCTCGCTGGGCACGACCACGTCGTCGGTCGGGCCGAGGAAGTCGTCGCTGCCGCCCTGGTACATCAGCGGGTCGGTGTAGAAGCTCTCGGGCACCTCGGCGTTGCGCGCCTTGCGCACCAGCTCCACATGATTGATGTAGGCCGAGCCGTCGGCCCACTGGTAGGCGCGCGGCAGCGGGGCCATGCACATCGAGGGGTCGAAGGGAAAGGCGTGGCGCGCGCGGCCGGCATTGAGGCTGGCGTACAGGTCCTGCAGCTGCGGGCTCATGAAGCCCCAGTCGTCCAGCACCTGCTGCAGCCGGTTCGCGATGCCGGTGGCGTAGTGGGCGAGCGTGAGGTCGCGCGATACGACGACGAGCTGGCCGTCGCGCGAGCCGTCCTTCAGGGTGGCGAGTTTCATGATGCGGTGCGTGCGTGAGGACTGGAGCGGGCCGCCGGCACGGGCCGGTCGCCGCTCCCACTTAAACTGGTTGAACGGGCGGCAGTTTACCGAGGTGGGCTTTGGTGAACCTCCGGGCCGGCGCCCCACTCCACTTACCGATGCCGACGCTCGTCGCCCCTTCTTCCTCGCCGTCGCTGCCTCCCGGCCTGCCGGGGCGTCCGTCGTGGCGGGTGCTGATCGGGCTGACGCTGCTGGTGGGGCTGATCCACCTGCTGCTGCTCGGGCTGGCGCCGATGGCCATCGGGCCGGAGCCCTCGCCGCTGGCGAACAAGTTCAGCACACGCACCATCGTGATCGCGCCGCCGGCCGCCGAGGCGCCCGCGCCGGCAGCCGCCCCTGCGGAAGCGAAGCCCGCACCCCCCCCGAAGCCCAAGCGGCCGCGCGAAGCCTCGGTGCCCAGGCCGAAGCCGGCACCGAAGCCGGCCCCCGCCGAGCCGTCGCCCGAACCCGAGACAGCCGCGACACCGGCACCCGAAACGCCCGACCTGACAGCCCAGGCTGCTACCGATTCAGGAGCAGCACCACCCGAAGCGGCGGGCGGTGCGCCGGCTGGGGCGCCGGCTGGGGCGACATCGCCTTCCGGCGGCAGCGGAACCGGCACCCAGGCGGCGGCCGGCGGCGAGGCCTCGGGCACCATCGCGGGCACCCAGGCGATGAAGATCCCGGGCTCGGTCACGCTGGACTTCGAGGCCACCGGCCAGAGCGGCGCCTCCCCCCAGCGCGGCGTGTTCGGCGAGCTGGTCTGGCTGCAGGACGGCACCCGCTACGACGGCCGGCTGACGCTCAAGGCAGTGTTCTTCACCCTGCTCAACTGGCATAGCACCGGGCGCATCGGCCCTTCAGGCCTGGAGCCGGAGCGGTACTCCGAAAGCCGCAAGTCCGAAGTGGCCTCGCATTTCGTGCGCGACCAGAACCAGATCGTCTTCAGCAACAACGCGCCCCCGGTGCCGCTGCTGCCGGGCGCGCAGGACCGCATGAGCGTGATGATGCAGCTCGGCGGCCTGCTGGCGGCCAGCCCGCAGCGCTATCCCGCCGGCACCAGGATCTCGGTGCAGACCGTGGGGCCCCGGGACGCCGAAGTCTGGGTTTTCGTGGTCGGCGAGGAAGAAAAGCTCAGCCTGCCCGCCGGCGAATTCACCGCCCGCAAGCTCACCCGCGACCCGCGCAAGGCCTTCGACAGGAAACTGGAACTCTGGCTGGCCCCGGAATACGGGTATCTACCCGTGCGCATCAGGCAAACCGAGGCCAACGGGGACTTCGCTGACGCGCAGTTGCGCAAACCCCTGCCCTCCGGCCCGCCCAATTGAGGAGAAAGTCACGCTAACGAAGCGAAAGGAGCCAGAGATAGGCCAATTAGCCAGTTGGTTTTACAGATAGACAACCTATCTTGAAACTGGCGCGTTGATTGCTATCTAACCCCCATGAACGCCATCGACATTCTCACAGGGCCCGCCATGAACATGCTTTATGACTCGGAGTCTTTCGTCGTCGTCCACGTGCAGCCCAATGAAGGCGAGGAGTCCGCGCAGCCGAACATGCCGATCCTCGAACGCCATGGCTTCGAGATCGTGGACAAGCGTTCGGGCAAGGAGGTGTACCTCGACGGCTCCTGGGCCGAGCTGTTCCAGCAACAGATCGCCGCCTGGCAGCTCAACACCCCCACGCAGGAAGAGGTGGAAGACACGCTCGAGGGCTACGCCGAACTGGCGCACACCCCGGTCCTGGTGCACTGAACCCGATCCGGCCGGTTTCCCGAGAAATCGCCAAAAAGCGCCCCGAGGGGCGCTTTTTTCATTCCTTGCCGGCTTCGCTCAGCGCCCTCAGCGGTAGATCCACCGGAACATCGGCCCCACGACCAGCAGCACCGCCACCAGCCGGCAGACCTGAAAGGCCGTGACCACCGGCACACCCAGCTGCAGCACCTTGGCGGTGATCGACATCTCGGCGATGCCACCCGGCGAGGTGCCCAGGATCATCGTGGCCGGGTGCAGCCCCGTCGCCCACGCCAGCAGCCATGCCACGCCACCGCAGAGCACCAGCATGCCGAAAGTGCCCAGAACCACCGAGCCCAGCCAGCGCGGTGCCGTGTGCAAAAACTCCCGGCTGAAGCGCACGCCCAGGCTCACCGCGATCACCAGTTGCGCCGCGTTCGACATCCACGTGGGCACGGCCGACAGCGACTGGCCCGCGACGGTGAAGCCCATCGCCACCAGCAGCGGCCCGATGAACCACGGGTTGGTGCGCTTCAGCGCGCGCATCGCGAGCGCGCCGATGCCGGTCGCCACCGCCAGCAACGCGAGGCCGCCGGGGCTCACTTCGCGCACGCCGGGCGGGTTGATCTCCAGCCCGTGCAGGCCGCTCCACTGCATCGCGAACGGGATGGTCACCGTCACCACCACCAGCCGCAGGCTGTGCGCCGCGGCCACGAGGTCGGTGCGCGCGCCGGCCGACTCGGCCATCAGCGTCATCTCCGAGGCACCGCCGATGGCGCCGGAGAAGTAAGTCGTGGCTCTCATGGATTTCGCCGGCACCTGCGGCATGCGCGACGCCTGCATCGCGTGCAGCCAGCGCCCGAATCCCACGCCCAGCAGCAGCGCCCACGCGATCGCCAGCACGATCGCCCACCAGACGCTGGCCACCAGCGCCACCACGTGCGGCGTGAAGTACAGCCCCAGCGCGGTGCCGATGGTCCACTGCCCCGCGTTGCGCAACGGCGTGTAGCTCGCGGTGGGTGCGCCGGCAATCGAGGCCAGCGACACCGCGAGCAGCGGGCCGATCATCCAGGGCAGCGGCGTGCGCAGCGCCAGGCACGCGCCCGCGGCAGCGAGCGCCAGCAGCAGCGTGGCCAGCACGCGAACGGGATATCGGGAAGGCACGGACCGGAAGAAGGGACGACAGGGAAAAGCGGCGGCGGACGGCACCGCGGGCGGGCGCCGGGGGCCTAGTATGGCGCGATGCTTCTTCCTCACCGGCCCGCTCGGGCTTCCTGGCTGCCGCTGCTGCTCCCCCTCTTCGCCGCGGCCACGCTCGCGGGCTGCTCGGCGCTTTCCAGCCTTTCCGCCTCGGGTGCCGATGCGCCCGACGCCCCCATCGCGCGCCGCGTCGCGGCACTTCAGCCGGTCGATGCCCTGCTGCTCGGCGAGCAGCACGACGCGAGCGAGCACCACGTCATCGAGCGCGAGACCGTCGAGGCGCTGGCCGCGCGCGGCCACCTCGCCGCGCTGGCGCTGGAGATGGCCGAGGAAGGCCGCAGCACCGCGCAGCTCGCGTCCACCGCCACCGAAGCGCAGGTGCAGGCCGCGCTCGACTGGAGCGACAAGGCCTGGCCCTGGGCCAGCTACGGCCCCGCCGTGATGGCCGCCGTGCGCGCCGGCGTGCCGGTGGTCGGCGCCAACCTGCCGCGCTCGCGCATGAAGAACGCGATGGCCGACGTCTCGCTCGACGTGCAGCTCAACGGCGAGGCCTTCACCGCCCAGCAGGACGCCGTGCGCGACGGCCATTGCCGGATGCTTCCCGAATCGCAGATCGTTCCCATGACCCGCATCCAGGTGGGCCGCGACCGCGCGATGGCGCAGGCCATCGTCAAGGCGAGGAAGCCGGGCCAGACGGTGCTGCTCATCGCCGGCGCCGGCCACGTGGTGCGCGCGCTCGGCGTGCCGCAGCACCTGCCCGACGACGTGAAGATCGCCACCGTGCGGCTGCTGGCGGCGCCGGCTTCGGCGGCTGGCCCCGAGACCGGCGACTACGACCGCATCTGGCGCACGCCGCCGCTGCCCGAGAAGGACTACTGCGCCGAGTTCAAGCGCCAGGCCCGGCCGCAGCCCAGGACCTGACCAGGAAAGAAAAAACGCCGCCGGCCCGAAGGCACGCGACGTTTTCTTGTCGCCCCGGGAACGGCGCAGCTCAGCGAGAGCTGATCGTCGACACGGCCGAGTTGCCCGTCGCCGACGCCGTGATCTGGCTGCCCGTGGTGCGCAGCGTGCTGTTGCCCACCGGGCCCGAGACGGCGACGCCGAAGTTCACGCTGGTCACCGTGGCCGTCACCGCGCCGCTGTTGACCTGGTAGTTGCCGATGGCCGCGCTCGGCGCGCCGGTGTTCAGCGCCGTCTGCGTCACGCGGTTCGTCGCGCTGTTGCCGAAGGCCTGCGCCGCCAGCGTATTGCCGGTGACGCCGGCCGTGCCGTTCGACACGCCCGCGCCGGTGCCGTTGAGCGCCACCTGGTAGCTGGTGCCCGTGCTCGTGGCCGTTACCGCGCCCGCGTTGTTCTGGCTGTTGAGGATTGCCGCGCTCGCGCCGACGTTCAGTGCCAGCGGCGCGCCGATCAGGCTCGACGAACCCACCGTGGCCGCGCCGCCGTAGCTGCTGCCGGCGCTGGATTCCAGCACGTTGGTCGCCGCATTGCCGCGCGCCAGCGCCGCCGTGGTGTTGCCGTCGAGCGAGACGGTGCTGCCGTTGAGCGGCACCGCGCCCGCCAGCGTGGCGTTGGCCACGGTGCTCGAAGTCGCCGTCACGCCCGCGGTGCTGCCCTGCACGTTGAGGATGCCGGCGCTCGCGCCCTGCGTCGCGCTGCTCGCCACCGTGGCGGTATTGGTCGCGCGGTTGGCCGCGGCTTCGGCGAAGGTGCTGTTGCCCGAGATGGTGAGCGCGCCGTTGGCCAGCGTCGTCGTGGGCGCGGCGTTGTCGTCGTTGTGGATCGAGGTGGCGGCCGTGCTGCTCACAGTCGACGCGGCCGTCTGGCGGTTCGACAGCACGTGGTCGCCGGTGGCCGACACGTTGTCGGGGCTGCCGGTCTCGGCGAGCGTGGCCGAGCCCGTCGCGCCCGCCGGCAGCGTGTTGACCGCGCTCACGCCCAGCGTGTTGGCCACGTCGTTCATCACGCCCAGCGCGGCGTTGCTGTTGCCCGAGAGCCGCACCGTCGAGCCGGTGGAGCCCGCCGGCGCGAACACTTCGAGCGTGGAGGACGCCGTCACCGCCGCGGTGCCCGACTGGCTCGACTGCAGCGCGGTGCGCGCGCCCACGTTCGAGCCCGCCAGCGCCACGCTGTTGAGCGCCGTGTTGGCCACGGCCTTGGCGCTCTGGCTGTTGTTGGTCACGCCCAGCGTCGAGGCGCTCACTGCGGACAGCGGCGCCGTGTCGATGCCGATGACGCCCGTCGCGGTGGCCGACACCGCGCCGGAGCCCACCTGCACGTTGGCCAGCGCATGGTCGGCCGACACCGCCACGGCCGAGGCCGGTCCGCCCGTCGCGGTGGCCGATGCCGGCACTCCGCCGGTGATGGCGCCGCTCTTCACGTCGATGCTGTTGGTGGCGGCGCTGCCGGTGGCTGCGGCGATGGTGCTGTTGCCGTCCAGCGTGGCGCTGCTGCTCGCCAGCGCCGAGGGGCCGGTCAGCGTGAGCTTGGTCGCGTTGTTGGCGTTGGCGGTCACGGCCGCGCTGCTGTCCTGCGCGTTCAGCACCGCCGTCCTGGCCGACTGCGAGGCACCGCCTGCCAGCGATGCCGCGTTGGTCGCGCGGTTGGCCGAGGCCTCCGAATACGTCGTGTTGCCCGAGGCGGCGAAGCTGCTGTTGGTGAGGCCGGAGTTGCCGGGCACCAGGCGGTCTTCGTTGTAGATAGCTGTGTCGGCCGTGCTGGTGACCGAGGCGCCGGCCGACTGGCGGTTCACCAGCACCTGGTCGCCCGCGGCGATGGTGTTGCCCGGCAGCGGCCCCTGGGCGATGAGCGCCGGCACCGGCAGCGAGCCCGAGGTGCCGCCCGAAACGGAGACCTTGTTGCTCACGTCGTTGATCACGCCCAGCGCCGTGTTCGCGTTGTTCGACAGCTTCACCGCCGAGCCCGACACCGAGGCCGGCGCGAAGGCCTGCATGAAGGAGCGCGACTCCACCGCCGCCGTGCTGCCCTGCGAGGACATCAGCGCGGCGCGGGCCGACACGCCGGTGGCCGCGAGCGCGATGGCGTTGCTGCCGGTGTTGGCCACGGCCTTCGCGCTCTGCGTGTTGTTCGAGACACTCAGCGTCGAGCCCGAGATGACCGCGCCCGGCGCCGTGTCCACGCCGAAGGCCGCCGCCGCCTTTGAAGAGACTGTCGGGCTCGTCACCAGCTGGATGTTCGACAGCGCATGGTCGGCCACCGCGCCTGCGATACCCCCGATGTTGGCCGCGCCGCCCAGCGGCAGGCCGTTGCCCACCGCGATGGTGTTGCCCTTCACGTCGATGCTGTTGGCCGCGGCGTTGCCGGTGGCCGATCCGCCGGCGGAGTTTCCGTCCACCGTGACCTGCGAACCCTGGATGCTCGCGCCGCCCAGCACCACCTGCACGCCGTCCTTGTTGGTCAGCAGCGGGCCTTCCTGGCCCGTGAGCGAGCTCACCGCCGCGCTGGTCAGCTGCAGGTTCTGCACCGCGCTGGTGGTCGAGACGCCGACGGCATCGATGGCCACGCCGTTGGCCGCGCTGTTGCTGGTCGCGCCGGCCAGCGTGGCGTTGCCGGTAGCGGCGATCTTCGAGTTGCTGACCGCGCCGCCGACCACGACATTCACTTCAGGTCCGCCGCTGCGCTGCGCCGACACCGTGCCCTGGCCCGACTGCGCGTTCTGCACGCTGAAGGCGGCGTTGGTGGCGAGCGCGTTGCCCGTGAGCGTCGCGCCCGACAGCGAGAGACCCGAGGTGTCGATGTTGTTGCCCGTCACCTTCACCGTGTTGCCGGTGGCGCGGCTGCCGTAGGCCAGCGCCTCCGCCGTGTTGCCCGAGCTGGTGACCGAGCCGCCGGTCAGCGTGCCCGTGACCGTGGTGCCCGCCACCACGCCGCCGGCCGCGATGGCCGAGACGACGGTGCCCGCGCCCGCCACCGCCTGCGTGTTGGTGACGTTGGCAACCGCGGCATTCGCGCCGCTCACGTTGTTGAGCTTCAGCGTCACGCCGCTGGCCGCGTCGTTGCCGTAGGCGGCGGCGACGAAGGCATTGCCGCTGTTGGCGACGCTGGCGCCGGAGACGTTGCCGGCGACAGCGGCCGCGAAGGTATTGGCGCCGGTGGCCGCCGAGTTGACGTTCGCCTGCACCGACTGGTCGTTCAGCACGCCGTAAGCAGCACTCACCGTCGGGAGCGCTCCTGCCGTGTTGCTGAAGGGCAGCCCGCTGAGCGCATCGACGGTGACGTTCGAGGCCGGCGTGATGCCCAGGCCGGGCGCCGCCGCCAGGTTGCCCGAACTCACGCCCAGCGTGTTGGTGGCCGAGTTGCCATAAGCGATGGCGCGCTGCAGGTTGTCGGTGAGCGCGGCCGAGCCGCCGGCGAGGTCGCCGTTCACCAGCAGCCGCGCCTCGGGGTTCGACAGCCCCGCGCCGACGGCCGAGTTCGCGTCGTTCATCTGCACGCTCGCGATGCCCGCGCCCGTGCCCACCGGGTTGCCGGCCAGCGTGAGCGTGTTGGTGGCACCGCTGCCCAGCGCCACGGCTTCCTGCCGGTTGCCGTCCAGCACCAGCGTGCTGTTGGCGACCGGCACGCCGCCACCATTGGCGACCAGCCAGATCTGCGAGCCGGCGTTGACCGCCGCGACGCCGCCGCCGTAGTTGCCCTGCAGGTTGGTGAGCGTGGCCGAGCCGCTGGCGGACACGCGCCCGTCGGAATCGGTGCCGCCCGTGAGCGCGGCGTTACCGGTGCCCAGCGCCACGGTACCCGCCTGCAATGCCAGGCTCTGTGTGATCTGGTTGCCCTGCGCGCTGGCCGCCGAGGTGTTGTCGGAGACGCTGACCGAGCTGCCCGTGGTCTGGCCCGTGCCGGGCGACTCGCCGGTCTGCGCGGCGATGACCGAAGGCAGCAGCAGCGCGCTGACCGGTGCATTCAGGTTGGCCTGCTGGTTCGACACCGCGGCGGTGCCGGTGAACGAGGCCGCGTTCTTGCCAGTGGCGATGCTGCTGGAGGCCGTGTTGCCGGCGACGGTGGCCGTGATGCTGTTGTCCGCCAGCGTGACCGCGCTGTTCTTGCTCGACTGCACGCCGGCCAGGATCTGCGCGCCCATGGTCTGCGCGACAGTGGTCACGCCGAGGTTGCCCTGGCTGTTGACGATGGCCAGGTCGCTGTTGACGTTGCTGGTCACGCCCGCGCCGTTGTGGATGCTGTTGTTGGACGCCGTGGCCGCCGTGCCGCTGCCCGCGACGCTCACGTCGCCGATCAGGATGCGGTTGCCCGCCACGCCGGCCGTGGCGCCCAGCGCCTCGTTGCCCGTGGCCTCGCTGGAGATCGCGTTGCCCTGCACGGAGAGCGAGCCCTGCAGCACGTTGGAGCCACCCGCGGGCGCGCCGCTGACGATGCCCATGACGACCGAGCCGGCGTTGGTGGCCGAGCGCGTCGCGAGGATGCCGTTGCCGTTCGCCTGCAGGTTCGCGACCACCGCCGAGCCGGCGAAGGTCGGCGCGCCGCCCGACTGGATCTCGGCCGTGCTGCTGGCGCTGTTGGCCTTGAGCACCGCCGAGATCGAATTGCGTTCCAGCGACGCCGCCGTGGTCAGCGTGTTGCCCGCGTTCGCGGTCAGCATCAGGTCGACCATGTTGCCCAGCACCGCCGCACTGGAGCCCTGCCCCGTGGCCGACTGCAGCGAGGTGACCACGATGTTGCCCTTGGCGTCGAAGAGCTGCGCGCCCGCCGGATAGGTCAGCACCGAGGTGCCCGGCTGCGCCGGCGCGGCGACGGCGGCCGCGCCCGAGATCACCGAGCTGCCGCTGTTGAGCGTGGTGGTGGCCGAGATGGTGTTGTCGGCATTGACCACGCTGCCGGCCTGCAGCGTGGTCGATTCGGAGGCGAGCTTGCTGCCGGTCACGCCGCTGTCGATGACGCCGGTGTTGGTCGCGACGCCGAGCGTGGCCGCGTTGTTCACCGGCAGGCCGGGCGCGGCCTGGATGCCGTTGCCGAAGGTGTTGCCGGTGGCGGTCGCGCCTATCAGGTTGCCGCTGGTGCCGATCGCCACCGGGTTCGGGTTCGACGGCGTGCCGGTGGAGGTGGTGCCCACGGTGGCGCCGGTGATGGTGGCGTTGACGTTGGCCGAGTTGGTGGTGCCCGCATTCACCGAAGGCGTGCCGGTGGCGGTACCGCTGTAGGCCGCGTCCACCGAAGTCTCCGCGGCCTGCGCGCCGGAGGCCGCCGCGATCAGCGCCATCGCGACTGCGCTGCCGATGCTGCTGCGGCTGAACATGGGCGCGCGTGCGGCCCGGCTCTGGATCTTGCGTGCTTTCATGTCGTGACTCCTCGGATGTTGGATGCGGTCTGGCTTGGAAAACGGATGGACGCGCGATGCGCGCAACGCGCTGAGAGCAGGTCAGTCGCCCTTGACGGCGCCGTCGGAAGAAGACGAAGGTGCCGAGCCGCTGACCACCGGGCTGCCGATGCGCAGCTTGGCGATCTCCTGCAGCCCCGGGCCGTCGCGATGGATCGACGTGTCGGCCGCGTCGGGCCGCCAGGTGATGCTGATGGCGCCCGGCGCCACGCCGCGGTTGGCCAGCGCCGAGGTCACGGCCGCGATGCGCTGGTCGGTGAGCTCGTCGCGCTTGCGGGCGTCCCAGTTCTCGGTGTCGCGCGCCACCAGCACGATGTCGGTGGTGCCTTTCTTGGCCGCGCCGGCGATCTGGTCGATGAGCGCGAGCGAGGCACCGCCGAGCGTGGTCGCGCCGAAGTCGAAGGGCACCTGCGTCGCCGTGCCCGTGAGGCGAGCACCGCCCGCACCGCCGGCATTGACGGCCACGCTGCCCTGCGCCACCGGCGAGGTGACGGCCGCTGCCCCCACCGCGGCATCGCCGGGGTTGTCGACCTTGCGCAGCTCGGCCGCCGGCGTGAGCGGAATCGGCTCGCCGCCGCCCGGGCGCATCGTCATGCAGGGCCGGTGGTCGACCTGCGTGACGGCGGCCATCAGGCGCACAACGCCCTCCTCGAGCGCGGCGCGCACGCCCATCTGCACCGGCTCCTGGCCCTTGGCGCCGATGTCCACGTCGTACAGCTTGCTGCCGAAGAAGCGGAACACGTTCAGGCCCACTTCGTAGCCGTTGAACTGCTTGGTGAGGCTCACGGTGCGCACCACCATCAGCGACCTGGTGTCGACGATGCGCAGGTCGATGCTCACCGACTGGCTGAAGGTGCGCGCCTTCACGCCCACCTGGTTCACGCCGAACTCCGCGCCGCCGGAGTTGATGTTGTAGTTGAGCTCGGTGATGCCGCCCACGATGAAGTAGTCGGACTTGTTGATGGTCCCGCCGAAGTACGGCAGCCACGGCACGTTCTGCCCGCCGTTGGGGCCGCCGAGCTGGTGCGTGCGGCCGTCGCCGAGCTGGCGGCGGTCGGCATACGCGAGCTCGCGCTCGGCGATCACCGGGTCGAAGCGCTCGGCGATGCTCACCGCGCCGCCGAGCTTGCCGAGAGCCGAATACACCATCAGCGCACCGCCCTGCGTGATGGCGTTGCCTTCGTTGATGCTGTACTTGCCGGTGTAGTCCTTCACGTCGCCCACGCCGATGATCACCGGTGGGCGCCGCGTGGCCGCGATGTGGTCGGCGTAGCAGGCGAGCACCGCCTCCATCGGCGTGACGTTGTCGCGCACCGAGGGGCCGAGCACCACGGGTGCCTCGTTCGGTGCGAAGCGCTGCTGCGGCGCGGAGACGCAGCCGGCCAGCGCCAGCGTGGCGGCGGCTGCGAGGGCAAGGGTGCGTGCGATGCGGCGTTGCATGTCGCGCTCCTGCTCAGTTGAGCACGCCGAAGGCGCAGGCCGAGCTGCCGCCCACGCTCGCCGTCTGCGCGCCGTTGTTGCCCTGCGTCGAGTTCAGCGCCTGGTTGGCCGCGCCCTGCACCTGCGAACTGGTACCGCCCACGATGCCCGATGCCACCGCGCCCGAGTTGGCCTGCGAGGTGCCCACCGTCGCGCCGCCCAGCGTGCCCACCGCCGTGCGGCTGTCGTTGCCCGATGCGTTCGAGGTGGAGCCGGCGGTGCTCGGCGAATTCGCGACCGTGCTGTTGTTGCCGTCGTTGCCGGTGGAGGTGGCCGAGACGTTGCAGTTGTACTGGCGGCCGATGTAGTTGTTGGTGTTGTAGACAGGTGCCGAGTAGTAGCCGCTCTTCTGCTTGCGGATCATGTCCTGGATCGCGGCCTGGTTGACCTTGTCGGTGCTGGTCTGGAACTGCCATGCGGCGTTCTCGCCGACGTTGTTGGCGTGCGCAGCCAGAGGCATGCACAGCAGTGCCCAAAGAAATACGCGTTGCATGACGGTCCCTCTTTCGAAGACACACCCGATGAAGTCACGAGTGCTGTGTTTCGCGAGGGGATGCTAGGCACCGGCCGCGGTGGCCGGTATCCCTGGAACCGGTAGGCGGCATCCCGCGAACCGGTGGAAATGGAAAGCGGGAAGCCGTGGCTCAGAACGCGAGCCGCATGGTCTGCGGTGCAGCGGCGGCGCCTGCCGGCCCGGCATCGGTGGCGGGCAATGCGCCCTCATGCTGGAGCAGCCGCTGCTTGCGCACGACACCGCCCGCGTAGCCCTTGAGCTCGCCGTTCCTGCCGATCACGCGGTGGCAGGGCACGACGATGCTGACGGGATTCGATCCGTTAGCCGCGCCGACGTCGATGGCCGCGCGCGGATCGTCGAAGCCCAGCTGCTTCGCGAGTTCGCCGTAGCTGGTGGTGCGGCCCGCCGGAATGCGGCGCAGCGCGGCCCACACCTTGCGCTGAAGCGAGTCGCCCAGTGTGGCTACCGGAAGCGCTTCGATGGCGGCGAGATCGCCGTCGAAATAGCGGCGCAATGCATCGGCCACCGCATGCGGTGCAGCGCTTCCTTCAGCCAGTTCGAACTCGCCTTCGTGCAACTGGCGCAGAAGACGATGCAGGCGGGCGCGATGGTCCGCGTAGTCCAGCGCATGGATCGCGCCGGCGTCGTCGACGACGAGAAGGAGCCCGCCCAGCGGCGACTCGATGCGGCTCAATTGCAGCTTCAGCATGATCGTGTTCTCGGAAAAGAGAAGGCGGCGGGGCCGCGAACATTCACATGCTGCGCGTTCCCCGCCGCCTTCACTCGCCGTATCCGGACATCGATCTGCGGCTGCCGCCGCATGTCCTTTCAGCGCTTGTTCAGGCGTGCGCCTTGATCGAATCGGCCAGCGTGTTCACCAGCGTGTCGATGTGCGACTTCTCCACGATGTACGGCGGCGCGATCACCAGCACGTCGCCCGCGGGCCGCACCAGCGCGCCCTTGTGGAAGCAGTCGAGGAAGATCTCGTAGGCGCGCTTGCCCGGCGTGCCCGCGATGGGCGCGAGCTCCACCGCAGCGGCGAGGCCGAGGCTGCGGATGCTGATGACGTTGGGCAGGCCCTTCAAGGTGCTGTGGAAGGCGTCGCCCAGCACCTTGCCCATTTCGCCTGCGCGCGCGAAGAGGTTCTCCTGCCTGAACAGATCGAGCGTGGCGATGGCAGCTGCGCAGGCCACCGGGTGGCCCGAGTAGGTGTAGCCGTGGAAGAACTCGACCACGTGCTCGGGCGCGTCGGTCTTCATCATCGCGTCGTAGAGCTTGTCGCGGCAGATCACGCCGCCCAGCGGGATGACGCCGTTGGTCACGCACTTGGCGAAGTTCAGCATGTCGGGCACCACGCCGAAGTAGTCGGACGCGAAGTTGGTGCCCATGCGACCGAAGCCGGTGATGACCTCGTCGAAGATCAGCAGGATGCCGTGCTTGTCGCAGATCTCGCGCAGGCGCTTGAGATAGCCCTTGGGCGGCAGGTACCAGCCGGCCGAGCCGGCCACAGGCTCCACGATGATCGCGGCCACATTGCTCGGGTCGTGCAGCGGCAGGATGCGCGTCTCGAGCTCGACCAGCGGGTCTTCGGCCCACACCGGCTCCTCGTTGTGGATGTAGGCGTGGTTCACCGGGTCGTGGATGAAGCGCATGTGGTCCACGCGCGGCAGGAAGGCCGAGCCGAACACCTTGCGGTTGCCCGGGATGCCGCCCACCGACATGCCGCCGAAGCCCACGCCGTGATAACCCTTCTCGCGGCCGATGAACACATTGCGGTGGCCCTCGCCGCGCGCGCGGTGGTAAGCCAGCGCCACCTTCATCGAGGTGTCGGCGGCTTCCGAGCCCGAATTGCAGAAGAGCACCTTGTTCAGGTCGCCCGGGGCCAGCGAGGCGATCATCTCGGCCGCCTTGAAGGCGCGGTCGTTGCTCACCTGGAAGGCGGTGGCGTAGTCCAGCGTGTCGAGCTGCTGCTTGATCGCCTCGTTGATCGGCTTGCGGTTGTGGCCCGCGCCCACGCACCACAGCGACGAGATGCCGTCGATCACCTTGCGGCCGTCGTGGGTGGTGAACTCCATGCCGTCGGCCGCCACGAACACCCGCGGGTCCTTGCGGAAATGACGGTTGGGGGTGAAGGGCAACCACTGGTTGTCCATGTTGAAGTCCTGGTAGGCCATGTCTCGCTCCTGCGGTTGGGTTATCTGGGAGGGGAAAATCGCGATTCTGGCACCCCTGCCACAATTACGCCCCTGATGACGACCTCTACGCCCACCTCGCCCGCCTACATCCTGAACCTCTACTGCCCCGACCGGACGGGCATCGTGCACGCCGTTTCGGGCTTCCTGCTCGAGCACGGCGCCAACATCGAGGAGGCGGCCCAGTACAACGACCACGACACGGGTCTTTTCTTCATGCGCGTGCGCTTCGCCTGCGGCGCCCACAGCGAGGCCGTGCTGCGCGAGGAACTCAAGGCCTTCGCCACCGGCTTCGGCATGACGCTGCAGCTGCACGCGGCCGCCGAGCCGATGAAGACGGTCATCATGGTCAGCAAGGAAGGCCACTGCCTCAACGACCTGCTGTTCCGCTGGAAGAGCGGCCTGCTCGCCATCGACGTGCGCGCGATCATCTCGAACCACCGCGACTTCTACCAGCTGGCCGCCAGCTACAACGTGCCTTTCCACCACATCCCGGTGACAGCCGCGACCAAGGCGCAGGCCGAGGCAAAGCAGCTGGAAATCATCGAAGCCGAGGGCGCCGAACTTGTGGTGCTCGCGCGCTACATGCAGATCCTGAGCGACAACCTCTGCCGCAGCCTCTCGGGCCGCGCGATCAACATCCACCACTCGTTCCTGCCGAGCTTCAAGGGCGCCAAGCCCTACTACCAGGCCCACGACCGCGGCGTGAAGCTGATCGGCGCCACCGCCCACTACGTGACGGCCGACCTCGACGAAGGCCCGATCATCGAGCAGGACGTGGCCCGCGCCGACCACACCGATACGGTGGAAGACCTCACGGCCCGCGGCCGCGACACCGAAAGCCAGGTGCTGGCGCGCGCGGTGAAGTGGCACAGCGAGCACCGGGTGCTGCTGAACGGGCACCGGACGGTGGTGTTCCGCTAACTTGGACTGAAGCCAAGGCCCGCCGGAAGGCGGGTGTAGCATCTCGCGCCAGAAAAAGAGGAGAAGGCGTGATGTTGCGACGTTGGATTGGCGGGGTGTTGCTGGCCGTGCTTGCGGCCGGCCTGTTCGGGTGCTCGGCCAGCGGCCCCCGGTTCTCGGAGATGGCGGGCAGCATGCCGTCGCTGGGCGAGAACGAAGGGCGAATCTATTTTTATCGCAACTCCATCCTGGGGGCGGCAATCCAGCCCGATGTCGCGGTCAACGGCCAGGTGGTGGGCACGTCGCGACCCAACAGCTTCTTCTACATCGACCGGCCGGCCGGTACCTATCGGGCCACTGCCCGGACCGAGGCTGAAGGCACGATCGACGTCGTGCTGCGGCCGAAGCAGACAGCCTATGTCTTGATGAGCATCAGCATGGGCCTGCTCGTCGGACGACCGGAGTTCCAACGTGTTTCCGAGGCCGAGGGCCGGAAGGAACTTCAGTCGCTGGCCTATGACGACGCCTTTGCTTCCGCCCGGACGGCCAAGGCTTCCGCAGGCAATACGACAGCCTCGGCGCCCTCCGCCCCCGCGGCAGTGAGCAAGCCCGTGCCTCCCGCAGCAACAGTGGCTGTAGCATCTCTCGCACCCGCCCAGTCGCCGACGACAGCAGTGGCCGCACCAACGCCCGCCGCTCGCGCCCCAGCTCCGACAGCGCCCGAAGCCACTCCTTTTGCCAGGACTTCCCTGAACGATCTGCGCTTGCTCCTGCAGGCCAACCGCTGATACGCGTGCGATGAAATACCTGTCTTTCCCGGCGCTTGCAGCGCTCGCCATCGCACTGCCCGTGCTGACGGCCTCCGCGCAGGAGGCGCGCAACACCACCGCACTCGCGCCGGACGCGCTCTTTGCACGCGTCTCGCCCAGCGTCTGGGTGGTGCAGGCCAGCGACGCACAAGGCAAGGTGCTCGCCACCGGCAGCGCAGTCTCCACCGCCGCGGGCACCGCCGTGACCAGCTGTCAGTTGCTCGCGAAGGCCAGTACCGTGACGCTGAAGCGCGACAACGTGAGCTACGGCGCGGCGCTGGCCCTGCCGGACGTGGAGCGCGATCTGTGCCAGTTGCGCATCTCGAACCTGCCCGCTTCGGTCGCCGAAGTGGCCCCAGCCAACGCATTGCAGGTCGGCATGCCGCTCTACGTGATCGGTGCACCGCGCGGCAGGGAACTGACGCTGGGTGTGGGCATGCTAGGGGGCATCCGCCGCAGCGCCGCGGGCGAACTCGAAGCGCTGCAGCTGGCTGGCGCTGCGGAAGTAGGACTCGGCGGTGCCGGAGTGTTCGATGCGCAGGGCCGGCTCGTGGGCCTGCTTCCCGCATCGGCCGCGAGTGCGCCGACCGCGAACCTCGCGATGCCGGCATCGTGGATCGCGCAGTTGCCCGAACGCGGAGGGCGGGCGATCGAGAGGCTTGCTTCGCTGCCTGTCTCCAGTGCGGCCAGCGGCGCCGCCGCAACCGGCACTGGCGGTCCGGCAAGCCTGGGGGCGGGTCGGCCCAGCGTCATCGAATACCAGTTGCACGACCGTCTCACCAACACCTACCGCAAGGTGGTCTACAGGATCGACCCCTCGACGGACGAGCAGATCAGCTTCAACAACGGCGGATGGGTCGAGAAGCCGAACGGCGAAGTCGTCAGCGTCACTTCGGCCATTGCGGGCGAATTCGATTCGGTCATGCCGCCAGGTGGCTGGACCAAGGAAAAGCTCAAGGAAGAAGCTGCCTGGAGGGCCCGCTACAGTTCCACGCTGGGCGGCTCGCGCTCAAACATGGACCTGAACGCGGCGGTGATGGAAGACACCGCGCTGACGATCGGCGGAAGGGAATTCAAGGTCGTGCGCATCGAGTACCGGGGGTACACGCAGCGTTTCCCCAACGCGGGCTCGGTGTTCGGAAACCAGTACGGCCGCTATGTCGCGAACGTCTGGTACTCGCAGGAACTGGGGCGCGTGGTGCGTTTCGAGGCCGAGACGCGCGGCGGCGCGGGCGCGGCCGCCTTTCAGGTACGCGAAACCCTCGAGCTGGTCAGCATCCGCTAGAGGGTTCCCTCGAGCAGGGCTGCTGCATTGCGGCAGCCCTGCTCAACCGGTCGCATCAGTTGCGATTCGGATTGTTCGGCCGACGGTCATAGCGATTCGGCACGCCGTCGCCGTCACGGTCCCAGCGGCCCCTGTCGTAGACCCAGCGGCCGCCGTCCTGGCGCCACTCCGGCGGACGGTAGGCGTAGCCCGGGCGGGCGCGGACCCAGCCGCCGCCGATCCACACGTGGCGGCCGCCACGCCACTCGTAATGTCCCGGCGCCCACACGTACCCGCGGCGCGGCGGGGGAACGCGCTCATAGCGCGGCGGAGGCGGCGGCGTCTGGATGGTGATCACAGGCTGCGCCTGCACGGCCGTCGGAACGGTCAGTGCGCCCACCGACAGAAGCGATGCAGCGCCGACAGAAAGAGCCAATGCAAGTTTTTTCATGAAGAACTCCTCATGAGTTGTTGGAGGAGCCTTCATGCTGCCCAGCCCTTGTGAACCTCCTGTAAGCCGTGCACGAAGTCTTGTGTAAAGCTGTGACGCGCCTTTGGGGTCTTTTTGGCTCTTGCTAGCGCTCACTCACACGCGCAGAAAGCCCGAAAAAGGCTCATTCCTGCAGTTCGCGCAGGTCGATGGCCGCCGCCATCGCCGCATGGCCGGCCTTGTTGGGGTGCAGGTGGTCGCCCGAATCGAACAGCGGGTTCAGCGCCTGCGGGTCGGCCGGGTCACGCAGCGCGGCGTCGAAGTCGATCACGCCGTCGATGTCCTGCTTGCCGCGGATCCAGCGGTTCACTGCCTCGCGCATGGCCTCGTTCGATTCGCTCCAGTAGGGCGTATTCCTGAACGGCGGCACGGTGCCTATCAGTACCTTCACGCCCTTGGCGCGCGCCTGCTTCACGAGCTGCTGCAGCCCCTCGGTGATGCGCTCGGCCGTCGGCATGTCACGCGGCTTCAGTTCAGCGCCCGGCACCTTGGCGAACATCGCGCGGCCGATGTCGTTGGTGCCCAGCAGGATGATCGCGTGCGTCGCGCTGCTCTGCTTCAGCACGTCGAGCTCGAAGCGCGAAAGGCCACTGGGCCCGATGCCGTCGGCCAGCAGGCGGTTGCCTCCGATGCCCAGGTTGAGCACGGCGACGTCCTGTCCGCCAGGCTGGGTATCGCGCAGGCGCGTGGCCAGCATGTCGGGGTAGGCGCCGGTGGTGGCCTCCGTGGTGCCCGCCGTGATCGAATCGCCGAATGCCACGACGGTGCGAACGGACTTGGTGGTGAGTACGTCGAGCCCCGTCACGATCTGGTTGAGTACCAGCGTCGCCGGGTTCCTGAGCTTCGGCGTCATCACCGCGTTGCCGGCCGTCACCCACGTCGTGCCCGACTCCACCATCGACACCGTGGCGAAGGGCGTGGCGCGATCGAAGAAGGCGCTCACCATCACGGTCTGGCCCGCCTGCACCGGCAGGTCGATGCCGTCGCTCCAGGCCTCCGCGCCCGGGGCGATGGTGAGGCTGCTGCGGCCGCCGAAATGAAGCACGCGCAGCGTTGTCGGCGAGAACGCCTCGGCACCGGTGCCGCGCGCAACGCTCGCCGCGGCGATGCGCAGCGGCGTCTTGCCGAAACGATTGGAAAAACGGATGCGGATGCGCTCTCCGTCGAGCGACAGCTCCACCTTCTGGCGAAGCGTCTGCCCGCGCAGGTCATTGCCCGCGGGCGACGAGTAGCTGCCGCCGCCGGGGCTGGCGGCCATCTCGGCGAAGTCGACGGGCGCAACGGCCCAGCTCGCGACCCAGTGCGCCTCGGCAGGCTGGCGCGGACGCCCGTCGGGCGTGACGGCATGCACGCCGACGGCCAGCAGGGCAAGGAAGGAGGCAGCCACCCAGTGTGCGACGGCCACGTCGCGAAGGCGGGCCGCCCATCGGGAAAGCAGGTTCATGCACGCAAAGCGAATCAGTGTACGGAGCCACCGATCCCCCGAACGTGACGAGGTCTAAAGCCCGGTTACCAGGTGTCTACGTAAGCGACGGCCGCTCCTTGGGCCTTCGTCGCGGAAGACAGCCCACGCACCAACCAGGTGCGCGTGTCGGCCGGGTCGATCACTGCGTCGATTTCCAGCGTCTGTGCCATGTGGATGGCCTCGCCGTTCTCGTACTGCTGCGCCACCAGCTTTTTGAACAGCGCATCGCGCTCGGCGCCTTCGGGCGCGGCGGCCAGCTCCTTGCGAAAGCCCAGCCGCACGGCACCTTCCAGCCCCATCGCGCCGAATTCGCCCGTGGGCCAGGCCACCGTGAAAACAGGCGCATCGAAGCCGCCGGCAGTCATCGCCTGCGCGCCCAGGCCATAGCCCTTGCGCAGCACCACGGCGAAGAAGGGCACGCGCAGATGCGAGGCCACCATGAACATGCGGCACACGTGCCGAACCTGCGCCTGCGCCTCGATCTCGGGCCCGACCATGAAGCCAGGCGTGTCGCACAACGAAACAATTGGAAGGCCGTGCGCATTGCACAGCTGCATGAATCGCGCGGACTTGTCGGCCGCCTCCACGTCGATGGCGCCGCCCAGGTGATGCGGGTTGTTGGCCATCAGCCCGACCGGCCTGCCCTCGATGCGCGCGAGCGCGGTGACAATGCCCGCGCCGAAGCCCGCGCGCAGCTCGAGCAGCGAGCCGGTATCGGCCACGCCGCGCATCGCGGCGCGCACGTCGTACACGCGCAGGCGGTTCTCGGGCACCACGTGGCGCAGCGTGCGCGGGTCGGCGCACTGCCAGCCGGTGGTCGCGCCCTGGAAGTACGAGAGGTACTGCTTCGCGGCGGCCACGGCCGCGGCCTCGTCCTCCACCAGGATGTCGATCACGCCGTTGCGCGACTGCACGCCGCTCGGCCCGATCTGCTCCGGCGCGAAGGTGCCGAGCCCACCGCCCTCGATCATCGCGGGGCCGCTCATGCCGATGTTGCTGCCCTTGGTGGCGATGATCACGTCGGCGCAGCCCAGCAGCGCCGCATTGCCCGCGAAGCAGCGGCCATGCACGATGCCCACCACCGGCACCTTGCCCGAGAGCGCGGCGAACTGGCTGAAGGTGTGGTTGTTGAGGCCGGCCACGATCGGCATGTCGGTGTCGCCCGGCCGCCCGCCGCCGCCTTCCGCGAACAACACCACCGGCAGCTTCAGCTGGTGCGCCACAGCCAGCAGCCGGTCGGTCTTGTGGTGGTTGCGCATGCCCTGCGTGCCGGCCAGCACGGTGTAGTCGTAGGCCAGTACCGCGCAGCGCGAGGCCTCGGGACCGAACTGCTTCGCGTTGACGCTGCCCAGCCCCGTGACCATGCCATCGGCAGGCGTGTTGGCGATGAGGTCTTCCAGCGTGCGCCGCCGCGTCTGCGCGGCGATGGCGAGCGCGCCGTATTCGATGAAGTTGGCGGGGTCGCAGGCGGTGTCACACAGGTCCGCGATGTTCTCTCGCGCGGTGCGCCCGCCCTGTGCGTGGCGCTTGTCGACGGCCGCCTTGCGGTTGGCGTCGAGCGTGTAGGCATGGCGGTCGATCACCTTGCGCAGGTCGGGGCGGATCGCGTCGAGGTCATGCTCGGCGCGTGCCTCGGCCTGCACGGCCTGCGCATCGACGGCTTCGAGCTGCACCAGCGATTGCCCTTCGACGAGATAGTCGCCCGGTGCGGCCAGCAGCGCCACCACGCGGCCGGCCACCGGCGCGTGCAGCAGGTGCTCCATCTTCATGGCTTCGAGCACGCCGAGCTGCGCGCCGACCGGCAGCACGTCGCCCACCTCGACCTCGAACTGCACCAGGCGCGCGGGCATCGGTGCTTTGACCGTGAGTTCGTCCGACTCGTCATCGGCAGCGACGGCCGCCTGCCCGGTCGGAGCAGCCACCGTCTTTCGCACCTGCTTCTCCAGCGTCGACGCGGCGGCGAGCAGATCGCCCAGATGCGCCTCCACGAAGCGCGTGTGCACCGCCTGCGTCGCGAACTCGGGCCGCGCCGCGATGGCGCGCAGCAGCGCGAGGTTGGTGGCGATGCCATCGATGTGGCACTCGTCGAGCGCGCGCAGCGAGCGGCGCAGCGCGTCCTCGAAGCGCGGCGAGGGCGAATGCACGATGAGCTTGGCGAGCAGCGTGTCGTAGTGCGGCGAAGGCGCGAGGCCCGCATAGCCGTGCGTGTCCACGCGCACGCCGGGGCCGGCCGGCAGGTCGAAACGCGCAAGCGTGCCGCCCGAGGGCCGAGCGTTGCCCTGCGCATCGAGCGTCTCGGCGTTGATGCGCCACTGCACAGCGAAGCCGCGCTGCGGCGCCGTGCGGCCGGCCTCCACGCCGAGTTCGGAAAGCGGCTGGCCGGCGGCCACGGCGATCTGCAGCTGCACCAGGTCCAGCCCCGTCACCGCCTCGGTCACCGTGTGCTCCACCTGCAGGCGCGGATTGGCCTCGATGAACACGAAGGGCAGCGTCGCCGATGCCGCATCGACCAAAAACTCGAAGGTGCCGAGCCCGCGGTAGCTCACCGCCTTGGCCATGCGCAGCGCGGCCTGCGTGACCTGCGCGCGCAACGCCTCGGGCAGCGAGGGGCTGGGCGCGATCTCCACCAGCTTCTGGAAGCGCCGCTGCAGCGTGCATTCGCGCTCGCCGAGGCTGGCCACGGCCTTGCCGTCGCCGATCACCTGCACCTCGATGTGCCGCGCGTTGAGCATCAGCCGCTCGACGTACACGCCCTCGATGCCGAAGGCCGCCCTGGCTTCGGACATGCAGCGCGCATGCGCCTCCGGCAGCTCCTGCGCATCCAGCACCGCGCGCATGCCACGCCCGCCACCGCCGCCGATGGCCTTGACCATGACGCCCGCGCCCTGCGCCTGTTGCTCGGCGAAGAAGTCCTGCGCCTGCGCGAGCGTCACGGCGCCGGCGCTGCCGGGCATCACCGGCACGTCGCACTGCGTGGCGAGTTCGCGCGCGCGTGCCTTGTCGCCGAACAGGCCGAGCTGCTCCGGCGTGGGGCCGATGAAGACCAGCCCCGCATCCGCGCAGGCCTGCGCGAAATCGGCGCGCTCGCTGAGGAAGCCGTAGCCGGGATGCACCGCATCGCAGCCCTGCGCCTTCGCCACGGCGATGAGCGCGGCGACGTCGAGGTATGCGGAGGGGCCGGTGGCATCGAGCGCCACCGCCGTGTCGGCCAGCTGCACATGCAGCGCGGCGGCATCGTCTCGCGCATGCACCGCCACGCTGGCGATGCCCAGGTCGCGCAGCGCGCGTACCAGTCGCACCGCGATCTCGCCGCGGTTGGCAATCAGAACTTTGGAAAACAGCAAACGGAACCTCTCAGCTTTTGTCTTTGAGCAGGCGGCGCAGCACCTTGCCCGCACCGGTGGTGGGCAGCGCGTCGATGAAGCTCACCGCGCGCGGCGCCTTGTAGCTCGCCATGTTGTCGCGCGCCCAGGCGATGAGCGCATCGGCTTCGAGCACGGCACCGGGCTTGCGCACGATGAAGGCCTTCACCACCTCGCCCTTTTCGGCGTCGGGCTGCGCGACGACGGCCGCCTGCGCCACCGCCGGATGCTTGATGAGAATGGTCTCGACCTCCTCTGGGAACACGCTGTAGCCCGAGACCTTGATCATTTCCTTGAAGCGGCCGATGAAGGTCAGGTAGCCGTCGGCGTCGATCTTGCCCATGTCGCCCGTGTGCACCCAGCCGTCGCGCAGCGTGGCGGCGGTGGCCTCGGGCTTGTTCCAGTAGCCCTTGAAGGTGCCGGGGCTGGTGAGCACGATCTCGCCGACCTCGCCCGCGGGCAAGTCGGCCTGCGTGTCGGCATCGACGATGCGGATCGTCACGCCCGGCACCGGCACGCCCTGCGTGCCCCAGCGCGGCGCATGGTGCGGCGTGTAGGTGTCGCAGGTGTGGGTCTCGCTCAGGCCGTAGGCGGCCTCGAAGGACGTGCAGTTGGGCGCATGCGAGCGCCACTGCAGCGCCAGCGGCTCGGTGAAGGCGATGCCGAAGCTGGTCACCGGGTTCATCTTCAGGCTGCGCAGGTCGAAGGACGCGATGTCCGGCACCTGCATGCAGGCCACGTTCATCGGCGCGATGCTGTACCACCAGCTCACTTTGTACGCCGCGATGGCCTGCAGCGCAGCACGCGGGTCGAAGCGGTGCAGCAGCACCGAGGCCGCACCGCTGAGCACCGGCACGTTGACGCCCATCAGCATGCCGGCGATGTGATACAGCGGCGCGATCGAGAGCAGCCGGTCGTCAGGCCCAACGCCGTTGCAGTCGGCCGCTGCGCGCGTCTTGAAGAGCGCGTTGCCGTAGCTCAGCATCGCGCCCTTGGGCAGGCCGGTGGTACCGGATGTGTAGGTCATGAGCGCGACGTCGTCCATGCCGATGGCCACGGGCTGCGGCTTCGCATCGGCGCGCATCACGGCGAGGAAGTCTTCGCAGTCCTCGGGCACGCTGCGTTCCGCCCTGCGTTCGGCGGCGAGTTCGGCCGGAAGGTCGAGCGCAGGATCGGCCGGCAGCAGGTCGGCGTAGTGCACCACGAACACGTGCTCGAGCGAGCTCCCGGGCTGCACCTTGCGCACCACCGGCAGCAGCGGCGCAGCCGCGACGATCACGCGCGCCTTCAGGTCGTTGACCTGGTAGGCCAGCTCGTGCTCCTTGTTGAGCGGCCCGCTCGGGCAGACGATGGCGCCGATCTTCTGGATGCCGAAGTGCGCCACCAGGTACTGCGGGCAGTTGTTGAGGAAGAGCACCACCGGCTCGCCCTTCTCCACGCCCAGCGCCTGCAGCCGCGCGGCGAAGGCGTCGCTGGCGCGGTCGAGCGCGCCCCAGCTCGTCGCGTGGCCGTACCAGATGCAGGCGGGGCTGTCGCCGCGCTCTCGCGCGTGGGTGCGCAGGTACTCGTGCAGGGGCTGCTGCGGGCGGTCGGGCAATGTCTCCATGGCGTCACTTTCTCAGGGTTATCGATAGCAGCCCGCAAGGGGCTGGCGCTTGCCAATGGTGCATGGTGCACGAACAATCCTACCCATGGGTATAACTTCCGCGACACGGCAAAAACCCTCTGGCTCCGCAGACCAGAGCGGCGTCACGGCGCAGCCGCACCTGCCCCAGGGCACGGGCCGCCAGCGCGCGGCCACGCAGGGCACCGACACGCAGCGCGAGCGCATCCTGCAGGCGGCCGCGCAGCTCTTCGCGGCACAGGGCTACGCCAACACCACCATGGCGCAGATCGTGCGCGAGCTGGGCATGACCAAGCCCTTCGTGTACTACTACTTCCGCGACAAGCAGGAGATCTTCGAGACGCTGTCGTGGCGCCCCGCGGTCGACTGCTTCACCGCGCTCGACTTCGCCGCAACCGATCCGCGCCGCGCAAGCGAGAAGGTGCTCGACGGCCTGGAGCGGCTGATCCGCACGACCATCTCGCACCACCCGGTGGCCTTCTTTCCCTACCGCGAGCCGCAGGTGTACCGGCCCGAGTACATCGCCGCGCAGAAGAAGCTGGCGCATCACTTCTACGAGCGGCTGTGCCCGCTGCTCGAAGAGGCGCGCGCCGACGGCGACCTCGACTTCACCGAGACCAAGATCACCGCGCTCGCGGCCTGCAGCCTGCCGGGCTTCCTCTACAGCTGGTACCGCCCGGGCGGGCGCCTCTCGCCCGACGAGGTGGTGGCCGAGCTCACGAAGCTGGCCAGCCGCGTGATCGGGCTGCGAACGAAGAACTGAAGACAACACCTCCGGAGACAAAGCACCATGAAGTTCAGGAAAGCGCCTCTGGCGCGGATCGCCCTTGCCTGCCTGCTGGCCGCGGCCGGCGCATCGCATGCCCAGCAGGCGACCTACAAGATCGCCTACATCGACCCGCTGTCGGGGCCCTTCGCCAACGTGGGCGAGCTGATGCTGATGCACACGCAGTACGCCATCGAGGACATCAACGCGAAGGGCGGCGTGCTCGGCGGCACGAAGCTGCAGCTGCTGCAGTTCGACAGCAAGCTATCGGCCCAGGAAAGCCAGAGCGCGCTGCAGGCGGCGATCGACCAGGGCGCGAAGGCCATCGTGACCGGCGGCTCGGGCTCCTCGGTGGTCACGGCGCTGGTGCAGTCGGTGGCGCGCTGGAACCAGCGCAACCCGGGCAAGGAGCTGATCGTGCTGAACCACTCCTCCATCGACCCCGAGATGACGGGCAAGGCCTGCAGCTTCTGGCACTTCCAGACCGAGGCCAA
>Ga0102594_1000768_pt1 | contig 25060 bp, 23 predicted proteins | sample AraplaCol_mLB_r2_2_FD_76863 | JGI IMG/M metagenome (GOLD analysis project Ga0102594, IMG submission 76863) | Arabidopsis root microbial communities from North Carolina, USA - plate scrape MF_Col_mLB_r2 (SPADES assembly) (version 2) | ecosystem: Host-associated > Plants > Roots > Endosphere...
GCGCCCTGTGCCCAGGATGGATCGCCGGGCAGCATCACAAGCGCCGCAAGAGTCCCTACTCCGATTGGAATTCCCAGAAACCCGACGAGGTAAATGCCAGGATTGCCTCGCTCCGTCTGCATATGCCGATGCAGCAGGTAGCGATAGTTGATGGTGGACATGACCAGCACCGCAAACGCAATCCAGGCCGACGAAGCGACCACCAAAGAGTCAACCAAAATGCTGCCTGCGGGAAGTTGGTTGAGTCGGCGTGAACGCTTAGGCGGGGAACGTAGGCACCCATCCAATCAACGAAATGGCGCAGCGCAGGCGCCCTGTCAAAGACGTCCGATGGAGCCAAGAGAAGAGCGAAGCCGGGCACTAAGCTTGGCACGATCACCATTGCAATGAGCAAACCCCAACGTGCAGGAGGCGACGTGGGCCAAGGAATTGCGGTCGGTGGAATGCCGGACATTTCGACAGCTATGAGAGAAGCCCAAACATCTCAAGCGCGAAGAGCGCAGCTCGAAAAGTCCCCCAACTGAACAGCAAGGCGATGAACATGAATAGGAGAAGAGCTGCGCCGTAGCTAAGGGGCTGTGCCTTCCTCCGTATCGAGTAGCGCCTGACCACAACGTCACCCCGGCGCACCCAGGTGAAGATGTCCCGCCACAGTGATAGCGCCAGGGAGCCGAACACAAGTGTCGTACCAACGACCTTAGCGCGCTCAGTTGGGCCCCAGAACATGGCGGCGAGCGAACACACGACCACCATGGCTATGAGCACCGCTCGAAAGGAGCGCAATTTATCAACAGTCACGGTCGAAAGTCTGCTTGTGGCCGCATTCCGCCTTTGCCAACCGCAAGGGTGGACGCCGAGCGAGCCCTTCAAAACGCCGCTCCAGTCGATGAAGCGGACTCGCAGATCCATCGGGCCGCATGGCAGCGCCGATCATTCGGCCTTGATGCCCGCCGCCTTGATCACCTGCGCCCACTTGGCCACCTCCGCCTTCTGGTAAGCACCCAGCTCGGCCGGTGTCATGGCAGACGGGACCATGCCGAAGCTCTTGAGGCGTGCCTGAACGTCGGGCGTTGCGACGATCTTCATGATCTCCGCATGCAGCCGGTCCACGACCGGCTTGGGCGTACCCGCCGGCGCGAACACGGCCTGCCAGGAACCCATGTCGAAACCCTTCTGGCCGGCTTCCGCGATGGTGGGTACGTCGGGCAGCGATTCCAGGCGCTTGCCGCTGGTCACTGCAATCGCGCGCAGCTTGCCGGCCTGCACATGGGGCCCGACGATCAGCGTGGTGTCGAACATCATGTCCACCTGGCCGCCGATCACGTCCTGGACAGCCGGCCCGCTGCCCTTGTAGGGCACGTGCGTGAACTTCACGCCCGACTGATAGGCCAGCAACTCCAATGCCATGTGCGGTGACGTTCCGGTGCCCGGCGAGGCCGATGACAGCCCCCCTGCGCTGGCCTTGGACTTGCTGGCGGCCAGTACATCGTCGAGCGTCTTGTAGGGGCTGGAGGCCGGCACGACCAGCACCAGCGGGCCGGAGCCGAGCATGGCCACCGGCTCGAAGGACTTGACGGGGTCATAGTCCAGCTTGGGATACAGGCTCACATTGATGGCGTGCGAGCTGATGGTGCCGCCCAGGATCGTGTAGCCGTCGCCAGGTGCACGCGCGGCAATGGCCGAGCCAACGCTGCCGCCCGCACCACCCTTGTTGTCGATGACCACCGGCGTGCCCAGCGCACTGCCCAGGGGCTGGGCGATCAGGCGCGCCAACGTGTCGGTGTTGCCGCCGGGCGGGAATGGCACCAGGTAAGTGATGGCCTTGCCCGTGGGCCAACTGCCCTGCGCCATCGCGGCAATCGGGCCAAGCAGAAGAACGGCACTGGCGGCCAGAGAGCGGCGGATCATCGTACGGCGGTGCATGCATGTCTCCTTGTTGTCGACTCGTGTCAGAAACGGGGCTGCCGACCGGTGAAGGTCGGGTCGTACTTGCGCATCTGCGCCAGGTCGTTGCGGTTGCGGATGCCGCAGTGCAGGTAGTTGTCGTGAAGGCGGGCGAGCGCTTCGCGGTCCAGGGTGACCCCCAGGCCCGGCGCGGTGGGCACGCGCAGGCTGCCCGCTTCGAAGCGCAATCGACCGCCCTCGACGACTTCTTCGTCCTGCCACGGGTAGTGTGTGTCGCACGCATAGGTCAGCAACGGCACGCTGGCGCACAGGTGCGTCATGGCCATCAGGCTGATGCCGAGGTGGGAGTTGCTGTGCATCGACAAGCCCAAGTCGAAGGTGCGGCACAGCGTGGACAGGCGCTGCGTGGCGCGCAGCCCTCCCCAGTAGTGATGGTCGCTCAGCACGATCTTCACCGGGCAGCCCATCTCGACGTTGCGGCGGAACTCGGCGAAGTCGGTGACCACCATGTTGGTCGCCAGCGGCACGTCGCACTCGTGAGCCACGGCCGCCATGCCGTCCAGCCCCGGGGCCGGGTCTTCGTAGTACTCGAGCACGCCGTGCAGTTGCCGCACGATCGCCAGGCTCGTGTCCACCGTCCAGTTGGCGTTGGGGTCGATGCGCAGGGGCTTGCCAGGGAAGGCCTTGGCCAGAGCCAAGATGCCTTGCGCCTCCTGCTCGGGCGGCAAGGCGCCGGCCTTGAGCTTGATGCTCTGGAAGCCGTACTGCTCGATCATGCGCCGCGCCTGGTCCACGAGCTGCGGCGGCGTGAGCGCCTCGCCCCAGGCGTCGGGTGCGTAGGGCTCTTCGATGTGCTGGGCGTACTTGTAGAACAGGTACGCCGAGAAGGGCACGCTGTCGCGGGCCGCACCGCCCAGAAGATCAACGACGGGGGCCTGGGCAAGCTGGCCCTGCAGGTCGAGCATGGCCACCTCGAAAGCGCTGACGACCTTGGCCACCGTCTTGGACACGTGAGTGCCCGGTGCGAGGGACACCTGCTCACCCAGGAACTCCGAGGCCGTCTGCGCGGGTGGCGCGACCAGGGCCGCGACGCGGCGCTCCATCTCGTTGAGCGCCCAGGGAGACAGCCCGGCCAATGCCGGCGCGGCCTTGGCGAGCGCCTCCAGCATGGGCTGGTCACCGTAGCTCTCGTTGATGCCGACACGCCCCGAGGAAGTCTCGACTTCGATGATGGAGCGCAGGGCCCAGGGCTCGTGGATGCCCGCCGCATTGAGCAGCGGCGGATCGCGAAAGGCGATGGGCGTGATGCGGACGTGGCGTATGGCGTCGTGAGTGCTCATCTCGGGCGGCGTTTCGATGGTGAGACCACGGTCAGCGGTGGCCGGTCAATGAATGGAAGTTCGCCATCAGGTGCGTCAAACTTGGACGGCCGCGAGTATGTGCTGAGTCTTTGCGCTTCGCCAATCCGTAGCGGCCCTGTCAGCGCTGCCGGGCTGCTGCCGTCGTGTCCAGCACACAGTGGCCAAACTCGCAGCGCAAGGCAACAGCCGCCCCGTCGCCGCAGTTGACGCTGTAGCGCTCGAAGCCCGGCCCTTTGCTCGACAGCACGGCCTTCACTGGCTCGCCCTGGCAGATGTTTGATTTCGCGTAGCTTTCGGCGACGTAGCCGTCGCGCCCGGCGGGCGGCGCCAGGGCCGGCGGCGCGGCGGGCGCCTGCGGGAGGTAGCTCACAGTCACGTTCGGATCGAGGTTGCGGTAGCCTTTGCGCGCCATGCAGTTGACCAGCGTCTTCTGCTGCAGCGCGTCGTCCGCCGGCTGGGTCGTTCCATCGTCGAGGAAAACGGCCGCGACTCCCGCCGCTGCGGCCATGCTCACCAGCCCGTAGGGCACGAACAGGCCCGCACTGATCACGATGACGTCACTGACGTCATTGCGCTCCCTGGCACGCATCACCCGCACGCTGGAGGCCGCTTCGCGACAAATGCCGACGTCCGAAGCCAGCGTCTCGGGGTTCACGCCGTCCATGTCGACGACGGGCACGTAGGCCGCGCCCGAGCCGACGCCTGGTACCGCAGGCGACTGGGTAGCGCAAGCACATAGCAGCGCTGCTGCGACGACCGTTGCCAGCCTTGTGCCCATGATGGGTGCCATCTCCTGCCTGCTCCGTCGTGTGGAGCCGAGATTTCAGCACACGTCCTGTCGCTTGAGAACGGGTGCGACCGGAATGGCCTCAGCGCCAGCCGGCGGCCTTGAGCCTGTCGGCCAGCTGCTGCGCAATCACGGCATAGCCCTGGGCATTGGCGTGAATCCGGTCCGAGCGAAGGGCCGCGTCGGACAGCACGGCGGAATACACCTGCGGAATCAGCAGCGCCTTCTCCGCTCTTGCGACCTCTTCGTAGAAGCCCGCGTCGCTGAGCGAGCCCATCGATGCGCGAAGCGGCTCGGGCGCCGGCGTCGCGATGAGCGCCACGTAGGCGGTGTGCGCGAGCCCTGCGCGCACGATGGCGCCGACGTTGTCCTTGGTCGCCTGCAAGGACATGCCGCGCAGCATGTCGTTGCCGCCGATGCCCACCAGCACCGCGTCGTAGTGCCTGTCGGCCAATAGGGCCTGCACGCGCTGAAGTGCCCCAGCGGAGGTATCGCCGTTGAGCCCTTCGTTGTCGATCTGCCAGCCGGTCAGCTGCGCCAGGATCGTCGGCCAGGACTGCTCGGCGGTGGCGCCGTAGCCGGCAGTCAGGCTGTCGCCCAGCGCCAGCACGCGCGCATCGGGCTTCAATGCGGTGGCAGTGGCGTTGCGCTTTCCGCAGGCGACGAGGGCAAGGGCCGGCGGCAGGCCGGCCAGCAGGAGTAGCTGTCTTCTCTTCATCATCGAGCGCGAAGGTAGCACGCGATGAATGCAGCGCGCCGAGGGGGCACTGTCGGCCGCCGCTTCTTGGCGACCTGTACCCACCGCTCGTGCCTCAAAGCCGCGCTTCAGCCCGCCCGATGCCGGGGAACTCGACCACCACCGTCTCGCCTTTGTGGATCGGCAGCACGCCAACCCACGAGCCGGTGGTGACGACGGTGCCGGCGGGCACGGTGGCGCCGTGGCGAGTCACATGCCGCAGCCAGGTCGGCAGCAGCCAGGCAGGGTCGCCCAGCGAGTGCGTGCCCTTGCGCAGATCGGGCGCGTGGGCGCCGATGCGCGTCTCGCAGGTCTGCGCCGCCCAGTCGCGCGGGACATACGGCACCCAGGCGCCGAGCACCAGCGCACCGTGCGACTGCAGGTCGGCCAGGCGCAGCAGGGCCGACGCATTCCCCGGGTCGTCCCAGCGTGAATCGACGATTTCGATCGAGACCGTCATCGCATCGATCAGGCCTGCGGCACCTTCCCGTGTGAGCGACGCGGCGGCCTCGGGCGTCACGGCCGCTCCCAGGCGCAAGGCAATCTCGGATTCGATGCCGGGACGGTGGAAGTGCATGTCGCCATAGTCTGCGGCGCTGGCGCGCACGCCTGACGGCGGCAGGGGTGCATGCGTAAGCATCGCATCGCGCGAAGGTCCGCCTGACTTCCAGTGGCCGGGAACGGCCGTGCCGAACCAGCCCATCGCCTGCGCCAGCTGGTCCTGTGCGCCATAAGCCTGCGCCGCGTCGGCAACACTGTCCTGCCACGGCGCGGCAGCGAGGGTGCGCCCCTCGCGCCAGGCCGACGCCAGCGAGCTCACCAGGTCGGTCATGCGTCCGCCTTTCGCCGGAATGAACAGAGGTGGCCGGCCAGAGTCGCACGAAGGTTTGATTCAGCTTGGTTTCGATGCGGCGCTGCAACTCGTCGATGAGCGCGGAGAGGCTCGGGCCTGTCGCCGTTCCTATCGAACTCACGAACGGCAATCAGCCCCATCGAGACCGGCCCAGGTTTTGTCTTCATCAAGCCGAGCCTCAAACCGGCGGCACCACTCGAGCAGGAGTTAGAGGCTGACGGCTGCTTCATATGAAAGGAAAGGGCAATCATCGGCCGAACCTCCTCGAGGGCTGCATCTATCAGTTCCAGCAACGACGTCTCCATGGCGAGCATCTTGCCTCAACGAACGATCGGAGCGATTCGGAGATGTATCCGGAGGACCGCTCCTGGCTGAACTGAGTCCCAGGATCTAGGAGCGGAGGATCTGCGCGACTGCAGGCGCCTGCCCCACGTAGCGGCCACGTGGCCGGATCACCTGTGTCACGCCCAGCTGTTCCAGGCTGTGCGCCAGCAGGCCGACACTGCGCGCCGTCGCAAAGAGGCCGAACGCCGCATCGGTCGGCAGCTGGTAGGTCAGTACCAGCGCCGCAAGGGCCACGTCGATGTTCGGCTGCAAGCCGGTGAGGTCAGTTACCTTGCGGATGAAGCGCGAGATCACCTTCGGCGGCTCGAACAATGCCAGCAATGCAGCGGCGCGCGGATCTCCGTCCGGATAGAGGTGGTGACCGAAGCCGGCCAACGGCATTGCGGTCGACAGGTAGTGCGACACCACCTGCTCCTCTCCTTGGCGCTCCACTTCGTCGAAGAGGGCCTGCACACGCCCGGACGCGTCGCCGTGCAGGGGGCCCGAGAGCGTGGTCAATCCAGCCAGGAGGCATGCGGGCAGCGAAGCGCCGGTGGAGGCCGCGATGCGCGCGGCGAACGCTGAACTGGTCAGTTCGTGATCGGCCAAGAGCACTGTCGCGGTCCGCAGCAGTTCGGCCACCTCCTGCGGCAGGTTCCAGCCTTGCGCGAAGCGCAGATGCAGCGCTTCGCGCCCCGGCTGCGCGCCGAAGGAACTGGCCAGTTGACCCACCAGCGCCTGCCCTTCGGAGTGCAGCACGCGCGTGAGGCGCCCGCGCGTGGAGTGCCCGCTGGCGGCAAGGCTTGCCAGCGCGGTGAAAGCGGCAATGCGCCCGGGCTTGGGCGAGCGGGCCGACTTCGGCGACGCGAAATCCACCGGCTGCTCGGCGGCCCATAGCAAGCGCGCCGCCTCTTCCAGGCTGGCCGAGCCGGCCAGGTTCACCGCGTCCTGACCGCGGTAGTACAGGCGCCCACGAAGAAAGGAGGACAGGGCCGTGGGAATGCTGGGCTGCGCGCCAAACAGCGTGTTGGTCGCCAGGGTCTCGTGCTTGCGGCCGGCCTGCTTGCGCTTGGCCAGGGCGGCGACGTCTTCGGCGCGGTACAGGCTGCGGCGCGTGTCGCCCGGGTCGGTCATGACTTCCAGCTTGCCGCGGCTCACGTAGGCGTAGACGGTTTGGGATTGCACCCCGAGGAGGCGGCACGCCTCCTCCATCGAGATCCAGGAGGCCATGGTTGGTTGAAGTTGGTTTTATATTGATTTTATACGTCAAGATTGCTTATTGAATCAACCTATATCTACCATCAACCCATCCTGAAACGCACGCCTACCGATCGCATGAAGCCCCGAGTCCTCCAGCTCAACCCCATCCTCGTTCCCGAGATCAACGAAGAGCTCGCATCGCTGTATGAAGTCCACAAGCTCTTCGAGATGGCCGACCCGCAGGGCTGGCTGCGGGAGCACGGCGCGTCCATAGACGCGGCGATCACCGGCGGTCACACGGGTATCTCGCGCGCCATGCTGGAGCAGTTGCCCGGTCTCAAGGTCGTGGCCGTCAACGGCGTCGGCACCGACGCGGTCGACCTGGCCTATTGCGCAAGCCGCGCCCTGCCCGTCACCGCGACGCTGGGCGCACTCACGGAGGATGTCGCCGACCTCGCCATCGGCCTGCTCATCGCGGCTTGCCGCAACCTGTGCGCAGGCGACCGCTTCGTGCGCGAGGGCCAGTGGGAGCGCTTTCCCAACCCAGGCGCCATTCCCCTGGCGCGCCGCTTCAGCGGCATGCGGGTGGGCATCGTCGGCATGGGCCGCGTAGGCCGGGCCGTCGCGGTTCGGGCGGCCGCATTCGGCTGCCGGATCAGCTACACCGACCTGCGCCCCATGGACGACGTGCCTCACCGTTTCGTGCCCGAGCTCCTTGAGCTCGCGCGCGAATGCGATGCGCTGGTGCTCTGCGCGGCGGCAGACAAGGCCGAAGGCATCGTCGACGCGGCCGTCCTCGATGCGCTCGGGCCGCGCGGCTTCCTGGTCAACGTTGCCCGGGGCCGCCTGGTGCGCGAAGACGCTCTGGCCGAAGCGCTGGCTGCCGGCCGCCTTGCCGGCGTGGGACTGGACGTGTTCGTCGACGAGCCCCGCGTGCCCCAGGCCTTGCGCGAATCCGAACGCGCCACGCTCCAGGCCCATCGGGCCAGCGCCACCTGGGAGACCCGCGCGGCCATGGGGCGGATGGTGCTCGACAGCGTCGCCCAGGCGCTGGCGGGCCAGCGCCCAGCCATGAGCCTCACCACCTGAGCGCGCCGCGCCTGGCGCCTTCACCACCTTCGACAAGAAACCAAGACGGAGACAAGCCTTGCCCATCCAACGCCTCGCCATCGCCGCGACAGTCGCCCTGCTCGCAGCCACTCATGCGCCCAGCTTTGCGCAGACCTATCCCAGCCGGCCGGTGACCCTGGTGGTCCCTTTCCCGCCTGGTGGCGGAACCGACACCGGTGCGCGCGTGATCGCCGACCAGCTCGGCAAGCGCTGGGGGCAGTCCGTCGTCGTGGAGAACAAGGGCGGCGCGGCAGGCCAGATCGGCGCCGACTATGTCGCCAAGGCCAAGCCGGACGGCTACACCCTGCTGCTGGGCAACATCGGAACGCAGTCCATCAACCCTTCCCTCTATTCCAGGCTGCCCTACAACCCCGATACCGCCTTCGCCCCGGTGTCCCTGGTGGCCGAGTTGCCGCTCGCCATGATGGTGAACCCATCGGTCCCGGCCAAGACGCCGGCCGAGTTCATCGCCCTTGCGAAGTCGAAGCCCGGACAGATCACCTACAGCAGCTCCGGCGCCGGCGGCGCCCCGCACCTTGCAGCGGAAGTGTTCAAGGACCAGACCGGCACTTTCCTCGTGCACGTGCCCTACCGCGGCGGCGGCCCCGCCATCGCGGACCTGATCGCGGGCCATGTGCAGTTGTCCTTCATGACGGTGCTGGAGGCCTCCGGCAACATCAAGGCCGGCAAGCTGCGCGCACTGGCGGTCACCAGCGACAAGCGCGTGCCCGCCCTGCCCGATGTACCCACGCTTTCCGAGACGGCGGTCCCGGGGTTCAACGCGATCTCCTGGATCGGGATGCTGGCGCCGGCGGCAACGCCCAAGGACGTCGTGGACAAGATCGCAGCCGATGTGCGTGCGGTGCTCGCGGACGAGGAAGTCAAGGCACGCATCGTCGCGCTCGGCGGCGTGCCGCGCGCGACCACGCCGCAGGAGTTCGGCAAGCTGATCTCGGACGACCGGCAGCGCTACGCGCAAGTCATTCGCAGCCGGAACATCACGGCCGACTGACGCCGAGCTTTGCCCCCGGTGAAGCCATGAGCCAGGACATGATGGATTTCGTGATTCCGGTGCCAGCACCGGTCAGCCTGCCGGTTGCGGGCATGACGGCGGCCTTTCCGGTCGGCCGTGTGTTCTGCATCGGCCGCAACTACAGGTGGGACCGGAACGAGGCCTCCCCCGCCGACATGCCGCCCTGGTTCATGAAGCCAGCCAACGCTGTCGTCCCCGCACAAGGCGGACTGCCCTACCCTCCCGGCACCGACGATTTCTGCCACGAGGTCGAACTGGTCGTGGCCATCGGCCGGGGCGGCAGCGACATCGACCCGGCGCAGGTGGAGGCCCGGCACATCTGGGGCTATGCAGCCGGCTTGGACCTGACGCGGCGCGACCTGCAGCAGCAAGCCAGGCGCGCGGGCCATCCGTGGGAAGCCGCCAAGGCTTTCGACCAGTCGGCGCCCTGCACGCCACTTGTTCCCGCCCCCGTGTGCGGGCACCCGAGACAAGGCGCCATCTGGCTGGCGGTCAACGGCATCGAGCGGCAGCGCAGCGACCTGTCGGAGCTCCTCTGGCCGGTGCCCGAACTGGTGGCCATGCTGTCGCGTTCGGTCGTGCTGCAGCCCGGCGACCTGGTGTTTACCGGCACACCCTCCGGCGTGGGCCCGCTGCAGCCGGGCGATGTCGTCAGCGGCGCAGTGGCGCACATCGGCCGCTTCTCCATGACCGTCCACGGTTCGCCGGCGCCGGCGCCGCGAGGCACTCCCGCATCCACGACAGGAATCCCATCATGAACAAGAGCACCGCCCCTGCGAAGATCGCCCTGGTCACCGGCGCGGGCAGTGGCATCGGCCGCGCCGTGGCGCTTGCACTGCTGGACGACGGCTGGAGCGTGGTGCTCGCAGGCCGCCGCGCCGAGCCGCTGCAGGCGCTGGTTGCCGAGGCCGAGGCGCGCGGCCAGGCCACGATGGCCGTGCCCACCGACGTCACGTCACCCGAGAGCGTGGACGGGCTCTTCGCCACCATCGAGCGCCGCTTCGGCCGCCTGGACCTGCTGTTCAACAACGCCGGTGTGAACGCGCCGGCGGTGCCGATGGACGAGCTGCCGCTGGACAAGTGGTTCAGCGTGATCAACACCAACGTCACCGGCGTGTACCTCTGCGCCCGCGCGGCATTCGGGTTGATGCGGCGGCAGTCGCCGCAGGGCGGCCGCATCATCAACAACGGCTCGGTGTCGGCCCACGCGCCGCGGCCCTTCACCGCACCCTACACCGCCAGCAAGCATGCGGTGAGCGGGCTGACCAAGTCGATCGCGCTGGACGGCCGCGCCTTCAACATCGTGGCCAGCCAGATCGACATCGGCAACGCGCTGACGGAGTTGTCCGAGCGCATGACCCGCGGCGTCCTGCAGGCCAACGGCAGCATCGCGCCCGAACCCATGATGGACGCGAGCCATGTGGCCGACGCCGTGCGCCACATCGCCGCCCTGCCGCTGGGCGCCAACGTGCTGAACATGACCGTCATGGCCAGCGCCATGCCATTCGTCGGCCGCGGCTGAGCGGCGCCGCAAGCCAGCTGCGGCAGGCGCCTGGCGGTGCCTGACTGCGCACCACCACCACCACCACCAGCAAGAGGAGACAAGCATGCAACCCACATCCCTGTTCAGGACCCTGGCCGCCTCGGCGTGCCTGGCCGTGCTGCCGGCACTGGCGCCGGCGCAGCAGGCCTATCCGAGCCGCCCCATCAAGATCATCGTGCCGGCCCCTCCGGGTGGCGCGATCGACCTCATCGCCCGCGTCGTCGGCGACAAGCTGGCCACGTCGATGGGACAGCCGGTGGTGGTGGACAACCGGCCCGGCGCCTCCAACAACCTGGGCACCGACGTGCTCGCCAAGTCGACGGCCGACGGCTACACCATCGGGATCGTGGGCGGCAGCCACAACATCAACAAGTACCTGTTCAAGAACCTGGGCTGGGACCCGGAGAAGAGCTTCGAGCCCATCGTCTACACGCACGTGGTTCCGCTGGTCTTCGCCATCAATCCGCAGATTCCGGCCAAGACGCTGCCCGACCTGGTCGCCTGGATGAAGGCCAACCCCGACAAGGCCAAGGTCGCGACATCGGGCCGCGGCAGCGCGCAGGAGATGGCGGCCGAGATGTTCCGGATGGCCAGCAAGACCGAGATGCTGCTCGTGCCCTACAAGGGGTCTTCAGCCGCGCATCCGGACCTGCTGGGCGGGCGCACCGCGCTGTACATCGACACCATCAGCGCGATCCTTCCGCAGGTGAAAGGAGGCAACGTGCGCGCGGTTGCCGTGTCGACCCTGAAGCGGACCTCTGCCCTGCCGGATGTGCCGACCGCAGACGAACAGGGCCTCAAGGGCTACGACGCCAACACGAACGGCGGCTTCCTCGCCCCTGCCGGCACGCCCAAGCCGATCGTCGCCAGGCTCAATGCCGAGATCAACGCGGCATTGCAGTTGCCGGATGTGCGCTCCAAACTCGAGGCAGCGGGCATCGAGGTGCAGGGGGGCACACCCCAGGAATATGCGGCGCTGATCAAGTCCGACCTTGCGAAGTGGGGCAAGGTGGTCAAGGAAGCGGGAATCGAAGCCGAGTAGTGCCGTCGGCACTGCGACGCGCCACCGGGACAAGCACGCGCTGGACCCGCAGCGAAGGCCAGGCAATCGCCTGCAGTCGCGGGAAAACCCTTGCCGCCAGCGCTTGCCGCCCGAAAATGACAACGATACCATTTGCATGGGCCGACGGCAGATCATGCGTCCAGATGTATCCCCAGCAATAGGAAGCTACCTGCTTGCCCTTGGCAGTGACAACGTTACCAAAAGTTGGAGATGACATGAGCTTCCTGACCCGCCGCAGCCAATTGGCCGCTGCCTTGGCCGTCGCGGCCACCACCCTGTGCGCAACGATGAACGCCGGCGCCGCCGAACCCGGCGCCGCCTACTTCTCCGGAAAGACCGTCAAGATCATCGTGCCCAACCCGGCGGGTGGCACCTCCGACATCCTGGCGCGAATCCTTGCGCCCAAGCTGGCGGAGTCGCTGGGCGCAACCGTCCTGGTCGACAACAAGGCGGGAGCAACGGGCAACCTCGGATCGGACTTCGTCGCCAAGTCCGCGCCGGACGGTCTCACCCTGCTGCTCAACGACATCGGCTCGCTGGCCATCGCACCGAGCGTGTTTCCCACCCTGCCCTTCGATCCGGTGAAGGACTTCGCGCCGGTGATCCTGGTCGCGTACTCGCCGCATATCCTGGCCGCGAATCCGTCGCTGCCCGCGAAGGACGTCAAGGAATTGATCGCGCTGGCAAAGGCCAAGCCGAACTCGATCAACTTCGCCATCTCCGGTACGGGCGGCGCCAATCACCTGGCCGGCATCGACTTCGCCATGCGCACCGGAATCGTCTGGACCTACATCCCGTACAAGGGCGGATCCCAGGCCATCAATGACGTGATGGCCGGCCAGGCGGACCTGCTTTTCAACGGCATGGTCGCGACCTACCCGATGGTCAAGGCGGGCAAGCTGAAGGCGCTGGCCATCTCCAGCGCGAAGCGCTTCCCCGGCGCGCCGGAGATCCCGACCGTCGCCGAGTCCGCAGGCCTGGCAGGTTTCGAGACCGGTTCGTTCCAGGGCATCGTTGCCCCGGCCGGCACGCCGGCGCCGGTCGTCTCGACCATCCACGGTGCCGTCGAGAAGATCCTCGCCGCGCCGGACATGCAGAAGCGCCTGCAGGAGCTGGGCGCCGAATACCGCCCCGGCACTTCGGCGCAGTTTGGCGAATTCATCAAGACGGAGAAGGCACGCTGGGCCAAGGTCGTCAAGGAATCGGGCGCCAAGTTCGAGTAGCGGCCGCCGTCCGCGGGTCGCGACTGAAGCCTAGGCCTGCGTCGACTGCCGCTCGATCAGCCGGAAGCCCACGTCGACGATGGGCTGCGGCACCGCCTCCCCGCGGCAGCGGTCGATGATCAGTCGCGCAGCGATGCGCCCCATCTCCGGTCCGTCGACGTGGACGGTGGAGATCGAAGGCACGGTGTGCGCGCTGAAATCCGCATTGCCGAAACCGCAGATCGCCAGGTCCTGGGGCACTCGCAATCCGCGAGCGAGCGCCTCGACCATGACGCCCTGGGCCAGTTGATCCGAACTGCAGCAGACGGCCTCGAGTTCAGGATCCATCTCCAGCAGTTCTGCAAGCGCCCGCCGTCCCAGTTCGAGAGAGCTCGGCGCCGGGACCAGCGCCGTGGGCACCTTGCGTCCCAGCGTGGTCTCGAAGCCGTCCCGGCGCATGCGCGCGCGATGGTCGTCGCCGCTCGCGATGCCGATGTGCTTCCACCCCTTGCCAAGAAAGTATCCGCCCAGTGCGCCGCCGACCTTGAGGTGCGAGAACCCCACCAGCATGTCGATGGGCCGCTCGCTCAGGTCCCAGGTCTCCACCACCGGGATGCCGGACTGGCGAAGCCTGTCGCGTGCCCTCTGCGACTGGACCAGGCCGGTGATGACGATCCCGTCTGGTTGGCGCCCGATCATGGTGTTGAGCACCCGCTCTTCCACGTCGGCGTCGTAGTTGGTCTGGCCAAGGATGAGCTGGTAGCCCGCCGCAGCCAGCTCGCCGGTCAAGGTCTGGACCGTCGGCAGGAACTGCGACACGGCCAGGGCGGGGACGATTCCAGCCACCATCAGGCTGCGCTTGGACTTGAGCCCGCCGGCCAGCAGATTGGGGATGTAGCCCGTGGCCTCGACAGCTTCGCGGACCTTGGCGATGGTCTTCTCCGACACGACGCCAGGATTGCTCAGGGCACGGGACGCCGTGATGAGGGACACCCCCGCTGCTTTCGCGACATCGTGCAGGGTGGCGGCCTTGGCCGCAGACGAGTTGTTCATAGGTTCTGGTTCCGCACCATGACAACGATAGCAAATCGTTCGGGCGACGCAGGAACGTCAGAGCGCCCGGACTCGGGTAGATCCGTAGAAGTCGATGATTGACATCACAGATGACAACGATATCATTTGCATGGCGCCGAGGCCAGGTCATGATCGTTCATCAAGGTTCTCGGCCACTCGTATGGGCCTGTGCCCGTCAAAAAATGACAACGTTATCAAAAGTGGCGTCCGAAGCGCCGGAGATTGGAGACACCCGATGAAAAAACTGCTGGCATCCATCGCGATCGGCGCCACCGTGTTGGGCGCCCATGCCCAGAACTGGCCCGACAAGTCCGTCACGCTCGTCGTGCCCTTCCCGCCGGGCGGATCGACCGACCAGGTGGCGCGTGCCGTCGGGCCCAAGCTCACGGAGAAGTTCAAGCAGTCCTTCCTGGTGGACAACAAGGCGGGAGCCACCGGAACCATCGGCGCGACCTTCGTGAAGCGCGCGCCTGCGGATGGCTACACCTTCCTCGTGACCTCGCTGGGCCCGCTGGTCATCGTTCCGCATCTGGTCAAGGGCCTGCAGTACGACCCGCTGAAGGACTTCGACCTCATCACGGTGGCGGTGGCCTCCCCCAACGTGCTGGTGGTGCCTGCAAGCTCCCCGCACAAGAGCGTGGCGGACGTCATCGCATTCCAGAAGGCCAATCCAGGCAAGATGAGCTTCGCGTCCGCCGGCAACGGCTCCAGCGACCACCTCACGGCCGAACTGTTCTGGCAGCAGACGGGCACCAAGGGCATCCATGTGCCCTACAAGGGCGGCGCCCCGGCGCATACCGACCTGATGGGCGGCCAGGTGGACGCTTCCTTCCAGAACATCAACTCGGTCGCCCAGTACATCAAGGGCGGAAAGATGCGCGCCCTGGCCATCACGAGTCCCAAGCGCTCGCCCATCCTGCCCGACGTACCGACGCTGGCGGAGGCTGGCGTCAAGAACGTGGAGGTGGCCTCCTGGCAAGCCATCGTCGCGCCCAAGGGACTGCCACCGGCAATTCGCGACAAGGCCAACGCCGCCTTCGTCGAGGCGCTCAACGATCCCGCCGTGAAGGACCCGTTCACCTCCATCGGCTTCGAGATGGTCGCCAACACGCCCGCCCAGTTCGCGGAATTCCAGAAGAAGGAATACGCGAGGTGGAAGCAGGTGGTCGAGACCGGAAAGATCACGATCGACTGATCCGACAGCCAGACCCAAGCCCCCCCGCACAACCAACCGCTCCCGACGCCCATGACAGCCATCGCTTCCAGCCCATCCAACGACAGCATCGCCTGGATGCGCATCTCCTCGTGCTACCTGCCGCTGGCCACGCCGATCAGCGATGCGAAGGTGCTGACCGGGCGGCAAAAGCCGATGACCGAGATCGCGATGCTCTTCGTCGAGGTCGAGAGCAAGGACGGTCACCAGGGCCTGGGCCTGAGCTACTCCAAGCGGGCCGGTGGCCCCGGGCAGTTCGCGCATGCGAAGGAAATCGCTCCCGTGCTGCTGGGCGAGGATCCCAGCGACATCTCCAAGCTCTGGACCAAGCTGTGCTGGGCCGGCGCTTCGGTCGGGCGCAGCGGCATGTCGACGCAGGCCATCGGCGCATTCGACGTGGCGCTGTACGACCTCAAGGCACGCCGCGCAGGGCTGTCGCTTTCCAAGCTGCTGGGATCGCAGCGCGACTCCGTCCAGTGCTACAACACCTCGGGCGGCTTCCTGCACACGCCCATCGAGCAACTGCTCGTGAACGCCGCCGCTTCCCGGGAGCGCGGCATCGGCGGCATCAAGCTCAAGGTGGGCCAGCCCGACGGCAAGCTGGACATCCAGCGCGTGGAAGCTGTTCGCAAGCACCTGGGCGATCATGCGCCGCTGATGGTCGATGCCAACCAGCAGTGGGACCGCCCGACCGCGCAGCGCATGTGCCGCATCTTCGAGCAGTTCAACCTGGTGTGGATCGAGGAGCCGCTCGACGCCTACGACAACGAAGGCCATGCGGCGCTGGCCGCGACCTTCGATACGCCCATCGCCACCGGAGAGATGCTGACCAGCGTGGCCGAGCACGGCGAGCTCATCCGCCACCGGGCGGCCGACTACCTGATGCCCGACGCGCCGCGCGTCGGCGGCATCACGCCCTTCCTGAAGATCGCCGCCCAGGCCGAGCATGCCGGACTGATGCTGGGCCCGCACTTCGCGATGGAGCTTCACGTGCACCTGGGCGCCATCTACCAGACCGAGCCCTGGGTGGAACACTTCGACTGGCTGGAGCCGCTGTTCGACGAACGGCTGGAGATCAAGGGCGGCCGCATGATCGTGCCCACCCGCCCCGGCCTGGGCCTCAGCCTCAGCGAACAGGCCCGCTCATGGACCCGCGAGGTCGTCGAGGTCGGCAAGCGTGCCTGATTCCCGCAGCATCTAGACAACTGGCCATGGAACAAGAAGCCGCTCGCCCCCCGCTGTACATCACCATGCACGAGCGCGACAACGTCGCGATCGTGGCCAACGACGGCGGCCTGCCGGCGGGCACCGTCTTCCTCTCGGGCCTCACGCTGCGCGAGAAGGTGCCGCAGGCGCACAAGGTCGCGCTGGTGGACATCCCCGAGGGCGGCGCCGTGCGCCGCTACAACGTGGCCATCGGCTACGCCCTCAAGCCCATTGCCGCAGGCAGCTGGGTGCACGAGCGCCTGCTGCGGATGCCGGCCGCGCGCGAGCTCGAGGGCCTGCCCATCGCCACCGTCAAGCCGCCGGCGGCATCGCCCCTGGAAGGCTTCACCTTCGAGGGCTATCGCAACCCCGACGGCTCGGTGGGCACGCGCAACATCCTGGCCATCACCCAGACCGTGCAGTGCGTGGCCGGCGTCACCGACTTCGCCGTGCAGCGCATCAAGAAGGAGCTGCTGCCCAAGTACCCCAACGTCGACGACGTGGTGGCGCTGGAGCACAGCTACGGCTGCGGCGTGGCCATCGACGCGCCCGATGCGGTGGTGCCCATCCGCACGCTGCGCAACATCAGCCTGAATCCCAACTTCGGCGGCGAGGTGATGGTGGTGAGCCTGGGCTGCGAGAAGCTGCAGCCCGAGCGCCTGCTGCCCCCCGGCACCATCCCGCTGGTGGACGAGCGCAACGTGGCCGACATCGGCGCCTCGGCCGAGAACAAGCTCGACGTGGTCTGCCTGCAGGACGAGGCCCACGTGGGCTTCATGTCCATGATCGAGTCGGTGATGCGCCAGGCCGAGGAACACCTGGAGCGCCTGAACGCCCGCCGCCGCGAGACCGTGCCCGCCAGCGAGCTGGTGGTGGGCGTGCAGTGCGGCGGCAGCGACGCCTTCTCGGGCGTCACCGCCAACCCGGCGGTGGGCTTCTGCACCGACTTGCTGGTGCGCGCGGGCGCCACCGTGATGTTCTCGGAAGTCACCGAGGTGCGCGACGGCATCGACCAGCTCACCTCGCGCGCCACCACGCCGGAAGTGGCCGACGCCATGATCCGCGAGATGGCCTGGTACGACGCCTACCTGGACAAGGGCCGCGTGGACCGCAGCGCCAACACCACGCCCGGCAACAAGAAGGGCGGGCTGTCCAACATCGTCGAGAAGGCGATGGGCTCGATCATCAAGAGCGGCTCCTCGGCCATCTCGGGCGTGGTGTCGCCCGGCGAGAAGGCGCGGCAGAAGGGCCTGCTGTACGCGGCCACGCCCGCTTCGGACTTCATCTGCGGCACGCTGCAGGTGGCCGCGGGCATGAACCTGCACGTGTTCACCACCGGCCGCGGCACGCCCTACGGGCTGGCCGAGGTGCCGGTGATCAAGGTGGCCACGCGCAGCGACCTGGCGCGGCGCTGGCACGACCTGATGGATGTGAACGCCGGGCGCATCGCCGACGGCGAGGCCAGCATCGAGGACGTGGGCTGGGAGCTGTTCCGCCTGATGCTCGACGTGGCCAGCGGCCGCAGGAAGACCTGGGCCGAGCAGTGGAAGCTTCACAACGCCTTGGTACTGTTCAATCCGGCGCCCGTGACCTGATGGCAGGCCGCTTGCCGGCGCCTGACAACCGAAAGGAATTGCAGATGGAAGACCTCCAGGGAAAGACCGCGCTCGTCACTGGCGCCAGCACCGGCATCGGCGCCGCCGTGGCCAAGGCCTTCGCCGCCCGCGGCATGCGCGTGGCGGTGCACTACAACAGCTCGGCCGGTGCGGCCAACGAGGTGGTGAAGGAAATCGCCGACTCCGGCGGCGACGCATTCGCGATCCAGGGCGACGTGCGCGACACCGCGGCCATCCGCCAGGTGGTGCAGCAGGTGCAGCAGAAGCTGGGCAGCATCGACGTGCTGGTGAACAACGCCGGCGGCCTGGTGCAGCGCGTGCCCATCGCCGACATGCCCGACGAACTCTTCGACGAGGTGCTGCACCTCAACGCGCGCTCGGTGCTGGCCTTCTGCCGCGAGGTGGTGCCGCTGATGCGCGCCCGGGGTGAAGGCGGCAGCATCATCAACGTGAGCTCGGTGGCGGCGCGCCATGGCGGCGGACCCGGCGCCTATCTCTATGCGGGTGCCAAGGGCTTCGTGAGCACCGCCACGCGCGGCCTGGCCAAGGAACTGGCGATGGAGAACATCCGCGTGAACGCGGTGGCGCCGGGCGTGATCCAGACGCCCTTCCACGACCGCTTCTCCACGCCGCAGATGCTCGAATCCTTCCGCGGAACCATCCCCATGGGCCGCATCGGCGCGCCCGACGAGTGCGTGGGCGCCTTCCTGTACCTGGCCTCGGCGCAGCTCTCGGGCTATGTCACCGGGCAGATCCTCGAGGTCAACGGCGGGCAGTACATGCCCTGAGCAACAAATGAACGCATCACCTTCCACCCTTCTTCGCCGCGGCACCGCCGCCGCCCTGCTCGCGCTGGGCGCAGCCGCCTCGGCCCAGGCCGCCACCTGGGTCTACGTGGCCAACGCGGACAGCCAGGAGATCTCGGTGCTCTCGCTGGACCGCCAGCGCGGCACGCTGGAGCCGGTGCAGGCCGTGCCGGTGGGCGGGACGGTGATGCCCATGGCGGTGAGCCCGGACAAGCGCGTGCTCTACGCGGCGCTGCGCTCGCAGCCCTTCCGCGTGACCAGCTTCACCATCGACCCGGCCAGCGGCAAGCTGAGCAAGCTGGGCGAGGCGCCGCTGGCCGACAGCATGGCCAACATCGACCTGGACGCTACCGGCCGCTGGCTGTTCGCCGCGTCCTACGGCGGCGGCAAGATCTCGGTCAACGCCATCGGCAAGGACGGCGCGCCCGGCGCGGTGCAGCAGTTGATCCAGACCGGCCCGAATGCACACGCCATCCATGCCGATGCCGGCAACCGCTACGTGCTGGCCACCAGCCTGGGCGCCGACCAGGTCTCGGCCTGGCGCTTCGACGCGGACAAGGGCCTGCTAACGGCCAACGATCCGCCGCTCACGCAGACGCCGGCCAAGGGCGGCCCGCGCCACTTCGTGTGGGACAAGGCCCAGCGCCACGTCTACCTCATCGACGAGCTGGACGCCGCCCTGCACGTATACGCCTGGGACGCCGCGCGCGGCACGCTCAAGCTGGAGCAGAGCACCACCACCCTGCCCGCCGGCTTCACCGGCAAGCCCTGGGCGGCCGACCTGCACCTCACGCCCGACGGCCGCTTCCTGTACGCCTCCGAGCGCACGTCCAGCACCATTTCCGCCTTCAAGGTCGACGCGTCCACCGGCCAGCTGACGCCGCTGGGCCAGACGCCTACCGAGAAGACGCCGCGCGGCTTCGCCATCGATTCCAGCGGCCGCTACCTGATTTCATCGGGGCAGGAGTCGCACCACGTGGCCCTCTACGCGATCGATCCCGCCACCGGCGCGCTGGGCGCGCCGCAGCGCGTGGCCGTGGGCAAGAACCCCAACTGGATCGAGATCGTCGACCTTCCCTGATAGCCGTCCGCTGAACCATCCAAGATCAATCCAAGGAGACATGACCATGCAACGCCGCACCCTCGTCCACAGCGCGCTCGCCGCCGCCGCCCTCGCCACCGCGGGCCTTCCCGCCTTCGCGCAGACCTGGCCCACGGGCAAGCCGATCACCTACATGGTGCCCTTCCCGGCAGGCGGCACCACCGACGTGCTGGGCCGCCTGATCGGCCAGAAGCTGGGCACGGCCCTGGGCACCACCGTGGTGGTGGACAACAAGGGCGGCGCCGGCGGCAGCGTGGGCTCGGAGATCGCCTCGCGCGCCGCGCCGGACGGCTACACCCTGTTGGGCGGCACGGTGAGCTCGCACGCCATCAACGTGAGCCTGTATCCCAAGATCGGCTACGACCCGATCAAGTCCTTTGCACCGGTCACGCTCATCGGCACCAACCCCACCGTGCTGGTGGTGCCGGCCAACAGCCCCTACAAGACGCTCAAGGACGTGGTGGAAGCCAGCAAGGCCAAGCCGGGCGGCCTGTCCTCGGCCTCGGCGGGCATCGGCACCTCCCAGCACCTGTCGCTGGAACTGCTGGCCTACAAGTCGGGCGTGAAGTTCAACCATGTGCCCTACAAGGGCAGCGGTCCGGCCATCCAGGACGTGATCGGCGGCCAGGTCGACATGATGTTCGACACCACCGTGGTGGCCGCCCCGCACATCCAGAGCGGCAAGCTGCGCGCCATTGCCGTCACCTCGCCCAAGCGGCTCGAATCGATGCCCGACGTGCCCACCGTGGCCGAATCCGGCATCCAGGGCCTGTCGGACTACTCGGTGCTGTCGTGGCAGGCGATCTTCGTGCCCACCGGCACGCCTGCACCCGTGGTCGACAAGCTGCACACCGAGATCCGCAAGATCCTGGCCGAGCCCGAGATGCAGGAGAAGCTGAAGAACTTCGGCATGCAGCCGGCCGACATGAGCACCGCACAGATCGCCGCCTTCCAGAAGGCGGAGGTCGACAAGTGGGCGCAGGTCATCAAGGCCGCCGGCATCAAGCCCGAGTAAGCCTTCAGGAAGCGCGCCGGCCGGCGCCGCCTGGGGAAAAACGCTCACAGGCGGCCGGCGGGGCGCTGGCTAGAATCGCGCTCCTCATTACCAGAAGCGCCTCTCAAGGCTGCCCCGCTCTTGCCGTCCGATCGCCTGTCCGTCCTCCCGCAATACCTCCTGCCCAAGCAGGCGCTGACCTCCTTCGCCGGCTGGGTCGCGGGCAAGGAGCGCGGCGCCGTCACCACCTGGATCATCGACCGCTTCGTGCGCAAGTACGGCGTGAACATGGACGAGGCGCTGGACCCGGACATCGCCAGCTACGCGAGCTTCAACGAGTTCTTCACCCGGCCCCTGAAGCCGGGCGCCCGGCCGATCGCGCAGGCGCAGATCGTGTGCCCGGTGGACGGCGCCATCAGCCAGTTCGGCCCGATCGAGGGCGAGCAGATCTTCCAGGCCAAGGGCCACAACTACAGCGCCACCGCGCTGGTGGGTGGCGACGCGCAGCTGGCCGCCACCTTCGCGCACGGTAGCTTCGCCACGCTCTACCTGAGCCCGCGCGACTACCACCGCATCCACATGCCCTGCGACGGGCGCCTGCTGCGCATGACCTACGTGCCCGGTGATCTGTTCTCGGTGAACCCGACCACGGCGCGCGGCGTGCCGGGCCTGTTCGCGCGAAACGAGCGCGTGGTGTGCGTGTTCGAGTCGGTGCACGGCACCTTCGTGCTGGTGCTGGTGGGCGCCACCATCGTGGGCAGCATGGCCACCGTCTGGCACGGAGTGGTCAATCCGCCGCGGCTGGGCAAGGTGCGCTCGTGGGAGTACGCCGACCAGCACATCGAGCTGAAGAAGGGCGAGGAGATGGGGCGCTTCCTGCTGGGCTCCACCGTGGTGATGCTCTTCCCTGCGCCGCGCCTGGCCTTCAATCCGGACTGGGCGCCGGGGCGGTCGATCCGCCTGGGCGAAGTGATGGCGCTGGACCCGGTGGCCTGAGCCCCCTCTTTCGCAGGCCGCGGCCTGCTTGCCTTCGCAGCTACAAAAGTCGTAGCAACGCGGATTCTCTTGCGCTATAGTCGCCGGCCCGAATCACCGGAAATTTGGCCGCAGCGCTGCCGCCCCTCAGGAGACAGAGTCCCGATGAGCACGAAGGAAACCGCGGCCATCAGCCAGCTGCTGGCCCTCCTGGAAGCGCGCTATGCCATGCGGGTGCTGTGGGCCCTTCGCGACGGGCACGCCCAGACCTTCCGGCTGCTGCAGGACAGCGTGGGCGGCATCACCCCCAACACGCTCAACACCCGCATCAAGGAACTGCGCGAGGCCGGCATCGTCTCCCACGGCAGCGAGGGCTACAGCCTCACCCAGAGCGGGCAGGACCTGCTCAAGCGCCTGTCGGACCTGCAGGCCTTCGCCACGCGCTGGCAGGTCGGCCAGGTGCGCAAGACTGCCGCGGTGGCGTCACCGCCCCCTCGTTAAACTGGCGCCCTTTCCCTTCAACGACAGCATTCAAGGAGCGCTCATGCAAACCACCCCTTCCGGCCTGCAGTACGAAGACACCACCGTGGGCAGCGGCGCCGAGGCCAAGGCCGGCCAGCACGTGCATGTGCACTACACCGGCTGGCTCTACAACGATGGCGTGCAGGGCGCCAAGTTCGACTCCAGCCGCGACCGCAACGACCCCTTCGCCTTCTCGCTGGGCGCCGGCCAGGTCATCAAGGGCTGGGACGAGGGCGTCGCCGGCATGAAGATCGGCGGCAAGCGCACGCTGGTGATCCCGCCGCAGCTGGGTTATGGCGCTCGCGGCGCCGGCGGCGTGATCCCGCCCAACGCCACGCTGAAGTTCGACGTCGAACTGCTCGACGCACACTGAGCATTGAATTCGGCGCTTCCGGCGCCTAAGTACAAAAGGCGGCTGCGTGCCGCCTTTTTTACCGCCCGAAGAATTTCCGGATCGCCCTCTTGAAAAAGCGGGATCCGGCCCCACTTGAGGCGGAATTGTTCACATATTCCTCTTTGGCCGACATTCCGGCCACCATCGACGATGTCTGAAGCACCCAAATCCGACCAGTTCAACCCCCAGGACGACATGAGCCCCGAAGAGCTCGAAGCCGCGCAGGCCGCCAACGAGGCGGATGCGGTGCAGGCCCTGGCGCAGCTGCAAGGCGAGATGGCCGCGCTGCAGACCAAGAACGCCGACCTGGCCGACCAGTACCTGCGCGCGCAGGCCGACGTGCAGAACGCCCGCCGCCGCGCCGACGAAGAGATCACCAAGGCCCGCAAGTTCGCGGTCGAGGCCTTCGCCGAAAGCCTGCTGCCCGTCACCGACAGCCTGGAAGCCGGCCTGGCCGTGCAGGACGCCACCCCGCAGCAGATCCGCGAGGGCGCCGAAGCCACCCTGCGCCAGCTCAAGAGCGCGCTGGAGCGCAACAAGGTGATCGAGATCGCCCCCGCCCCGGGCACCAAGTTCGACCCGCACCAGCACCAGGCCATCTCCATGGTGCCGGCGCCCGGCCAGGAGCCCAACACCGTCGTGGGCGTCCTGCAGAAGGGCTACACCATCGCCGACCGCGTGCTGCGCCCGGCGCTGGTCACGGTGAGCGCGCCCAACTGACGCGAGGCATCGCGCAACAACACACAAGATATCCCCGCTCCATCCCTTGAATCCGGCGGGGTTATCCACAAGTTCAACACAACAAATTCATCAGATCCAGGAGCTACCAACATGGCCAAAATCATCGGCATCGACCTCGGCACCACGAACTCGTGCGTCTCGATCATGGAAGGCAACACGACCCGCGTGATCGAGAACTCCGAAGGCGCGCGCACCACGCCTTCCATCGTCGCCTACCAGGAAGACGGCGAAGTGCTGGTCGGTGCCTCGGCCAAGCGCCAGGCCGTGACCAACCCCAAGAACACGGTCTACGCCGTCAAGCGCCTGATCGGCCGCAAGTTCGACGAGAAGGAAGTGCAGAAGGACATCGACCTGATGCCCTACAGCATCGTCAAGGCCGACAACGGCGACGCCTGGGTCGAGGTGCGCGGCAAGAAGCTGGCCGCCCAGCAGATCAGCGCCGAGATCCTGCGCAAGATGAAGAAGACCGCCGAGGACTACCTGGGCGAGCCCGTGACCGAGGCCGTGATCACGGTGCCGGCCTACTTCAACGACAGCCAGCGCCAGGCCACCAAGGACGCCGGCCGCATCGCCGGCCTCGACGTCAAGCGCATCATCAACGAGCCCACCGCGGCGGCCCTGGCCTTCGGCCTGGACAAGCAGGACAAGCACGACCGCAAGATCGCCGTGTATGACCTGGGCGGCGGCACCTTCGACATCTCGATCATCGAGATCGCGGACGTCGACGGCGAAAAGCAGTTCGAGGTGCTGTCCACCAACGGCGACACCTTCCTGGGCGGCGAGGACTTCGACCAGCGCGTGATCGACTACATCATCAGCGAGTTCAAGAAGGACCAGGGCGTGGACCTGTCCAAGGACGTGCTCGCGTTGCAGCGCCTGAAGGAAGCGGCCGAGAAGGCCAAGATCGAGCTGTCCAACAGCACGCAGACCGACATCAACCTGCCCTACATCACCGCCGATGCCTCCGGCCCGAAGCACCTGAACATCAAGCTGACCCGCGCCAAGCTGGAAAGCCTGGTGGACGAGCTGATCGAGCGCACCATCGCCCCCTGCCGCACGGCCATCAAGGACGCCGGCGTGTCGGTCAACGACATCAGCGACGTGATCCTGGTGGGCGGCATGACCCGCATGCCCAAGGTGCAGGAGAAGGTGAAGGAGTTCTTCGGCAAGGACCCGCGCAAGGACGTGAACCCCGACGAGGCCGTGGCCGTCGGCGCCGCCATCCAGGGCCAGGTGCTCTCGGGCGACCGCAAGGACGTGCTGCTGCTGGACGTGACCCCGCTGTCGCTGGGCATCGAGA
>Ga0102594_1000780_pt1 | contig 24720 bp, 20 predicted proteins | sample AraplaCol_mLB_r2_2_FD_76863 | JGI IMG/M metagenome (GOLD analysis project Ga0102594, IMG submission 76863) | Arabidopsis root microbial communities from North Carolina, USA - plate scrape MF_Col_mLB_r2 (SPADES assembly) (version 2) | ecosystem: Host-associated > Plants > Roots > Endosphere...
TCGGTCGAGACGTAGAGCTGGGCGCCATTGGTGCCCGCCACCAGCACCCGACCATCGGCCGAGGAGGCCACGCCGCGCCAGGCGCGGTTCGATCCGCGCGCGGTCCAGCTGGCGCCGCCGTCTGACGAGATCCAGATCTGCCCGAGGTAGGCTGTCGCCACCAGGTGCGAGCCGTCGGCGGAACTGGCCACCGCACTCCATGCACGGGATGACCCATCGTTGGACCACGAGCCGCCGCCATCGGTCGAACGGTAAAGCGCTCCGCCGTTGGTTGCCGCGAGCAGTGCGCGGCCGTCGCTGGAAGAAGCGACGCCACTCCAAGCCTGGCCCGTGAGGCGCAGGTCCCAGCTCGCACCGGCGTCGATCGAGGTGTAAAGCTCGCCGCTGGCAGAGACTGCCGCCAGCCCTGTGCCATCGGCAGACGAGGCAAGGCCGGTCCAGGCACCGTTGAGCGCGGCCGAGCGCCAGTCGAAGTCCGAGCCGCCTGGCAGGCCGCGCGTTTCGATGCGCTGCCCCGCGTTCTGCGCGACGGTCCAGCCACCGCTGCCCACGCCAACCACCTTGATCCAGTCGCCCACCGCAGGTGAAGGCGGCAGCGTGAGCGTGACGCCGGTGCTTGAATTGGCCTGATAGCCGGTGTTTGCCTCGGTCTGGACACTCGAGGCGGTGACCTCCACCCAGCGCGTGTCTGCCGGCGCGGCCGTGCACACGTAGGCGGTGGTGGTAACTTCGGCGGCGTCGAGCACGCCGTTTCCGTTCAGATCCAGCCCGGACTGCACCCGTTGACCGCCGTAAGCGCAGGAGCCTCCCGCTCCTTCCGCGGCGAATGTGAGCAAGCTTTCGCGGCCATCGGATCCCGCGGCGCCAGCAGGACCGGCCGCGCCTGTGCCACCCGGCCTGCCGCCGCAGACGTGGGCCGAGGTGGTCACCTCCGCGTCGTCGAGGACCTCATTGCGGTTCAGGTCCTTCCCAGCCAGCACCTGCGATCCACCCTGTGCACAAGCGGCGCCGGGAGGCTCGGCCCGCATGCGCACCAGCGTGCTGAGGCCATCTGCACTGGCGGTGGCGTTGCAGACGTACTGGGTGGACGTCACTTCGCTGTCCACGAGCACGTGATTGCCGTCGGCGTCCAGGCCAGCGTCGATGCGCGCGCCGCCCCAGGAGCAGTTGCTGCCCACCGCCTCCGGCTTGACGCGCATCAAGACACTGGATTCGCCCGACGTGCCTGCGGGCGCAGGTGCGGCAGGGGACTGCGTCGTGGGCAAGAAGAACGCCGCGTTGCCGCCGCCGCCACCGCCACCGCAGGCGCACATCGCCAGCGCAGCGGTCAGGCTCGCGACCAGTCGCGCATTGCGAACGAAACAGTCGGCAAATTGAAACGAAGTCATAAGCAGGGTGCAATGAAGGGAGGAGGGCGCAACTTCAGCGGCGCCGTCGTTACAAAGCGCGACAGTATTGTAAAAAAATGCTGCCGTGCCAAGCCTGCCTTGAAGACGCGGGGGCAATGAGCGCGAAACCTCGCGCCCATGAGTTCGGCGAAGCGACTGCCCTCGACGCCCATGTACCTCACGCGCAGCGATGGCATCTGAACGGCGGGGCGTTCGATCTCGTGGGGGGATCCCGAGCGCTCGCGGCACACGGGGGACGGAACGGAATCGGCCCTGCGGAACGGAGCTTGATTGAGGAAAAGGCCGGCGGCGAGCACGTCGTGCTGGAGCAAAAGCCTGACGTCGCCTGGCACGCGGCCGTGCTATGAAATCAGTTCGTCAAGTCATCGCGTCGAACAGAAGCGATCGCGGCGCTGCACCGACGCCTTATCCACCTCAACCCCACGAGGATGCACATGACAGTCACCATCAATGGATCACCTGCGGCATTGCCGGACGATCCGCGGGTCTCATTGCTCGATCTCCTGCGCGAGCATCTCCATCTTTTCGGCGCCAAGAAGGGCTGCAACCAGGGCGCATGCGGTGCGTGCACCGTGCTGGTCGACGGCGAACGCGTGCTGTCCTGCCTTGCACTTGCCGTGCAGTACGAGGGCCGGTCGATCACCACGGTCGAAGGACTTGCGCCGCAAGGCGACATGCACCCGCTGCAGAAGGCTTTCATCTCGCACGACGGGTTCCAGTGCGGCTATTGCACCCCGGGCCAGATCTGTTCCGCCGTGGGAATGGCGCGTGAGCTTCGTCAAGGCGTTCCGAGCCACGTCACCGCCGACCTGCGCGCCCAGACGATCCCGCCCAGCCATGACGAACTGCGCGAACGCATGAGCGGCAACGTGTGTCGCTGCGGGGCCTACAACGGCATCGTCGCGGCCATCGCCGAGACCTTCGAGGGCGCACCGACATGAACCCCTTCACCTACGCTCGCGCGGAGAACGCGCACGACGCATTCGCGCTCGGCAGCCAGCCCGGCGCCAAGTACCTGGGCGGCGGCACCAACCTGGTCGACCTGATGCGCGAAACCATCGAGCGACCCGTCACGCTGGTCGACGTGAGCGGCCTGTCCAGCGAGATCGAGGAGCGGGCAGGGGGCGGCCTGCTGGTCGGCGCCGCGGTGCGCAACACCGCGCTGGCGTCCCACCTGGCCGTGCGAACGCGCTATCCGATGCTCGCGCGCGCGGTGAGCTCCGGTGCGTCGGCACAGATCCGCAACATGGCGACGGTCGCCGGCAACACCCTGCAACGCACCCGCTGCGCGTATTTCTACGACGACGAGGGTTCGCGTTGCAACAAGCGCAACCCCGGCCAAGGCTGCGATGCGGTCGACGGCTTCAATCGCTATCACGCGATCCTGGGCGCCTCGCCGGGCTGCGTGGCCACGCACCCGTCGGACATGTGCGTGGCGCTGGCGGCGCTCGACGCCGTGGTGCACCTGCAGAACGCGCGCGGCGAACGCACGCTTCCATTCATCGACCTGCATCGCCTTCCCGAGGACCGTCCCGAGATCGAGACCCTGCTCGAGCCGGGCGAGCTCATCACCGCCATCGAGTTGCCACCGCTCGCTTTCGGCGCGCGTTCCACCTACCGCAAGGTGCGCGACCGCTCCAGCTACGCTTTCGCGCTGGTCTCGGTGGCGGTGGCGCTCGAGCTCGACGGCGACACCGTGAAGGATGTGCGCATGGCCCTTGGCGGCGTGGCGCACAAGCCGTGGCGCGCCTGGAAGGCCGAGGAGGCTCTTCGGGGCAAGCCGGCCACTGCGGAATCGTTCCGTGCCGCGGCCGAAGCCGAACTGGCGCACGCGCAGCCTTTGCGCGGCAACGCATTCAAGGTCGAACTGGCGAAGCGCACGTTGACGGCGGTGCTCGCGGAACTGAAGGAGATGAAGGTATGAGCATCATTCAGGAGGCCGTTCAGGCGGTCGTGAAGAAAGCCATCGCGGTTGCGCCCGATGCATGGATGCCGGGCAGCAAGCCTGATCCGCTGCTGGCGCACCGGACCGGGTTGATCGGCGCGCCGATCTCGCGCCTCGACGGGCCACTCAAGGTGCAGGGGCAAGCGCGGTTCGCGGCCGAGTTCCCGATGGAAGGAATGGTCTACGCAGCGCTCGTGTACAGCACGGTGCCGCGCGGGCGGATCGTGACGCTGGACACGCTCGCGGCGCAGGCGGCAAGCGGCGTCGTGCTGGTGATGACGCATGAGAACGCGCCGCGCATGAAGCCCATGCCGCTGTTCATGTCCAAGGACAAGGCGGCGGGTGGCGACGATCTGCCGGTGATGCAGGACGACCGGGTGCACTGGAATGGCCAGCCGATCGCCCTCGTGCTCGCACAAACGCAGGAGCAGGCCGATCACGCCAAGTCGCTCGTACGCGTCGCCTACGACACCGAGCCGGCCACGACCAGTTTCGCCGCCGCGAAGGCGAAGGGCACGAAGCCCGGCACGTTCCAGGGCGAGCCGCTCAAACTGGAGATCGGCGACGCGGAAGAGGCGCTGGCTGGCGCCGTGCACCGGGTCGATGCCGTGTACACGACGCCGCGGCACAACCACAACGCCATCGAGCTGCATGCAGCCACGCTCGCGTGGAACGGTGACGACCTCGTGATCCACGACGCTTCGCAAGGCGTGGCACACATGGCCTGGTCGATGGCGGAGATCTTCGGCATCGACGAGAAGCAGGTGCACGTGACCTCGCCCTATGTGGGCGGCGGCTTCGGCGGAAAGACGCTGTGGCGCCACCACGTCCTTGCCGCGGCGGCCTCCAGGCTTGTTGGGCGGCCAGTGCGCATCATGCTCACACGCGAGGGCGTCTACCGCGTGGTTGGCGGGCGAACCAACACCGAGCAACGCGTGGCGATCGGTGCGCAGGCCGACGGTCGATTCGATGCATTGATCCACACCGGGGTGGTGGCCATGACTGCGCACAACAACATGCCGGAGCCGTTCATCCTGCCGGCGCGCTCCGCCTATGCGGCGGGGAGCTTCAAGCTGGACGTGGAGGTGGCGACGCTCGACACGCTCGCCAACACGTTCATGCGGGCGCCGGGAGAGTCGGTCGGCACCTTCGCGCTGGAGAGCGCCATCGACGAATTGGCCCATGCCATGAAGATGGACCCGATCGAGCTTCGCATCCGCAACGAGCCTGAACAGGACCCGACCACGGGCGCGCCTTTCTCGTCGCGTCACATCGTGGAGGCCTACCGGGCCGGCGCCGAGCGCTTCGGCTGGAACCGACGGAGCATCGTGCCGGGCGCGCGCCGCGAAGGCGAGTGGCTGGTAGGCATGGGCTGCGCCACAGCGACCTATCCGTACTACCGGATGCCTGGCGGTGCGGCGCGCATCACCCTGACGAGGGACGGCCATGCGAAGGTCGAGGTGGCCGCACATGAAATGGGCATGGGCACAGCCACCGCGCAGACGCAGGTCACCGCTGAACGGCTTGGCCTGTCAATGGACAAGGTGACGTTCTGCCACGGCGACTCACGCATGCCCGGCGTCGTGCTCGCGGGAGGCTCGCAGCAGTCGGCCGCCATCGGCAGTGCCGTGAGGGCCGCGCAGCAGGAGCTCTTCGCCGAGCTCCTGAAACTGTGTGGCAAGGAGTCGCCGCTGCACGGATCGAAGCCCGGCGAACTGGTAGGCCGCGATGGTGGCCTTGCCAAGCTCGACGACCCGGGTTGTTCGGAAAGCTACGCGGCCATCCTGGCGCGCGCCGATCGCGATGAACTGGTCGTCGAGGCCAGCGCCCCACCACCGCTCGAAGCGCAGCACTGGTCGATGCATTCGCACGGCGCCATGTTCTGCGAGGTGCGGGTGAGCGAGATCACCGGCGAGACGCGGGTCAGCCGCTTTCTGGGCTCGTTCGACTGTGGACGCATCCTCAATGCCAAGACTGCTGCCAGCCAGTTTCGCGGCGGAATCGTCATGGGTCTGGGCCTCGCGCTGATGGAAGAGACCCACGTCGACGAGCGCAACGGCCGCATCATGAATGCCGGTTTTGCGGACTACCACGTCCCGGTGCACATGGACGTGCCGGAGATCGATGTGATCTGGACCGACATTCCCGATCCGCATGCGCCGATGGGCGCGCGCGGCGTCGGTGAGATCGGCATCACCGGTGTGGGCGCCGCGGTCGCGAACGCCGTTTTCAATGCGTGCGGAAAGCGGGTGCGCACGCTTCCCATCACCCTGGACAAGCTGGTGGATTGACGAGTCGCAGGGTTTCAGCGTCGGCGGCCGGGTTGGACGAACCACTACCGCGCGGCTCGACTTCTGAGGAGGAGGGCACACCTGCATGGATTTCTTGGCTCGGGTGGTGAGCGCCGGAACGCGGCTGGAGCCAGGGCGCTGTGCGGGCCCATGCGGACGCACAGCACCCGACGCAGACGGCATTCGAGATCGTTGTCTGCCTACACCGTTCTCACCGCCCGGTGGTAGGGTGCGTTTCATGATGCATCCTCGTCAGCAGCATTTGGAGTTCGACGCGCCGCCACGCCGCGCGCGCCAACGCCTGCGTTTGCGTGAATCGGATCGTCAGGTCCGGAAAGTCATCTCGATCGACTACCAGACCTGGCTTTCACTCACGGACCGCCTGGTGGCGCCCGATCGCTCAAGTAGCGTGCCGCGTCCGAATGCTGCGCGCACGGAAAGCGTTTCAGCAGCGAGTTCGGCCTCCAACCCGGATCGAAGCTCCATCAAGACTTGACAATGAGACTCCACGCCACATGCCGGATGACGGTTGACGCGAGCAGCGATTGCCCCGTGGTTGCCATGCTTCGCCCTCGCAGCGGAGAAGCGCAATGGATGGTCAGCGAGCGCTATGACCTGGATCCCTGGGTGCCCACGAAGGAATACGTCGACAGCTTCGGCAACCTGTGCCAGCGCATGAAGATCCCGCGGGGCGAGATGCGGCTCGAGGTCGAGATGATCATGGAGACGGAGGCCAACATTGCGGTCGACCCCGGCGCGGGAGCCGTGGCGGTCGAGGATCTTCCATTCGACGCACTGCAGTACCTTCTGCAGAGCCGTTACTGCCCCTCCGACAAGATGAGCGAGAGGGCCCGGCAGATCGTCGGCGACGCGGCTCCAGGCTATGCACAGGTCGAAGCCATCAGGCACTGGATCCATTCGAACCTGGAATACCGCTACGGCGTGAGCGACGGTTCCACCGATGCGCTGGGCACCTTGAGCGACGGCGCGGGCGTGTGCCGCGACTTCTCCCATGTCGGCATTGCGCTTTGCCGGGCGCTTCACATCCCCGCCCGTCTCGTGGTCGGCTTCCTGCACCAACTCGACCCGATGGACATGCATGCGTGGTTCGAGGCGTTCGTGGGCGGGCGCTGGTACACCTTCGATGCCACGCAGGACCGGCCGCGCGGTGGTCGCATCGTGGTGGCCTACGGCCGCGACGCGGCGGATGTGGCGTTTCTGTCCAACTACGGGCCGCTCGAAATGGGCGAGATGGTCGTCACGGTGGAAGAGGTGGGGGCGACGGCGACCCGGACAGGAAATTCATGAGTCGCGATGGTTTGGCGGAGTGAATCCAGCGGGCGCACCTTCTGCGTATTGGCATTGGTGAAACCATTTCTTCTCGATGTTCCATGCGTGCTCTGACCTATCTGCTGCGGCTAGCCCACTCCACCCTGCCAGCGATCATCGAAGACAGGGAAGACATCCTGCTCGTGTCCGTCCTCAAGGCGACCGGCATGATCGAAGCGAAGATCGCACCTGCAAAGGGCGCCACGGGCTGCTACATCCGCGCCACCATGGCGGTGGTGATGTGCATCACCGATGAAGGCCGCGACGAGATCGCGCGGGCGCATGCGGATGCCACGCGTGCATCCGTCCGCCTGGCTAGCTGACCATGAACTCGTCACATCGAGGTGCGGCTGACGGGCGCCGACGACCGATGTGATGTGTGGTGAATTCGGCACCGGTGTCAGCACCGGCGGCGTGCCAGGCCATTGCTTGACCCAGCCCACGATCCCGGCATTGCTGTCCAGATGAAGCCCATGGCCTGCTTGCCGGGCGGCAGCGCCCTGGCGACCAAGCTGACGACAAGGCCGACAGGGATCGTCCAGATGACTTCTGCAACCGACATCAACGCAAACTTTCGCGCGTGTTCGGAAGTCGAGCATTTCACCTACATCCCGACACGGGCTGGGTCGGCTTCGACGCTGACCAGCCCCGGTAACTTCGCCGCTCATCGCAGAAAAAATAGTTAGGCCTCATCTATGACGAATCAGTCCAGGTCGGCGACGTTGCCGGCAGTCGAACCCACAGGCGTTCCGGGGTTGGACGATGTGACTGGGGGCGGGTTGCCTGCGGGGCATCTTTATCTCGTTGAAGGGACGCCTGGTGCCGGCAAGACCACGCTTGGCCTGCAGTTCCTGCTTGAGGGCCGAACCCTTGGCCAAAAGGGCATGTACGTCACCTTGTCGGAGACTACCGAAGAGTTGGCGCAGGGGGCGCTGTCACACGGTTGGGATTTGGAGGGTATCGAGATCTTCGATCTGGTGAGTGATGAGGGTTTGAGCGCGGAGGCCGAGCAGAGCATTCTTCAACCCTCCGACTTCGAACTGGGTGAAACCATTCGCGGCGTCATGGAGCTTGTCGAGCGCGAGAAACCGGTGCGAGTCGTCTTCGACAGCCTATCCGAGCTTCGGCTTCTTGCGCAGAACTCGTTGCGCTACCGTCGGCAGATCCTGGCGTTGAAGCGATTCTTTCTCAAGTTCCGTTGCACGGTGCTGATGCTGGACGACAAGTCGGCCGCTGGTGGGGACATGCATCTTCACAGCATTGCGCATGGGGTCATCCAGCTGGAACAAAACACGGGAACCTATGGTCCTGACAAGCGACGCATGCGCGTCGTGAAGCTGCGGGGCGTGGGCTTTCGCGAAGGCGACCACGACGTCAGCCTCAGCCGTGGCGGGTTGCAGGTTTTCACGCGTTTGATCGCAAGCGAACACGGCAGGGCGCATGCCCAGGAGCGTTGGAGTTCGGGTAACGCCGATCTCGACCGGCTGCTGGGAGGAGGCCTGACGCCAGGCACCAATCTTCTGTTCGCGGGGCCAGCAGGCGTAGGCAAGACGACCACGGCCGTTTCGTGCGCACGGGCAAGTCTGGAGCGCGGCGGAAAGGCTGCATTCTTTCTTTTCGACGAGGGCACCAGGACCTTCCTGACCCGCGCGCGTTCGCTCGGGCTCGGCGTTGACGAGTACGTCGCAGACGGACGGCTGGTTCTGAATTCGGTCGATCCGGCAGAGATTTCGGCGGGACAGTTTTCACATCGCGTACGCGAAGCAGTCGAGCGCCAAGGCGTCACCACGGTGGTGATCGATACCTTGAATGCCTACCTGATCGCGATGCCGGGGAACAACTACCTGCTGCTGCAGATGCACGAGCTTCTGACCTATCTGAATGTGCAAGGTGTGACGACGATCTTGGTGCTGTCGCAACATGGCCTGTCTGGCGAGACGCCGAACGATGTGGACCTGAGCTACTTGAGCGATTCGATGTTGCAGTTTCGATACTTCGAGGCACGCGGGCAGCTCCTGAAGGCCGTTTCGGTCGTCAAAAGCCGAACCAGCGAGCATGCAACGACGATCCATCAATTCCGCCTCGGTCAAGGAGGCTTGGAGATCGGTGCGGCCCTTACCGACTTCGAAGGCGTCATGGCTGGCGTCCCACGCTACCGGGGCCAAACCCTGCTGCTTGGCGACGCTGAGAAGGCGCAATGAGGTGGAGCATCGAGTCCTGGTCTTGGCGCCGTTCGGGCGCGACGCGCGGGTCATCAGCGATGTGCTTGGCGCGCGTCAGATACACACCCACATCTGCATCGACACGGTTGAACTGACAGGCGAGCTTGGCAAGGATTCCGCGGCAACAGTACTGACCGAGGAATCGCTCAGCGATGAGCTCCTCTCGGCGCTGCGTACCATGTTGGCAAGTCAACCGCCGTGGTCTGACTATCCGTTCGTGGTGCTTGCTGCTCGTTCAACGGTTCATCGGACTTCCCGCGCGCAATCCGCATTGCAGAGCCTCAGCAATCTGGTGTTGCTTGAGCGCCCAGTCAACGCCGACACCTTGGCAAGCGCAGCGCAGTCGGCTTTGCGCGCGCGTCGACGCCAATACCTGACACGCGAGCATCTGGTCGACCTGGAGGAGTCCAAACGCAGTGTCGAGCGCGTCAACGATGAGTTGGAGACCCGCATCGCATCTCGCACGGCCGATCTCGCCAGCGCCAACGATCGCTTGATGCGCGAAATCATGGAGCGTGAGCGCGTCGAAAACTCACTCGTGCAGAACCAGAAGATGGAGGCACTGGGACGGCTGACCGGCGGTATCGCTCATGACTTCAACAATCTGCTGCATGCCGTCAACCTGAACCTGCAGTTGCTCGAGCGGCTGAAGGTGGAGGAAGACCGTGTTCGCGTCTATGCGCGACGGGCCAAGGAAGCTGTCGAGCGTGGGTCCCGACTTACCGCGCAACTGCTTTCCTTCGCGCGGACGCAGAGCCTTGTGCCCAAGCTGCATGACGTGAACGAACTGATCCGCAACATGGCGGAATTGATTTCGATCTCGATCGGATCTCACGTCAAGCTTTCCTTGACGTTGTGCTCGGAACCGGCGTTCGTTATCGTCGACGCAGCACAGATGGAGATGGCGATTCTCAACCTTTCGGTCAATGCGCGGGACGCCATGCCGCAGGGCGGCACACTTGAGATTCATACTCAAACCGCTTCGCCTGAAAGGGAAGACGCGTCAAAAAACTCTTCATATCCCTTGGGCTCGGTTGACGTGGCCGTGCGAGACACGGGCACCGGTATTCCGGCAAATCTCCTGGACAAGATTTTCGATCCGTTCTTCACGACCAAGCAGCATGCCGGGACCGGACTGGGTTTGAGTCAGGTCTACGGCTTTACGCGCCAATCAGGGGGCAGCGCGGTGGTAGAAAGTGTGGTCGGGGAAGGAACGTCGATCAGCTTGCGCTTTCCGCTGGCGCCGATGCCGCAAAACTCTTTGGCAGCTGCGGCAACTGCGGAGCCAGCTTCTGAAACAACATCGCAGGCCGAGATCCTGGTCGTCGAAGACGATCCAGGTGTACGGCGGAGCATGGTCGAATGCCTTCAGGTTCTCGGTTTTCGGGTGCGGCAAGCCTCAGACGGCGCTTCGGGCCTGGTCGAGCTTCAGAAAGCAAGGCCAGATCTGCTGCTGGTCGACTACCTGATGCCGCAGATGAACGGCGCCGAACTGATTGCTCATGCTCAGGCGATGTACCGTGATATTCCCATCCTGATGGCCACCGGCTACGCCGATATGAATGTCGTTGAAAAGCTGATTGGCCCTCAATCTGTGCTCGCCAAGCCATTCGACCTCGACACCCTCGGCACTGCTGTATCGGCCGAGCTGAAGCGCGCAAAGGCGCAGAGATAGCTGCTGGTTATTCGATCTTTTATGACATAGACCGTCACTCTGGAAAGCTGCGAGAGCGAGCCGGTCCACATCCGGGGCTGGTTGAGCCGCACGGAGCGCTCATCGCGTTCGATGCCTCCAAGCTGAGCGTGACGCGCCTGAGCGTGAACTCCGCCGCGCTGCTGAGCGCACGGCTCCGGTGCTGAACGAGCGGCTGGCGCCCATGCACTTCATGGGCGACGCGCTGGGGAACGCGACGCTCCACGGGGCTCACCAGGTGAAGACCTTGGCCGCATGCACACGGCCTGAGAGCCGCAGCCTCCATGGCTGACCCGCTGAAACGGCGCCGATCAGCGTCCGATGCGGGAGTGCAGTGGCTGAATGTTCGAGGCGATGGTCACCGAAAGTCGCTTCCGATTGCCAGCCTCTTCCCTGCGTCGACTTCAATCTTCATAGCGACGTCGACCTCGCTGTCACATCCTATGGCGCACCCAAAGGCAACCGTCAGTGCGAAGAGTCATTCGACATGGCCGACCCAGCACTGCACCGTCCCACGAAGCGGCTCGCTGGCCACCTACAGGTGCGCCCGGACGAAGACATACCGTGATTTTTTCAAAACTAAGCTGGAGCGCGCATTGGAAGACACACCGCATTTCGAGCCCTATACCGATTCCGCCGGCGGCTGGGGCTCGCTCAAAGCCGTGACCAGCCACCTCATTCGCGAGCGCATCCCGATCGTCGGGGTGCAGGCGCTCATGAAGCAGAACAAGCCTGGCGGCTTCGGGTGCGTGAGTTGCGCTTGGGCGAAGCCCGAGCATCCGCATGCTGCGGAGTTCTGCGAAAACGGGGCCAAGGCCACCGCCTGGGAGCTCACCGCCAAACGCCTGCCTGCGGAGTTCTTCCTGAAGCACTCCGTGACCGAACTCCTCACGTGGAGCGACCACGCCCTGGAAGAAGGGGGACGGTTGACAGTGCCCATGAGGTGGGATGCCGGACGCGACCGCTACATCGAAGTGACCTGGGAAGAGGCTTTCGCGGGCATTGGGGCCGAGCTGAAGGCCCTGCATGCCCAAGAACCCGCCTCGGTGGTGTTCTACGCCTCGGGCCGCGCCTCGCTGGAGTCCAGCTACATGTACCAGTTGCTGGCACGCCTGTACGGCAACAACAACCTGCCCGACAGTTCCAACATGTGCCACGAAAGCACATCCGTGGCGTTGCCGGAGACCATCGGCACGCCGGTCGGCACGGTCCGCCTGGAGGACTTCGATCACTGCGACGCGATTTTCATCTTCGGCCAGAACACCGGTGTCAGCAGCCCGCGCATGCTCCATCAGCTGCAGGACGCGCGCAAGCGAGGCGTCCCCATCGTCACCTTCAACCCTTTGCGCGAACGCGGGCTGGAGGAGTTTGTGAACCCGCAGTCACCCACCGAGATGCTCACGCCCGCGCACACCCGGATCAGCACCCAATACCTCCAGGTGAAGAACGGGGGCGACTTGGGCGCACTCACCGGCATGTGCAAGGCGCTGCTGGCGGCCGACGACAAAGCCCGCGACGAGGGACGCTCGCGAGTGCTCGACATGGCATTCATCGCCGAGCACACAGAAGGCTTCGATGGCTTCGCGGCTTCGGTTCGAAGGACCACCTGGGCTGAGATCGAACGCGAATCAGGACTCGCGCGCGCGCAGTTGGAGGCCGCCGCGACGACCTTTGCCAACGCGAAGGCGGTGATCGGTATCTATGGCATGGGCCTCACTCAGCACCGCAAGGGCGTCGAGAACGTGCAGATGGTCTGCAACCTGCTGCTGCTCGGTGGCCACATCGGCAAGCTCGGCGCGGGCATCTGCCCGGTGCGTGGACACTCGAACGTGCAGGGACAGCGCACCGTTGGCATCACCGAGAAACCCGAGCTCGCACCGTTGGACAAGCTGGCTGCACTGTACGGCTTCGAGCCGCCGCGCGAGAAGGGGTTGAATACGGTCGAGACCTGCGAAGGCGTGCTGGCCGGTCGGGTGCGCGCATTCATCGGCTTCGGCGGCAACTTCGTGCGCGCCGTGCCCGACTCCGAGCGGCTCGAGCCTGCCTGGCGAGAACTGCAGCTCACCGTGCACATCGCGACGAAGCTCAATCGCTCGCACCTTGTTCACGGCAAGGCGTCGTATCTGCTGCCCTGCAAGGGTCGCATCGAAATCGACCGGCAGGCCAGCGGCGAGCAGACTGTGGCGCTGGAGGATTCGACCGGTGTCATGCACGCCTCGCGCGGCGTGGCCGAGCCGGCGGCGGCATCGCTGCTGTCGGAGCCCGCCATCGTCGCAGGCATCGCCAAAGCCAGCCTGCCGCAGAACACGAAGGTGCCGTGGGATGCTTGGGTGGCGGACTATGCACTGGTGCGCGAGCACATCGCGCAGGTTTTTCCTGAGACTTTCCACGACTTCAATAGCCGCCTGGCGGCTCCTGGTGGTTTTCCACGGCCGGCGCCGGCAAGGCAACGCGTGTGGAAAACGAAGAACGGAAAGGCCAACTTCAAGGGCTACGGCAACCTTTGCGCAGACCCTGACACACCCGAAACCGGCCCTGGCGTGCTGCGGCTGATGACGCTGCGCAGCGACGACCAGTTCAACACCACCATCTACAGCCTGGACGATCGCTTTCGTGGCGTTTACGGTACGCGTCGCGTGCTCTTGATGAACCGGGACGACATCGAGCGCCTCGGTTTGACTGAAGGGACCCAGGTGGACGTGAGCTCCGCAGTCGACGATGGACATGCCCGCACCGTCCACGCGATGCGCGTGACGGGCTACGACATCCCGCTCGGCTGCGTGGCAGGTTACTACCCGGAATGCAATCCGCTGATTCCGCTGTCGCACTATGCCGAGCGAAGCAAGGTTCCAGCGGCCAAGGCCATACCGGTCCGGCTCCATCGCTAGATGCACTCTTCTTGAGTTGCGGACTGCACGCACCAGATCGGCAGGGGCTATTGCGTGTGCTGTGCGTCAACCCAGGCCTCGGCTTTCACCCGATCATCGGTCTCGCTGCAGAGGCCGACCCCGCCGCTGGTGGCCTCATCTGCAGGTCGAATCACATGCTCGGGCCATCAATGTGCATTATGTTAACTAACGAAGGCAAATTTTGCGAGCATGATTCGGATCGAAGACGCTGGACTTCGACAACTTCGTCCGCGTTCTGTGTCCTATTGCGACGACTCCAGAAACTCGAAGCCCATGGTTCGTGCGTGATAGTGCAAACCCCCGTCTTGCACGATGAGAAAGCGCGCACCGCGTGTGCCCGCGTTGTGGTGCGAATGCGGGGCGCCCGGCGGCGTGACCAGCGTGGACCACGGCGCCCACGGGCACATCGCATCGCCGACCATCGAATGGCAGTCTTCGCCCTGCACCACCAGCGTGATGGCGGCGGAGTTGTGGCGATGGGTGCGCTGGTGGGTGTGCGGCTCGAGCGTGTTGAAGCTCAGGGTGAGCGTGGGCGTCAGGTTGCGCGCGGCGGATTGACGGTCCGACGAGAAGATCAGCGCGCGGCCTGAGGTTTCGTCGTGCGTGGCGGTGGAGAAGATCAGCGCGAACTGGCGCTCGATCTCCTCGGCCGGGTAGTGCACCGCATCGATGGTGGCCGTGGCCCGAGACGCAGGTTGTGCGCGCTCGAAATCCAGTTGCGGCTCGTTGCCCACGGTCCACAGCAGGAGCTCTTCGGGGCCGCCCTCGAGCCGGTAGCCCGAAGCGCCGGGCAGCAGGAAGACGTCACCGGTGCCGAATGCGAAACTGTCGGCACCGCCGGACAAGCGGCCGCTGCCGGCAATCACATACCAGACTGAGCCCGTGGCATTCACGTCCAGCGGCAGCAATGCGTCGCGAGCGGCAATGCGCACGTAGCGCGCGAGCATCAGCGGCGTGGTGGCCGCGAAGCCGCAACCCAGCGCGTCCGACTGGTCGCAGTCGAACACGCCGAAGCGACCTTCCTGCGGTGGCGGGAACAGCTGCGCGGGCACCACGGGCAGCTTCACGTTGAAGGCATTGCCCGAATTGAAGAAGCGTGCGCGAGCCTGCGCGGCGCCGGCCGGTGCGCGCGGATGCTGCATGGGCAGGTCGGCCATGTCGAGCCCGGCCTGCAAGGAGGACAAGGAGGCGGTGGATGTGGAACTCATGGACGGCTCCCCTCTCCTGCATACGGCAGCAACACGCGCAGCAGCACGTTCGCACCAGCCGCCACGTGCGCGGGCTCGGCCCACTCATGCTCCGCATGGCTCACGCCGTCGCGGCAGGGAATGAAGATCATCGCGCTCGGACACAGAGACGCCATATGGCGCGCGTCGTGACCGGCGGCGGAAAGGATGTGCATGTGCGGCTCGCCGATGCACTCGGCCGCCTGCGCGATGGCTTGCTGCAGAGCAGGGTCGAAAACGTTGGAAGGCGCGTCGACCAGCGGCGTCACCTTCACCTGGCATGGCGCAGCGAGAGTCTCGCACAGCGACACCAGGCGCCGGCCAAGCAGTTCCAGCACGGCGTTGTCGGGGTGGCGCAGGTCGATGCGCAGCGTGGCGCGTTCGGGCACCACCGAAGGCGCGTTGGGCTCCACCTGCAGGCGACCAATGGTGAACTTCACCACGTCGTCATGCCCGCCGACCTGCGAATACAGCGCCACCGCGATGCGCGAGAACGCTTCCAGCGCGTCACGCCTGTCGGCCATGGCCAGCGTGCCGGCGTGTCCGCGCTCACCCTCGACGACGATGTCGAATGTCTTCTTTCCCTGGATGCCGGTGACCACGCCGATCACGCGCTCCTCCGCCTCCAGGATCGGCCCCTGCTCGATGTGCGCCTCGACGTAAGCCGCCAGCGCAAAGCCCAGAGGCCGCCTGCGCAGCGTCGGGAATGCCGCATGCAAGGCATCGAGCGCATCCGCCACTGAAATGCCCTCGGCGTCGCGCACCGCGCGCACCTCATTCAGGCTGCGCACGCCGGCGAAGGCTTCGGAGCCCATCATGCCGGGCGCGAAACGCGAGCCTTCCTCGTTCATCCAGGCGACGCAGACGATGTCCACAGGCGGGCGCACACCGCGGGCCGCCATGGTGGTGAGCACCTCGAGCGCAGCCGCCACGCCGTAGACACCGTCGAAGCGCCCGCCGCCGGGCTGGCTGTCGAGGTGGCTGCCGGCCATCACGGGCGGCGCGTCGCGGTCGATGCCGGGAAGCGCAATGAAGAGGTTGCCGGCCGCGTCGGTCGAAGGCTCCAGCCCCGCCGACAGCGCCCAGCCGATCATCGTGTGCCACGAGGCAATTTCTTCCGCGCTCAGCGCCTGCCGGTCGACACCGCCGCCCGGCGTGGCGCCGATGCGCGCAAGCGTCATGAGCCGATCCCACAGGCGGTTGGCATCGATGCGCCAAATGTCTCGCTCGCCGGGCACGCTGTGCATGACCTGCGCGGTCTGCGCGGTGGCTGCTTCGTGGTTCATCAGTCGGTCTTCATGATCTGGCTGGGCAACGCGCGCGGGTCGCGCGGCTTCCACTGGCCGGCCTCGACCTGCGCGAAGAACTCGGCCAGCAAGGCATTGAACGCGGCAGGCTCTTCGAGGTTGAGCGTGTGGCCGGTCTTGGGCATCACCGCCAAGCCGCAGGCCGGCACGGTCTTCTTCAGGAAGATGCCGGGCTGCAGGCAGTGGTCGTCCTCGTCGCCGACCACCACGAGCGAAGGCACAGCCATCGCGCGCAGTTCGTGTTCCAGGTCGTAGATCGACGGGCGGCGCGCCTGCACGCCACGCATGGTGTTGGCAGCGCCCACGGCGTCGTGCTGGCCGAGCCAGGTTGCAAACTCCTGCCAGCCGCGCGGGTCCTTGTTCTGGAATTGCACGCGGCTCGCGCCCAGCGAATAAGTGCGCGCGAATTTCTCCGAACCCTGGACCTCGAACTGCTTCGCGACTTCGAGGGAGACGCCGCGGAAGTAGTCCTCGTGCTCTTTCTCCGCGCCATAGCCCGCGCCTGCAATCACCAGCGAGGCCGCGCGCTTCGCATGGCGAAGGCCGAAGTGCAGCGTGGCAAAGCCGCCCATCGAGAGGCCCACGATGTGCGCACGCTCGAGCTTCAGCGCGTCCATCACGGCAACGATGTCGTCGGCCGCGGTGGCCTGCGAGTAGCGCTCCAAGTCCTGGGGCACGTCCGAAGGCGGATAGCCGCGCGCGCCGAAGGTCACGCACTGGTGGCGCCGCGCGAAGTAGCGCATCTGCGGCTCCCAGCTGCGGTGGTCGCCGCCGAACTCGTGCACGAACACGATGGGCGTGCCGCTGCCCGCGGTCTCGTAGTACAGGCGGGTGCCGTCGGGGGTGATGGCGAAGCTCATGGTTCGTCGCTCCTCAGAAAAGGGCCGCCGTGGCCGGCAGGCTGCGTGCACGTTCCACGGCCTGCGGCAGCACGTCGCACAGGGCCTGTGCCCAGGCCTTGGGCACGGTGGTCGAGATCTTGATGAACCGGTGACCGAAGCGCGGTGTGTGGTAGGTACCCTGCCGCACCATGATGTCGTGCTCGCCCAGCGCCGTGACCAGCGCCTCGGGTGTCACGCCTGCCTTGCTGCACTCGACCACGATAAAGTTGGCCTGTGACGGAAACACCGGCACTTCGAAGCCGGGCAGCCTGGCGAAAGCGTCGACGATCATCTGCTGGTTGGCGCGCTGCTGCACGATCACCTCGGCCATCCATTCGTCCTTCACCGCAAGGCCCGCGATGGCCGCGCGCTGCGCCAGCACGCTCGCGCCCAGCGGGGCCTGCGACTGCGGGAGGATGCGCGCGAGCAGCTCGGGCGACGCCACCAGCGCGCCCAGCCGCAGCCCCGCCAGGCCGAGCCACTTGGAGAAGCTCACGATGGTCACGGTGCCTTCGGGATAGAAGCGCGAGGCCAGCGTGTGGCTGTCTGCGAAGTCGCGATAGGTGCAATCGTGGATCAGCACGGCGCCGATCTCGCGGGCGCGGTCCGCGAAGGCGCGGATCTCGTCTTCGGTGTAGGTGGTGCCCAGCGGATTGTTCGGGTCCACCAGGTAGATGACGGCGGTGTTCTCGTCGGTCGACGCGGCCAGCGCCTCGGCCGAGAGCTTGAAGCCGTATTCGGGCCCATAGATCGGAATCTCGGTGATCGCCGAGCCGGCCTTGGCCGCGAACTGCAGCGGCCACTTCCAGCCCGGATCGGTGGTCACGAAGCCCTTGCCCGCCACGCAGAAGGCACGGCAGGCCAGTGCCAGCGCCGACACTGCGCCGTCGGTCACCACGGCCGACTGGCCAGCGACGCCCAAGTCGGCCACGATGGCCGAGCGCAGTGCTTCCATGCCCAGCGGCGGCGCGTAGGCGTGGAAGCTCTCGTCGTCGATGGCGTCGTGCAGCGCCTTCTTGACCGCGGGGTGCAGCGGGTAGTGGTTGGTGTTCTGCCCGAGCCACATCAGCTCGGGATTGGTGAAAAGGCGGTCGAAATACCGGTTGCGGGTCTCGGCGTCGTTGGTCACCGACGAGGCAGCGGCCTCCGGCGCCTCGACGGACTTCAGTACCGCGCTCATGCCGCGAGCCTTTGCTGTTCGGCGGCCATGGCCTTCTTGCTGGTCTTGATGATCGAGCCGCGTGCCGCGATGCCGCCGTCGATGGTCACCACGGTGCCGGTGATGTAGCCCGCGCGCGGCGAGGCCAGGAACACCATCAGCTCGGCCACCTCCTCGGGCGTGGCCGGACGGCCACCGGGGTAGTTGTCGAACAGCTCCTCCCAGCGGCCTTCGTCGCCGTGGGTGTCGAGCGCACGGCGCTTCATGAGCTTGACCATGCGGTCGGTGGCCACCGGACCGGGGTTCACGCCCACCACGCGGATGCCGTCGTCCAGGCTCACACCGCCCAGTGCGCGCGTGAAGGCCATCACTGCCGCGTTGCCGGTGGATCCGGCGATGTAGTTGGCGTCCCAGTTCTCGCCGGAGTTGCCGATGTCGTTCACGATCACGCCGCCGCCCGCGGCCTTCATGCGCGCGTAGTAGATCTGCGAGAGTTCCATGTAGCCCAGCACCTTGAGCTGGAAGCCGCGGCGCACCACGGCGAAGTCGAGCGACTCGATCGGGCCGGCGGGAATGTCGCCCGCGTTGTTCACCAGGATGTCGACGTGTCCCGCAGCCTCGGCCAGCTGCTGCATGGCACCCGGCGCGGCCAGGTCCATCGGGTGGATGCGCACATTGATGGGGTAGATCTTCTCGATCTCTTCCTTGGCCGCGGCGAGCGCCACGCCGTCGCGCGCGGCCAGCTGCAGGTGGCAGCCTTCGGCCGCGAACGAGTGCGCGGCCGCAAGGCCGATGCCTTTGGAAGCGCCGGTGATGAGTACGGTCTTGCCTTCGAGTTCGAGTTTCATGATGAAGTGATGTCCTGGAATACGTTCGAAAAATTCGGTTTAGAGATTCGGTCGGAAAGAATGGCGTTCTTGAAAGAGGGGCTCAGGGAGCGCCGCCGTCCTGCTCGGACAGCGCCGCGATGAGGTCGACCATGTCGTCCTCGAGCAGGCTCACGTGGTCGATGGCGGAAGTGAACGCGGCCGCCGGATCGTTGCGCCGGATGGCGTCGAGGATGGCGGCGTGCTCGCCGATGGTGGCCGTCATGCGTCCCGGCTGGAAGGTGACGTAGCGGCGGTACACCCGCACCCGCTTGCGCAGCGCGCGCGTCTGCTCGGCCAGGTAGTGCGTGTTCGAGGCCTCGTACAGCGCGTCGTGGAAATCCTGGTTCACATCGTAGAAGCGCGAGTGGTCGCCCGAAGCGAGGATGCTCGTGAGCTCGTCGTGCAGGCGGCTCATGTGCGCCTTCTGCGCCTCGGTGGCGCGGCGCGCCGCGAACTTCGCGCACAGGCCTTCCATCACAGCCATCATCTGGAACATCTCGATGAGCATGGGCAACGAGATGCGCGCCACGCACACGCCGCCCTGCCGGCTGCGCAGGTCGACCAGGCCTGTGGCGGCCAGCGCCTTCAGCGCTTCGCGCACCGGCGTGCGCGACACCTTGAAGCGCTCGGCCAGTTCGGCTTCGTCGAGCCGCGCGCCCGGCTTCATCACGCCGCTGACGATCAGGTCTTCGAGCGTGTCCTTCAGCTCGTCGGACAGCGTGGCGCCCTTGCCGCGCTGGCGCTCGCGTCCGCGCAGTGCCGAGGGTTCTTCCGCCATTTCGGGTTCGTTCGGTTCCATGTGCTTGCCTTCCTTGTTGTGCTTGTCTTTGTCGGTCTTCAAACGCGGGGCGTGTTCGGCGGGCGCCGGCAAATCAGAACGGGCGGTCGCCGGCCACGGTGGTGCGGTGCATGACGCGGCGGTACACGTTGTCGTCGTACGGCGTGGCGCGGTGCATGGTGCAGCGGTTGTCCCACACCAGCAGGTCGCCCGCGAGCCATTTGTGGCGGTAGCTGAACTCGGGCGCGATCGCATGCGCATTCAGCTCGGCCAGCAACGCCACGCTCTCTTCGACGGGCAGGCCGTCGATCTGCTTGACCACGTCTTCGCCCACGTAGAGCGAGAGGCGGCCGGTTTCGGGGTGCGTGCGCACCAGCGGGTGCACCACGTCGGGCGTGGCGGCGAGCTGTTCGGGCGTGAGAGGGGCGCGGTCGGCGAAGGCCTTGCCGTAGTAGCTGGCGTAGCTGTGCGTGGCCGTCATGGGGCGGATGCGCGCCTTGGTGTCCTCGTCGAGCGCGTCGTAGGCGGCGTGCATCGAGGCGAAGAAGGTGTCGCCTTCCACCGGCGGCACTTCCAGCGCGTAGAGCAGTGCGCCCATCGAGGGTTCGGCCTTGTACGACAGGTCGGAGTGCCAGTTCCAGCCCTCCTTGTGGTTACCGATGGGCTTGCCGTTTTCCGACACGTTCGACAGCACATAGACCTCGGGGTGCTCTTTCTTCAGGAACTGCGTTAGCACATGGCCCAACAGCGTGCCGAAGCGGCGCGAAAAGGCCACGTGCTGCGACTCGTCGATGCGCTGGCCGCGAAACAGCAGTACCGAGCGCTGGTTGAGCGTGTCGCGCAGCACGGCGAAGTCGGCGTCGCTCACCGGCTCGCGCAGGTCGATGCCCTTGACTTCGGTGCCGATGAAGGAGGTGAGGTTCTCGAGTTGCATGGTCGGAATGTGTCTCTTGAGGGGGTGAGGATGAAAGGAACGGCTGTCAGAGCCGGTAGTCGGGCTGCGTGCGCTCCAGCATGCGCAGGAACGCAGGCCATTCGCGCGTGCCGGGCGGCAGGATGTCGCCGGCGAATTCGGTGAACTGGCGCGCGGCCAGGTCGCTCACTTCGGGCTGCGGGTACACCAGCGACTGGCCCGGTGCGACCCCGCCCTGCGCAAGCAGCTGCACCTTGGCGGCCTTCTCGAAGTAGTACATGAGGATGAAGGCCTCGGGAATGGTTCGGCCCACGGTCAGGATGCCGTGGTTGCGCAGCACCAGCGTGTGGTGCGGGCCCAGGTCGCGCACCAGCCGCTCGCGCTCGCCGGTCTCCAGTGCCACGCCCTCGTAGTCGTGGAAGGCGGTATGGCCCTGGTAACGCATCGCGAACTGGCTCAGCGGCGAAAGACCGTTGGGCATGGCGGCGATCGCCGTGCCGGCCTCCGAGTGCGTGTGCAGCACGCACAGCGCGTCGGGGCGCCCCGCGTGGATCGCGCTGTGGATGACGAAGCCGGCCCGGTTGACCTCGGCGTCGGTGTCGTCCACCTTGTTGCCGTCGAGGTCGATCTTCACCAGCGACGACGCCGTCACTTCCGAGAACAGCAGCCCGTAGGGGTTGATGAGAAAGTGATGTTCCGGCCCCGGCACGCGCGCCGAGATGTGGTTGTAGATCAGGTCGTCCATGCCGAAGTGCGCCACCAGCCGGTAGCAGGCGGCGAGCTCCACGCGCAGCGCGGCTTCGGTCTGCGGGTACGCCGCAGGTCTTGTCTTTTCCATCAGCGCCACCACACCAGTTTTTGATCGATCCAAACGAGCAGGCCATAGAAGACCATGCTCGCCACCGAGGCGACGAGCACCGCCGACCACACGCTCAGCAGGTCGACCTGCTGGGTCGATTCATAGATCATTCGCCCGAGCCCCGCGTAGGCGCCCAGCATCTCGCCGACGATCGCGACGATCATGCTGCGCGGTACGCCGATGCGCAGGGCCGTCACCACCGAGGGCATGGCCACCGGCAGGCGCAGGCGCCACACGATCTTCATCTGCCCCGCGCCGAAGCTGCGCATCAGGTTCACTGCGGCCTGGTCGGCCTGCTTGAGCCCGTGCAGCGCGTTCACCAGCATGGTGAAACCCACCGCCAGCGCCACCAGCGCGATCTTCGAGGCCGCGCCGAGGCCGAACCAGATGAGGAACAGCGGCGCATAGGCCACCGTGGGCACCGCGTTCACGGCCACGGCCAGCGGCATCACGATGCGCTCCAGCGGCGGCGCCAGCAGCAGCACCACGGCCAGCAGCAGCCCGAGCACGCTGCCCAGCGCATAGCCGCCGATCGCCTCGCCCAGCGTGGCCAGCAGCGCGGCCATGAGGCGGCCGGTGTCGGTGAAGGCGTGCTGCACGATGGCGCCCAGGCTGGGCAGCACGAACGGCGGGATCTTGAACAGCCAGATCGCGCCCTGCCACACCACCAGCAGCACGGCGACGCCGAGCACCACCGGAACGACCGGCGAGGCCGTCAACTTTCGCTGCGCCACCATACGAGCCTCCTTTCCACGAAGGTGAGCAGCCCGTACAGCAGCGCACCCATCAGCCCGCAGGCGAACATCACCACCCACAGACGCACCACCAGGTCGGCGTTCATCGCCTCCATCAGCATCACGCCCAGGCCCACGGTTTCGCCGAACCACTCGCCCACCACCGAGCCGATGAGGCTCAGCCCGATGGCCACGCGCAGCCCCACCATCACCTGCGGCAGCGCCGAGGGCACGGCCAGCTTGAAGAACATCGTGAAGCGGTTGGCGCCGAAGCTCTTCATCAGCGCCATGCGTTGCGGGTCGCACGACTTCAGCCCGCGCAGCGTGTTCACCGTCACGGGGAAGAAGGTCAGGAAGAACGCCGTCATCACCTTGGCCAGCAGCGAGTTGCCGAACCAGATGACGATGAGCGCGCCGAAAGCCACCACTGGCACCGTCTGCGACACCACGAAAAGCGGGAACACCGAGCGCTCCATCCAGCGCGAATAGGTGAACACCGTGCCGCACAGGCAGCCGAACACCGCGCCCATGGCAAAGCCCAGCACCGTTTCGAGCAGCGTGCGGCCGAAGCCGCGCATCAGTTGCGGCCAGACCGACCAGGCATCCTGCGCGATGGCGCTCAGCGCCGGCAGGTAGCGCGGGGACGGCGCGAAGGCGTGCACGCACAGCTCCCACACCAGCGCCAGGCCCACGAAGGCCAGCGCGGGCGAGCGCAAGGCGCGCTGCAGCTGTGCGTTCACGAGGCAGTGCCCTCCTGCGCGAAGGTCTTCTGGCTCTCTTCCTCGATCTCGGCGAGCAGGCGCTGCTTGAGGCCGATGAACTCTGGCGTGAGCACCACCGACGGGTCGCGGGGGCGCGGCAGGTCGATCACCGTCTCGCTCTTCACCGTGCCGGGACGCGCCGTCATCACCAGCACCTTGTCGCCGAGCAGGATCGCCTCGTCGATGTCGTGCGTGATGAACAGCACCGTGCGCCGGTGCCTGGCCCACAGCTCCAGCAGCCAGTGCTGCATGCGGGTGCGGGTGAGCGCGTCGAGCGCGCCGAAGGGTTCGTCGAGCAGCATCAGGTCGCGCTCGAACAGAAAGGTGCGCATCAGCGCCACGCGCTGGCGCATGCCGCCGGAGAGCTGGTGCGGGTAGTGGTTGGCGAAGCCGGCCAGGCCGAACTCGGGCAGCATGGCGCGCGCGCGTTCACGCGCCTCCTTGCGCGGCGTGCCTTCCACCTCGAGCGCGAGGATGGCGTTGTCCAGCACGGTGCGCCACGGAAACAGCAGGTCGCGCTGCGGCATGAACGACACCTTGCCCAGCAGTTGCCCGTCGCGCTGCGGTGCGCCGCCGAACAGCAGCGAGCCGTCGTCGTCGGGCGGCAGCAGCCCCGCGATCATGTTGAACAACGTCGACTTGCCGCAACCCGAGGGGCCCACGAGCGTGACGAACTCGCTCTTGGCGATGCGCAGGTTGACACCCGACACCGCCACGGTCTGGGCCTGCGCTTCGCCGAAGCGCTTCCACACGTTGACCAGTTCGAGCATGGGCGGCGCCGTTCCGGGCGCCTGGGCCCCGGCTGGCGGCATCACTTCGTGAGGCATGAATTTCATGGCGTGCGAGATGCGGATGCGGCTCAGAACTTCTTGTCGGCCGCGGGCACCTGCGTCCAGAAGGTGGCGTCGTAGGCCTTCGACAGGTCGGCCGGAGCCTTCAGCGCCTTGTAGCCCACGAGCTGCGTCTGCATCTTCTCGACGATGGGGAGGTCGATGGCCAGGATGCCGTCGGTGCCACCCTTGCCGGCCTTCACCAGCTTCTCGAACTCGTCGAGCATCGCTTCCTGGTGCGGACGGTTCAGGCTCGGCGAGGCGGCCATGACGATGTCGATGGCTTCCTTCTTGTTCTGCAGCGCGTACTTCCAGCCCTTGATAGTGGCGTTCATGAAGGCCTGCACCTGCTGCGGCTTCTCGTTGCGGTATTTCTCGGACACCAGCACGGTGTCCTGCTGCACCACCACGCCGTAGTCGTCGGGCTTGATGAGCGTGAGCTTGTCGCCCAGGCCCTGCTCTTTCAGCGTGTTGAGCTCGTTGTAGTAAGTGGCGGCGGCCACGTCGAACTGCTTCTCGACGAAGGGCGCCATGGAACCCGACTGGGGAACGATGGTGAGGTCGCTCTGCTTCACGCCACCGGAGGCCAGCATCGAGTACAGCGT
>Ga0102594_1000788_pt1 | contig 24444 bp, 22 predicted proteins | sample AraplaCol_mLB_r2_2_FD_76863 | JGI IMG/M metagenome (GOLD analysis project Ga0102594, IMG submission 76863) | Arabidopsis root microbial communities from North Carolina, USA - plate scrape MF_Col_mLB_r2 (SPADES assembly) (version 2) | ecosystem: Host-associated > Plants > Roots > Endosphere...
TGCCGCCCGGCGCGCGCGGCCGCGTGGCACTCGGCCTGACGGCCGCCGCAGCCGAAGGCCGCTTCGAACTGCAGACCTGCGACGACTGCGGCACGGTGCAGTACCCGCCGCGCGAGGTCTGCCACAAATGCCTTTCCGCCGCGCTGCGCTGGCGCGAGCAAAGCGGCGAGGGCGAACTGATGGGCAGCACCACGCTGCACCACAGCAACGACCTGTTCTTCCGCGAGCGCCTGCCCTGGCGCCTGGGCCTGGTGCACCTGGATGCCGGCCCGACGCTCATGGTGCACCTGCACGGCGAGGTCGGCGATGCACCCGCGCGCGTGCGCGTCGGCGCCCGGCTCGACCGCGCAGGTCAGGCGGTTCTCATTGGTTTTCCGAATGAAGGGAGTGCCCATATGGCCGACGACAGGATGCTGCGCGAAATGACCAGCGACCCCAAGTTCCGCAAGGCGCTGGTGACCGACGGCAAGACCGAGACCGGCCAGGCCATCGTGCGCGCACTGGTGAAGGCCGGCGCCGACATCGTCTGGGTCGGCCATGCCGAACCCTGGAAGAAGATGGGCGACGGTCTCGACGACATCTCGGCGCTGCCGCAGGTCACGCTGGTGCCGCTCGATCTCACCAACGGCCGGCAGGTGACGGAGCTCGCAGGCTCCATCGGCGGCAAGGTCGACATCGTGATCAACAACGCCGAGGTGCACCGCACCTTCGGCATCGGCGCGCGACGCGGCACCGACGTGGCCAAGGCCGAGATGGACATCAACTACTTCGGCCTGCTGCGGCTGGCGCAGGAGTTCGGCCCGGCGCTCAAGGGCCGCTCGGCCGACGGCGTGACGGGGGCCACCGCGTGGGTCAATCTGCTGTCGATCTACGCGCTCAGCAACTTTCCGCCGCACGGCACCTTCAGCGCCTCGAAGGCGGCGGCGCATTCGCTGGCGCAGTGTCTGCGTGCAGAGATGCGGCCGGCCGGCATCCGTGTGATCAACGTGTTCCCTGGCCCGATCGACGACGAATGGAACCAGCACACGCCGCCGCCCAAGCTCGCGCCCACCGCGCTGGCCAATGCCATCGTGAAGGCGCTGCGCGACGGCGTGGAGGACGTGTACCCCGGCGACGTGGCGCAGGAGTGGCTGGAGCGCTGGCGCGACAACCCCAAGGTGCTCGAGCGCGAGCTGGCCGCCGGGTCATGAGGCACACCCCCAGGCTTCGCGCACTTCGTGTCGCCTCGCCAACCCCCTTGCCGGGGGCAACACCGGCGGGCCGGCAAAGCCGGTTCCGCGGTGTTCCTGGAACAGAGATCGGAGACTGAAATGACGACAAGCACCGCACTGATGTCCGCCGCCGAAGTCCTCGGCGGCCTGGTGACGGCCATGGCCACCGGCCGCATCCGCGTGATCGACCTCACGCAGACGCTCACGCCCGAGTTCCCGCAGATCGCGCTGCCGCCAGAGATGGGCCAGTGCTGGCCCTTCCGCATCGAGGAGGTGTCGAAGTACGACGAGCGCGGTCCGGGCTGGTACTGGAACAACTTCTCCTGCGGCGAACACACCGGCACGCACTTCGACGCGCCGATCCACTGGATCTCGGGGCGCGACCTGCCGAACAACTCGGTGGACACCATCCCGGTGCAGAACTTCGTGGCGCCGGCCTGCGTGATCGACTGCTCGCCGCAGGTGAAGGACGACCCCGACTACCTGCTGACGCTGGAGGACATCGAGGCCTACGAGGCGGCCCACGGCCGCATCCCGAAGGGCGCATGGGTGCTGATGCGCACCGACTGGTCCAAGCGCACCGACCCGGAGGCCTACCAGAACTTCGACGAGACCGGCCAGCACACGCCAGGCCCGAGCACGGCAGCCGTGCGCTTCCTGGTCGAGCAGCGCGACGTGCTGGGCTTCGGCTCCGAGGCCATCGGCACCGACGCGGGGCAGGGCTATCACCTGCGCCCTCCCTACCCTTGCCACTACTACATGCATGGCGCGGGCCGCTACGGCCTGCAGTGCCTGAGCAACCTCGACCTGCTCCCGCCGGCCGGCGCGGTGCTGATCTGCCCGCCGCTGAAGATCGAGAAGGGAAGCGGCAGCCCGCTGCGCGTGCTGGCCCTGGTGGGAGCACCGGCATGAGCGGCGCGGCGCCCAAGGTCGCGGCCGTCACCGGCGGCAGTGCCGGCATCGGCAAGGCCATCTGCGAAGACCTGCTGGCGCAGGGTTACCAGGTGGTGTCGCTCGCGCGGCGCAAGGCCGAGATCGATCACCCGAAGCTGCACAGCATCGAGGTCGACCTGAGCGACCGCGTGGGGACCGGGCAGGCCGTGCAGGAATTGGTGCAGCGCTTCGCTCCCACCACCATCGTGCACAACGCCGGCGTGATCCGCGCCGCACTTCTGCCCGATGTGAAGCTCGACGACCTCGACGCGCTGGTCGATCTGCACCTGGGCTGTGCCATCCAGCTCGTCCAGGGTGCATTGCCCGCCATGCGTGCACAGCGTTTCGGCCGCGTCGTGCTGCTGTCCTCGCGTGCCGCACTGGGCCTCGCCACGCGCACCAGCTACTCGGCCACCAAAGCCGGCATGCTGGGCATGGCGCGCACCTGGGCGCTGGAGCTCGCGCCCGAGGGCATCACGGTGAACGTGGTGGCGCCCGGCCCGATCCGCACCGACATGTTCTACGACGTGGTCGAGGCCGGCAGCGAGAAGGAACGCGCGCTCGCCGCATCGGTGCCGGTCAAGCGGCTGGGCGAATCGGCCGACGTGGCACGGGCCGTGCGTTTCTTTGCCGACGCCGACAACAGTTTCGTCACCGGCCAGGTGCTGTACGTGTGCGGTGGCACCAGCGTCGGCAGCCTGGCGCTCTGAATCCGCTTTTGCTTTCCCTCGTTCCATCAAAAAACCACCACTGGAGCATCGCCATGAAAGTCCTGAACCGAATTCGCACACTCGCAGCCATCGCCGCCGGCTTCGGCGCGCTGAGCGCCGCGGGCGCGTGGGCCGCCGACCTGAAGGTCGGCTTCATCACCTCGATGTCGGGCCCGGTGTCGTCGCTCGGCATTCCCTACGACAAGGGCATGAAGGCGGCGCTCGCCTACAAGGCGGAGGTCGGCGGACGCAAGGTGCAGGTGATCCAGCTCGACGATGCATCCGACCCGTCCACCGCCGCGCGCAACGCGCGCAAGATGATCGAGGAGGACAAGGTCGACGTCATCATCGGCACGGCCGGCGCGCCGGGTTCGCTGGCCATCGCCGGCGTGGCGCGCGAGACGAAGACCCCGCTGATCTCCATCGCCAACGCCGACCTGGCGGGCGAGGAGGGCGCATGGATGGTGACGCTGCCCCAGCCCGCGCCGCTGATGATGGGCGCGATGGTCGAGAAGATGACGCAGGCCGGCGTGAAGACCGTGGCCTACATCGGCTACTCCGACGCCTGGGGCGACCTGGTGTACGACGCGCTCATGAAGTCCACGCCCGCGGCCGGCATCAAGGTGGTGTCGAACGAGCGCTATGCGCGCAGCGATTCGTCGGTGGCCGGGCAGGTGCTGAAGATCGTCGCGCTGAAGCCCGATGCGGTGATCACCGGCGCCTCGGGCACGCCCGGCGCGCTGCCCTACCTGGCGCTGACCGAGCGCGGCTACAAGGGAAAGATCTACGGCATGCACTCGCTGATCAACCCCGACTTCATCCGCGTCGGTGGCCCGTCGGTCGAAGGCCTGCTGGCGCCCACCGGCCCGGTGGTGGTGGCCGAGCAGCTGCCGGACGCCAACCCGATGAAGAAGATCGCGATGGACTTCCGGGCCGCCTACCAGAAGGCCAACGGCGCGCCGCCCACCGACACCTTTTCGGCCTACAGCTTCGATGCCTGGCTGATCTACCTCGACGCCGCGCAGCGCGCGCTGGTCAGCAAGGCCGAGCCCGGCACGCCGCAGTTCCGCCTGGCGCTGCGCGACGCCATCGTGAGCACGAAGGAGCTGGTGGGCACGCACAGCGTCTACAACTTCAAGCCGACCGACCGCTACGGCTCCGACGACCGCTCGCGCGTCGTGGTGAGGCTCGACAAGGGCCAGTGGAAGCTCGTGCCCTGAGCTGCCTGCATCGCCCGAATTCCAGAACCGCACCGAACCACCTCACATGAAAAAGATCACCCGCATCCTTGCCGCGACTGCCATCGCACTGGCCGCCGGACAGGCCATGGCCGCCGACCTGAAGATCGGCTTCATCAGCTCGCTGTCGGGGCCGGTGGCAGCGCTGGGCATTCCCTACGAGAAGGGCATTCGCGCGGCCATCGCCGAGCACCCGGAGATCGCCGGGCGCAAGGTCCAGCTGATCGTGCTCGACGACGCCTCCGATCCCACCACCGCCGGGCGCAATGCACGCAAGCTCGTGACCGAGGACAAGGTCGACGTGCTCATCGGTACCTCTGGCGTGCCCGGCGCCATGGCCATCGCCGCGGTGGCGAAGGAGCTCAACACGCCGCTGATCTCGCCCACGCCGGTGACCATCGCGGGTCCGGAGGGCGCGTGGACGGTGACGGTGTCGCAGCCGTTTCCGCTCATGGTGGCGGGCGTGGTAGAGCGCATGAAGAAGTCCGGCGTGAAGACGGTGGCTTTCATCGGCTTTTCGGATGCGCTGGGCGACCTGGCCTATGACTCGCTCGTGAAGAGCGCCGATGCGGCGGGCATCAAGGTGGTCGCGAACGAGCGCTATGCGCGCAGCGATTCCTCCGTGGCCGGCCAGGTGCTGAAGATCGTCGCGGCGCGGCCGGACGCGGTGTTCGCCGGCAATTCGGGAACACCCGGCGCGCTGCCCTACATCGCGCTGGCCGAGCGCGGCTACAAGGGAAAGATCTACGGCACGCACGGCCTCATCAATGCCGACTTCGTGCGCGTGGGCGGCGCCTCCATCGAAGGCCTGCAGGTGCCCAGCGGCCCGGTGCTGGTGGCGGACCAGCTGCCCGACAGCAACCCGATCAAGAAGGTGTCGATGGGCTTTCGCAACGCGTACCAGAAGGTCAACGGCGTGGTGCCGACCGATGCCTTCTCGTCGTACACCTACGACGCGTACCTGCTGCTGGCCGATGCCGCGTTGCGTGCCAAGGGCGAGCCCGGCACGCCGCAGTACCGCACCGCGCTGCGCGACGCGATCGTGAGCACCAGGGAGCTGGTGGGCACGCACGGCGTGTACACCTTCAAGCCGGACGACCGCTACGGCTCCGACCAGCGCGGCGTGGTCATCGTGCAGATGACCAAGGGCCAGTGGAAGCTGGTGCCATGAACGCGTTCGCCCGCAGGCTGCGCGCAGGTCGTGTGGCTTCGCCAGCCCCCTGCCGCGGGCAACACCAGTGGCCCGGCGAAGCCGGTTCCACGGTGTTCCCCGAAGCACGGTGACATGACTCCCGGCAGGAGCCCGTTCACATGACCACCTACCGCAACCGCCCCGATCTCGTCGCGGCGCTGGTCCGCAACGACCGTGTGCACCGCGACCTGTACCTCAGCGACGAACTCTTCGCGCTGGAGCAGGAGCATCTGTTCGCCAACACCTGGGTCTTTCTGGGCCACGCGAGCCAGGTGCCCGAGGCGGGCGACTTCGTGACGCAGGACATCGCGGGGCGGCCGCTGCTCATGGTGCGCCAGCCCGGCGGCGAAGTGCATGTGCTCTACAACCGGTGCGCCCACAAGGGCACGCAGCTGGTGACGGACGAGTGCGGCAACACCGGCCGCTTCTTCCGCTGCCCGTACCACGCCTGGACCTACAAGCTCGACGGCGCGCCGCTCGGCCTGCCGCTGAAGAACGGCTATGAAGGCACGCAGCTGAAGGCCTGCGAGTCGGGGCAGGGGCTGGCGGCGGTGAAGCACGTGAAGGTGTACCGCGACTTCGTGTTCGTGCGGCTTTCGGACAAAGGGCCGTCGTTCGAGGATTACTTCGGAGAAGTGCTCGGCGCCATCGACAACATGGTCGATCGTTCGCCGGAAGGCCGGCTGACCGTCGGCGGCGGTGTGCTGCGCAACATCGTGCACTGCAACTGGAAGATGTACCTCGAGAACGTCAACGACACGGTGCATCCCATGTCGACGCACGAATCGGCCACCAAGGCGGCCGAGGCGCTGTGGGAAGGGCACGCGCCCACCGACCCCAAGCCGATGGCAATGGAGCAGATCCTGCCCTTCGGCTCGGGCTACGAATTCTTCGACAAGATGGGTGGGCGCGTGTTCGCCAACGGCCACAGCGTGCTGGGCGTGAACTTCAGCATCCACTCGAACTATGCGCAGCTGCCCGAGTACGAGGCCGCGATGCGCGCCGCGCACGGCGAGGCGCGCGCCACAGAGATCCTGCAGCGTTCGCCGCAGAACTCGGTGTTCTATCCGAGCCTGTCGGTCAAGGGCTCGCCGCAGGCGATCCGCGTGATCCGGCCGCTGGCCGCCAACCGGACGCTGATCGAGGCCTGGAGCTTCCGCGCGGCCGGTGCGCCTGCGCTGCTTTTCGAGCGCGCCATGAGCTACAACCGCCTCGTGTTTTCGCCGATGTCGGTGGTGGCGCACGACGACGTGCACCTGTTCGAGAGCATCCAGCAGGGCCTGCGCGCTGGCGGCAACGAATGGGTAAGCCTGCACCGCAATTACGACGAGGCGGAACTTCAGCAGGCCACCGTCACCACCAACGGCACCAACGAGCTGCTGATGCGCAACCAGTTCCGCGCCTGGGCGAAATCGATGGCGGCGGGCATGAATGCGGAGGCAGCCCCATGACCGACCCGCGCGATGTCGTGGCCCACGAGGCCGCGCTGCTCGACGAGAAGCGCTTCGACGAATGGCTGGCCCTGTTCGCGGAGGACGGGCACTACTGGGTGCCGCTGCTCGGCGCGGCGCAGGCCGAGCCGTTCTCCCATAACTCGCTGGCCTACGAGGACAGGCTGCTGCTGCAGCTGCGCGTCGACCGCCTGAAGAATCCGCGTGCCCATTCGCAGCATCCTGCCAGCCACAGCCAGCATGTGCTGCAGCCTTCGCGCGTCGAGCACGAGGATGCCGACGAAGTTCGCCTGCGCACGCCGTTCCTCTATGTCGAGGCGCGCGGCGAAGACCAGGTCCTGCTCAGCGGCACCGCCCGGCATCGGCTCGTGCGCACGGCCGAGGGCTGGCGCATCCGCGAGAAACGCATCGACCTGCTGAATGCCGTACGAGCGCTGCCGGCCATCCAGTTGTTCATCTGAGTTACCCGTTCATTCCCACCATCCTCACCGGAGCTACGAAATGAAGAGCCTGATGCAGACCTTGACGCGCGGCGCACTCGCCGCGGCACTCGCCGCCTGTGGCATTGCCAGCGCATTCGCGGCCGACCTCAAGGTCGGCCTGAGCGTGTCGCTGTCGGGGCCGAATTCCTCGCTGGGCGTGCCCTACGCCAAGGGCATGCAGGCTGCGCTGGCCTACAAGCCCGAGGTCAACGGCCGCAAAGTGCAGCTCATCGTGCTCGACGACGGCTCCGACCCGACCACGGCCGGGCGCAACGCGCGCAAGCTGATCGAGGAGGAAAAGGTGGACGTGCTCATGGGCACTTCGGGCGTGCCGGCCGCCATTGCGATGGCGCAGGTCGGCAAGGAGGCGAAGACCCCGATGATCGGCCTCACGCCCATCCTGCTCGATCCCAAGGAGAACCCGTGGGTGATGACGGTGGCGCAGCCCACGCAGCTGATGATCGACGCCGTGGTCGAGCGCATGAAGCGCAACAATGTGAAGACCGTGGGCTACATCGGCTTCTCCGACGCCTGGGGCGACCTGGTCTACGACGCGCTGATGAAGTCCGCACCCGGCGCCGGCATCAAGGTGGTGAGCAACGAGCGCTATGCGCGCGCCGATGCCTCGGTGACGGGGCAGGTGCTGAAGATCGTGGCGCTGCGCCCCGATGCCGTCATGACGGGTGGCGCGGGCACGCCGGGCGCGCTGCCGTTCCTCGCGCTGCAGGAGCGCGGCTTCAAGGGCGGCGTGTATGGCCAGCACGGCCTCATCAACCCCGACTTCGTTCGCGTGGTCGGTGCCGCCGGCCAGAACGCGCTGATGCCGACCGGTCCGGTGATCGTGGCAGAACAGCTGCCGGCGGACTACCCGACCAAGAAGATCGCGACGGACTTCCGCGCGGTGTTCCAGAAGGTGAACAACGCGCCGACCAGCGATGCCTTCTCGGCCTACTCGTTCGACGGGTGGCTGGTGTTCGCCGACGCCGCCGCGCGCGCCATGAAGAGCGCGGAGCCGGGCACGCCCGAGTTCCGCGTGGCCCTGCGCGACGCCATCTTCAGCACCAAGGAGGTGGTGGGCACGCACGGCGTCTACACCTTCAAGCCCGGCGATCTGTACGGCGTGGACGAACGTGCGCGCGTGATCGTCAAGCTCGACAACGGCCAATGGAAGCTCGCACCTTGAACCGCATGCCCCTGATTTTCCGGAGGGCCGCGCGATGACATGGGACGTGGCGCTCATCCTTCTCACCGACGGCCTGGCGAACGGCGCCGTCTATCTTCTGGCCGGCCTCGGCCTGGTGCTGATCTTCTCCGTCACGCGCGTGGTTTTCGTGCCGTTCGGCGACATCGCGGCCTTTGCGGCGCTTTCGCTCGCGGCCTTCGAGACCGGCCGCGTTCCGCCGACCATCGGCATGGTGGCGGTGCTGGCGGCGCTGGCGCTGGCCACCGAGGTCGGCAGCCTGCTGCGGCGCGGCGAGGCCTCGCGCATTCCCAAGGCGGTGCTGATGTGGGGCGTGTTGCCGGCGATTCCGTGCCTGCTGGCGTGGCTGGCCGCGCGGCCCGGCGTGCCGGTGGCGGTGCACATCGCGGTCGCGGTGCTGCTGGTGGTGCCCATCGCGCCGCTGCTCGCGCGCGTCGTGTTCCAGCCGATCGCCGACGCATCGGTGCTGGTGCTGCTGATCGTGTCGCTCGCGCTGCACTTCCTGCTGTCGGGCCTGGGCCTGCTGTTCTTCGGGCCCGAGGGCTCGCGCACCACGCCGCTCACGAGCGCAGTGTTTACCTTGGGCGACGGCTTCACCGTCAGCGGCCAGGTGGTGCTGATGGTGGGCGCGGCGATCGTGCTGAGCGGGTTGTTCTTCCTCGTGTTCGAACGCACGGTGGCCGGCAAGGCGCTGCGCGCCACCGCCGTGAACCGCGTTGGCGCGCGGCTGGTGGGCATCCGCCCGGTGCGCACGGCGCTGCTGGCCTACGGCTGCGCATCGCTGCTGGCCGGGCTCATCGGCGTGCTGATCGCGCCGGTGACGACCATGTACTACGACTCGGGCTTCATCATCGGCCTGAAGGCCTTCGTGGCCGCGATCATCGGCGGTCTCGTGAGCTATCCGATGACGGCCGTGGGTGCGCTCGCGGTCGGTGTGGTTGAAAGCTTCGCTTCGTTCTGGAGCGGTGCGCTGAAGGACGTGATCGTCTTCAGCCTGCTGATCCCCGTGCTCATGCTGCGGTCCTTCATGGCCGTGCATGCCGAAGAGGAAGAAGACGAGGTGGACCAATGAGTGCGAACCGCAGCAAACGCAGGGCGTGGATCGCCGGCATCGTCGTCGTGCTGGCCCTGGTGCCGGTGCTGACCGGCAGCTTCACCGTCTCGCTGCTCAACGACATCGGCATCGGCGCGCTGGTGGCGCTGGGCCTGGTGCTGCTCACCGGTGTGGGCGGCGCGACCTCGTTCGGGCAGGCGGCTTTCGTGGGCATTGCGGCCTATGCGACCGCATGGCTCACGACCACGCAGGGCATGTCGCCCTGGATCGGACTGCTGTTCTCGCTGCTGCTCACAGGGCTGTCGGCGCTGGCCATCGGCATGCTCACGCTGCGCCTCGGCGGGCACTTCCTGCCGCTGAGCACGATTGCCTGGGGGCTGTCGATCGCCATGCTGTTCGGCAACGTCGATGCGCTGGGCCGGCACACGGGGCTGTCCAACATTCCGCCGCTGCGCGTGGCGGGCTGGTCGCTGGCGGATCCCCGCGCGATGTACTACCTGATCTGGGTGGTGGTCGGGCTGGCCTGCCTGTTCAGCCACAACGTGCTGCAGTCGCGGCCGGGGCGTGCCATCCGCGGGCTTCGCGGCGGTGCGACTTTGCTGGCGAGCGTGGGAGCAGATGCGTACCGCGTGCGGCTGTCGCTGTTCGTCATCGCGGCGCTGTTCGCGGGGCTGGCGGGCTGGCTCTATGCGCACATGAACCGATTCGTGAGCCCCTCGCCCTTCGACGTGCGCGCCAGCATCGAGTACCTGCTGATGGCGGTGGCCGGCGGGCTCGGCCAGCTCGCCGGCGCGCTGGTGGGCGCGGCGCTGGTGCTGGTGCTGAAGAACGGCCTGCAGGACGTGTTGCCGATGCTGACGCAGCGCGCCGGGCAGCTGGAGGCCGTGGCTTTCGCCGCGCTCTTCATCCTGCTGCTGCATTTCGCGCGGGGCGGGGTGATGGGCCTGTTGCGTCGATGGACGCGCCGCCGTGGCGGTGCGCAGGGCCCGTCGCGCCACGAGGCCGCACCGGTCGACCCGCTGCCGCACCGCACGTTGCCCGCGCGCGGGTCGCCGGTGCTGTCGGTGAACGGCGCCGTCAAGCGATTCGGCGGACTGGTGGCGGTGAACGACGTGAGCTTCGATGTGAAGGCCGGAGAGATCGTCGGTCTGATCGGGCCGAACGGCGCCGGCAAGTCGACCATGTTCAACCTGCTGACCTGCACGCTGCCGATGAGCGCCGGGCAGGTGCGTTTTCTCGAGAACGACATTGCCGGCATGCCGCAGCGCGAGGTGGCGCGGCTGGGGCTGGCGCGCACCTTTCAGCATGTGAAGCTGCGCCCGCACATGAGCCTGCTCGACAACGTGGCGCTGGGCGCGCATTCGCGCACGCGCTCCGGCATCCTGCAGGCGGGCTTGCGGCTCGACCGCACGGAAGAAAGCCAGATCCTCCAGGAGGCGCAGCGCCAGCTCGACCGCATCGGCCTGGGCGATCGCGCGCATGAGCTGGCGGGCAGCCTTCCGCTCGGCACGCAGCGCATATTGGAGATCGCACGCGCGCTGGCCGCCGACCCGGTGCTGCTGGTGCTCGACGAGCCCGCGGCGGGCCTGCGCCGCAAGGAAAAGATGGCACTCGGCGACCTGCTGCGCAAGCTTCGCGAGGAGGGCGTGACCATCCTCATCGTCGAACACGACATGGACTTCGTGATGAAACTGGTGGACCGTCTGGTGGTGATGAACTTCGGCTCCAAGCTCGTGGAGGGCGTGCCGTCGGCGGTGCGCGCGGACGAGCGCGTGCAGGCGGCCTACCTGGGGAGCGTCGTATGACCGCGATGCTCGAGATCGGGAATCTGCACGTTTCCTATGGGCAGGTGGAAGCCGTGCGCGGCGTCTCGCTCGACTTGCACCCCGGCCAGATCATCTCGGTGATCGGCCCGAACGGCGCGGGCAAGACCACGCTGCTGGCCGCCGCCATGGGACTGCTGCCCTGCAAGGGCACGCTGCGCTTCGAGGGTGAGGATCTGCAAGGGCTCGACGTGGAGGCGCGCGTGGAGCGCGGCCTGTGCCTCGTGCCCGAAAAGCGCGAGCTGTTCGGCGAACTCACCGTGCTCGACAACCTGCAGCTCGGCGCATACGCCAAGCGGCTGCGCGGCGACGCCATGAAGAAGCGGCTGCAGTCGGTGTACGACCGGTTTCCGCGGCTGGCGGAGCGGCGTGCGCAGCGTGCCGACACGCTGTCGGGCGGCGAGCGGCAGATGCTCGCGGTGGGCCGTGCGCTGATGTCGGCGCCGCGCCTGCTGATGCTCGACGAGCCCAGCCTGGGCCTGGCGCCCCTGATCGTGCGGGACATCCTCACCATCGTGCGCAAGCTGCGCGACGACGGCGTGTCGATCCTGCTGGTCGAGCAGAACGCGCGCGCAGCACTCGAAAGCTCTGACGAGGGCTATGTGCTGGAGACCGGCGAGATCGCGCTGTCGGGTGCATCGGCCGAGCTGGCGAGCGACCCGCGCGTGCAGGCGACGTATCTCGGCGGAGGCACGCACGATGACGAATGACGCCCGCGCCGTGCCGCCGGCGCAGCGCACGCTGCCCGCGTTGCTGCAGCGGCAGGCCGCGCTGTTCGGCTCGCGTGCACTGTTGCGGATGGCGGGGCGGGCGTGGACGCACCGCGATGCGGCGCAGGAGGCCTCAGCGCGTGCCGCAGCGCTGGCGGCGGCCGGCGTGGTGCGTGGCGACCGCGTCGCGGTGATGTGCGGCAACCGTGCGGAGTTCCTCGAGAGCTTCCTGGGTGCCGGCTGGCTCGGCGCGGCGGTGGTGCCGATCAACACCGCGTCGATGGGGCCGCAGGTCGAATACTTCCTGGCGAACAGCGAGGCGCGGCTGCTCGTGATCGAGGCGGGATACCTGTCGCGGCTTGCCACGGCGGACTTGTCGCGCACCACGTTGCGCGAGATCTGGGTCGTCGGCGAGACCGGCGGGACCGGCGAGGCGGAATCCGCTGAATGGAAAGCGCCAGCGAGCATTCGGGTATCGGCATACCCCGGCGGCGGTGAACCGCTGCCGCCAGCAGCGGTGCAGCCGGGCGATCCGCTGGCGATCCTCTACACCTCCGGCACCACGGGACCCGCCAAGGGTGTGGTCTGTCCGCACGCCCAGTATTTCTGGTGGGGCGTGAACAGCGCCGAAGTGCTCGGCGTGCGTGCCGACGACGTGCTGTGCAGCACGCTGCCGCTCTTTCACATCAACGCGCTCAACACCTTCGCGCAGGCTGCGCTGACGGGTGCGGAAGTGGTGTTCGAGCCGCGTTTCTCCGCTTCGGGTTTCTGGCCGGCGATGCGCGCGAACGGGGCCACCGTTGTCTACCTGCTGGGGGCGATGGTGCCGATACTGCTGGCGCAGCCGGAAGGGACCGGCGAGCGCGATCACCGCGTGCGCATCGGCCTCGGCCCTGGCGTGCCGTCTGCGGCTGGCGCAGCGTTCAGGACACGCACGGGTGTGCCGCTGCTCGAGGGCTACGGGTCGACCGAGACCAACTTCGCCATTTCCACTGCGCCCGACTCGCCGCGCGGCGGTGTCATGGGCTGGCTGCGCCCGGGTTTCCAGGCGCGCGTGGCCGACGAGAACGACGTGGCGCTGCCGCACGGCGAGGCCGGCGAATTGCTGTTGCGCGCGGACGAGCCGCATGCCTTCGCGAGCGGCTACTTCAACATGCCGGAGAAGACCGTCGAGGCCTGGCGCAACCTCTGGTTTCACACCGGCGACCGTGTGGTGCAGGATGCCGACGGCGCGTTCCGGTTCGTCGACCGCATCAAGGACGCGATCAGGCGGCGTGGCGAGAACATCTCCTCGTTCGAGGTCGAGCAGGTGCTGCTGAGCCACCCCGGCGTGGCCTCGTGCGCGGTGTACCCGGTGCGCTCCGAACTGGCCGAGGACGAGGTCATGGCCGCGCTGGTGGCGCGAGAGGGCGCAGCGGTCGATCCGGCCGAGCTGGCGCGCTTCTGCGAGGGTCGCCTGCCTTACTTCGCCGTGCCGCGCTACATCGACGTGCTGGACGACCTGCCGCGCACCGAGAACGGCAAGGTGCAGAAGTTCAAGCTGCGCGAACGCGGCGTGGGTCCGAATACCTGGGACGGCCGGCCCGCACGGGCCTGAGGCGCGCATGACGAATGCCGCACTGCTTCCGCTTTCCGGACGCACGGCGTTCGTGACGGGCGCGGGGCAGGGCCTGGGCGAGGCCATTGCGCGCGGACTGGCGGAAGCCGGTGCGCGCGTGGCGCTGGCCGATGTCGAACTGGCGAATGCCGAAGCCGTGGCCGCGCAGATCGACGGGCTCGCACTGCGGCTCGACGTGCGTGACGAGGACGCGTTCTGCGATGCCTTCGGCATGGCGGTCGCGCATTTCGGTGCCGTCGACATCATGGTGAACAACGCGGCGCGCACGCCGGTCACTTCGTTGTGGGACATCACGCCCGAGGAGTGGGATGACGTGCTCGCGGTGAACCTGCGCGGCAGCTTCTTCGGCTGTCGCATTGCCGGAAGGCACATGCGCGAGCGCGGTACTGGGTGCATCGTCAACCTGGGTTCGATGGCGGGGCAGCAGGTCAGCGCCGCGACCGGTGCGCACTATGGCGCCAGCAAGGCCGGGCTGCTCGCGCTGACGCGCTCGTTCGCGCAGGAACTGGCGCCGCATGGCGTCACGGTGAACGCGCTGGCGCCCGCTGCAATCCAGAGCCCGCCGCTGGAAGCCATGGAGCCCGTGCGGCAGCAGGCGTTGCGAGCCGCCATTCCGCTCGGACGGTTCGGGAGGCCCGATGAAGTGGCCGCAGCGGTCGTGTACCTGGCTTCGCCGGGCGCTGCCTTCATGACCGGTGCGACGCTGGACCTCAACGGCGGTCGTTTCATGCGCTGACAACCCCAATATGTAGCCGGCGCTAAAATCATTCAGAACTAAAACATTCAGGTATGCAATCAAATTCATTGACCGGCCGCCACGCACTCGTCACGGGCGCCGCGCGCGGCATCGGCGCCGAGATCGCCCGCACTCTTGCCGCCGAAGGCGCTACGCTGACATTGCTGGGCCGCGATCGCGAAGCCTTGCAGCGCGTGGCCCATTCGCTCGCGGGCAGCGGGCACGGCGTCGTGGCTGCCGACGTGGCGAACCCTGAGGCGGTGCAGTCGGCCTTTGCCGAGGCCCGCGCCGCCCGCGGACCGATCGGAGTCCTCGTCAACAACGCAGGGGCAGCCGAGAGCGCGCCGTTTCTCAAGACCTCGTTCGAACTCTGGCAACGGATGCTGTCGGTCAATCTCACGGGCAGCTTCCTTTGTGCCCAGGCCGCATTGCCGGACATGCTCGAAGCGGGCTGGGGCCGCATCGTCAACATCGCCAGCACGGCGGGGCAGAAGGGCTACGCCTACGTGGCTGCCTACACCGCGGCCAAGCATGGCGTGGTCGGGCTCACACGCTCGCTGGCACTCGAGGTGGCGCGCAAGGGCGTGACGGTGAATGCCGTGTGTCCTGGCTACACCGACACCGACATCCTGCGCAACAGCGTCGCCAATGTGGTCGGCAAGACCGGACGCAGCGAGGCCGACGCACTGGCGGAGTTCTCGAGCGTGAACCCGCAGCGCCGCATCGTGCAGCCAGCCGAAGTCGCCGATGCGGTGCGCTGGCTTTGCGGCGCGGGCGCTGCGTCGGTCACCGGGCAGTCGATCTCCGTTTCGGGGGGGGAAGTCACATGACACGCAACGACGCCTCGCACGCCGTCCTCAGCGACGCGGAAGAACTCGGCCACGAGGCCCGCGCGGGCCACGAGGATCACGCGATGCTGAAGCTGTGGCTGCGCATACTGGCCAGCACCACGCAGATCGAGGCCGAGATCCGGCGCCGGTTGCGCGAGCGCTTCGGCATCTCGCTGGCGCGCTTCGACTACATGGCGCAGCTCTATCGCTACAACGACGGGCTCAAGATGCGCGTGCTGTCGCGCTACCTGATGGTGACCGGCGGCAACGTCACAGGCCTGACCGACGAACTCGAGCGCGAGGGCATGGTGGCGCGATCGCCCAGCCCCGACGATCGCCGCGCGTGGATCGTGAGTCTCACGCCTGCGGGCCGCCGGACCTTCGAGACCATGGCGAGCGAGCACGAGCAATGGATCCTCGAGATGTTCTCTGGCCTCGACATGAAGACCGTCAAGCAGATGCACACGCAACTGGGTCTGCTGCGCGTGCACGTGATGCGCGGCGAGCCCTCGGGTGAAGAGGGCTGAGCATGGGCGAAGACACGCATGTCGATCTCGCGGCTTCGAGCCACGAGTTCCGCAGGCCGCGGCTGATCCGCTTTTCCGATTGCGACCCGGCGGGCATCGTCTTCTATCCGCAGTACTTCGTGATGCTCAACGGGTTGATCGAGGACTGGGTTAACGAAGGCCTGGGACTCAGCTATCACGGCCTGGTGGCGCAGCGCCGCATCGGCTTGCCGACCGTGAAGCTCGATGTCGATTTCCGCGCTGTGAGCCGCATGGGCGACCCGGTGATGCTCGGCCTGTCCGTCCAGCGACTGGGCTCCCGTTCGATGACGCTGGCCGTCCGCTGCTTCAGTGCCGACGACGGTGAAGTGCGCATGCAGATGACGCAGGTGATCGTGACGACGTCGCTCGAGACTCATCGCGCCATCGCAATTCCGGAAGACATGCGCGCGGCCATCCTGCGCAGCACGTCCGAGCTGCCCTGAAAGATTTCTTCAGGCGTCGGGATCGTTGCCGGCTGCGGCTTTCGCACGCTTCTTCAGCCAGCCCGAGAGTTCTTTCTTTCCCTTGGCATTGGACGTGCGCCACGCCTCGCGTGCGGCCGAGATGAAGCGCTCTTCAGCGGCGTCAGGCACTTCCGAAGGGCGATCTTCCTTGTCGAGCCATCCGGGCTCGACGTTGCAGTGCGTCTCGATCTGCCGCGCCAGGTTGTCGCCGATGGGCCTGGCGCTCTTGATCTGGCTCCACATGCTCGGCGAGATTTCGATCTTCTTCGCAAATGCCTGGTCGAGTCCCTTGGCGGGGAGGCCGGCAGATACGGCCTCTTCGAGAAAACGGCGGTGCAGCGCGAGGGCATTGCGGCGGCGCGCGACGGTGAGATTGGGCACTGTTCAAAAACAACAACAAGACAGGAAAAGATTGTCCCGGTTGTTGACGCCGCCGTAAACACTATTTACAGTTGTCTTCATTCGCGGCTCCGAGCCGTTTCTTTTTACAAACCTCAGCAGCCGGCAGCGGCAAATTTTGACCCAGGAACCATCGTGAACACCGCATTGAACCTCACCAGCATTCGACCCGCCTCGGGCCGATCGCTCGTGCGCGTCTGGGTGTGCGTTGGTTTCGATGGCATGCCGTCGGTCCGACTGAATCAGCACCAGAGCCACGCGTATTCGACTCAGGCCGCAGGCAGCCTGCGTGTTGGAAAAGCAGAGGATCAGGTGCCACCGGGTGGAGGTTGCGCATAGGCGCACACCTTCCAAAGCTCTCTTGTGCAGAGGCCCGGACACCGCAAGGTTCCGGGCCTTTTTGTTTTCGTTTGTCGTGCTTGTTTGCCATTTCGGGTGTGCCTTCACCACACCGCCGGTGCCCACCGCGTAGACGGTCCGGCGGGATGTGCAGGAACTGATCATTCCTGTGCAGCGACGTCTGTCGGGGCAGCGCTCAGCGCGCTGTCCGTCGCGTGAGGGCACAACCGAAATGGGGAGGCGAGCCACCCCTCTCTTATCAAAAACCCGAGCGGGACCGGGCCATGCAGATGGCCCTTCCGCGGAAACCGGCCGCAAGGATTGGGCGCCGCCGGAACTCGTAACCGGACACTTTTTTTCGACCCGCGTTAGCTCAATGGATCAGAGCACTTGCGTACGAAGCAAGGGGTTGCACGTTCGAGTCGTGCACGTGGGGCCACTCATATCCGTCAGCTGTCACACACCAAGGAGTCACATCATGCGCAAGCGCAACACCCCGATCCGGATGATCACCGTGCGCCCGGCGCAGCCGCGCAATCGCATGGTGGTGGCCCTAGCCCGCCGCTTCGGCATCGCTGTCGGCACGAGCCATGCAGGGGAGAGCACGACGGCGTCGGCGAACAGCGAGCCTTTGGCGGATGGACTCGATCTCGACCAGCGCGTTCGCGCTGTCGGCGAGTGGTAGGCCGGCCGGTCTTCAGTTTTTCATGGTGCGCGTAGCTCAACGGCAGAGCCGCGGGTTGTGGTCCCGCTGACGACGGTTCGATTCCGTTCGCGTACCCCATGGCTTCGTTTCGTTCAACTTCATCACAGCCATCGCCGCGAAAGGAGGCGAGATATGCATCCTCACGTCCTGCAACTCGACATTCAGGGCACGCCCCAAGCCTGGATCTCGCTGGAGCAGGCGGTGTTGCACTACGCGACCGATTCGGTCGCCTGGGAAGACGGCGGCCTGCCGTTGGCCACGCTGCGCGGCGGCTTCAACGTGGCGCGCGGTGTGCAGTCGCGCGTCGAGGTGGCGCCGATCATCGCGTTGCGCGGTGCATCGAAGATCAACCTCTTCGACGTGATTCCGAGCGTCACCAAGAGCAAGCTGCTGCGCCGCGATCGGCATACCTGCGCCTACTGTGCGAACGTGTTCAACGAACGCGACCTGCAGTGCGAACACGTGATGCCTGAGTCGCGCGGCGGCCCGTGGACCTGGACCAACCTCGTGAGCGCGTGCGCCGCCTGCAACAACCGCAAGGCTGCGCGCACGCCGGAAGAAGCGGGCATGCCGCTGGTCTACCTGCCCTACGTGCCGAGCCGCTACGAGAACTTTCTGCTCGAGGGCCGCAACATCCGGGCGGATGTCCACGAGTGGCTCGCCAAGCGTCTGCCCAAGGGTTCGCGTCTGCAATGAGGACCCGGCGGTGCTGGGTCTGTCCAATGACGAAAGCCCACTGTCCATCGGGCAGTGGGCTTTTCATTTGTGCGGAACGGGTATCAGCGCCCGTTGCCGAAGAACCCGTAGACGACCAGTCCTGCAGCGGCAAGCCCACCGACGACGGCAAGGATCAACTTCGTCACTCGACTGCCAGCGCGCCTGGAGCGCGGCCAATGATCCGGCCCGATCAGGTCGATGGGAACCGTGGGTTTGCCTATGTCGGACGCCTTTTCCATGGCTGGAAATATAGCTCACAGGTCGAGCCATGCAGCATGGATGGCCAAGCCCCCGCCATGAGCATCTTCCCTGTACGAGAAGGCTTGTCTCGTGGTGCTTGCGCTCTGCGCGAAGGAAACCGCAAGATGCGCGTGACGCGCTTCCCCGCGCTGCATCCGGCGTGGAGTGCACGTGTCCAACATGATTTCGAAAGTCCACCATGAACAAGGCGATGATCCTTGAAGGCTTGACTCGTGCCCTCGAGAGCTGGGTTCGCAATGCTTCCGCTGCCCAGCTCTGGCAGGTGCATCAGTCTGGCGGGCTGGGTGCATTCATCGAAGCCGACGATGAGGTTGTGAGGGTTCGCATCGGACTCGGCGAATCGCGAGATGCGTTGGCAGACCTGGGCCAGACCGATGGGCGGCTGCCGGTCACCGAAGCGTTTCTCGGTGACCGAGATGCGATGTGGGGGGCGCCGCCACCGCAAGGCACAGATGCGCGAGAACGATGGTTCCTGTCCAACCAACTCGCACAGGATCATGCGCGGCAGTATCTGATGGCGGAAGTCGCCGAGCGGCACGATCTGCTTGAACGCTGCGTCGATGACTGGATTGCGCGAGACCATTGACTTGGTCCGGGCGCAATGAAAAAAGCCCACTACCGAGGGGGTAGTGGGCTTTTCAGCGTTGCCGCGATGTTGGTTGGTGGGCCCTGAGTGACTCGAACACTCGACCTACGGATTAAGAGTCCGCTGCTCTACCAACTGAGCTAAGAGCCCTTGCTTTGAAAGCGTTCAGTGCTTTCTGGCAAGACCACGAGTATATACCAGTTTCGGAGCTTTTTCAAAAAATTTGCAGTTGCAACGTTAGGATGTGCCATCGCCGACAGGGCACAGTCTTTCGTGCCCTTCAACCAGGAGAATTTCCATGAGCGACGGAAGCACCACTTCCCATGTCTTGATCACCGGTGCCGCAGGCGCGCTGGGTCGTGCGGTTGCACAGCATTTCATCGACCGGTCGGCGCGTCTTGCTTTGGTCGATCATCAGGCAGGCCGCTTGGCGGAAGTCTTTCCGGGCCTCGAAAATTCGCAGCACCTGCTGCTGTCCGGCGACGTGACGTCTGCATCGGATATGAAGAGCCTCACGGAGCAAGCGCTCAAGTCCTTCGGCCGCATCGACACGCTGGTTCACATCGCCGGTGGTTTCGAGATGGGCGAGGCCACGCATGCACTCACGCGTGAAAGCTGGGACCGCATGATGAATCTCAACGCCTGGTCTTTCGTTGCCGTGACGCAGGCGGTGCTGCCCTCGATGATCGAGCGCCGGGCGGGCAGCATCATCGCGGTAACAGCAAAGGTGGCGGCGCGGGGGTTGCCCGCGATGGCCGCGTACATCGCATCCAAGAGCGCATTGCAGCGCCTGGTCGAAGCGATGGCTGCCGAGGCAGCGCCGCATGGCGTCAGCGTGAACAGCGTGGCGCCGAGCGTGCTCGACACGCCGGCCAACCGACAGGCCATGCCCGATGCGAACCCGGCTGATTGGGTATCGACCTCGGTCGCCGCGCAGACCATCGGCTTTCTTGCATCGCCCGCAGCGGCCGCGTTGCACGGCCAGCACCTGACGCTCGACACCTGAGCGTCAAAAGAAAAGGCCTTGGCGGATGCCGAGGCCTTTTCAGAACGGTTGGTGGAGAGGAGGAGGATCGAACTCCCGACCTCCGCATTGCGAACGCGGCGCTCTCCCAGCTGAGCTACCCCCCCAACGCAGGCAAATTCTAGCCAGAAGCACTCGTTTTGGCACACCCCGGCGTGCCAAGATTCGCGCCTCGCGAAACACGGAGAAAGAATCGCATGGCCTCGTACGAACCCGCCTGGCTGGAAGGCATGTACAACAACCTCGTGCGGGTGAAGAATCATCCTGCGTACTTCCAGCGCTGGGCACGCGATTCCGCGGCCGCACGCGATGCCCTGCCGGCCCGCATCGACATCCCCTACGGCAATGGCACGAATGAAACGCTCGACGTTTTTCCCGCGCCCGTGCCGGACGCGCCGGTGCTTGTGTTCATCCACGGCGGCTACTGGCGCGCGATGGACAAGAGGGACCACTCGTTCATTTCACCCGCGTTCAACGACCGAGGTGTCTGCGTGGTGCAACCCAACTACGCGCTGTGCCCCGGTACGGCAGACCAGCCGGTCACCGTTCCCGGCATCGTGATGCAGATGGTGCGCGCGCTCGAGTGGACGTGGCGCCACGTCGCGGCCTTCGGCGGCGACCCCTCGCGCATCACCGTCGCGGGCCACTCGGCAGGCGGCCACATGGCCGCGGCGCTGCTCTCGTGCGACTGGAAGGCGGTCGCCTCGGACCTGCCCGGGCATCTGGTGCGCAACGCGCTGTCGATTTCGGGGCTCTACGACCTGCGCCCGCTGCAGCACACGCCGTTCCTGGCGAACACGCTCAAACTGACCGATGACGACGTGCTGCGCGCCAGTCCGGCGCTGTGGCCTGCGCCGAAGCGCGGCCAGCTCTATGCCGTTGCCGGCGGCAGCGAGAGCGAGGAGTTCATCCGCCACAACGCGATGATCCGCGAAGCCTGGGGCCGCAACACCGTGCCAGTGTGCGAGGTGCTGCCAGGGCTCAACCACTTCGACGTGGTCGATGCGCTGGCCGATCCGGCCCATGCACTGCACCGCCACGCGGTGCAATTGCTGGAAGCCTGAGCGGCCCCGGGCAGGGCGCTTACATCAACAGGTGCTCGCCGGCGTTGTCGCCGCCCAGGGTCACGTAGTTGACCTTGCGGATGTCCATCAGCGTGCGGCCGCCCGCATAGCTGATCGAGCTCTGGACGTCCTGCTCCATCTCGACCAGCGTGTCTGCCAGCTTGCCCTTGACGGGCTCGAGGATGCGCTTGCCCTCGACATGCTTGTACTCGCCCTTGTTGAAGTCGCTGGCCGAGCCGTAGTACTCCTTGAAGAGCACGCCGTCGACCTCGACCGTCTTGCCCGGCGACTCTTCGTGCCCCGCGAACAGCGAGCCGATCATGACCATCGACGCGCCGAAGCGCACGCTCTTGGCAATGTCGCCATGGTCGCGGATGCCGCCGTCCGCAATGATCGGCTTGGTCGCCACGCGCGCGCACCACTTGAGCGCGCTGAGCTGCCAGCCGCCGGTGCCGAAGCCGGTCTTGAGCTTGGTGATGCAGACCTTGCCCGGGCCGATGCCGACCTTCGTAGCGTCCGCGCCCCAGTTCTCGAGGTCGATCACCGCTTCGGGCGTGCCGACGTTGCCGGCAATCACGAAGGTCTTCGGCAGTTTCTGCTTGAGGTAGCCGATCATGTTCTTCACGCTGTCGGCGTGACCGTGCGCGATGTCGATGGTCACGTACTCGGGCACCAGGCCCTGCGCCACCAGTTGATCGACGGTGTCGTAGTCGGGCTTCTTCACACCGAGCGAGATCGATGCGAACACGCCCTTGCCCTGCATGTCCTTCACGAACTGCACGTTGTCCAGGTCGAAGCGATGCATCACGTAGAAGTAGCCGTTCTGCGCGAGCCACAGGCAGATCGATTCGTCGACCACCGTCTTCATGTTGGCGGGCACGACCGGCAGGCGGAAGCTGCGCTCGCCCAGCGTCACACTGGTGTCGCACTCGGAGCGGCTCTCCACGCGGCACTTGCGCGGCAGCAGAAGGATGTTGTCGTAGTCGAAGATTTGCATGACCAGGCTCCTGAAAGGTATCGTTGAAAGGAACGAATGAGCGCTTGGTCCGGCCGGTTCTCGAGGTGCGTTCTGAAAAGACGCGCCCACAAAAAACCGGGCGCAAGAAACTTGGGCCCGGTGATTGAGTCTACGCGGTGTTGCGGAGGCGGGTCTTCCGATTCTTCATATAACCCGCATACGCAGTGGTTTCTACAATCGGTGGATGTTGTTTAACGATCCTGCGGCCGACGCCCCTCTCCCGAATCCTTCGGACATGCCGCTGCTCCATAACCTGAACGCGGAACAACTCGCCGCGGTCACGTTGCCGGAAGGCAACGCATTGATCCTCGCCGGTGCCGGCTCCGGCAAGACGCGCGTGCTCACCACCCGCATCGCATGGCTGCTGCAAACCGGCCAGGTCTCCGCCGGCGGCATCCTGGCGGTGACCTTCACCAACAAGGCCGCGAAGGAGATGATGACGCGGCTGACGGCGATGCTGCCGGTCAACGTGCGCGGCATGTGGATCGGCACTTTCCACGGCCTGTGCAACCGCCTGTTGCGCGCCCACTGGAAGCTGGCCAACCTGCCGTCCACTTTCCAGATCCTCGACACGCAGGACCAGCTCTCGGCCATCAAGCGCCTGATGAAGCAGTTCAACGTCGATGACGAGCGCTTTCCCGCCAAGCAGACGCAGTGGTTCATTGCCGGCGCCAAGGAAGACGGCCTGCGCCCCGACGCCGTCGAGGTGCGCAACGAGGACGACCGCAAGAAGGTCGAGCTCTACCGCCTTTACGAAGAGCAATGCCAGCGCGAAGGCGTGGTCGACTTCGGCGAGCTGATGCTGCGCAGCTACGAACTGCTGCGCGACAACGACCCGGTGCGCGAGCACTACCAGCGGCGCTTCCGCCACATCCTGATCGACGAGTTCCAGGACACCAACCGCCTGCAGTACGCGTGGATCAAGATGCTCGCGGGCAACACCGTCGCGGGACAGTTCGAGCCGGGCCGCAACAGCGTGATCGCCGTGGGCGACGACGACCAGAGCATCTATGCGTTCCGTGGCGCGCGCGTGGGCAACATGAGCGACTTCGTGCGCGAGTTCGACGTGCGCCACCAGATCAAACTCGAGCAGAACTACCGCAGCTACAGCAACATCCTCGACTCGGCCAACGAGCTCATCAGCCACAACAAGAAACGCCTCGGCAAGAACCTGCGCACCGACCAGGGCCCCGGCGAGCCGGTGCGCGTGTACGAGTCGCCCACCGACCTGGCCGAGGCGCAGTGGATGGTCGAGGAAATGCGCCAGCTCGTGCGCGACGGCTTCGAGCGCAAGGAAATGGCGGTGCTCTATCGCAGCAACGCTCAGAGCCGGGTGATTGAAACGGCACTGTTCAATGCGTCGGTGCCGTACCGCGTGTACGGCGGGCTGCGCTTCTTCGAGCGCGCCGAAATCAAGCACGCGCTGGCCTACCTTCGCCTGCTGGAGAACAAGGACGACGACACCAGCTTCCTGCGCGTCGTCAACTTCCCACCGCGCGGCATCGGCGCGCGCACGCTCGAAACCCTGCAGGATGCCGCGCGCGCGGCCAACCGGTCGCTGCACGACGCGGTGAGCGTGGTCGGCGGCAAGGCGGGCGCCAACCTCACGGGCTTCGTCGCCAAGATCGACGTGCTGCGCGAGCAGACGCAGGGCGTGAGCCTGCGCGAGATCATCGAGCTGGTGCTCGACCACAGCGGCCTCGTGGAACACTACAAGGCCGACCGCGAAGGCGCCGACCGCATCGAGAACCTGGAAGAACTGGTGAACGCGGCCGAAAGCTTCGTCACGCAGGAAGGCTTCGGCCGTGACGCGGTGGCGCTGCCGGTCGACGAACTGCGCCAGTCGCCTGCGAGCCAGGGCATCGACCTGACCCGCCCCGTGATCGACGAGCCGCTCGCGCCCGACGCCGAGACCGGCGAAACCTTGAGCCCGCTGGCCGCCTTCCTGACGCACGCCGCACTCGAGTCGGGCGACAACCAGGCGCAGGCCGGGCAGGACGCGGTCCAGCTCATGACGGTGCACGCCGCCAAGGGCCTGGAGTTCGATTGCGTGTTCATCACCGGCATGGAAGAGGGCCTGTTCCCGCACGAGAACTCGATGAGCGACTTCGAGAGCCTCGAGGAAGAAC
>Ga0102594_1000806_pt1 | contig 23942 bp, 23 predicted proteins | sample AraplaCol_mLB_r2_2_FD_76863 | JGI IMG/M metagenome (GOLD analysis project Ga0102594, IMG submission 76863) | Arabidopsis root microbial communities from North Carolina, USA - plate scrape MF_Col_mLB_r2 (SPADES assembly) (version 2) | ecosystem: Host-associated > Plants > Roots > Endosphere...
CCCGCGTCACGGCGGCGCTGACCAAGATCGGCATCAAGGTGGTGCCGTCTGTCGCGAATTTCCTGCTGATGCAGTTCCCCAAGGGGGGCGAGCAGGTCAAGGCGGCCGATGCGGCGTTGCGCCAGCGCGGCCTGATCCTGCGTGGCATGACCGGCTACGGCCTGCCCGATTGCCTGCGTCTGTCCATCGGCACGGTGGAAGAGGACGACATGGTGATCGCGGCGCTGACCGATGTCATGAAGGCCTGAAAGCCGTGTTCGACCGCCTCGCCATCATCGGCATCGGCCTGATCGGCTCGTCGATTGCCCGCGCGGTGCGCGAGCAGGGCCTGGCGAAGCATATCGCCATCGCCGATGCCAGCGAGGCGCATCGCAAAGAGGCTGAGGCGCTCGGGCTCGGCGACAGCGTGCATGGCGATGCGGCCGAAGCCGCGAAAGACGCCGATCTGGTGATGCTCTGCGTGCCGCTCGGCGCCAATGCCGCGGTGGCGCGCCATGTCGGTCCGGTGCTTAAAAGCGGCGCCATCGTCTCCGATGTCGGTTCCTGCAAGCAGGCGGTGATCAACGATGTCGCCCCGCATCTGCCCCAGGGCGTGCATCTGGTGCCGGGCCATCCCGTTGCCGGCACCGAACATTCCGGGCCAAAGGCGGGCTTCCCGTCGCTGTTCCAGAACCGCTGGTGCATCCTCACGCCGGAAACCGGCACGAATGCGCAGGCCGTCGAGGTGATGAAGGCTTTCTGGTCGGCCTTTGGCAGCAAGGTCGAGATCATGGAGCCGCGGCATCACGATCTGGTTCTGGCGATCACCAGCCATGTGCCGCATCTGATCGCCTACAACATCGTCGGTACCGCCGACGATCTCGAAGCCGTGACGGAATCGGAAGTGATCAAGTATTCCGCCGGCGGTTTCCGCGACTTCACGCGTATCGCCGCCTCCGATCCCACCATGTGGCGCGACGTCTTCCTGAACAACAAGGACGCGGTGCTGGAAATGCTGGGCCGCTTCACGGAAGACCTGATCGCGCTGCAGCGCTCGATCCGCTGGGGTGAAGGCGAGGAGCTGTTCAATCTCTTCACCCGCACGCGCGCGATCCGACGCGCCATCATCGACGCCGGCCAGGAAACCGCCGCGCCGGATTTCGGCCGCGCTACTGGCTCTGGTAGTTCGGCAGGATCGAAGGAAGGCTGATCAGCCCGATCGGGCCTAAGAACAGCCGGCCGTCCTGGATGGTGAACTGCGCCGGGATGTAGGCCACGTTCTTGGTGTCGCGTTTCGCCAGCGCTACGGCCGCTGTCTTGGCCAGAGCCGCATCCTGGCCGCGCATGCGGCCACCAGCCACCAGCGCATCCACGGCGGCTTCCATGCCGCGCAGCTCGCCGCTCATCGCGCCCAGCGGGCGGAACTGCTTGTCCAGGCTGACAGTGCCGTCGCCGTCCAGTTTCAGCTCACCCCACTGCACCGCGATGGTCTGCAGGTCAATCACGCCGCCGCCGTCGCGCCACGAGCCGAGCAGCTCTTCCGGCGTGCGGCCGAAGGCGGCGCCGCGCGCATTGCCGATCAGCTTGAACTGCGCGATCTGGTTGCCCAGCGGTCCGCCCATGCCAGCCGGCAATATAAGAGTCTCGGCCTGCAGAGCCAGGTCGGTGCTCGGCGGCACGTTGCCGGTACGGCGCGCATGCAGCAGCAGTTTGGCCGCACTCACCGGACCGTCCGGCAGGGCGGTTCCGGCCAGCGCCGGCTTGGTGAAGTCGGCGGCGATGCGCAGCCAGTTGCCGGCGCCGTCCAGCACCAGGCTGGCGCGGCCATTCTCGGCGGTCATGGCGAGGCGACGTTCGGCTGACGCATCGGCGCGCCAGCTCACCGCCTGTTCGCGGCCCAGCTCGAAGATCACGTGATGCATGTCCCAGAGCTGCAGATGCGCGGTGACCTCCTCGGCCTCCAGCTTCAGGCCGAGCGGATGCTGCGGGTCCTGCCAGCGTGGCTTGGTGAAGGTGACCGACAGGCGGTAAGGGAAGCCCCAGAGCCGGCGGCTGTCATAGCCGGCATCGCGGCCCTGGCGTTTCTGGGTCTCGACCCAGCCATCGGCCTCGGCGGCCACCTGGTCGATCAGATGCGACCACAGCACATAATAGCCAAGCAGGGCGCCGGCGATCAGGCCGGCCAGGACGAAATAGCGCATGGCTGCTGATATAGCAGGCCGGCGCGGCCCAATACAGAGGCAGCCTTGCCATCGCCGGTCAATCATAGAATAGTGCCGAAAACAGCCTCCTTGTCCGTCGCCATGTCCTCAGCCGTTTCCGCCGTGTCGCGCCCCTCGCATACCCTGGCCCTGGCCGCGATGCCCGGCCTGTTCGTGCTGCTATGGTCGACCGGCTTCATCGGCGCCAAGCTCGGCCTGCCGTATGCCGAGCCAATGAGCTTCCTGGTGCTGCGCTTCGCCATCGTCACCGTGCTGCTCTGCATCTTCGCCGCGCTCACCAATGCGCCCTGGCCGAAAAGCTGGGGCGAGGCCGGGCATATCGCAGTGGCGGGGCTGTTGCTGCAGGCCGTCTATCTCGGCGGCGTCTTCGCTTCGATCTTCCATGGCGTGCCGGCCGGCATCTCGGCGCTGATCGTCGGCATCCAGCCGCTGCTCGTGGCCGCTGCCGCAGGCCCGGTCCTGGGCGAGACGGTGACGAAGCGGCAGTGGCTCGGCTTAGGCCTGGGCCTGAGTGGCGTCGTGCTGGTGGTCTGGACCAAGCTGGACCTCGGCATCGGCACGGCCTGGGGCTATGCGCTGTCGGTGATCGCGCTGTTCGGCATCACCATCGGCACGCTGTACCAGAAGAAATTCTGCCCGCGCCTCGACCTGCGCTCGGGCACAGCGATCCAGTTCGCCGCCACCACGGTGATGCTGGTGCCGTTCGCCCTGCTGTTCGAGACCCGGCAGATCACCTGGAGCGGCGAATTCCTCTTCGCGCTCGGCTGGCTCTGCATCGTGCTGTCGCTCGGCGCCATCACGCTCTTGTTCATCCTCATCAAGCGCGGCGCAGCCTCCACGGTCTCCAGCCTGTTCTTCCTGGTGCCGCCCTGTACGGCGCTGGTCGCTTTCTTCCTGTTCGGCGAAACGCTGAGCATGGCCGCGCTGATCGGCATGGCGGTCACCATGCTGGGCGTCGCGCTGGTGAACAAGAAATAATGGCGCCCCGCAAACATATCCCCTTCGACTTCGAGGAGCCGCTGCCCGGCGAGGAAGCGCCGCCGTTTCCCCAGATCGCGCCCGAACGTGGGCAGCCTTTATGGGTCTTCGGCTATGGCTCGCTGATGTGGGATCCGGGCTTTTCCTTCACTAAACAGATGACGGCCAAGCTCTGGGGCTATCATCGCGGCTTCTGCGTCTGGTCGCATCGCTATCGCGGCACGCCGGAAAAGCCCGGCCTGGTGCTCGGCCTGATGCCGGGCGGCTCCTGCACGGGCAAGGCTTTCCGGGTCAAGCGCGGCGACGAGGCGGCGGTGATCGATTATCTCTATCGCCGCGAGATGGTGACGGGCGTCTACCGCCCGGGCTTCCATAACGCGCTGATGGAGAATGGCGAGCGCATGAAGGTGCTGGCCTTCGTCGCCGATCCGCATCACAAGCAGTATGCGGGATATTTGAGCGAGCCGCAGGTGATCGACACGATCGCCACCTGCAAGGGCGCGCGCGGGCCGAATGCGGCGTATCTCGCGAATACCGTGCAGCATCTCGACGAGCTCGGCATCGCCGACGGTCCGCTGCACCACCTGCTGGCGGAAGTGAAAAAGCGCTGCCCGGGGATTTGATCCGACATTCGAAGGAGTAAGCCATGGATATGGTGCGTCTCGGACAGACCGGCGTGAAGGTCTCCAAACTCTGCCTCGGCTGCATGACCTATGGTGACACCAAGTGGCGAAGCTGGGTGCTGCCTGAAGCCGACAGCGAGCCCTTCTTCCGCCGCGCGGTAGAGGCTGGGATCAATTTCTTCGACACGGCGGATGTCTATTCGCTCGGCGTGAGCGAGGAGATCACGGGACGCATGCTGAAAAAATATGCCAGACGCGACGAGATCGTGGTCGCCACCAAGGTCTACAATCCGATGGGGCCGCATCCGAACCAGCGCGGCCTGTCGCGCAAGCATATCCTGCAGGGCATCGACGACAGCCTGCGCCGGCTGGGCATGGACTATGTCGATCTCTACCAGATTCACCGCTACGACGCCGAGACGCCGATAGAGGAAACGCTGGAGGCGCTCAACGACGTGGTGAAGGCCGGCAAGGTGCGCTATATCGGCGCCTCGTCCATGTTCGCCTGGCAGTTTGCCGACGCCCTGCATCGCCAGAAACAGAATGGCTGGGCGAAATTCGTCACCATGCAGAACCACTACAACCTGATCTACCGCGAGGAGGAGCGCGAGATGCTGCCGCTGTGCAAGGCGATGGGCATTGGCGTGATCCCGTGGTCGCCGCTGGCACGCGGCTTCCTGGCTGGTGGCCGCGTGAAGCAGGGCTGGGGCGAGACCGAACGCGCCAAGACCGACGACATCGCCCAGCGCATGTATTACCAGCCCGGCGATTTCACGATTGCTGAAAGAGTCTCTTCGCTTGCAGAAGCCCGCGGCATCAAGCCGGCACAGATGGCGCTGGCCTGGATCCTGTCAAAGCCCGTCGTCACCGCGCCGATCATCGGCGCCAGCAAGATGTACCAGCTTGACGACGCGCTCGGCGCGCTGGATGTGACGCTGACCGAAGACGAGATCAGGGCGCTGGAGGAGCCCTATCAGCCGCATCCGGTGCTGGGGCATAGCTGAGGCCGGCTTACGTCTTGTAGCTGTCGCGCAGCTCGCGCTTCAGCACCTTGCCAATCGCGCTGCGCGGCAGCACATCGGTGAAGCGGATGGCAGAGATGCGCTGCATCTTGCCCAGTTTCGCATTGACCCAGGCGAGCAGCGCCTCGACCGTCTCGACTGCGCCGGGCTGTTTCACCACGAAGGCCACCGGCGTCTCGCCCCAGGCCTCGCTCGGCACGCCGACCACGGCGACGTCGAACACCGCCTCATGCTGCTTCAGCACCGCTTCCAGGTCGCTGGGATAGATGTTGAAACCGCCGGAAATGATCATGTCCTTGCGGCGATCCATCAGCTGCAGGAAGCCGTCTTCGTCGAAGCGGCCGAGATCGCCGGTGCGGATGAAGCGCCGGCCGGTCTCGTCGAACCATTCGGCTTCCGCCGTCTTGGCCGGCTGCTTGTGGTAATGGATCATGGTGGCGCCGGAATGGCCCACCACCTCGCCGATCTCGCCGGGCGCGACCGGCTTGCCGTCCTCGCCAATGAGACGAATGTCATGCCCCTCGGCCGGCTTGCCCACGGTATGCAGCTTGTCGGGGTGGTCATGCGCCAGCAGCACGCAGGTGCCGCCGCCCTCGGTCATGCCATAGAATTCCAGCAGCTTGCCGGGCCAGCGTTTCAGGATGTCGGCCTTCAGCTCGGCGGCAAAGGGCGCGCTGGTGCAGAACTTGGCGCGGAAGGCGCTCAGATCGTATCTGTCGAAATCCGGATGCGCCATGATGCGCCGGTACTGCACCGGCACTAGCATGGTGTGGCTGACGCGATGGGCCTGCGCCAGCTCCAGGTATTGCATCACGTCGAATTTCGGCATCAGCACCACGGTGCCGCCACCGGCAAAGGTCGGAAACAGGCTGACCAGCGTGGTGTTGGAATAAAGCGGCGTGGACAGCAGTGTCACCGAGGCGCGGTCGTAGCCATAGCTCGGCGCGCGCAGCATGTGCAGCCAGCGCATGCCATGCGACTGCACGATGCCCTTGGGCGTGCCGGTCGTGCCCGAGGAATAGATGATGTTGAACGGCATCTCCGGCGTGATCGCCACGTCCTTGGGTGCCGAGCCGGCGGGTGCCAGCCACTGTTCGAATTCCGGCGTATCCAGGCGGATGCGGCGCGGCAGCTGGCCCAGCACGTCTTTCAGGGCCTTTTCATTCTCTTCGTCGAGGAACAGATGCGCGGCGTCCGAGTCCTGCACCATGCTGACGATCTGTTCGGGCAGGGATGACGGTGCCAGCGGCGCGACGGCCAGGCCGGCGCGCAACCCGCCGAGGAAAACGGTGACATAGTCGCAGCGCGAATAGCTCACGACGCTGATGGCCTTGGTGGCACCGTCGCGCTGCAGCGCCGCTGCCACGCGATCCGCGCGGCGGTCGAGTTCGCCATAGGTCAGGCTGCCCTGCGGATCGATCACCGCCGGATGGTCGGGCCGCTCGGCGGCATGGGCGCGCACCAGATCGGACAGGGTGGTGAAATCGGCGGCCAGCAGCTCTCCCACGCGACTCATGCTTACAACTCCATACCGATGATGGCGCTCAGATCCCGCAACGCCTGCTCCGGGTCGGTCACCTTGATGGTGCGCATGCCCATGGCGGCGGCGGGTTTCAGGTTGATGCCGAGATCGTCGAGGAAGACGGCCTCGCTCGGCTTGATGCCCAGCAGCTCGCAGGCGCGGCTGTAGAAGGCCGGTTCGGGTTTCCGTACACCCACCTTGCTGCTCTCCACCACGACCTCGAACAGCCCGATCACCTCGGCCACGGCTTTCGCCTTGTCGGGCGAGCGGCTCATGGACGGGCCATGGCCATGCGGCATGTTGTTGGTCAGGCAGGCGATGCGGTAGCGCGTCTTCACTTTCTTCAAGGCTTCGACCATGCGCGGGCGCACGTCGCCCGAAATCAGCGCCAGCACATCGCCGCCATGCACGGCATGGCCCAGGGTCGTACTCTCGGTCAGGAACATCTCGCCAAAGCGCGCGGCATCGACCTCGCCGCGCTCGAAACAGGCCCAGGCATTGCCGTGCGGATTGGTGGCGTTGACCTGGCGCAGGAAGTCGCGCGGCAGGCCGCGCTCGTCCTCGAAGCGGCGAAAGGCATCGAAGGGCGAGGTCATGATCACCCCGCCGAAATCCCACAGGACGGCTTTGATTTGTTGGTCGGCGCTCATTGGCGTGACGTAAGGCGTTTCCCTAGCGGCAACGCCTTACGTGTGCGTAAAGCCCTGCCTTATCCGCACTTACTATAGCCGCAGGAGGTGCAGGTGTCGCAACCCTCGGACTTGATCAGGCCGGGCTGGCCGCATTTCGGGCACTGGCGCAGGCCTGACAGCGGCTTCGGCGTCTCGGCATTGGCGGCCAGCGCCAGCACGGCTTTTTCCTCATGCTGGGCATTGGGGTCGGCCATGAAGCCGATCTTGATCAGATGCTGCTCGATCACGCCGCCGATCGCGGCCAGCAGCGATGGCACGTAACGGCCGCCCATCCAGTGGCCGCCGCGCGGATCGAACACCGCCTTCAGCTCGTCGACCACGAAGCTGACATCGCCGCCGCGACGGAACACGGCCGAGATCATGCGGGTCAGCGCCACGGTCCAGGCGTAATGCTCGGTATTCTTGGAGTTGATGAACACCTCGAAGGGCCGCAGGCGGCCATCCTGCAGGATGTCGTTCAGCGTGATGTACATCGCGTGTTCGGAATCCGGCCAGGTGATCTTGTAGGTGCTGCCGGGCAGCGCCTCGGGGCGGTCCAGCGGCTTGGTCATGTAGATGACGCCGCCGGCGGCCAGCGGGTCGCGCGGCTTGATGGTCTGGATCGTCTTAGGCGCAGGCTGCAGCGGCAGTTCGGCCTGCTGCTCGGCCGGCGCGGCGGCCTTCTTCTCGTCCTTCTTCACGGTCAGCACCGAGCCGGTGATGTCGTTCGGACGATAGGTGGTGCAGCCCTTGCAGCCCTGCTCATAGGCCATCAGGTAGACGTCCTTGAAGGTCTCGAAATCGATGTCCTCAGGCACGTTGATGGTCTTGGAGATCGAGCTGTCGATATATTTCTGCACGGCGGCCTGCACGCGCACATGGTCGGCGGGCGCCAGGCTCTGCGCATCCACGAAAGCTTCGGTCAGCGGGATATTCTCGCCCTTGATTTGGCGATAGAGGCGATAGGCGTAATCGCTCACCTCTTCCTGGCGGCGGGTGCCGTCGGGCATCAGCACGCTGCGGGTATAGGTGAAGCTGAAGACCGGCTCCAGGCCGGACGAGATATTGTCGGCGAACAGCGAGATCGTGCCGGTCGGGGCGATCGAGGTCAGCAGCGCGTTGCGGATGCCGTGCTGCGCGATGGCATCCTGCACATCCTGATCCAGCTCGCGGATGCTGATCCCGGCGAGATACTGCTCGCGGTCGAACAGCGGGAAGGGGCCTTTCTCCTTGGCGAGGTCGACCGAGGCGAGATAGGCGGCGCGCTGCAGGCGCTTCATCCAGGTCTCGATCAGTTCGACCGACTTGGCCGAGCCGTAGCGCGCGCCGACCATGATCAGCGCATCGGCCAGGCCGGTGACGCCGAGCCCGATGCGGCGCTTGTTGCGCGCCTCGGCGGCCTGCTGCTCCAGCGGGAAATTCGAGACGTCGATGGTGTTGTCCATCATCCGCACGGCGCGGCGGGTCAGGTCGTCGAGCAGGTCGAGATCGAGCGTGGCATCCGTCTCGAACGGGTTCTGCACCAGCCGGGCGAGGTTGATCGAGCCGAGGAGGCAGGCGCCGTAGGGCGGCAGCGGCTGCTCGCCGCAGGGGTTGGTGGCGCTGATCGTCTCGCAGTAATGCAGGTTGTTGCGATTGTTGATGCGGTCGATGAAGATCACGCCGGGCTCGGCGAAGGCATAGGTCGCCCGCATGATCTTGTCCCACAGCTCCCGCGCATTCACGGTGCGGTAGGCCGTGCCGTCGAAGGTCAGTTCCCAGGGCAGGTTCTGCTTCACGGCCGCCATGAAGGCATCCGTCACCAGCACCGAGAGATTGAACATGCGCAGGCGGTTGGCCTCGCGCTTGGCTTCGATGAAAGCCTCGATATCGGGGTGGTCGCAACGCAGCGTCGCCATCATGGCGCCGCGCCGGCTGCCGGCCGACATGATGGTGCGGCACATCGCGTCCCACACATCCATGAACGACAGCGGCCCCGAGGCATCGGCGCCGACGCCTTTCACCGGCGCGCCGCGCGGGCGGATGGTCGAGAAGTCATAGCCGATGCCGCCGCCCTGCTGCATGGTCAGCGCGGCTTCCTTCAGATGCTCGAAGATGCCGGCCATGTCGTCGGGCACGGTGCCCATGACGAAGCAGTTGAACAGCGTCACTTTACGCGCGGTGCCCGCACCCGCGACGATGCGGCCGGCCGGCAGGAAGCGGAAATCTTCCAATGCCTCGAAGAAGCCCTGCTCATGCAGCGCGGGATTCTGTTCAGCAACCGCCAGCGCCTGCGCGATGCGGCGCCAGGTATCCGGGATCGACTGGTCGACAGGATTCCCGCCCGGACCTTTCAGCCGGTATTTCATGTCCCAGATTTGCTGCGAAATCGGCGCGATGGGAGACATCAGGAACCCTTGCAATGACAGAAGCGGGGCAAAGACGGAAAGCGGCGCAGAAAACCCTGCGCCGCAGCAGGGTGACTCTATCGCCCGAGGGTCGAGAGTCCAGTGAAGAGTTCTCTTATTGTTTCTACCGATTGATCAACCGGGGTATGGTGATCAATATCTTGTAATTCCTGAAAAATCAGGCTTATTCGCGCGATCCACAGGGAGGCCGGGAAAAGTTATCCCGCGTTGTCCACAGGGATGTTGAGGGCGATGCTTAGCGGAGCGCAAGTACAAGGACCAGCAACGAGAGGACGCCTAGCGCTAAAGCGCCTTTGGCAGAGACATGCCATCCTGATGAATCACGTTTAGCAACAATCTCACAGTTTTCGACGATGGATTTGATCAGTGGACCCATAGTGCGCTCCTAAAAAGGCAAATCGAAACCTCAAGCATAATTCTGCAGCAGTCAGTCTCTTTTCATCGAGCAAGCGGCAGAGTGCTCAAGCGCTATCGCTAAGCTTTGAAACTGTATCGGTGAAGTAATGTGAGTCCAGCGAAGAGTTCTCTTATTGTTTCTACTGATTGATCAGCCGGGGTAGGTCAATCAATATGCTGTAATTCCTGACAAATCAGGCTTGCCTCCAACTGCAGTGCAATGAGCGCCCGAAGTTGCCCGGCGTTGTCCACGGAGGCCGGAAGGCCGTAAGCGCAGCGCAGCTTTACTGCCGCGCCTTGCCGATCTCGGCGTGGATGCCGTTGGCCCAGTCGCGGAACAGCGCCGTATCCTCGGCGAACTGGTCGCGCGTGACATTGGCCACCGCGAAACGCTGTTCGCGCTCGTCATGCGGCTCGGCGTAAATGTTGTCATCGGCGATCTCGACGCCGATCTCGCCGGGCCTGGCGCCCAGCTTGAGCACGAAACAGTCGCGCTCGGGGTGTTCGCGATGCATGGCCGAGGTCAGCGCCAGCCAGGCCGCGCCCATCGCCACCGCATTGGCCTCCGCGCCGCCCTTCAGGTGGTCGCCGTTTTCCAGGCTGTTGGCCAGCATGTCCCACATCTGCAGCCGGAAGGCCGGCAGCGGCAGGCCGGACTCATTCATCATGCGGGTCGCCATGTTGCTGAAGCGGAGCGCATCCGCCACTTGCATCTCGAACTGCATGTCGCCGAGGCCATACTGGATGGCAAAGGCATAGGCCGGGGCTACCGTTCTGCGGTCTGGAATCATGTCCTCAGATACGACATCCCGACGGGCCAGGACAAGCCGGTCCGGTTTGCGAATTTTGCCGGAACTGGACAGGCGCGGCGCGGTTGGGCTGCGCCCGGTTGCAGGCGGAAAATTTCCCGATTGTGCCGGGCGAGCGCCGACTGCAACCATGCCTTAACGGGGTGGGGGAACGATGCGCAACGCTGTCTGCCGGTCGGCTCTTGTCGGATGGTCTCTTGCGCTGGCGCTGCTGCTGGCCTGCCTGCCCGGCGTGGCACGGGCTGCGGATGATGACGATGACCCTGCCTCGGCCTTCATCGCAAAGACACAGGCGCCCTGGACCGGCGACCTGAACGGCATGATCGAGCGCCGCGTGATCCGCGTCCTGGTCGCGCCCACGCGTACGCTTTACTGGGTGGAGAACGGCCGCCAGAGCGGCATCAGCTATGAAACAGCCGTCGAGTTCGAAAAGGCGATCAACAAGAAGTATCGCGGCAAGCAGAAGCATCTGAAGATTCAGGTCGTCTTCATCCCCACCGCGCGTGACAACCTGATCCCGGCCCTGCTGGAAGGGCGCGGTGACATTGCCGCGGCAGGGCTGACCATTACGCCCGAACGTCTGCGCGAGATCGATTTCGGCGGGCCTTTCGCCAGCAAGGTGAAGGAAATTCTCGTTGCCGGCCCGGCCTCGCCGGCAGTCGCCACTATCCGGGATCTGGCGGGGAAGACCGTCGTCGTCCGGCATTCATCGAGCTACTGGACGCATCTGGAAGCGATCAGTGGAAAGCTGGAGGTCGAGGGCCTGCCGCCGATCCGGCTCAGGGCCGCGCCGGAAGACCTGCAGGATGACGACCTGCTGGAAATGCTGGCGGCCGGTCTGATCGAACTGACCGTTGTCGACCAGTATGAGGCCGATCTCTGGGCCCAGGTTTTCCCTGCCGTCCGGCCGCAGACCGGCATTGTCATCAATCAGGGCGGCGACATGGGTTGGATGGTCCGCAAGGACAGCCCGGTCCTGAAAAAGGAAATCGATGCCTTTGCCAGGAAGGTCCGGCAGGGCACGGCCTTCGGCAACGAGGTGATTCGCAAATACACCGGCAATGCTCGGCTGGTGAAGCGGGCCACCGAAGCCGAGGAGATGGTGAAGTTCGAGCAGACGGTGGATTTGTTCCGGCTCTATGCGGGCAGATACGAGATGGACTATCTGCTGATGATGGCGCAGGGCTACCAGGAATCGCGACTCGACCAGACGGCGAAAAGTCCGGCCGGCGCGGTCGGTATCATGCAGGTGATGCCAGAGACCGGACGGGACATGGCGGCCGGCGACATCAGCCAGCTCGAACCCAATATCCATGCCGGCGTCAAATATGTCCGCTGGGTCCAGGACCAGTTCTTCGAGCAGGAAGCGATGGACGCCGTGAACAAGACGCTGTTTTCCTTCGCCGCCTATAATGCGGGCCCGCGCCGGGTGCAGGAATTGCGCCGTCTGGCGCAGAAGCGGCGGCTGAATCCAAATGTCTGGTTCAACAATGTCGAGTTGCTGGCAGCCGAGAAGATCGGCGCCGAGACGGTCACCTACGTCTCCAATATCTACAAATACTACGTGGCCTACCGGCTGCTGATGGAGACCCAGGAAGACCGGCAGCTGGCGCGCAGCCAACTGGGGAAATGACGCGGGCTCAGGCCTGCGGCAGCGCCTTGGCTTCCAACTCTGCCGTCGCGGTCTCGATGTCGTGTTCCAGTCGCGCCATGAATTCGTCGCGCTCCAGCCCGGCCGGTATCACCGGCAGGAAGCGCAGGATCAGGGTGCCCGAGGGATGGTGCATGCCTTTCTTGGGCCAGAAGACGCCGGAATTGAGCGCGATTGGCAGCACCGGCAGTTTGAGGTCGCGATAGAGCGCCACCACCCCCGACTGGTATTCGGCGCGCTCGCCCGGCCGCGTGCGCGTACCCTGCGGGAAGATCACGATCTTGCGGCCGGCATCGCGCGCCGCGCGCGCATCCTTCAGCATTTGTTTGAGTGCGGTACCGCCGCCCTCGCGATCGACGGCGATCATGCCCTGGATGCGGGTCAGCCAGCCGTAGATCGGGATTTTCAGCAGTTCCTTCTTCATCACCACAGCCGGCGTGCCGAACAGGTCGAAGATGATCGCGGTATCCCACAGTGACTGGTGCTTGGCCGCCACCAGAGCCGGGCCGGCCGGGATATGCTCGCGGCCCTCGATCACGACGGTGACGCCGCAGATCACGCGCAGCAGCACATTCAGGCTGCGCGCCCAGAAGGCGTTCATGGCGAAGATATGGGCGCGCCGGTTCAGCGCCATCGGAACCAGGCTGTAGACGGCGACAATCGTGGTCCAGCCCAGGAAGACGGTCTTGAACAGCAGCGCGCGCAGCCAGTTCACGGCTTGCTCTCGGCCGGCGCGGCAATCGCCGGCGGTTCGGCCGGCTTGACCTCGACGGGTGCCGCATCGGGCGCCGGCTTCACCGGTACCGGTTCGGCTTCCACCGGCTTCGGCAAGGCTTTCTGTTCACTGGCCTTCTGCGCGTCTTTCTGCTCGACGGTCTTTTCCAGCTGCACGCCCAGCTTCACCCGCAGCAGGGCGGCGGCGTATTTGCTGTATTCACCCAGCAGGAACAGCGTCGCGGTGCGGCGCTGCCACCAGTCTTCCACCCGCATGGCGTCCGAGCGCACCGGATGCGGCACGACGGTGATGCCGGGCATGCGGTAGCCGAATTCCACCAACGCGCGCGGCATGTGGTAATTCGCCGTCACGATGCGCACCGACTTGTAGCCGCGTGCCGCGGCCCAGCTCGCCGTCTCGCTGGCATTGCCGGCGGTGTCATTGGCCTCGTAGCCGAGATCGACGCAGCAGTCGAACAGCAGCTGCAGGTCGATACCCTGGCCGCCGGCATGGTTCTGCGCCGCATCGGGCATCGCCTTCGACAGCGCTTCCTGCAGCGTCGCCTTGGTGGCACTCGGGCTGACTCCTGAAACCAACAGCCGCTCGGCCTTGTTCTGATCGAGCAGGCGCAACGCGGTCGCCATGCGGACCGCGCCGCCGGTCAGCACCACGATGGCGTCGGTGCGGGTCTCGGGCGGCGTGGGAATCTGTTCGACGCGTTCGACATAGGTGACGGCACCGCCGAGCCAGAGCAGGCCCAGGGCACAGAGCGCGACGAGCCAGCGTTTCAGCCGGGTGAAGAGCGAGGTCTCGGATTCGGAACGGTGCGGCATGGTCGGTACGATAACTCAGGTGTTGGTCGGTTCGGCGGTTTCGGCCAGCAGGCGGTCGACCGCTTCGGTCAGGTTTTCCACCACCGTGACCGGCAAAACCTCGGCAGGCAAGCCCTTTGCCAGCATGGCCTTGCCCTTGCCGGTGCGCACCAGGATGCGCTGCACCCCGGCGGCCAGGCCGGCCTGCAGGTCGATCACGTTATCTCCGATGAAGACGGTCTCGCTTGGCGCGGCGCGGAAGCGGCTCATCGCCTCGCGCAGCATGCCGGGGCCGGGTTTGCGCCGCTCGGTGACGGCCCAGGGCGGGTCGGGCGCAAAGAAAATCGCATCGATGCGCGCGCCGGCCCGCGCCAGATGGTCGCGCAGGGAATCGTGGATGCGCTCCAGCATGGCTTCATCGATGATGCCTCTGCCCACGCAGGCCTGGTTGGTGCAGACCGCCACGATCAGGCCGCGTGCATTCAGCCTGGCGACGGCGTCGCCCACGCCGTCCAGCATCACCAGTTCGGCCGGCGACTTCACATAGTCACCGTCGATGTCGCGGTTCAGCACGCCGTCGCGGTCGAGCAGCACGAGCTTCAGCGTCATAGCATCGCTCTCAAGGCGCCTAGGACCGTGAGGCGTGCGGTGACGATCGCCAGCAGGGCGGCGGCGATCGGCAGCAGCAACAGCAGCAGCCAGTGCCACCAGTACAACGCCAGACCGGGCAGCAGTCCGGCGCCGACGCCGCCGGCGAGAATCTGGATGCCGATCAGTATGGCGACGGCCAGCAGCGCGCCGGCGATGCCGCCGTGCACGGCCTGGCGCGCCACGTGGCGCTGGAACTGCCGCGCGATATAGCCGTCTTCAGCGCCGATCAGATGCAGCAGCTCGATGGTGTCACGCCGTGCCGCGAGGCCTGCGCGGGTGGCGAAGATCACCATCGCCGCCGTGGCCAGGCCGACCAGCAGCACGATGCCGCCGCCGAGCGACTGCAGCAGGCGGCCCAATTGAACAAGCCGGTCGAGCCAGGGTTTCGGATCATCGATCCGCGCGCCGGGCACGGCATTGGCAAGGCGAGCGCCGAGCGCATCGACCGACAGCGCGGCGGAATCGTTCAGCGTCACGTCGATCATGCCGGGCAGCGGCAGGTCGGCCTGCAGGGCTTCGGCGCCGAGCCAGGGCGTCAGCAGCGCCTCGACCGCATTGCGCGGCATGGCCTCGGCCTTCTCCACGCCGGGCACGCCGCGCAGCACCATCAGCGCCGCCTCGATGCGCGGGCCCATCGGCTGGCCCGGCCGGTCGGCGATCTGCACGGTCAGCTTGGCCGAGACGCCGCGGCGCCAGCCATCGATGGTGCCGTCCAGCGCCAGCGCACCCGCCAGCGCCAATGCTGCGAGAAACACCATCACCGCCAGCGCCCAGGGCAGGAAACGCGCGCCACTGTCGGCTTCCAACTGCAGGTCGGAGGCGCGCGCGGGTTTTTTCTGCTGCGCGCTCATGCCGCGTTCCGTTCGATCATCAGTTGGCCGGCGCGCAGGCGCATGACGGGAAAGCGGAAGGTCTGCAGCAGATGGGTATCATGGGTAGCCAGCACGACGGCGGTGCCGAGCTTGTTCAGCTCGACGAACAGATACATCAGTCGCTCGGCCATTTCGGGATCGACGTTGCCGGTCGGTTCGTCCGCCAATAAGAGGCTCGGCCTTGCAATGACGGCGCGCGCAATCGCCACGCGCTGCTTCTCGCCGCCCGACAGCGTCGCCGGCCGCGCTTCCAGCCGGTCGCCCAGGCCGACCCAGCTTAAGAGTTCACTGACATGCTCGCGTGTGCGCTTTTCGTCCGCCCCGGCGATGCGCAGCGGCAGCGCCACGTTGTCGAGCGCGCTCAGGTGATCCAGCAGGCGGAAATCCTGGAAAACGACGCCGATGCGCCGCCGCAGCATCGGCAGGGCGGCGCGGCTGGCGGTGGAGACATCCTGGCCGAACATGCTGATCAGGCCGCGGGACGGGCGCTGCGCCAGGTAGAGCAGCTTGAGCAGCGAGGTCTTGCCGGCGCCGCTGGGGCCGGCCAGGAAATGGAACGAGCCGGCGCCCAGGTCGAAATTCACGTCGCGCAGCACTTCTGGCCCGGGGCCGTACCGCATGCCGACGTTCTGGAAACGCACCACCTCCGGATCTCCTCCGAGTCGCCCTACGAATCGACAAGGCCTTGCGCGCCAATATCTTGGCCGGGCTGTAACCTTGCTTAAAAGCCCCTGTCCGTCCTATAAGGGAAAGCATCCGGAAACGCAAAAGGGCAGGCTTCAGGCTGTCTTAAAGCATGATTCTTACCTGCCCCAGCTGCGAAACCCGGTTCCAAGTCGAACCCGACCTGTTTGGCCAGACGCCACGCAAGGTCCGTTGCTCGCGCTGCCGCCAGGTCTGGATGCAGGAACCGCTGCCCGAACCGGTGCCGCCCGCGCCGCCGGTGGTCGAGCAGATGGCCACCGCCGCCGCCCAGGCGGAAGACGACTGGGTGCCGCCGCCGCCGCCCGGCGGCAAGCCGCCCGCGCCCGAGAAGGTTGCGCCGCCGCCTCCGCCGGTCATGGACTTGCCCGAGGCCGAGCTCGCGCCGCCCCCACCGCCGCGCTTCACCGGCTTCGACGACGAGCCCGATCTCAGCCATATGGACAAGGACCGGCCGCCGCTGCATCCGCCGCTGGACGAGCCGTTCTCGGCCGAGGGCGGGGAAGACCCGGACGAGCTGCTGAACAAGCGCCGCGCGCGTCTGGCCGAGGCCGGCGTGCAGCCGCGCGTGGTCAAGCCGAAGAAAAAGCGCTCCTGGGCCTGGGTTGGCTGGCTGCTGCTGCTGGCCGTGCTGGGTAGCATTGCCGGTGGCGGCTACGAGAAGCGCGTCGAACTGGTCACCTTCTATCCGCCGCTCGCCAAGCTCTACGAACATCTCGGCATCCCGGTCGATGCCGCCCAGTGGATCGGGCTGGAGCTGCATAACCTGAAATCCTCCACCATCCTCGATGGCGGCCAGACCAAGATCGCCGTCTCGGGCGAGGTGGTGAATGTGGGCGAGGCCGAGCGCGTGCTGCCGCCGCTGCGCATCGCCATGCGTGGCGCGAACGGCAGCGACCTGGGTGCGCTGCTGGTCAAGATGGAGCAGTCCACCATTGCCGGGCAGGAGAAGCTCAGCTTCGACCTCCGCCTGCCGGCGCCCCGGGACGAAGTGGTCGATCTCGAAGTCGCCTTCTCCAGCCAGACGGCGCCCTGACACCCCGAGTCCCGCCCAGGCCCTGATCCGGCCCGGCCGTGACCAGTCTGTGGCCGCGGCGCTGATGCCCGGGCAGGAGCGCGGAAAACCGCCGGAACGGGCCGCACACCCAGCAGTTGTTTATATAGCCTTCATACTCGTTATGACTTTATAGTCGTCGGGGGTAAGATCGGGACATGTGGCGGACCGCAGCGGCCAACACGCTGGCTAGACCGCCGCCTGAGCTGATTCCAGAAAAGGTGGCCTTCGGCCGGGGAGAACCTGCGGCAGACGGGGGCCGTCGGCGAGGGAGCATGGCGCGCATACTGGTCGCGGAAGACGAGGCGCCGGTCAGGGAATATGTCCGGCGTATCCTGGAATCGCGGGGCCATACCGTGGTGGCGGTGGCGGACGGCGCCGATGCCTTGGTCAAGCTCGGCCGCGAGTCTTTCGACCTGCTGCTCACCGATATCAGCATGCCCAACATGGACGGCGTCGAACTGTGGCTGCGGGTGGCGCGCGACTGGCCCGATCTGCGCGTGCTGATGATGTCGGGCTATGCGGCGCAGCGCCGCCGCGTGCATGACCTGGGCGACGTGACGCAGCCGATCCTGCAGAAGCCCTTTTCCATGGTCGACCTCAACGCCGCGGTCGAACGCGTGCTCGCCTCTACGGAAGACGCGTAGGTCTCACACCCGGTTGCTGATCTCGATCAGGTTGCCATCGGGATCGCGGATGTAGACCGACATGATCGGTCCGGTGGCGCCGGTGCGCTGCGACGGGCCTTCGATGATGGCCACGCCCTCGGCTTTCAGATGTGCGATCACATCCTCAAGTTTCCAGGCCGCGATGAAACACAGGTCGCCGCTGCCCGGCGTCGGCGCTTTGGCCTTGGGATCGAATTCGCGGCCCTGCTGGTGCAGGTTGATCTTCTGCCGGCCGTAGCTCAGCGCGACGCGTTCGCTCTTGCCGTCGCCCGGCGGAGTGAAGCGGGTCTCCCGCATGCCCAGCACGCGGGTATAGAAGGCGATGGTCGCCTCGATGTCGCGCACGGTGAGCACCAGGTGATCGAGGGTTTCGAGCATGCGCTGCGCCTCCTGCGCATCCTAACTTGTCATGCCCGGACTTGTTCCGGCCTGATGATCCGAGTCCGATGGAAGGGATTGCCGCTCAGAACCGGCGCAGCAGGCGGTCGAGGTAATCCAGCTCCTGCTGGTTGCGCTCGCGGTTGCCGGCGCGGCGCTGCAGTTCTTCCAGGATGCGGCGGGCGCGTTCCACCGGCAGCATGTCCGGCACGTCCTTGCCGGTCGCATTCTCGTCATAGCCGCCTTGCGGGATGTTGCGGCCCAGCGGATCGCGGTTGTTGCGCTGGTTCTGCCGTGAGTCGGCTTCCCTGGCCTGGCCGTCGGGGCCTCCGCGCTGCGCCTGCTGCATCTGGTTCAGACCCTGGCGCATCTGCTCGAGCGCATCGGTCTGGCCCTGCATCGCCTCATTGGGTTCGCCGCGGCGCAGGGCTTCACGGGCATCGCGCATGCTGCGTTCGGCCTTGCCCAGCTGGTCGGGCAACTGCCCACCGCGCTCGCCCAGTCGGCCCATCATCTCGCCCAGCTTGCGGCGCAGCTCGTCCTGGGCCCGCGCATCGGCCTCGTTTTCACCGCGCTGGTTGCCTTCGCCACGCTGGCCCTGCTGGCTGCGACGGAAGCTGCGGTCCAGCAACTGCTGCTGCTGGCGCAGCATCTCGCCGAATTCCTGCATCATCTGGCCCATCTGGCCCTGGCCGCGCTGACCCCGCTGCCCGCGCTGGCCCTGCTGCTGGCGGCCTTCAGGCATGCGCGCGATGCGGCCGTTCTTCATCGCCTCCATCATGCGCTGCAGCTGCTGCAGCATGTCCTTGGCGCTATCGCGGTTGCCCATCTGCGCCATGTCCTGGGCCTGATCCATCATGTCCTGCAGGTCCTCGCCGGACATGGCCTCTTCATCCTCGCCCAGTTCCTCGGGCTCTTCGCCGCGCGCCAGCCGCTCCATGGCGTCGCGCATCATCTGTTCCAGCATCTGGTCCATCGCCTGACGCAGCTCCTGCATCAGCTTCTGGATCTCCTCGTCGTCGGCATTGCGGTCGATGGCATCCTGCAGCCGGTCCATCAGCGCCTGGAAGTCGCGTTCGCCCTGGCTGGAGCGGCCATCCTCGATATGCAGCGCGGTCTGCCACAGCAGGTCCTGCACGGCTGCGATCGAGGCGGGCGTGCGGTTCAGGCCCAGCCGCGCCGCCGACATGCGGATGCCCAGATGCGCGGTGGCGTCGTCGCGATAGCGTTCCGGCGCCAGGCTGAGTGCCTTCAGCGCGGTAACGACGCGCTGCCACTGGGCGGGCTTGAGCGCCAGATCGCGGCGCTGTTCGACGATCGCCTTGGCGACGGGATGGCTGAAGCGCCGCGCCGGCAGCGTGACGGTGACGGTGTCGCTGCGGCCGGTCTGGCCCAGCGCGTCGGATGCCACCAGCGTCATCTCCACGGCCAAGCCGGCCCAGGGATGCGCGGTGAAATCGAAGCTCTGCTTGTCGGTGATGCGCGAGGCGCCGCCCAGCGGGACCGGCCAGTCGGCGGTGACCGGGCTTTCGGCGCCCTCGCGGGTCAGTTCCAGCTTCACCTGCTGCACGGCATAGTCGTCCTCGGCCTCGAAGGCGACTTCGAGCTCCACGCGACGCATGGTCTTGGGGTCTTCGCTGTAGCGGATCTTCGGCGCGATATCGGGCACCACCCGCAGCGGCCATTCGGCAAACACCTTGTCGCGGCGCAGCAGTTGCAGTGAAGGATGCTCTCCTTGGGCCAGGTCGAGCGCGAGGTCGATTTCGCCGTTGCGCTCGTCGATCTGGTGCAGCGGCTCTTCCTTGGCGCCGAACTTGACGCTGAAGCCCGAGGGCGCTGCTGCCAACCGCAGCTTCAGCAGGCTGCCGGTGGGAATGCTGAGCGCGGCGCTGCCGACCGGCTGCTGCACGGCCTTGCCGTCGCGGGTCAGGAAGATCGGCGCGCGGCCGGTATAGGGCGGCGGCGTGATCCAGGCTTCCACCGCGATCTGCGTGCCATGCGGAATGGCTGTGCCGGGATTGAGGGTATCGGCGATGCGCTGGCGGCGGTCCTCGCCCGGGCTCGACCAGGCAACGACCAGCAGCAGGCCCAGCGCTGCGCGCAGGCCCCAGGTGTCGCGGCGCCACCAGCCGGCTTCCGGCGTGCCGACCCGCACGGTGGCGAGCTGGGCCAGCGCCCGGCGGCGATGCAGGTCCCAGATCGCCTGGGCGATGGGGTCATGCTGTTCGGCCGGCAGGCTGTCGGCGGCGGCTTCCAGCGGGCGGTGCTGCAGCAGGTTGATGCGTTCCAGCCGGCGCATGGCGGCAGCGCGGTCGGGCCAGCGCAGGCTGCGCAATTCATGCCAGAGCAAAGCAACGAGGCCCCCGGCAAAGCCGGTCAGCATCAGCCAGTGCAGCCAGACCGGTGTGAAGCGCCAGACGTCGAAGCCGGCGAGGATGAACAGGAGGGCCAGCAGGTAGGCGGCCGGCATCAGGGCGGGCCAGAGCCGCTCCCAGAAGACGGCGGCGCGGGCCCAGGCGAGGCGGCGTTCCAGGACGGGAGCCAGTGTGCCGGCCGCTGCTGCGGCCGGGGCCCGGATATCCTCAGTTACGCCTTCACCTCGTTGAGCCATGCCGGCAGGGTCTCCAGAGCCGTCATCTCGTCAATGGTGGCGCGCCGGCGCGTGATGGCAAACCGGTCGCCACTGACCAGCACTTCCGGCGCCAGCGGACGCGCGTTGTAAGTGGAGGCCATAGCCGAACTATACGCACCCGCAGACAGGATGGCTAACAAATCTCCGGCATCGGCCGGTGGCATCGGGCGGTCCTCGGCAAAGGTGTCGCCGGTCTCGCAGACCGGGCCGACGATGTCGACCGGGGCCTGATTTGCGCCGGGTTTCGGGGACTTAACCGGCACGATGCGGTGATAGGCCTCGTACATGGCGGGCCGGATCAGGTCGTTCATGCCGGAATCGAGGATCAGGAACGTCTTCTGCTCGGCCTGCTTCACGAAAGTGACGCGGGTCAGCAGCAGGCCGGCATTGCCGACCAGGTAGCGGCCCGGCTCCAGCGCGAATTCACAGTCAAGCTTGCCCATATGCTTGCGCACCAGGTTGGCATAGCTGCGGGCGTCCGGCGGGGTTTCCTCGTCGTAAGTAATGCCGATGCCGCCGCCGAGATCGATGCGGCGGATGGCGTGTCCGGCTGCCCGCAGCGAGGTAACGAGCTCGGCCAGACGTGCAAAGGTCGCGTCATAGGGCGCCAGGTCGGTGAGCTGGCTGCCGATATGCACATGCACGCCGACGATTTCGATGCCGGGCAGCTTTGCCGCTTCGGCATAGACCTCGTGGGCGCGCTGGTAGGCGATGCCGAATTTGTTGGCCGCCTTGCCGGTGGTAATCTTCTTGTGCGTCTTGGCATCCACATCGGGGTTGATGCGGATGGCGATCGGCGCCTTGGTGCCCAGGCTGACCGCCACATCGGACAGCACATGCAGCTCGGGCTCGGATTCGACGTTGAACTGCGCGATACCTGACTTGATCGCCAGCGCCATTTCCTCGCGCGTCTTGCCGACGCCGGCGAAAATGATCTTCTGCGGCGCGATGCCGGCCTTCATGGCGATCTGCAGTTCGCCGCCCGAGACCACGTCGGCGCCCGCGCCGAGATCGCGGAAATGGCGCAGGATCGCCAGGCTGGCATTGGCCTTCATCGCATAGGCGATCAGATGGTCGGTGCCGGCAAAGGCCTCGGCCAGGCTCTGGTAGCGGTCGGTCAGCGCCTGGCTGCTGTAGACATAGGCCGGGGTGCCCACTTGCGCGGCGATGTCGTCCAGCGCCACGCCCTCGGCATAGAGGCGGCCGTCACGATAGGTGAACCAGGGAAAACCGGTCATCGGATGTCTCGGAAATCAGTAATAGCGGATATTGTTGTTGTTGCCGCCGCGCTGCAGGGCGCCGGGCCGCTCGATGGCATCGGGCGGATAATCGGGCACGTCCTTGCGGCCGCAGGCCGTGAGCGCAGTGGCGGCAAGAATCAGGGCGAGAAGGGCGGTCGCGGAAAGATGGCGCATCATGCCCCCTTCTTTGCCAGCAGCGTGCGCCAGCGCGCAACCTGCTTTTTCACGTTGGCCGGGGCCGTGCCGCCATAGGAAACCCGGCTTTTCACCGAATTCTGCACGCCCAGGACAGCGAAAATGTCTTTGCTGATGCGCGGCTCGACGCTCTGCATCTCCTTGAGCGTGAGGGCTTCCAGCGGCTTGTTCTGCAATTCCGCCAGCCGCACCAGGCTACCGGCGACGTGATGGGCCTGGCGGAAGGGCATGTCGATCTTGCGCACGCACCAGTCGGCCAGGTCGGTCGCCGTGGTATAGCCTTCGCCGGCGGCATCCTGCATGCGCGGCGCATTGGCCTTCAGGTCGGCGATCATGCCGGTGGTGGCAGCGATGCAGAGTTCCAGGTTCTCGACCGCGTCAAACGTCGGTTCCTTGTCTTCCTGCATGTCCTTGCCATAGGTCATCGGCAGGCCCTTCATGGTGATCAGCAGGGCGTTCAGGCTGCCAACGATACGCCCGACCTTGCCGCGCACCAGTTCGGCGGCATCGGGATTGCGCTTCTGCGGCATGATCGACGAGCCGGTGGTGAAGGCGTCGGTCAGCGTGATGAAGCGGAATTGCGCGCTTGTCCAGATGACGATCTCTTCCGCCAATCTCGACAGATGCACGGCGCAGATCGAGGCGGCCGAGAGGAATTCCAGCGCATAGTCGCGGTCGGCCACGGCATCGAGCGAATTGGCCATCGGAGCGGCAAAACCGAGATCCTTCGCGGTGCTGTGACGATCGATCGGCAGCGACGTGCCGGCCAAGGCAGCGGCGCCCAGCGGGCTTTCGTTCAGGCGCGCGCGAGCATCCTTCAGGCGCGACCGGTCGCGGCCGATCATTTCCACATAGGCCATCAGATGGTGGCCGAAGGTGACGGGCTGCGCGGCCTGAAGATGCGTGAAGCCCGGCATGACCGTCGCCGCGTATTCGTCGGCGCGCTTCAGCAGGGTCAGCTGCAGGGTCTTCAGCCCGGCATCCATGCGGTCGATGGCGTCGCGGACCCAGAGGCGGAAGTCGGTCGCCACCTGGTCGTTGCGCGAACGCGCGGTATGCAGGCGTCCGGCCGGCTTGCCGATCAGGTCGCTGAGCCGCGCCTCGACATGCATGTGGATGTCTTCCAGCGCGAGATCGATCTTGAACTTGCCGGCCTCGATCTCACGCAGAATTGTCTCCAGCCCGCCGACGATCTTCTTGCCTTCGGCGGAAGAAATGAGGCCCTGTCGCACCAGCATGCGGCAATGAGCGATCGAGCCGCGGATATCCTGGCGATAGAGCTTGCGGTCGAAGCGGATCGAGGCGTTGATCTCGGTCATGATCGCCGCCGGGCCTGCGGCAAAGCGTCCGCCCCACATGCTGTTGGCTTGCTTCGTCTTCGGGGCAGACTTATTTGAGGTTTTCTTGCTGGCGGCCATGATCGGGATGACTGGAATGAAACGGTTTCTGTTGGGTTTGGCGCTGGCCCTGGGCATGGTTCAGGGCTCCCAGATTCACGATGCGGGGGCCGCCGACCTGCCGCGTGCCGGCGAGATGCGCAAATTTAGCCTCTCGGCCGAGCGCCCGCCAGTCGCCGCGGCCGAATTCGAGGGTCCGGACGGCCAGCCGATGACATTGTCCGCCTTCAAGGGCCAGGTCGTGCTGGTCAATCTCTGGGCCACCTGGTGCGTGCCCTGCCGCGCCGAGATGCCGGCGCTGGATCGCCTGCAGGGCCTGCGCGGCGGCAAGGACTTTGCCGTGG
>Ga0102594_1000808_pt1 | contig 23847 bp, 23 predicted proteins | sample AraplaCol_mLB_r2_2_FD_76863 | JGI IMG/M metagenome (GOLD analysis project Ga0102594, IMG submission 76863) | Arabidopsis root microbial communities from North Carolina, USA - plate scrape MF_Col_mLB_r2 (SPADES assembly) (version 2) | ecosystem: Host-associated > Plants > Roots > Endosphere...
GTGGTTTGGGGCTTTCTCGTCCGCGCCTTGCCGACCCTGAACGGCGTACCGGGCTATTCGCTCGCCACCCTGGCAACGTTGTTGGTCGCCGGTTCGGCGATCGGTTTTGCGCTGCTGCGGCTGCGCGTGAGCTTCGCGGCTTTCGCCGCGGTGCTCGTTCTGGTTTTCGCACGCCCCATCCTCTTTCCGCAATTCACCGTGAACGCCGGCCTGCTCATGGTCGGGGCCATCATGCTGTTGCGCGTCTATGCCGCGGAGGGAAAGGTTGCTGCATTGGCCGCCGCGTGTGTGCTTTCCTTTGCCAGCTATCTCATCCGCTCGCAGGAGTTCCTGTTTGTCTGCGCAGTGGGATGGCCATTTCTGCCGATCCGGCAGTTGATAAGGGACCGGCGGGTGGCGTTCGGAGCAGGAGTTGTGGTCTTCGCCGTGGCAGCAAGTGCTTTCGTCGACTATCGGGCGTACAAGGCGCCGGAATGGCGTGACTTCAACGCGCTGAATCACGTTCGGGCGCTGCTGACGGACTTTGGTGCTGCCGAGCCGCTCAAAGAGCGTCCCGATGTGTTGGCCAAACATGGATTCAGCCAGAACGATCTTGCATTGGTGAGGTACTGGTTCTTCGTTGACCCGAACCTGGCGAACCCCCCGGTGCTTGAAGCCATGCTCTCCGAAGCAGGGGCGCAAGCGAATCCGGATCGCAACCTCGCCAACGCGGTCACCGGACTCAGGGCTTTGGCTCACCCTTCGCTCTGGATGCTTGCGTTGGCCGCGCTTGGTGTTTCCGCAATGGGGGCTCGACGGTCGGTGCTTGCTGCGTGGGCGATATTTGTCGCTGCCATTGCGGTGCTCGGCTACGTGGGGCGTCCCGGCATTCTTCATGTCTACATCCCCTTGCTCGCTTTGCTGACTATCGCACCGCTGGCAGGAATTCGCCGGCGCGGCCCCTGCAGCGTTTTCCTTGTCGCCATCCTGGGTGTGGCTGCCTTGGTTCAAGTGTTCGGCGTCGTCGTCGAATCCAGGTCGTTCAAGGCGGCCGATGCTCAGATTCGCGAGCGAGTCAGCGGCGTCGATGGTCATCCTGTCGTCGTATGGGGTGAGAGTTTTCCGTTCGAGGCGGTCTACCCCGTGCTTGGTGGCTCCGAGGAAGCAATGAGGTACAAGTTGTACGGACTTGGCGTCTCGACGCTGGCGCCTTTCTCGGTCGCGCGCTCGGAGAGCCTTGCTGGACGCAGCATGATCGAACGGCTGCGCAGCGCCGAAGGCGTGCCCATTTTTGCCAACAGCACCTTGATGACGATGCTGGAGGTCTACTGCTCCGAACACTTCGGTGGCCGGTTCGAGACGATCGCCGTGCCACCTGCCGGGGCGGTCGCGCCGTCTTGGTATCGATGCCACGGAAATCGGCCCGGGTCTTGAGGACGTTCGGCGCTGTAATGGGCCGCGCCCATAGAGTCCGGGGCAGTCGCGTTCAGTCTGAGCGCCCTCAGTTCTCGGGGGAAAATGAGATGGGCGGCCTGCCACTGATGGAACGCAACAGCATCGTGTTGCCGGGGGGCGGGCGGCTTCCTGTTTGAGTTCGGCAGCTTCCGGGCTGCTCTTGCCTGACCTGCTCAGCCGCCCCGACATGACGAAGTCGCTGAATCGCTTGGCGGCCGCGATCCCAAGGCGATCCATTGGTGCCAAAAGGGTGGCACTGCCGATGCAAACTGCCACGATCGAGAGATCGAGCATGAGTTTCTGGAAGTCCGTCGGCGCGGCGATCCATCGATAGGCAATGTTTCCGTACGAGAGCATCAGCGGACCGTGGATCAGGTAGAGCGGAAACGAAATCCGTCCCGGGAACTGACTTGTCCCGCCCGACAGGAGGGCAGACATCGGCCGACTGAAAATCCCGCTCAGCGTCAGGAGCAAGGCGACGGCGAAACAAGCCGCATGATGTTCGTCGGCTTCCTTCGGCAGCAGACTCGCGGCGCAGACGCCGACGATGAACAGCGTCATCGCGGGCAACGACAACTTGGCTGCGTGCCGAGCCCACAACGCAGAAACATGCACTTCTGCCAAGGCGAGTCCGACCACGAAAGCCGAGTAGATCGGATGAACCAGGTAGGCGACGACGGCAAGCGCTGCATAGACGTAGCCTCTGCGCTCGAGCCTGCCGGCGACAAACAGTGCGCCTAGCACGAGGCACGATCCCCAGGGCTCAAACCAGAGTCGCTGCAGCGCTGTAGGCAAAAAACACTTCGAAAGTCGAGAACCGGATCACATCCCTCAGATCAGGCGCTGACGGTAGGAAAGCCTGGAACTTCGGGAGGCGCTGCTCGGTTGGTAGCACCATTCCTAGTGCAAAAAGCAGGTAGAGGAACGCGGCAGCGCACAGGATCGGCAATGCGAGGCGCACATACCTGCCCAATGCAATCTTGGCGAGCGTCTGGCTGTCGCGCCGACGGCAATAGGCGATCGCGAGCGAGAAACCGGAAGCGACGAAGAACACCTACACCGCCAACACGCCGTTGAACATAAAAATGTGTCGAAGTGTGCCCGTCACCGTTGTGCTGATGGGGAAGGTTTCCACGAAAACATGGAACAGCAACACCGCCACTGCGCCCCAGCCGCGCAGCCCGTCAAGAAAGTCCAAGCGATCCGTGGCGGTTTCTCTCATCGGGAGCTATTTTGCTCGGTCCGAAATACTTCAAATGGCGCATCAATCCGGGTTGACTGTGCAGGACGCCTCTGTGAGATCGGCCCGCTCGGTTTTCGGCTTGGGGCGAGACATCAGGCAGGCGGCAGGCCGGGCAGCAGTCAACCGCCGCTGGAGGTTTCGATTGCCTCCAAATTGTGTCCGATAATCCTTGCGGGGACTTCGGGGTTGACCTTCCGACGTACGGCCCCGTACCAGGGCAACAACGAAGAAGGGCCAGAGCATTGAAAAAGGTAGCGATCCTGCAGTCGAACTACATTCCGTGGAAGGGCTACTTCGATCTGATCGGCGCAGTGGATGAGTTCATCCTCTACGACGACATGCAGTACACACGCCGCGACTGGCGCAACCGCAACCAGATCAAGACGCCACAGGGCGTGCAGTGGCTCACGGTGCCGGTGCGTGTCAAGGGCAAGTACGAGCAGAAGATCAGGGACACGGAGATCGACGGCAGCGATTGGGCCGTTGCGCATTGGAAGGCGCTCGTGCAGAACTACGCGCGCGCACCGCATTTCGCCGAAATCGCCGCTTGGCTGGAGCCGCTCTACCTGAGCGGCCCCTACCCCCTCCTCTCCGATCTCAATCGCCGATTCATCCAGGCGATCTGCGCTTATCTGCACATCGATACGGTCATCAGCGATTCGCGCGATTACGCGTTGATCGATGGCAAGACGGAGCGCCTGGCCGACCTTTGCGCACAGGCTGGCGGCACCGAGTACGTGTCGGGCCCGTCTGCCCGCGACTACGTGGACGAAAGCGTCTTCGAACGCAGCGGCATCCAGCTCACGTGGTTCGACTACGCCGGCTATCCCGAGTACCCGCAGTTGTGGGGTGACTTCGCGCACGGAGTGACCGTGCTCGACCTGCTGTTCAATTGCGGGAGGGACGCAGGTCGCTTCATGAGGTACGCCGGGTCATGAAGCTGTCGATCGTTGCAACCCTTTATCAATCCGCGGCCTACATCAACGAGTTCTGCCTTCGTGCGGGAACTGCCGCGCAGCAGATCGCTGGCGACGACTACGAGATCGTGCTCGTCAACGACGGGTCGCCAGACAACAGCCTCGATGTCGCCGTGCAGCTCACACAGGTCGACAGCCATGTGGTGGTGGTCGACCTGTCGCGCAATTTCGGGCACCACAAGGCCATGATGACCGGCTTGGCCGCAGCGCATGGCGAGCGCGTGTTCCTGATCGACAGCGACCTCGAGGAAGAGCCGGAATGGCTGACCTCGTTCGCGGCGCAGATGGAAGCCGATGAGTCGGACGTGGTTTACGGCGTGCAGGCCGAGCGCCGTGGTGGCTTCATCGAGCAGATCACCGGCACGTTGTTCTACAAGCTCTTTCGCACGCTGACCGGAATCGTTCAGCCGAGCAACATCGTCACCGCGCGGTTGATGACGCGGCGCTATGTCGATGCCCTGCTGTTGCACGAAGAGCGTGAGTTGAACATCGGTGGCTTGTGGGTCATCACCGGTTTCGGGCAGTCGCAACAGGTCGTTCGCAAGCATGCGACCAGTCCAACGACCTATTCGCTGTCGCGAAAGTTCAGCCACCTGGTCAACGCGATCACGTCGTTCAGCAGCCTGCCGCTGGTCTTTACCTTCTATTCGGGACTTCTGATCTCGGCTACGGCGCTGCTCTACATCATCTACCTGTCGTTACGCTATCTCCTGGGCGCAACGCCGCCGAGCGGCTATACCTCGATCGTGGCGTCGATCTGGCTGTTTTCGGGGCTCATTGTTTTCTTCCTCGGCGTCCAGGGCATCTATATCGCCAAGATATTCTCCGAAGTCAAGCGTCGTCCATACACCATCGTGCGGCAGGTCTTCACACATTCCGACAGGGCAGGCAAGCAGATATGAGCAATGTCGAACGATTCATCCCGTCTGAGTCCTACGGGCTGTTGGATCGCACGCAGGAAGGCTCCGCCGTGGATCAGGCGGCCGAGCAGGTCCGCCATCTGGGGTATGCGTTGCTCGATGCCGGATATGCGCCGGAGGAGCTCCAGCGCATCTCCGACGCATTCGATAGCACGCGCCATGCGTATGTCGAAGCGTACGGAGAGTCGCGGCTGCGCAGCCTGGACGAGTTCTATACCGTCCGCTCGCTGCTGGTCCAACCCGTGGGAAGAGAGGTGTTTCTCGCGCTCGCGCTCAATCCCAATCTGATGAGCGTGTTGAAGCAATTGATACAGGGCAAGTTCATCCTGAACCAGCAGAACGGCATCGTGAATCCGCCGCAAGAGGGTTACAACCAGAGTGCCTGGCACCGAGATTTGCCCTACCAGCATTTCTTGTCGTCCACGCCGTTGGCGATCAATGCGCTGTTCTGTGTCGACGACTTCACCTTCGACAACGGGGCCACATTCGTGCTTCCTGCGTCGCACAAGGCAAGTCCTTTCCCGTCGCGTGCCTACGTGGAGCGCAATGCCGTACAGATCGAGGCCAAGGCGGGTTCGTTCATCCTGCTCGACTGCATGATGTTTCACGCGGGCGGCTTCAACAAGACAAGTGCGGCACGCCGTGCGGTGAATCACGTCTTCAATATTCCGTATTTCAAGCAGCAGATCAATCTGCCCTCCAGCATCGATGGGGCGGGGCTGTCTGCCGAAGCGCGGGAAATCCTCGGGTTCGGCTATGTGGAGCCGCCCTCGACCGGTGCCTATCTCTCCAGCCGCGAGTCCAGGAAATCATGACTTATCTTCTAGTTGGAGGGACATGACATGGCAGTCCTGCCTCCCGGAACACTTCTGCAATTGATGTACCTGAAGGAACGCCTGCGCCGCGTTCCTGCCGGCCGATTCATCGAGATCGGCCCTGGCAGCGGCGAGATTACGCGACTGCTGCTCGATCATGGTTGGACGGGTTCATCGTATGACCTTGAAAGCCGGACGATCGACGCACTGAAGCAGCGTTTTTCATCGGAGATATCGGATGGCCGTTTCATGCCCGTCAACCATGATTTCCTGCAAGCCTCGCAAGATCAGGTTGGAAAAGCCGATCTGGTCATTTCATGCATGGTGATGGAGCACATGGACGATCAAGGGCAGCACGCGTTCATGCACAAGGCTCTGCAAGTCCTTCAGCCTCAGGGCGCAATGATCGGCATCGTGCCAGGATCGCCGGCGCACTGGGGCATCGAGGACGACATCGCAGGCCATTGCCGGCGTTACACGCGCACTGCGATCAAGGAGCTGGTGTCCCAAAGTGGCTGGAAGCTCAGGCATGTCGCAGGCCTCACCTTTCCCATCTCCAATTTCCTTTTGCCTGTCTCCAACTACCTGGTCAACAAGGCCGAACGCGCCAAATTGAATCTCTCACTTGTCGATCGAACCAAAGCATCGGGACGCCGGCAGGTCGCATTCAAGACGCATTTCCCTTCCTTGCTCGGCGTCGTGCTGAACCCCATCACCATGTTTCCGGCATTTCTGATCCAAAAGCTCTTCGCCCGCTCCGAGCGCGCGCTGGTGCTGTACTTCGAAGCCAGCCCTGCCACCGGGGCCCAAGACCAATGACATTCGATTCCCGCCAGGCGTTGCTCTCCGAAGTCGCCGACTACTACACCGGCAAGCTGGCCGAGCATGGCGAAAGCCCGCGTGGCGTCGACTGGAATGGTGAGGAAGGCCAGCTGCTTCGCTTCGAGCAACTGTGCAAGGTCATCAACACCGATGCACCGTTCTCTCTCAATGATCTGGGCTGTGGTTACGGCGCCTTGTGCGACTTCATGGTGCCCCGGTATGCGGCGTTCGACTACACGGGCATCGATGTGTCCGAGGCCATGGTGCACGCGGCAATGCAGCGCCATCACGAGAAGCCCAGAGCGCGCTTCATCGTCGCTAGCGAAGCCGACAATATCGCTGACTACAGCGTTGCAAGCGGCATATTCAACGTGCGAATGGGTCGCTCCGACTCGGAGTGGCAAGACTATGCGGAGGCCATGCTCGATACGCTGGACAAGGCGAGCGCCAAGGGCTTTGCATTCAATTGCCTGACCTCCTATTCGGACAAGGACAGGATGCGTCCGGATCTTTACTACGCAGACCCGCTTGCATTGTTCGATCTGTGCAAGCGCCGGTATTCGCGCAACGTTGCACTGCTGCACGACTACGGTCTGTACGAATTCACAATGATCGTGCGGAAGGCGCTATGAACAAAACGAAGAAGCTCGTCATCTTCGGTTGTGGCGACATCGGACAGATTGCGCACTACTACTTCACCGCCGACTCCGAGTACGAGGTCGTCGCTTTCACGGTCGACGGAGCGTTCGTGCCCGGGCCGGAGTTTTGCGGTCTTCCCGTGGTGCCGTTCGAAGAGTTGGCGGATCGCCATTCCCCGAGCGATGTCGACGTGTTCGTGGCGCTCAGCTACTCGAAGCTCAACTCGGTGCGAAAAGAAAAATACCTGGCGGTCAAGGAGCTCGGATATTCGTTGGCGAGCTTCGTCAGTTCGCATGCAACGGTTCTCAACGAAGGCCGCATCGGCGAGAACTGCTTCATCTTCGAGGACAACACGATCCAGCCGTTCGTCACTGTCGGCAACAACGTGACGCTGTGGAGCGGCAATCACATCGGCCACCACTCTGTGATCGGTGATCACTGCTTTATCGCTTCCCATGTCGTGGTATCGGGCGGCGTCGAGATCGCCGAGCAATGCTTCATCGGCGTGAATGCGACCTTGCGTGACCACATCAAGATCGGAGCGCGTTGCGTGATCGGCGCCGGCGCGCTGCTGCTGGCCGACGCGGAGCCGGAGGGCGTCTATATTGGCGCGGCGACCGAGCGCTCCAGGGTTCCCAGCACGAGGCTGCGGGGCATATGACGCATCGCTGGCAGAAGCTTGGCCTGCTTTATTGCCCTTCGGGTGATCGGCGCCACCCCAAGCTGCTCTCGCATGCGGCCAATCCGCTTCCGGTGCACATGAAGGGGGACGTCTATCGTGTCTACTTCAGCGGACGCGATGCGCTCCAGCGCTCCTCGGTCGGCGCGGTAGACATCGACATCGTCAGGCGCCAGGTGATGAAAGAGCATGAGGCGCCGTTTTTCGAGCACGGCCCAGAGGGGAGCTTCTATGCTGACGGTGTCAGCGTCGGCAACTGCTATGAGGCAGATGGCCGCAAGCACATGCTTTTCATGGGGTGGCAAAACCCGCCGGACGCTCATTGGCGCGGCGATGTCGGACGGCTGCGGGTCAATGAAGACTTCAGCTTGACCATGGCCGACACGCAACCCTTGCTGGCGTCCGATGCCACCGATCCGCTGAGCCTCTCCTACCCGTGGGTGATGGGAACAGGCGAGGATGCTCGCTTCGACATGTGGTACGGCTCCACTCTGAACTGGGACGCTGGCAACGGCGAGATGCTGCACGTCATTCAACATGCCAGCTCCGCCGATGGCGAGCGCTGGGAGAAGAGCGGGCTGGCGGTGCCGTTCGAGATCGGCGTGGCGCAGGCCTTTTCGAGGCCGACCGTCGTGCGCGATGCGGATGGACTCCACATGTGGTTTTCCTACCGCGGCAAAGTGGGGCGGACGTATCGCATCGGATATGCCTTCTGCCCTCCAGGAGGCACTTGGACGCTTCGGCTCGACGAGACGGGCATTGACGTTTCGAGCGACGGCTGGGACTCCGAGATGATCGAATATCCGTTCGTGTTCGAGCATGGCGGACTGCGCTACATGCTCTACAACGGCAATGGATATGGGCGCAGCGGCTTCGGTCTTGCGGTTGCAAGCCGTGAGTGAACTTCGGTGGGCCGCGATCCGTACCTCGGCGGGGCAGTTGTTGCGCTACGGCTTGCTGGGGCTGGCTACCAACATTGCAGGCTTTCTCGTCTACTTGCTCGTGACGCATCTGGGTGCGCCGCCAGAGGCCACCATGAGTTTCTTTTATGTGATCGGCGCGATCATGGGGTTCTGGGGCAACAAGCGCCTGACGTTCGCGCACCAGGGCGGCGTACTTGCAAGCGGTATGCGCTACGTGTTGGCGCACGCGGTGGGTTATTGCCTGAATCTCTCGTTGCTGCTGATATTCGTCGGCAAGCTGGGCTACCCGCATCAATGGGTGCAAGGCGCGGCGATCCTGATCGTTGCCGGGTACCTGTTCCTGGCCTTCAAGTTTTTTGTTTTTGCGAATCCGGAGCGCGATTGAGACTTTGGGCAGCGAGGAAATTCACCCTATGAACGACGCACATATCCCCTTCAACTGGCCGCATATGACCGGCAAGGAGCTTTATTACATTGCCGAATCCCATTTCAATGGGAGGCTCGCTGGAGATGGACCGTTCACTCGCCGCTGCCATGAGTGGATCGAGCAGCGCACCGGGTGCAGCAAGGCGCTGTTGACGCACTCCTGCACTGCGGCGCTGGAAATGGCGGCATTGTTGATGGACGTGCAGCCCGGCGACGAGATCATCATGCCTTCGTACACGTTCGTCTCGACCGCCAACGCTTTCGTGCTGCGTGGCGGCGTGCCGGTTTTCGTCGACATCCGCGAAGACACGCTCAACCTCGACGAGCGGTTGATCGAGGATGCCATCACGCCGCGCACCCGCGGGATCATGCCGGTTCACTATGCAGGCGTTGCTTGCGAAATGGACACCATCATGTCGACGGCGAAGCGGCATGGCCTGTTCGTCGTAGAGGACGCAGCACAGGGCGTGATGTCGTTCTACAAAGGGCGCGCGCTTGGCAGCATCGGCCAACTCGGTGCGTACAGTTTTCACGAGACCAAGAACGTGATCTCGGGGGAGGGCGGCGCGCTGCTGGTCAACGATGCCAAGCTCGCGCAACGCGCCGAGATCATTCGTGAGAAGGGTACCGACCGCAGCCGCTTCTTTCGTGGGCAAGTCGACAAGTACACCTGGCAGGAGCCTGGCTCGTCCTACCTGCCGGGTGAACTGATCGCTGCATTCCTGTGGGCACAGCTCGAGGAAGCCGATCGCATCACCCAGGAGCGGCTGCAATGCTGGGACCGCTACCACGCACTGCTGGCGCCGCTCGAGGCCGAAGGCTTGCTGCGTCGGCCCATCGTGCCCGAGGGGCTGCAGCACAACGCACACATGTACTACGTGATTCTTTCCGGCGAGATCGACCGTGGAAAGGTGCTCGACGTGTTCCGGCGCGAGAGCATCGGCGCGGTGTTCCACTACGTGCCGTTGCATTCCTCGCCCGGCGGTCAGCGCCACGGTCGTGCACACGGCAGCCTCGAGGTCACCGATCGGCAGTCCGAGCGCCTGATCCGGTTGCCTCTGTGGTTGGGCATCAGCGCAGCCCAGCAGGAACGCGTGGTGGGGACCCTGCGTGCAGCAGTGCAGGAAGCAAGCCTGCAGCCCGTGCGGTAACCACACGCTGGCCTGCTCCTGCACGATCGCAGTCGACTGGCTCACAGCTTTATACTTCCCGCGGTTGCTCCGGCGCGGCTATTTTTTCCTTCGATGACCAGACCGTTGCACATGACTCTTTTGATCTATGGGGCAGGTGGACTGGGTCGCGAGGTGCACTCCGCCCTGCAGGCGAGCGGGGAGCACGTATCGGGCTTCGTCGTGGACCCTGGCTTTCCGGCCGCGGGCATTCGAGAGGTGCAAGTGCATGCCGAGCGGCTGGAGACGTTGCAGGATGCCTCCACGCGCTTCGTCTTGGCGGTGGGTGAAGGCCGGGCGCGTCAACGTGCCGTGTTCTCGCTGGGTCCCGACGCCGCATTCGCCACCGTGCGACATCCCGCTGCAGTGATCGGCCTTTGTGTTTCGATCGGATCGGGTGCCATGATCATCGGCCCGTGCAGCATCACGACGGATGTCTTGATCGGGGCCCACGCGTTGATCAATCCTGGTTGCACGATTGCCCACGATTGCGTGCTGGAAGATTTCGTCAATCTTGGGCCGTCATGTGCGCTCGCGGGCCGTGTCACGATTCAAGAAGGCGCCAACCTCGGCGTGGGAGTGTCGGTCGCGCCGGGTGTGGTGATCGGTGCCTGGTCAACCGTGGGGGCCGGTGCCGTCGTGATCCGCGACGTCGAACCCGGCTCGACGGTCGTCGGCGTCCCCGCGCGCCCCATTCGCCGCACCAGCAGCAGCGCCCGTGCTGTTCCACCTTCGGCCTAGCCCGCCATCGCCAACTGTTCAGAGCTTCAAGTCATGTCACATCAATACCGAGACACCCCCCCCGCAACCATCAAGGTCTTGAGGCCGAGACTGCCTGCGGCAGCCAGGCTGCTTCCCTATCTCGAGCGCATCGACAGCTCGCGCACGTACAGCAACTACGGTCCGCTCAATGGCGAATTCGCGCGGCGCCTTGGTGACCTGGTCGGCGGAAGCCACACGACGCTCACTTCCAATGGCACCACGGCGATCGAACTTGCGCTGAGGCTGCGCTGCGCCCCGGGTGGCCACTGCCTGATGCCTGCATTCACCTTCATTGCAAGCGCGCACGCCGTGTGCAATGCCGGACTGACGCCGTACCTTGCTGATACAGATCCGGACTCCCTGGCGCTCACGCCTGAAATTGCAGTTGCGGCATTGAACACTGCGCCTGGTCCGGTTTCCGCCGTGCTGGTCGTGAGCGCCTTCGGCGCACCCCCAGATTTCGCCGGCTGGGCCGCGTTCGAGCAGAAGCACGGAATTCCCGTCGTGTTCGATGCTGCCGCTGCATTGACCTCACTCTCGGGTATCGGCCAGCAGCCCGTCTGCGTGAGCCTGCACGCCACCAAGACCCTGGGCATCGGCGAAGGCGGGGCCATCTTCTGTGCCGACGCCGAGTTGATGGAGCGCGCAACGGCCATGACGGGCTTCGGCTTCGTCGGCCAGGAGCGCCTGTCCTCGCTTCGCGCGGGGAACTATCGCATTTCCGAGTATTCGGCGGCAGTGGGCCTCGCAGGATTGGACGGACTGTCGACGCGCATCCAGGAGATGCGCGAATTGACGGCAGCCTATGCGTCGAGGCTGCAAGGAAAGGCAGTGCGCCTGCAGCAAGGGGTGGGCACCGATTGGGTCACCATGACCCTGAACGTGATCGTTCCAGCCGGCGACGTGGACGCGACCACGCGCCGGCTCGACGATGCGAAGGTCGAGTGGCGCCGCTGGTGGGGCCTGGGCTGCCATCGGCACACTGCCTTCAAGGACGTTCCGGTGTCCGACCTTTCGGTTACCGATGCTCTCGCGCCCCGTGTCATCGGCTTGCCGTTCCATGACGATCTGTCTCCTGCGGACCTCGATCGCGTCACCGGTTGCCTCCAATGAGCGAGAGCCCGCTTCTTTCCTACATCGTTCTCTCGTACAACTACGAGCGCTACATCGGCAAGACGTTGCAGAGCATCCTGGACCAGACGGTGCAGGACTTCGAGATCGTGGTGGTGGACGACGGATCGATTGACAATTCAGTCGCTATCGTGTCGGCCATGGCAGATCCGCGCATCAGGCTGTTCGTCAACGAGAAGAACATCGGGGGAGCTGCGAGCTATAACCGTGCAGTGCAGGAGGCGCGCGGCGAATGGCTTGTCAACCTCGACGCGGACGATTGGATCGACCCGCGAAAAGCCGAGATCCAGCTGCAGGCGGTCAGCGACGACCCGAGGCTGGACATCATCGGCTCGTACGTCGCCTTCTACGACGAAAACGATCTGCCGCATCCATCGGCCGACGCGCTCGAACAATCGGTGAACCAGCCGCATGACCTTAACCTCGTCGATACGTGGATCGGTGCCAATTACCTGTGCAGATCGTCGACCATGGTGCGTGCCTCAGCGCACCGGCGAATCGGCCTCGACGATCCCGCGATGGTTCGTGCGCCAGACTATGAACTGTGGACCCGTGCCCTTCGGCTGGGCTGCCGCTTCACAGTGGTACCGGAACGCCTGACGTTCATGCGGCTGCACTCCCGGGGTGTGACGCACGCCGATCCGATCGGCACGCTGCTGGAGATGGGTTATGCGATGCAGCGCAATCTCGTGCCGCTCGCGGAGGCTCGCTCGCTGTTTCCGTCCATCACGCGCATCGTGGGGTGGGTGGGTCGCCATGCGTCACTGAGCAGGCTGCGGCCGCTTCAAGCGCACAGGCTGATCGGCTCATTCATGCAATCGACGCCCGTTGCGGACTTCCCCCAATTCGTTGCGCTGCTGAACGACGCTTCCGCCCACCCGGAGCTCACCGGCATCGGACAGCGAAGCCTGACATTCATCGGTCCTGGCGCCGATGCGTACCTCGAGGTGGGCAAGCTCCTCGACGACATCAAGGCCTATACCGAGGCGAGGGACTACTTTCGCAAAGAGAGTGAAGGGTGGGAGCGCAGATACGCCGAACTGGCCCAGGCCCATCATGAGCAATCGCAGGCCTTTGCCGAAGCCCTGAAGCGGGGCCGCGGTTTGCGCTCGATCCCGCGGCGTGTGTTGTCGCGGCTGATCCGGATCCTTAAGAAATGAACCCTCCTCGCATTCTTGCGTTGCTCCCTTTCCTGGCAAAGGGCGCACTTTCCATCGAGATCTTCAGGGCACTCAGGGCGCGTGGCGTCGAAATCACGGTGGCTTTCTGCAGAGACGAATCGACCGCCCTGGAGCCCGATGCCATGGAAGACTTCAAGGCGACCAGCGATCTGATCGACCTTTCGACCATGGGGACCGGACCCAAGCGGCTGCAACTCATTCAGGACCTGATCGTTCACAGAAAGATCGACTTGGTCCTGCAGGTCGGCGCGGTGGAGCTCTACCACTTGCTGCCGTACTGGAAGGAGCGATTGCCGGATCTGCGAATCGCCGACATTCTCTACAACGAGTTCGGCCACACGCTGAATCATTTCCTGTACGAAGGTTGCATCGACGCCGTGATTGTCGAGAGCGATTACATGCGCGATTTCGTCAGGCGTTCTTCCGGTCAGCCCGACCGCAGGATCGAGGTGGTGCACAGCGGTGTCGACCTCTCGGATTTTTCTCCTGCCGATGGTGATGGGCGCGACGGCTCGAGGCTCAAGGTCGGCTACGTCGGACGGATGTCCGACGAGAAGAACCCCATCGGATTCATTGAACTGGCCGAGCGACTGGGGCGCCTGAATCCTGCGCTGGACTTCGAGATGTTCGGTTCCGGACCTGACGCGGCGCTGGTCGAGGGACGGATCGCGCGAAGCGAGATGGCATCCCGGCTGAAGTACCACGGCTTTGTCGAGCATTCCAGGGACGCGTTGCGCCAGCTGGATGTGCTCATCCTGCCATCCAAGTTCGACGGCAGGCCGGTGACCCTCATGGAGGCGAATGCTTGCGGTGTTCCCGTGATCGCGGCGGCGGTGGGTGGCGTTCCGGAACTGGTCAGCGAGGGGGTCAATGGCTTCCTGATTCCACCCGTCGAAACCGAACGCATTCATGGGCAGCTTTCACAGTGGCAGGCGCATCTCCCTTCGCTCGAAGCGCTGAAACTTTCAGCACGCGCCTATGCGATGCAGTATTTCGATCGCGAGAAGATGATCGAGGCCTACGCGGACGCATTCTCGAAGGTGGCGGCGGGTTCGTGACTGATCGACACGCGGCCTGCCGCCGAGGTCCTGCTTTCGTGCCGGTCCGATCTGCCTGAATCGCACCATCGATCGCCGGAGCATCGCTGCGGGCAGATTGTGACAACTCTGCGTTTGAGCTTCCGAGGCCTCGCGGATAATCGATGACCGCTGGCGGCACTACGATGAATGTTTTATTAAAAGCCGCCCATCGAGCAACGAGCCCCAGTGTTTGAGGGAAGAGCAAATGAGTGTGCGTGTGCGCCGACTGTTGGCATTCTGGAGAGAGAACGGCGTCTCGGCGACGGTGCGGCTTTTCCGTACCAAATTGGGTGCGGCGATTGCGGGACGACCGGTGCTCAACAGGATCCGGGCGGGATCATTGATTGCCGGGGTTGCCGGACCGCCGGGAACTGTCAGTGACATCGTCCGGTTCCAGTTTCCCAGGCTCCAGCCGCTTGCGACCTACCTGATCCCGAAGCCTTCGCTACCGCGCGTCAGCCTGATCACCGACAGCATCGGCAGCGGCAGCCTGTTCGGTGGTGTCGGCACAGCGCTGCTGTTTGCCGCTCACTTGGCCAATCGAATGAATGCAACACTGCGGGTCGTGACACGAACCGAGGTGCCGTCGCCCAAGAACGTGCTGCAGATACTGGGCGCCTATGGCATCCAGCTGCGCCACGAGGTTCAATTTGCCTTTGTGCCCGTCTTGGGCGACAACGGGGGAGCGGAGCAGACCGATGGCGCAGCAGGCGGCCTGGACATCGGTCCCGACGAGACCTTCGTCACCACATCGTGGTGGACGACGTCCGCTGCGCTCACCAGCGTTCCTCATGCCTCGATCATCTATCTTCTTCAGGAAGACGAGCGCATGTTCTATCCCTTCGGGGAAGACCGGTTTCAATGCGAGCAGGTGCTGCGTACAGACAGTATCCGGTTCGTCGTCAATACGCGGCTCCTGTTCGATCACCTCGTTGCGAGCGGCTTGCCGCACCTGGAGCGCAACGGGCTCTGGTTCGAGCCCGCGTTTCCGCAATCGTTGTTCCGCCCGCGGCAAAACGAGTCGGGCGGGAAGAAGCGCTTCTTCTTCTATGCCCGGCCGAACAATCCTCGCAACCTTTTCCACATTGGCCTCGAGATCATCGATCGCGCGATCAACCGTGGCATCCTTGACCTCGCGCAGTGGGATGTGTTCCTGGTCGGCAAGGACATCCCGAGGGTGATATTCGGGGATGGTTACCTGCCGACGCAGTACGAGGGTCTGAATTGGGAAGCGTACGCCGATCTCGCAGGAACGATCGACCTCGGGCTGTGCCTGATGTCCACACCGCACCCCAGCTACCCACCGCTCGATCTTGCGGCCAGCGGCGCTGTCGTGGTGACCAACAAGTTCGGCAACAAGCTGGATCTGTCGAGCTATTCGCAGAACATCATTTGCGCTGATCTGGATGCGGAAGCGCTTCTCGAAGCGCTTCGCGAGGGCGTGGCGCTTGCGCAGGACAACGAGACGCGCAGCCGCAACTTCGCTGCCAACGGCTTGAGCGGGGACTGGGCGCTGTCGTTCGAGAACACCCTTCGATCGCTTGCGACGGAAAGCTGATGTTCGCTCTGGACATTCTCCCCGTTCCCTATGCGGACCCATGGCTCCAGCCATTGCCCCGAAGGCTGGCAACGCTTCAGCAGGGCGCGAAACGGGTCGCCTACTTCTACGAAGAGCCCAATAACAGCACGTTCCGCTACCGTGCCTACAACATGGCACAGGTGCTCAACGAACCGGGTGACGGCCGCGTATCGGCCAGCTATTTTTTCCTGTCAGACAGCGATCGATTCGACGAGATTGCAGACGCCGCGGACCTGCTGGTGATCTGCCGGTCACGGTACTGCCATCAGGTGAATGGCCTGATCACCAAGTTCAGGGCGCGCGGCAAGCGCGTGTTGTTCGATGTCGACGACCTCGTGGTCGACACGGACTATGCGCACCTGGTCGTGGCAACCCTGGGCCTCGATGTCACGCAGAAAGGGGTCTGGGACGACTGGTTCGCAATGATTGCGCGCATGTACCAGACGCTGCGTCTGTGCGACGGTGCGATCACGACCAACGAGTTCCTGGCGGAAAAGATCGCAGCTTGTTCTGGACTCCCGGTGGCAGTTGTTCCGAATTTCATGAACAAGGAGCAACTTGCCGTGGCCGAGAAGGTCTTTGCTGCAAAGGAGAGCGCGCGCTTTGCTGGCAAAGGAAAGATCACTCTCGGGTACTTCAGCGGCTCACCGTCACATCGCCTCGACTATGCGCTCGTGGAACCCGCGTTGGCCGATGTGCTGGCCGAGCGGCCAGACGTGGAGGTCATGGTTGTCGGCTACATCGATCATGGTCCGGTGATGCGCGAGTTTGCCGATCGCATCAGCCGCCAGCCTTTTCACGACTATGTGAATCTTCAGCGGCTGCTGGGCATGGTCGAGTTCAATCTCATGCCGCTCCAGTCGAATGCGTTCACGGACTGCAAGTCGGAACTCAAGTACTTCGAGGCCGCAAGCGTCGGCACCTTGAGCATTGCGTCGCCCAGCTTCACCTATCGACGGGCCATTCGCGATGGAGAGAATGGCTATCTCTCGAAGGCTCATGAATGGACCGAGGCGATCCTGCGAGCGATGGACCGCACTGCATCGTATGAAGCGATGGCTCTGGACGCACGGCAGGACGCGTTGCTGAAGTTCGGCTGGCAGAACCAGACCGAGACGATCCTCAACGCGCTGGATATCGCCTAGACCTCAGCGCTCGACGATCCGCCCGTGCTCCATGTGGATCACGCGGTTGCACTCCTTGGCAATCAGCTCCGGCGAGTGCGACGCCAGGACCAGGATGCCCGACTTGGAGACCACGTCGCGCATCCGCTTTTCAGCCTTTTCGGTGAACTCGGCATCGCCCACCGACAGCCACTCGTCCATCAGCAGGATGTCAGCCTCGACGCTGGTCGAGATCGAGAAGGCGAGCCGCATCATCATGCCGGTCGAGTAGGTGCGAACCGGCATGTTGACGTATTCGCCTAGGCCGCTGAATTCGCAGATATCGGGTGTGAGCCGGTCGACCTCTTTCTTGCTCATGCCCATCACGAGGCCGCGCAGCATGATGTTCTCTACGCCAGTGGCGTCCATCTCGATGCCCAATGCAGGGTCGATCAGGCTGGCCACCGAGCCCTGGCGTGTGAACTCGCCCGACGAAGGCTCGTAGACACCCGCCAGCGTGCGCAGCAGCGTGGACTTGCCGGCACCGTTGTGACCAATGAGGCCCAGCCGGTCGCCGCTCTTGAGTTCGATGTTGAGGCCGCTGAGCGCCTGCACGACAGTGACGCCGGTCTCCTTGCCGAAGCGCCCCCCGGTGACCGAGGCGGCCAGCGTTTTCTTCAGCGATGCCGAGCCGGCCCCGTAGATGGGAAAGCTGACCGAAACGTTCTTGAGTGAAATGGATGCCATGGATCAGAGCCAGTAGACGACGCGGCGGCGGTATTTGAAGAACAGCACGCTCGCGAGCGACAGGCACAGCACGGTCCAGAAGCCGATCCCGATCCAGCTGTGGAGATGGGCTTCTCCGCCCATGAGCGGCGTGCGCAGAAGGTCGAGCATCTGTGCAAAAGGGTTCCACAGCACGTACTTGGCGCGACCAGGAAGGTTTTCCGGCAGCCAGAACACGGGGGTCAGGAACATCAGCATCTGCATGATGCTGGTCACGATCTGGGTCACGTCGCGGTAGCGGGTGCAAATGAGCCCCAGCAGCAGGCCGAGCGCATGCGCGTTGATGACGAGGATCAGGAAGGCGGGAATGATCAGAAGGACGGACCACGACAGAGTGATGCCGGCCCAAAGCGCGACGGGGACGTACAGCACGATCTGGTGGGCGAACTGGATCAGGTTGCGCGCCAGAGCCCGCCATACGAAGAGGCTTATCGGAAAGTAGCCTTGCTTCAGGTAGTTGGACGAACCCACGAAGGCGTTGCAGGCATCGGTGACGATGGTGGAGAAAAGGCCCCAGAAGATCACGCCAAGCGCGAGGTGGGGAAAGAACTTGTCCAACTGGGTGCCGAAGAGCGATGCATACAGCGGGCCCATGCCGCCGATCATGATGCCCATGCTCAGTGTGAGCCAGATGGGCCCCAGCATGGAACGCCTGTAGCGCAGGACAATGTCGAACCAGGCGAGGGTCCACCAGATGTCGGTGCGGCGTGTGCCTTCCCACCAGTCAGCCCAGGCGCTGCGGTGAAGGTTGGAATGAACTTGGCTCATGTGCGTTGATATGAGTCTGCTGGGCGGACGGCAGCGTCTTCGCCCCTGCGGTCTCCGGACTGTACCTTGACGGGAGCAAATGCCGCGCGGGCGTCGCGGGTGGGCGACCTCATTTCTATCCTTTGTGTGAACCGGGTGAGTTTACCGGGCGAGGTCAGGCGGCCTCCCGATGCCACGGTTGGCCGCACCGTGGTGCGAATGTGGGGAGCAAGGCGATCCGAAGATAATCGCCGATTGGCGGGCACTGAGCCTCGCGTCCTCGCCTTGCCGTCCCATTCGGCATGAGCGCCACGAAAAAGTTCCCTCGCCGTTCCTGCGGGCGAGTCGTCTATGAAATCAGTATCTCGGCTTTTTGACTTCCTTCTGACGGTGCTATGGACAAGTCCCGGCGTGGGCGGTCGCATCCAGCGTGCATGGCGGATCTTCCGCAAGGCCGGCTGGCGTGGCATCCAGTGGGAGCTCGGACGTCGCATCACCGGATACAACGACTACACCCGATGGGTCCGCGACTACGACACGCTCACCCCCGAAATCAGGAGCAGGCTGGCGCAGCGCGTGGCCTCGATGAGCAACCTGCCGTTGATCTCCATCGTGATGCCCTCGTACAACCCCAATCCCGTGTGGCTGCGCGAAGCCATCGAATCGGTGCGTGAGCAGATCTACCCCAACTGGGAGCTGTGCATTGCGGACGATGCATCGCCGTCCGCCGAGGTTCGCGCCATTCTGAAGGCATACAGCGAAAGCGATCCGCGCATCAAGGTGGTGTTCCGTGCTCAAAACGGCCACATTTCCGCCGCATCGAACAGTGCGCTGACGCTGGTCTCGGGCTCGTGGGTCGCACTCATGGACCATGACGACCTTCTGCCGGCACACGCCCTGTTCTGGGTGGCCGACTGCATCGCTTCGCATCCCGACGTCCGGCTCATCTATTCGGACGAGGACAAGGTCGACGAAGCCGGCAACCGTTCGGGCCCCTATTTCAAGTGCGACTGGAACGCAGACCTTTTCCGGTCGCAAAACATGTTCAGCCACCTCGGTGTGCTCTCGACCGACCTTGTCCGCGAAGTCGGTGGTTTCCGCCTGGGCCTCGAAGGTTCGCAGGACTGGGACCTGGTGATTCGCTGCATGGAGCGCATCGAGCCGACGCAGGTGCGCCATATCCCCAAGGTGCTCTATCACTGGCGTGTGCATGCCGAGAGCACCGCAAAGTCGATGGACGCCAAGCCCTATGCCGTGGTGGCCGGAGAACGCGCGCTCAACGAGCATTTCGAGCGCACACAGACCCGCGCGAAGGCCGAGCACATCGGGTTCGGCTACAGGGTGCACTATGCGTTGCCCGACACCGTGCCGCTGGTGTCACTGGTCATCCCGACGCGCAATTCGAAGGCCTCGCTGCGCCGCTGCGTGAACTCGATCACCGCGAAAACCGCGTATGCGAGATACGAAGTCCTTGTCGTCGACAACGCGTCCGACGATGCCGAGACGCTCGCCTACCTCGAAACCGCCATCCATACGCCCAATGTTCGTGTTCTGCGCCAGGCGCAGGTGCACGATGAGGCCACGCTTCGAAACCTGGGCGTTGAGGCTGCACAAGGCGAAGTCGTGGCGCTGGTCGATGATTCAATCGAAGTCATTGCACCGGAATGGCTTTCGGAAATGGTGAGCCTGGCGTTGCAACCCGGCGTTGGCGCGGTAGGGGCAAGACTGCTTCAGCGCAATGGAATGCTGAAGCACGCCGGCATCATTCTTGGCTTGGGGCCGGACGGGGTGGCGGGCTGTTCACATCGCAGCATGCCCGGCGCGCGCCAGGGCTACGGAGGGCGTGCGGCGCTCATCCAGTCGCTGTCGGCAGTGAGTCTGGCTTGCCTCGTGATCCGCAGGGAGAGCTATCTGCAGATCGGCGGTCTTGATGCAAACCACCTGAAGGAGGTATTCGCGGACGTCGACTTCTGTCTGCGTCTGGGTGAGGTAGGTTTGCGGACCTTGTGGACGCCTTACGCCGAACTGCTCGACCACAAATCTTCCCATGTGCGGAAAGCAGCGGAACCTGTGAGCGGCCAGTTGCTACAGGATGTGAATTACATGAAGCAGCGCTGGGGCGACCTTCTCCAGAACGACCCCGCCTACAGCCCCAACCTCATGCTTGCCCGCGAAGACTTCAGCTACGCCTGGCCCCCCCGGCTCCCGCCTGTCTGATGACTCTCACCGTCTCCGTCGCCCTCTGCACCCGCAACGGCGCGCGCTACCTTCCCGAGCAGATCCGCAGCATCTGCGCGCAGACGCCCCTTCCGCGGGAGATTGTGGTGTCCGACGACGGCTCCACCGACGACACGCTGGCGGTGGTGCGCGACACGCTTGCGCAGTGCGGTATGGCCGACCAGATCGAACTGCGCGTGTTCAGCAACGTGCCGCCACTGGGCGTCACGCGCAATTTCGAACAGGCGGTGCGAGCCTGCAGTCATGAGCTCGTGGCGCTGTGCGACCAGGACGATGTCTGGCATCCAGGTCGGCTCGCGCGCATGGTGGCGCAGTTCGAGGCGCGGCCCGACCTGCTGCTGCTCCACACCGACGCACGCCTGGTCGATGGCGACCTGAAGCCCCTGGGCTCCACGCTGTTCGACGCGCTGGAAGTGCAGCCCGCCGAGCTCTCGGCCATCGGGCGAGGCGAGGCTTTCGGTGTGCTGCTGCGCCGCAATCTGGTGACAGGCGCCACCACGATGTTCCGCAGGGCGCTGCTCGACACGGCCTTGCCGTTCGCGCCCGAGTGGGTGCACGACGAGTGGCTGGCAGCCGTGGCAGCCGCCATCGGGCGGATGGACGTGCTGCCCGAACCGACCATCGACTACCGCCAGCACGCCGGCAACCAGATCGGGGCGCGGCGGCTCACGCTGTCCGAGAAGATCGCCAAGGCCTTCGCCGAGCGCGGCGACAAGCACGTGGCGCGGCTGCGCCGGGCCGAGGCGCTGCTGCAGCGCCTGCAGCAGCTCGGCGATCGGGTGCCGGCGCGCTACCTCGAGGCGCAGCACGCCAAGGTGGCGCACCAGCGCTTCCGTGCGCAACTGCCGGCGGCGCGCCCGTTGCGGCTGTTGCCGATCCTGGTGGAAGCGTTGCGCGGGCGCTATGCGCGCTTCGGGCGCGGCGGCCATGCCGTCGCGCAGGACGTGCTCGAGCGCGGCTAGCCGCGAAGGCGCCGGTAGCGCCAGAACGACCCCGACAGCCATACCTTCAGCAGGCTGGTCACGTGCCAGTACAGGTACTTCCTGCTGCGATGGCTTTCGCGCTGGGCGTCGTGTCGGGCGACGAGGTCTTCGCCGACCTGCAGCTTCCAGCCTGCGAGACGGGTGCGGGCGCAGATGTCGAAATCCTCGCCGTACATGAAGAACCGTTCGTCGAAGCCGCCGATCTGCCGGTAGGCCTCGCTGCGGAACAGCATGAACAGGCCGGGAATCCACGCCGGCACCTTCGGCTGCACGTAGCCGGGCTTCTTGCGTCCGACGATCTCGAACGGCGTGAGCAGCGCGCGGTGCGGCTCAGGCGCGGCCTTGCCCGGCTCGAGGATGCGCGGCGTCAGCAGGCCGGCATCGGCAGTGGCCTGGGCAAGCAGCTGCCCCAGCACGTCGCTGTCGAAACGGATGTCGGGGTTCAGCACCAGGAACCAGGGGGTGCCGCAGCGTTCGAACGCCTGGTTGTGATTGGCACCGAAGCCCTTGGGGCTCGCATTCTCGATCCGCTCCACTTCGAAGCCCCACGTCCGGCCCGCGAGCAGGTCGGCCTCCGGAATGTTCAGCGTGAGCACGACCTTGGCGGTGGCGGCGCGACTGTGGCGATCCAGCTGCTCGAGCAGCGGCAACACCAGCGCGAGCTGGCCGTGGCTCACGATGGAAATCGTGATCGGGGCAAACGGTGAGGAAGAGGAAGAGGGGGGCGTGGGCATGGTCTAATTTCGCTCGGGAATTCTAGGGTTCCCGAACCCCCACACATGATTGCTCTGATCGTCATCAGTTTCTTCGTCGCCGCCTTCTCGGTCCAGGTGTTCATGCGCCGCGCGCGCAGGCACGCCCGTCTCTATGGCGCAGACATGCCGCAACGCTTCCACAAGGGCCACGTGCCACGCCTGGGCGGTGCGGGCATCCTGCTGGGCATGGGCGTGGCCTGGCTCGCCGCCGGCATCACCGGTACCGATCCGTTCAACGTCTCCTGGCCGGTGAAGACCTCGATGCTCACGCTGCTGTGCATCGCGCCGGCCGTGCTGGGCGGCATCGTCGAGGACGTCACGCAGCGCGTGAAGGTGCGCTACCGGCTCGGGTTGACCATCGGCTCCGCGCTGCTGGTGTGCTGGCTGCTGGGCCTGGGCGTGTCGCGCACCGGCTTCGAGGTGGTCGACGGCTGGCTGCTGGCCATTCCGTTCGCCACGGTGCTGTTCGCGGCGCTGGCCATCGGCGGGCTGCCGCACGCGTTCAACATCATCGACGGCTATAACGGCCTGGCGGGCACCGTCGCGGTGCTGGTCTGCCTGGCCATCTCGCACGTGGCGCTGCAGGTGGGCGACCGGCAACTGGCGGCCATGATGGTCTGCCTGGTCGGCGCCACCTTCGGCTTCCTGGTGTGGAATTATCCGCGCGGCAAGATCTTCGCCGGCGACGGCGGAGCCTACGTCTGGGGCATGGTGATCGCCGTGGCCGTGGTCACGCTGGTGCAGCGGCATCGCGTGGTGTCGCCCTGGTTTCCGATGCTGCTGCTGATCTACCCGGTGTGGGAGACGCTGTTCTCCATCTACCGCAAGCTGGCCCGCGGGCAGTCGCCCGGCACGGCCGATGCGTTGCATTTCCACCAGCTGATCTTCCGCCGCATCGTGCGCGTGGCGCTGGCCGACGACGAGGCCCGCCAGCTGCTGGCGCGCAACAACCGCACTTCCCCCTATCTCTGGATGTTCGCTGCGCTGTCGGTGGTGCCGGCGGTGCTGTTCTGGAACAACACCATCGTGCTGATGTTCTTCTGTCTTCTCTTCGTCACGACCTACGTGGGCGCCTACCTGATGATCGTTCGCTTCAAGGTCCCGCGCTGGCTGCGCCCGTGAACCACGCATCCTTGCGAGAATTTCGTTTTTCCGTCCACCGCTTTGGAGCCTGACCGCCCATGACCGACCCCGTCCTCAACATTCCCCCGCGCGACAAGGCCGAGATCCTGGCCCAGGCGCTGCCGTACATCCGCAAGTTCCACGGCAAGACCATCGTCATCAAGTACGGCGGCAACGCCATGACCGATCCGGCGCTGCAGGCCGACTTCGCCGAAGACGTGGTGCTGCTGAAGCTGGTCGGCATGAACCCGGTGGTGGTGCACGGCGGCGGCCCGCAGATCGAGGCCGCGCTCAACCGCCTGGGCAAGAAGGGCAGCTTCATCCAGGGCATGCG
>Ga0102594_1000809_pt1 | contig 23845 bp, 19 predicted proteins | sample AraplaCol_mLB_r2_2_FD_76863 | JGI IMG/M metagenome (GOLD analysis project Ga0102594, IMG submission 76863) | Arabidopsis root microbial communities from North Carolina, USA - plate scrape MF_Col_mLB_r2 (SPADES assembly) (version 2) | ecosystem: Host-associated > Plants > Roots > Endosphere...
GTCCCGGCGCGACGCTTGGCGAGCTGATAGCGGACCATGCGGGCCAGCAGATCGGCGCGCGGCTCGAGGCCGAACACCTCATCCGACAGCTCGACCGAACCGGCCGACTTGCCCTCGAGAGTGGTGATATCGAATTTCATCACGCGTTCTCCTCAGCCTGGGCCGCAGGAGCCTCATCCGCCTTGCCCTCGCCGGAAACCTTGAACTTGCCCGGCAGCGGCGCGTCCTTCGGCAGGGCGCGCTTGACGGCGTCACGGACATGAATCCAGCCGCCGGCGACGCCAGGAACGGCGCCCTCGACGAGGATCAGTCCACGCTCGGCATCCGTCTGGACGACGCGCAGGTTCTGCGTGGTGACGCGCTCGGCGCCAAGATGGCCCGGCATCTTCTTGTTCTTGAAGGTCTTGCCCGGGTCCTGACGGCCACCGGTCGAACCGATCGAGCGATGCGAGACCGACACGCCGTGCGTGGCGCGCAGACCGCCGAAGTTCCAGCGCTTCATACCGCCGGCGAAACCCTTACCGGTGGTGGTGCCGGAGACGTCGACGAACTGGCCGACGACGAAGTGGTCCGCGGTCAGCTCGGCGCCGACGGGGATCAGCGCATCATTGCTGACGCGGAACTCGACCACCTTGCGCTTCGGCTCGACCTTGGCGACCGCGAAATGACCGCGCTCTGCCTTCGAGACATTCTTCACCTTCGCCTGGCCGGAGCCCAGCTGCACGGCCACATAGCCGTTCTTCTCGATCGTGCGATGCGCGACGACTTGGCAGTTGTCGAGCTTCAGCACGGTGACCGGGATGTGCTCGCCGGCATCCGTGAAGATGCGGGTCATCCCGACTTTCTGTGCAATCACACCGGAACGCATCGGTGCATACCTTCCTCTGGGGTCATGTCCATCCGGGGTCACCGGAAACAGAGGACCCGTTTAATCGGATCCGAAGATGGTCAGACGAAGTGGAAACCGCTTCGTCGTTCAGGCCATCTCCGACTTAAAGCTTGATTTCGACGTCGACGCCGGCGGCGAGATCGAGCTTCATGAGGGCGTCGACCGTCTGGGGGGTCGGGTCGACGATGTCGAGAACCCGCTTGTGGGTCCGCATCTCGAACTGCTCGCGCGACTTCTTGTCGATGTGGGGCGAGCGGTTGACGGTGAACTTCTCGATGAGCGTGGGCAGCGGAATCGGTCCGCGGACCTGGGCGCCCGTCCGCTTCGCGGTCGACACGATCTCGCGCGTCGAAGCGTCGAGGATGCGGTGGTCGAACGCCTTGAGGCGGATCCGAATGTTCTGACCGTTCATGGTCTCTATTCTCCGTGACGTGAGAAAAGGCAAAGGCCCCGAAGGGCCCCTGCCCCTCACGCAAACGCGTTACGCGATGATCGAGGCGACGACGCCGGCGCCGACGGTACGACCGCCTTCGCGGATGGCGAAGCGCAGCTTCTCTTCCATCGCGATCGGGGCGATCAGCGTCACCTCCATCGAGATGTTGTCGCCCGGCATCACCATCTCCGTGCCTTCCGGCAGCGAGACCACGCCGGTCACGTCCGTCGTGCGGAAGTAGAACTGCGGGCGGTAGTTGGTGAAGAACGGCGTGTGACGGCCACCCTCTTCCTTCGTCAGGATGTAGGCCTCGGCCTTGAACTTCGTGTGCGGCTTCACCGAGCCCGGCTTGCACAGCACCTGGCCGCGCTCGACGTCCTCACGCTTCGTGCCGCGCAGCAGCGCGCCGATGTTGTCGCCCGCCTGGCCCTGGTCGAGCAGCTTGCGGAACATCTCGACGCCCGTGACGGTCGTCTTCACGGTGTCCTTCAGGCCGACGATCTCGATTTCCTCGCCGACCTTCACGATGCCGCGCTCGACGCGGCCGGTCACCACCGTGCCGCGGCCCGAGATCGAGAACACGTCTTCGACCGGCATCAGGAACGGCTGGTCGATCGGACGCTCCGGCTGCGGGATGTAGTCGTCGACCGTCTTCATCAGCGCCACGACCGCGTCATGGCCGATCGCCTTGTCGCCGTTGTCGAGAGCGACCTTGGCCGAGCCCTTGGTGATCGGGATGTCGTCGCCGGGGAAGTCGTACTTCGAGAGGAGCTCGCGGATCTCCATCTCGACGAGCTCCAGCAGCTCGGCGTCGTCGACCAGGTCGACCTTGTTCATGAACACCACCAGCGCGGGAACGCCGACCTGGCGCGCCAGCAGGATGTGCTCGCGGGTCTGCGGCATCGGGCCGTCGGCCGCCGAAACCACCAGGATCGCGCCGTCCATCTGCGCAGCGCCCGTGATCATGTTCTTCACGTAGTCGGCGTGGCCGGGGCAGTCGACATGCGCATAGTGACGGTTGGCCGTCTCGTATTCGACGTGGGCCGTCGAGATCGTGATGCCGCGCGCCTTCTCTTCCGGAGCCTTGTCGATCTGGTCATACGCCGTGAACGAAGCGCCGCCCGTCTCGGCCAGAACCTTCGTGATCGCAGCCGTCAATGACGTCTTGCCATGGTCAACGTGACCAATCGTTCCAATGTTGCAGTGCGGCTTGTTCCGCGAAAACTTCTCTTTGGCCATCGTAGCCTCCGTCAGATCTTGTTCAAATGGTCAGTCGGGTCGGTGCGGGGTTCAGGCGTACTTGGCCTGAACCTCGGCGGCCACCGCCGACGGCACCTGCTCATAGTGGTCGAACTGCATCGTGTAGTTGGCGCGGCCCTGCGAGAACGAGCGAAGCTGGTTCACGTAGCCGAACATGTTCGCCAGCGGAACCATCGCGTTGATGACGACGGCGTTGCCGCGCATGTCCTGGCCCTGGATCTGGCCGCGACGCGAGTTCAGGTCGCCGATGACCGAACCGGTGTAGTCTTCCGGGGTCACGACCTCGACCTTCATGATCGGCTCGAGCAGCACGGAGCCGCCCTTCTGCAGACCTTCGCGCAGCGCTGCACGGGAAGCGATTTCGAAGGCGAGCGCCGACGAGTCGACTTCGTGGAAGGCGCCGTCGATCAGCGTGACCTTGACGTCCACGACCGGGAAGCCAGCGAGCACGCCGGAACCGATGACCGAGTTCAGGCCCTTCTCGACGCCGGGGATGTACTCCTTCGGCACCGAACCGCCGACGACCTTCGACTCGAACTCGAAGCCCTTGCCGGTCTCGTTCGGCTCGATGACGAGCTTGACGCGGGCGAACTGGCCCGTACCGCCGGTCTGCTTCTTGTGGGTGTAGTCGATCTCGGCCTTCTTGGTCAGCGTCTCGCGATACGCAACCTGCGGCGCGCCAATGTTGGCGTCGACCTTGTAGGTGCGCTTCAGGATGTCGACCTTGATGTCGAGATGGAGCTCGCCCATGCCCTTCAGGATGGTCTGGCCGCTCTCCTGGTCGGTCGACACGCGGAAGGACGGATCCTCGTTCGCAAGCTTCGACAGGGCGAGGCCCAGCTTCTCCTGGTCGGCCTTGGACTTCGGCTCGATCGCGATCGTGATGACCGGCTCGGGGAACTCCATGCGCTCCAGGATGACCGCATGGGTCGGATCGCAGAGCGTGTCGCCGGTGCGGACGTCCTTGAGGCCGGCCAGGGCGACGATGTCGCCGGCATAAGCCTCCTTGATGTCCTCGCGGTTGTTCGCATGCATCAGGAGCATGCGACCGACGCGCTCCTTCTTGTCGCGGGTCGAGTTGATGACGCCCTGGCCGGCGTCGACCTTGCCGGAATAAATGCGGCAGAAAGTGATGGTGCCGACGAAGGGGTCGTCCATGATCTTGAAGGCGAGCATCGCGAAGGGATCCTCGTCCGTCGGATTGCGGACGGTGGGCTCTTCGGTCTTGAAATCGATGCCTTCGACCGCACCACGATCAACCGGCGACGGCAGGAAATCGACGACGGCATCGAGCAGAGGCTGAACGCCCTTGTTCTTGAAGGCCGAGCCGCAAAGCACAGGATGGAAGGCGCGGCGCTGCACGGCGGTGCGGACCAGCTTGCGCAGGGTCGCGGCATCCGGCTCGGTGCCTTCGAGATAGGCTTCCATCGCGGCGTCGTCCATCTCGACGGCAGCCTCGACGAGCTTATTGCGATACTCGGCCGCCTTGTCGGCGAGATCGGCCGGGATGTCCTTCTCCTCGAAGGACGCACCCAGCGCCTCGCCGTTCCAGACGATCGCCTTCATCTTGATGAGGTCAATGACACCGGCGAAATCGGACTCCGAACCGATCGGAATCTGCAGGCATACCGGCTTGCCGGCGACGCGGTCGATGATGTCCTGGACGCAGCGATAGAAATCGGCGCCGATCTTGTCCATCTTGTTGACGAACACGATACGCGGGACGTCGTACTTGTCGGCCTGGCGCCATACGGTCTCGGTCTGGGGCTCGACACCCTGGTTGCCGTCGAGGACGCAGACGGCGCCGTCGAGCACGCGCAGCGAACGCTCGACTTCAATGGTGAAGTCGACGTGGCCGGGGGTGTCGATGATGTTGAGGCGGTTGTCCTGCCAGAAACAGGTCGTCGCAGCCGAGGTGATCGTGATGCCACGCTCCTGCTCCTGCGTCATCCAGTCCATGGTCGCGGCGCCGTCATGGACTTCGCCGATCTTATGGGACTTGCCGGTATAGTAGAGGATGCGCTCGGTCGTCGTCGTCTTGCCCGCATCGATGTGGGCCATGATGCCGAAGTTGCGATAGCGATCGATGGGATGGGAACGGGCCATGGTCGTGCTCTATATCTCGGGTCAGCGCGCCGCTTACCAGCGGTAGTGCGAGAAGGCGCGGTTGGCTTCCGCCATCCGGTGCGTGTCTTCACGCTTCTTGACGGCGTTGCCGCGGTTGTTGGCAGCGTCCATCAGCTCGGCCGACAGGCGCTCCACCATGGTCTTGTCGTTGCGGCCGCGAGCAGCCGTGATCAGCCAGCGAATGGCGAGAGCCTGGCGGCGCTCGGTGCGGACTTCGACCGGAACCTGATAGGTCGCGCCGCCGACGCGACGCGAACGAACCTCGATCGCCGGAGCGACGTTCTCGAGAGCCGACTTGAAGACGCCGAGCGGCTCGCTCTTGGTCTTGGCTTCGATGATGTCGAAGGCACCGTAGACGATCCGCTCGGCGGTCGACTTCTTGCCTTCATACATGACCGAGTTCATGAACTTGGTCACGACGATATCGCCGAACTTCGGATCCGGGATAACTTCGCGCTTTTCGGCACTGTGGCGGCGGGACATCGTCTAGTCTCCGTAAATCTTCAACGCGGCGAACCGGCTCAGGCCGCTTGCCCGGCCGGTCAGGCCGAAATTACTTGGGACGCTTGGCGCCGTACTTCGAACGGCGCTGCTTGCGGTTCTTGACGCCCTGCGTGTCGAGCACGCCGCGCAGGATGTGATAGCGCACGCCGGGAAGGTCCTTCACGCGGCCGCCACGGATCATGACGACGGAGTGCTCCTGAAGGTTGTGACCTTCACCCGGAATGTAGCCGATCACCTCGAAGCCGTTGGTCAGGCGAACCTTCGCAACCTTGCGGAGCGCCGAGTTCGGCTTCTTCGGGGTCGTCGTGTAGACGCGCGTGCAAACGCCGCGCTTCTGCGGGCAATTCTCAAGCGCCGGGGCGGTGTTGCGCGCCTTCACGGGCGACCGCGACTTGCGGATGAGCTGGCTGATTGTCGGCATTCTGGCCTCTCGCCCCACTGAGCGTTTGGAAATTCCTGGTCAATCTCCCAGGCCGAGCAAAGCCATGACATAAACGAAGCCGCGCCATCGGCGCCCTTCTCGGGGCCTCAGGCGCGTTCGCCAGCAGAGGAACACGGAAAGCCCGCGTTCATGCATCCTGCCATGTCGTCAATCGACGCTGGAATTCCGACGGAGTTTCGGTCGCGAAACTCGCTTGCGAACGAAGCGCAGGCGACAAACGTGTCCGACAACCGTCGACAGTGGCGCGCTTATGACTCGAACAGAGATTCGCGTCAACCCCGAAAAGGCCGAAAGGGCCGGGGTTTTGCAGCGATCTGCCCGGGTAGGCCACGCCCCTACCCTTCTTGAAACAAAAAGGCCGCCCGGGAGGGGCGGCCTTTCCGATGATTGCCGGGCTGGCCCGCCGCCGATCTTACTCGGCGGCCGGGAGCACCGCAGCGGCGGCCTTGGCGGCCTTGGCCGCCGCATCCGCCTTCTGGCCGACGATGAGATCGTCGCGACGCGTGGCCACCTGCTTGATGCGGGCAACCTGGGCGCCGGTGCCGGCCGGGATGAGCGAGCCGACGATGACGTTCTCCTTGAGGCCTTCGAGCATGTCCGACTTGCCGTTGACCGCCGCCTCGGTGAGGACGCGGGTGGTCTCCTGGAAGGACGCCGCCGAGATGAAGGAGCGGGTCTGCAGCGAAGCCTTGGTGATGCCGAGCAGGACCGGAACGCCGGAGGCCGGCTTCTTGCCCTCTTCGCGCAGCTTCGCGTTGACCTCTTCCAGCTCGATCCGATCGACCTGGTCGCCGGTCAGGATGTCGCTGTCGCCCGACTCGGTGATCTCGACCTTCTGCAGCATCTGCCGGACGATGACCTCGATGTGCTTGTCGTTGATGGTCACGCCCTGGAGGCGATAGACCTCCTGGATTTCGTTGACCAGATAAGCCGCCAGTTCCTCGACGCCCTTGATCGCAAGGATGTCGTGCGGTGCCGGGTTGCCGTCGAGGATGTAGTCGCCGACCTCCACGACATCGCCTTCCTGGAGATGGATGTGCTTACCCTTCGGGATCAGGTACTCGACCCCGTCGGAACCGTCATGCGGCGTCAGCGTGACGCGACGCTTGTTCTTGTAGTCCTTGCCGAAGCCGATCACGCCCGACTTCTCGGCGATGATCGCCGCGTCCTTCGGACGACGCGCCTCGAACAGCTCCGCGACGCGCGGCAGACCGCCGGTGATGTCGCGGGTCTTGGCCGAGTCGGTCGAGACGCGCGCCAGCACATCGCCGGCCTTGATCGCGTGGCCCGGCTCCACCGAGATGATGCCGTCGACCGGCAGGATGTAGCGGGCCTCGCCACCACGGGCGAGCTTCGCAACCTTCCCGTCCGTACCATAGATCACCATCGCCGGCTTGAGATCGGCCGTACGGGCCGAGCCGCGCCAGTCGATGACGACGCGCTTGGAGATGCCGGTCGCTTCGTCGGTCGTCTCGGTGATCGACATGCCGTCCACGAGGTCCTCGTAGCCAACCTTGCCGTCCACTTCCGCGAGGATCGGGCGGGAATAGGGATCCCACTCGATCAGGCGCTGGCCGCGCTTGACCTTGTCGCCCTCGTCCACGCGCAGCTTCGAGCCGAACTGGACGCGATGGACGGCGCGCTCGGCGCCGTCCGGGCCGACGATCACGATGGCGATGTTGCGCGCCATGGCGATGAGGTCGCCGTCCGAGTTCCGCGCGACGTTGCGGTTGCGCATCTTGACCGTGCCTTCGAAGTTCGACTCGACGAAGGACTGGTCGGCGATGGTGGCCGCGCCGCCGATGTGGAAGGTACGCATGGTGAGCTGCGTGCCCGGCTCGCCGATCGACTGCGCCGCGATGACGCCAACGGCCTCGCCCATGTTGACGGGCGTGCCGCGAGCGAGGTCGCGTCCGTAGCAGGTGGCGCAGACGCCATTCTTGGTCTCGCAGGTGAGGACCGAGCGGATCTTCACCTCCTGGACGCCGGCGGCGTTGATCCTGGCGATGTCGCTCTCTTCGATCACCACGCCCTTGGCGACGAGGACCTTGCCGTCGACGTCGACGACGTCCTCGGCCGCGGCGCGACCCAGGATGCGCATGCCCAGCGAAGCCACGATCTGGCCGGCATCGACGATGGCGCGCATCTTGATGCCGTTATCCGAGCCGCAATCCACCTCGGAGATGATCGCGTCCTGCGCCACGTCGACGAGACGGCGCGTGAGATAGCCGGAGTTGGCCGTCTTGAGCGCCGTGTCGGCGAGGCCCTTGCGGGCGCCGTGGGTCGAGTTGAAGTACTCGAGAACGTCGAGGCCTTCCTTGAAGTTCGAGATGATCGGGCTCTCGATGATCTCACCCGACGGCTTGGCCATCAGGCCGCGCATGGCGGCGAGCTGGCGCATCTGCGCCGGCGAACCACGGGCACCCGAGTGGCTCATCATGTAGATCGAGTTGATCTGCTTGTCGCGGCCGGTCTCGTCCTTCTGGACGGTCGAGATGCGGGCCATCATCTCCTGGGCGAGCTTGTCGGAGCACTTTGCCCAGGCATCGACGACCTTGTTGTACTTCTCGCCCTGGGTGATCAGGCCGTCCTGGTACTGCTGCTCGTAGTCCTTGGCGAGCGCGCGGGTCGTGTCGACGATCTCCCACTTGTTCTCCGGCACGACCATGTCGTCCTTGCCGAAGGAGATGCCGGCCTTGAAGGCATGCTTGAAGCCAAGTCCCATCACGCGGTCGCAGAAGATCACCGATTCCTTCTGACCGCAGCCGCGATACACGGCGTCGATCATCCCGGAGATTTCCTTCTTGGTCATCAGGCGGTTGCTGACGTCGAAGGACACGGCCGGATGGTCCGGCAGCGCAGTCGAGAGAATGACGCGGCCAGGCGTGGTGTCGTAGATCTTCGTGTACGGCTTGCCGTCCTTGCCGGTGCCGGTCCAGCGATATTTGATCTTCGAATGCAGCGTCACGACCTTCTCGTGCAGCGCGTGCTCGAGCTCGCCGAAATCACCGAAGACCTTGCCCTGGCCCGGCTCGCCGTCTGCGACGATCGAGAGGTAGTACAGGCCGAGCACGATGTCCTGCGACGGCACGATGATCGGCATGCCGTTCGCCGGGTGCAGGATGTTGTTGGTCGACATCATCAGCACGCGCGCTTCGAGCTGCGCTTCGAGCGACAGGGGGACGTGCACGGCCATCTGGTCGCCGTCGAAATCCGCGTTGAAGGCGGCGCAGACCAGCGGGTGGAGCTGGATCGCCTTGCCCTCGATCAGCACGGGCTCGAAGGCCTGGATGCCGAGGCGGTGCAGCGTCGGGGCGCGGTTCAGCATCACCGGATGCTCGCGGATGACCTCGTCCAGGATATCCCAGACCTCCGGCTTCTCCTTCTCGACGAGCTTCTTGGCCTGCTTGACCGTGGTCGAGTAGCCCTTGGCGTCGAGGCGCGCATAGATGAACGGCTTGAACAGCTCGAGCGCCATCTTCTTCGGCAGGCCGCACTGGTGCAGCTTCATCTCCGGACCGACGACGATGACCGAGCGGCCCGAGTAGTCGACGCGCTTGCCGAGCAGGTTCTGGCGGAAGCGGCCCTGCTTGCCCTTCAGCATGTCGGCGAGCGACTTCAGCGGGCGCTTGTTGGCACCCGTGATGACGCGGCCACGGCGGCCGTTGTCGAACAGCGCATCGACGGATTCCTGCAGCATCCGCTTCTCGTTGCGGATGATGATGTCCGGCGCGCGCAGCTCGATCAGGCGCTTCAGGCGGTTGTTGCGGTTGATGACGCGACGATAGAGGTCGTTCAGGTCGGAGGTCGCGAAGCGGCCGCCGTCGAGCGGCACGAGCGGGCGCAGATCCGGCGGGATGACCGGGATCTGGGTCATCACCATCCATTCCGGCTTGTTGCCCGACTCCTGGAAGGCCTCGATGATCTTGAGGCGCTTCATCAGCTTCTTGGGCTTCAGCTCGGACGTCGTCGTCGCGATCTCATGCTTGAGATCGGCGTTGATCTGGTCGAGGTCCAGCGCGCGCAGCATCTCGCGGATGGCTTCCGCGCCGATCATGGCGGTGAAGGTGTCCGCGCCATACTCTTCCTGGCAGCGGACATACTCTTCTTCCGACAGAAGCTGACGGTCCTTGAGCGGGGTCAGGCCCGGCTCGATGACGACGTAGCTTTCGAAATAGAGGATGCGCTCGAGGTCCTTGAGCGGCATATCCATCAGCAGGCCGATGCGCGAGGGCAGCGACTTCAGGAACCAGATATGCGCGACGGGCGCGGCGAGCTCGATATGGCCCATGCGCTCGCGCCGGACGCGGGCGAGCGTCACTTCGACGCCGCACTTCTCGCAGATGACGCCCTTGAACTTCATGCGCTTGTACTTGCCGCACAGGCACTCGTAGTCCTTGATCGGCCCGAAGATGCGCGCGCAGAACAGGCCGTCACGCTCCGGCTTGAACGTGCGGTAGTTGATGGTCTCGGGCTTTTTGATCTCGCCAAAGGACCAGGACAGGATCTTCTCCGGGCTCGCGATCGAAATCTTGATCGCGTCGAAGGCCTGCTGGACCGGCTGCTGGCCGAAAAGGTTCATGACCTCTTGCTTCATCGCCTGTCTCCTTCCGCCGGCGGGGGCAAAGGCCGCCCTGCCCGGCTCGTCAAATCCGTCAGCCGGCGGCGTGAGTGCCGCCGGCATTGTTCAAGGTGTCGGGTGGCGGCTTATTCAGCCGCTTCGGCCGGCGGCAATTCGCCCGGCTTCACCTTGTTGTTGATCAGCTCGACATTGAGGCCGAGCGAGCGCATTTCCTTGACGAGAACGTTGAAGCTCTCGGGGATGCCCGCCTCGAAATTGTCCTCGCCGCGCACGATCGACTCGTAGACCTTGGTGCGGCCCGCGACGTCGTCCGACTTCACCGTCAGCATTTCCTGCAGGGTGTAGGCGGCGCCGTAGGCTTCGAGCGCCCAGACCTCCATTTCGCCGAAGCGCTGGCCGCCGAACTGCGCCTTGCCGCCCAGCGGCTGCTGGGTGACGAGCGAGTACGGACCGATCGAACGCGCGTGGATCTTGTCGTCGACCAGGTGGTGCAGCTTGAGCATGTAGATGTAGCCCATCGTCACCTTGCGGTCGAAAGGCTCACCCGTGCGGCCGTCATAGAGCGTCGACTGGCCAGAGGAATGCAGGCCGGCCTGCTCCAGGAGCCGCTCGATATCGGCTTCCTTGGCGCCGTTGAAGACCGGGGTCGCGACGGGGACGCCGCGGCGCAGGTTCTGGCCCATCTCGACGAGTTCGGCCTCGTCCATCGAGGCGATGATCTCGTTATCCTCGTAGACGGCGTCGAACTCCGCCTTCAGCGCCTTGAAGTCGCTCGACTTCTTGTAGGCATCGAGCGCCTTGCCGATCTGCTTGCCGAGGCCCGCAGCCGCCCAACCCAGATGGGTTTCCAGGATCTGCCCGACATTCATGCGCGAGGGCACGCCGAGCGGATTCAGCACGATGTCGGCATGGGTGCCGTCCTCGAGGAACGGCATGTCCTCCACCGGCACGATGCGCGAAACGACGCCCTTGTTGCCGTGGCGGCCGGCCATCTTGTCGCCCGGCTGGATCTTGCGCTTCACCGCGACGAAGACCTTGACCATCTTCATCACGCCCGGAGGCAGTTCGTCGCCGCGCTGCAGCTTCTCGACCTTGTCGAGGAAGCGCTGCTCGAGGCGCTTCTTCGACTCGTCGTACTGCTTCCGCATCGCCTCGATCTCGGTCATCAGCGCGTCTTCGGCGGTGGCGAACAGCCACCACTGCGAACGCGGGAACTCGCTCATCACCTCACGGGTGATGACCGTGTCCTTCTTGAAGCCCTTCGGGCCGGCGAGGCCGGTCTTGCCGGTCAGGATCTCGGCCAGACGCGCAAAGGTGTTGCGGTCCAGGATCGCCTGCTCGTCGTCACGGTCCTTGGCGAGACGCTCGATCTCCTCGCGCTCGATCGCCTGGGCACGCTCGTCCTTGTCGACGCCATGGCGGTTGAACACGCGGACCTCGACGATCGTACCCTGCACGCCGGGCGGAACCCGCAGCGAGGTGTCGCGGACGTCGGAAGCCTTCTCGCCGAAGATGGCGCGCAGAAGCTTCTCTTCCGGCGTCATCGGGCTTTCGCCCTTCGGCGTGATCTTGCCGCAGAGGATGTCGCCGGCCGCCACTTCGGCGCCGATATAGACGATGCCGGCTTCGTCGAGGTTCTTCAGCGCCTCTTCCGAAACGTTCGGAATGTCGCGCGTGATCTCCTCCGGGCCGAGCTTGGTGTCGCGGGCCATGACCTCGAACTCCTCGATATGGATCGAGGTGAAGACGTCCTGGGCCACGATGTTCTCGGAGAGAAGGATCGAGTCCTCGAAGTTGTAGCCGTTCCACGGCATGAACGCGACGAGCACGTTGCGGCCGAGCGCGAGCTCGCCGAACTCCGTCGACGGGCCGTCGGCGACGATGTCGCCCTTCTTGATGATGTCGCCGACGCGGACCAGCGGGCGCTGCGTAATGCAGGTCGACTGGTTGGAGCGCTGGAACTTCTGCAGGCGATAGATGTCGACGCCGGGCTTGGTCGGGTCCATCTCGTCCGAAGCGCGGATGACGATACGGGTCGCGTCGACCTGGTCGACGACACCGCCGCGGCGGGCCGCGATCGCAGCGCCCGAGTCACGGGCGACGACGGCTTCCATGCCGGTGCCGACGAAGGGCGCGTCGGCGCGAACCAGCGGCACCGCCTGGCGCTGCATGTTCGAGCCCATCAGCGCGCGGTTCGCGTCGTCGTTCTCGAGGAACGGGATCAGCGCCGCGGCGACCGAGACGAGCTGCTTCGGCGACACGTCCTGGAAGTCGACCTTGTCGACCGGCGTGACGATGACTTCACCGGCGCGGCGGCAGACGATCAGGTCGTCCGTCAGGCGCCCTTCGGCGTCGACGGCGGCATTCGCCTGGGCGACGTTGTACTTCGCCTCTTCCATCGCCGAGAGATAGATCACCTCGTCCGTGACCTTGCCGTCGCGGATGCGGCGGTAGGGGCTCTCGATGAAGCCGTACTTGTTCACCCGCGCGAAGGTGGCGAGCGAGTTGATCAGGCCGATATTCGGGCCTTCCGGCGTCTCGATCGGGCAGATGCGGCCGTAATGGGTCGGGTGCACGTCGCGCACCTCGAAGCCGGCGCGCTCGCGGGTCAGACCGCCCGGGCCAAGCGCCGAAAGACGGCGCTTGTGGGTCACTTCCGAGAGCGGGTTCGTCTGGTCCATGAACTGCGAGAGCTGCGACGAGCCGAAGAACTCGCGCACGGCGGCGGCCGCCGGCTTCGCGTTGATCAGGTCCTGCGGCATGACCGTGTCGATATCGACCGAGGACATGCGCTCCTTGATGGCACGCTCCATGCGCAGGAGGCCCAGGCGATACTGGTTCTCCATGAGCTCGCCGACAGAGCGCACGCGGCGGTTGCCGAGATGGTCGATATCGTCGATCTCGCCCTTGCCGTCGCGCAGGTCGACCAGCGCCTTGACGACCGCGAAGATGTCCTCCTTGCGCAGGATGCGCACGGTGTCCTCGGCGTCGAGATCGAGGCGCATGTTCATCTTGACGCGACCGACGGCCGAGAGGTCGTAGCGCTCCGAATCGAAGAACAGCGATTGGAACATGTTCTCGGCGGTTTCGAGCGTCGGCGGCTCGCCCGGACGCATCACGCGGTAGATATCGAACAACGCCTCTTCGCGACGCGAGTTCTTGTCGACCTTCAGCGTGTTTCGGATATAGGGGCCGACCGTGATGTGGTCGATGTCGAGCACCGGAATCTCGTCGAAGCCATCATCGGTCAGCTGCTTCAGCAGCTTCTCGTCGATCTCCTCGCCGGCCTCGGCATAGACCTCGCCCGTCGCCGGGTTGACCAGGTCCTCGGCGATGTACTGGGTGTACAGGTCCTCGTCCTGCGCGCGCAGGAACTTCAGGCCCTTCTCGGCCAGCTGGCGGGCGGTGCGGGCGACGAGCTTCTTGCCGGCCTCGACCACGACCTCGCCGGTATCGGCGTCGATCAGGTCCTCGGAGGCCTTGAAGCCCTTCATGCGCTCCGCGTCGTAGGGAACGCGCCAGCCCTTGGCGTCCTTGGTGTAGGTGATGTGGTTGTAGAAGCGGCTGAGGATCTCCTCGCCGTCCATGCCGAGCGCGAACAGCAGCGAGGTCACCGGAATCTTACGCTTCCGGTCGATACGGGCATAGACGATGTCCTTGGCGTCGAACTCGATGTCGAGCCAGGAACCGCGATAGGGGATGATGCGCGCGGCGAAGAGCAGCTTGCCCGAGGAATGGGTCTTGCCCTTGTCGTGGTCGAAGAACACGCCCGGCGAACGGTGCATCTGCGAGACGATGACGCGCTCGGTGCCGTTGACGATGAAGGTGCCGTTATCGGTCATGAGCGGCATGTCGCCCATGTAGACATCCTGCTCCTTGATGTCCTTGACGGACTTCGCCTGGGTGTCCGGATCGATATCGAACACGATCAGGCGCAGCGTCACCTTGAGCGGCGCCGAGAAGGTCATGCCGCGCTGGCGGCACTCGTCGACGTCATACTTCGGCGGTTCGAAAGTGTACTTCACGAACTCCAGCAGCGAGGCGCCGGAGAAATCGCCGATCGGGAAGACGGACTTGAAGACGGACTGAAGGCCCTCGTCGGCACGGCCGCCCTTGGGCTCGTCGACCATCAGGAACTGATCGTAGGACGCCTTCTGAACCTCGATGAGGTTCGGCATCTCCGCGACTTCCTTGAGCTTGCCGAAGAACTTGCGGACGCGCCTGCGACCCTGGAGCGAATTGACCATGTTGTTCCTCGCGTTCTTCGGGCCCGGCGGAGAACGCCATGCCCAACCTTGACACATCCGCGCAGATTCATCCGACGATGAACCGCTGTTGCAGACGGCTGACCCGGAGGTCCCACCGAGCCGACGGCAAGGCCGCCGGGTCAGCCGTTCGAGACAAATCGCTTCGATCTGCCTCACCGATTCGTCGCGCCTCGCGGAAACGACGCAACAGCCCCGGAGGCGTGAACCGCCCCGGGACTGTCGATAGTGACTACGGTCGGACCGGCATCAGCCGGCCCAAGCTCACTTGAGCTCGACCTTGGCGCCGACGGCCTCGAGCTGCTTCTTGAGCTTCTCGGCCTCGTCCTTGGCAACCGACTCCTTGACGGGCTTCGGAGCGCCTTCGACCAGGTCCTTGGCTTCCTTGAGGCCCAGGCCGGTGATGGCGCGGACTTCCTTGATCACCTCGATCTTCTTGTCGCCGGCGGCGGCAAGAACGACGGTGAACTCGGTCTGCTCTTCAGCAGCGGCGGCGGCAGCGCCACCGGCAGCCGGGCCAGCCGCAACGGCGACGGCGGCGGCAGCGGAAACGCCCCACTTCTCTTCGAGCATCTTGGCGAGGTCAGCGGCCTCGAGAACGGTGAGCGACGAGAGATCGTCGACGAGCTTGGCGAGATCGGCCATGTTTAACTTCCTGTCTTAAGAGGTTCGAACGATAAGGGTTTGCTGGCTATCAAGCCGCATTCTTGTCGGCATAAGCCTGAACCACGCGAGCCAGCTTGCCGGCGGGCGCGTTCGTGAGCTGCGCGAGCTTCGTAGCCGGGGCCTGGATAAGGCCGATGAGCTTGGCGCGCATATCGTCGAGCGAGGGCATCGTGGCCAGAGCCTTGACACCATCGGGGTTCAGGGCGGTCGTGCCCATCGCGCCGCCCAGGATGACGAGCTTGTCGTTCTCCTTGGCGAAAGCGGTGGCGACCTTCGGCGCCGCGACCGGATCGTTTGAATAAGCGATCAGGGTGGGACCCGTCAGCAGCTTGCTGATGGACGCGACGTCGGTGCCTTCAAGAGCGATCTTGGCCAAGCGGTTCTTTGCGACCTTAACAGTGGCGCCATTCGCCTTCATCTCGCGACGAAGCTTCTGGAACTGGGCCACGGTCAAACCCGCATAGTGGGCCACGACGACGACCGACGTGTTCGCAAACACATCGTTCAGCGACGCGACGGCATCTTTTTTTGCCGCTTTATCCACTGGGCTCTCTCCGGTAGGCGACAAGCTTTGAGGCTCGCCGCCGGTTGCAAATGCCGCTTCCCGAAACCCCGGTTGACACCGGCGCCCCGCAAAGCGACGCTTGGTGCCCTGTCCCCGCTCCCGACCCCTGAGGGTCACGATCGGGCGAGATGGTTCGAACCGTCTTGTCCGGATCTCGCGATCCGGGACTAAGCTCTTGCACCGTCTATGCAGGCCTCTTGGCGAAATTATGCTCCCGGACGAACCGGGAAGGCACCTGCAGTCTCAGACAGGACTGGATGATTCTGCGCCTTGGAAATCGCTTTCCGCCGCTCAGGTCATCCACTTTTCAGCGGAAAACCGCCGAAAAACGCGAAACAGACCCCTTCGTGCCAGGCACGCCGGAGCCCCTTCACTCATGGAAACAGGCGTGCGTATAGCGCCTTCGCCTGTTCCTGCCAAGTAGGCTCTTGACTTCACGAAATCAAGAGCGGGTGGGCGACCGTCGATACAGCCGCCCTACCCCAAAGCCCGATCAGCCGCCGATGACGGTGTTCGGCTCGATCTTGACGCCCGGGCCCATGGTCGACGACAGGGCAACGCGCTGAATGTACGTACCCTTGGCGCCAGCGGGCTTCGCCTTGGCGACGGAGTCGACGAAGGCCTTGATGTTCTCGGAGAGCTTCTCGGCCGAGAACGAGGCCTTGCCGACGGCAGCGTGGACGATACCGGCCTTCTCGACGCGGAACTCGACCGAACCGCCCTTCGAGGCCGCGACCGCGCTGGTCACGTCCATGGTGACGGTGCCGACGCGCGGGTTCGGCATCAGGCCGCGCGGGCCGAGCACCTTACCGAGACGGCCGACGAGGCCCATCATGTCCGGGGTCGCGATGCAGCGATCGAAGTTGATCTCGCCCTTCTGGACGGACTCGACCAGATCCTCGGCGCCGACGATGTCGGCACCGGCGGCCTTGGCCTCGTCGGCCTTGGCGCCGCGGGCGAAGACGGCGACGCGCAGCGTGCGGCCCGAACCGTTCGGCAGGTTGCAGACACCGCGGACCATCTGGTCGGCGTGACGCGGATCGACGCCGAGATTCATCGCGATCTCGACAGTCTCGTCGAACTTGGCGTTGGCGCGTTCCTTGATGAACGTGACAGCCTGGTCGAGCGAGTACAGCTTGGTGCGGTCAATGCCTTCACGGCCCTTGACGACGCGCTTTCCGACATGTGCCATTGGTCAGCCTCCCTCAGCCCACGACTTCCAGGCCCATGGACCTGGCCGAGCCACGGATCATGGCCGAAGCCGATTCGACGGTGTCGCAGTTGAGATCGGCCATCTTCTTCTCGGCGATCTCGGCGATCTGCGCAGTGGTGACCTTGCCGACATTGCCGCCCTTGCCCGGGGTCTTCGAACCCGCGGTCAGGCCGGCGGCCTTCTTCAGCCAGTACGAGACCGGCGGCTGCTTCATCTCAAAGGTGAAGGAGCGATCGGCATACGCGGTGATGATCACCGGGATCGGCATGCCCTTTTCCATCTGCTGGGTCTTCGCGTTGAAGGCCTTGCAGAATTCCATGATGTTGAGGCCGCGCTGACCCAGCGCCGGACCGATCGGCGGCGACGGATTGGCCGCGCCTGCCGGAACCTGAAGCTTCACGTAGCCCGTGATCTTCTTTGCCATGATGGCTGCTCCTGCCGTCCGCTCCGATGCCTATCCGGAACGACGACGACCCCGCCTGCCGATGCTCTTCATCGGGGCCAGGGTGGTTGCAGTGCGTGGTGCGGCGCCTGTGATCCGGCTGGCGACCGGCACGCCTCCCACGCGGTTGAGGCCGGGCCTATGGCACATCCGGGTGCGGAAGGGAAGAGGTTTCGGCGCCGACCGCCTCTTTTGGACGGGTCGCCGGAGCTTGCCGGATATAGTCGTCGAGCGCCAGGCAGATATGCAGCGCGACGAGTCCGATCAGCCCGAACGCCAGGATGGCATGCCCCTGGAACAGCGCATCGGCATGGCCCGCACCCCGCGGCCAGATCGCCGGCAGCGAGAGCCCGCCATAGATCTCGCGCGCCCCGAAATCCGAGATGCCGGCCAGCCCGAGCAGCGGGATCGCGACCAGCATTCCGTACAGGATGCGGTGAACCGCCCGTCCGCCCGCGCTCCGGGACCAGCGGCCGCTGAGGCGCTGGACGATACGATAGGCCAGCCGGGCCATGACCAGCAGGAGCAAGGCGAAGCCAGCCGTCTTGTGAAAGGTCATCAGCGCATCAGCCCAGGGGCCGCTACCGATCTCCTTCATCAGGATGCCCACGCAGAACATCATCAGAACGAGCACCGCCGTGCTCCAGTGCAGCACCTTCGCGACCAGCGGAAAGGCATGCGCATCGATGCGCCGCGCAGGGGCGGCCGCGATCGCCGGAGAATCGGCCGTCATCGTCATGCCTGCCTGGCTCCCTGCGTATCGTTCATGAAGCTGTCGACCGCCTGCCGCAGGGCCGCGGCCTGCCCGTCGATATCGGCGGAGGTGCGGGCCATGCGTTCCGTCATCCTGCGCCAATCCTCGAACATGCCGGCGACCTGCTCGACCTGTTCGGCCGTGCCGCGCACATCGCCGGCGGTCCGGGCGGTGCCGGCATTGATCGAGCGGGAGGCCTCGTCCTGCCGGCGGGCCAGCTCCGCGATGGCATCGGCTGCGGTCTCGACATCGTTCACCGACGTCACAAGCGCCCCGATGCGCCCGGTAATCCGCTCGGCGGCGGTGCCGATTGAATCCAGTCCGCGCCGGACATGCCCGGTAGCCTCCGCGGTCCGGTTGGCGAGCTGCTTCACCTCCGCGGCGACCACGGCGAAGCCACGACCGCTCTCCCCGGCGCGCGCCGCCTCGATCGTCGCATTAAGCGCCAGCAGATTGGTCTGGTTCGCGACATTGCTGATCAGCGTGACGACGGCCGAGATTGATCCCACCGCCTCGCGCAGCATGACGCTGTCATCGGCAGCTTCCTCGACGAGCGTCTTCGCCCCGCCCGCGATACCCGAGGCGCGGCGCGCTTCCTCAGCCGTGATCGCGAGCAATTCCGCGATTTCATTCAGGGAGCAGGACATCTCGTCGACGTGAACGGCGGCGCGCTGGCTCGACTGGGCGGCCGCGCCGGCGTGCTGGTCGACGAAGCCGGACAGCTGCGACAATTCGTTGGACGCATCCGTCATGCTCGCGGCATGGGTTTCCAGCGCGCCGGCTATATGGGCGATCCCGTCCTGGAACGCCTGACCGCGAACCCGCAGAGCCTGCTGCCGCTCGACCTCGCCGGCCAGCGAGGCCAGCCGCGTCCCGGCCGCGTCCTGCCTCGCCTTCTCGTCCGAGAGATGCGCATGCAAGGCCCGGCCGAGCATGCCAATCTCGTCGCCGCGGCGCGCGAGCTGGCGGACCCAGCCGGAATCTTGCCCCGGCGCACCGAGGGCCGTCGCCATGGTCGTGATCGGCCGTACCAGCCAGCGATGCTCGAAGGAGATGATGAGGGTCACCAGGGCCAGCCCGAGCGTCACCAGCAGCAGCGTATTCCGCCGGGAGCTCTCGACATGGGCGCCGAGCGCTTCGCTGACGCCGGCAATCACGCCGTTGAGGCTCACCCGCAACTCGTTGCGATGCGTTGCGACCTTGCGCAACGCATCCCGCAGGACGACCTTCTCGGAGTCGAGCTTGGTGGCCAGCTCCCGCAAGCCCAGGATGGCCTGCCGCGCCTGATCCGCAGCCTCGCCGTCAGTGCGGGCGGCGACGATCTGCATCGCCGCGATCAGGGTGTCGATATCACCGGCGAGATGGTCGCGCTCATGACCTGAAACGATCGCCACGACCACACGGCTATAGGCGGCATCGGTATCCGAGAGCGCCGCCGCGGCACCCGCCTGCGCCGTGATCGAACGAGCGAAACCGGCGAGCTTGACCGAGCTGATGAACTGCGCGGCACCGAAGACGCAGGCGAGCACGCCCAGGATCAATGCCCAGAGCGTGAGGCGCTGGCGCACCGTGGCCTTGAAGAAACTGGGGAACATGGCGCCCTGCGTCGGATGACCGCGCAGAACATTGCCCAAGTGATCTTAAAAGCCGATTAACCTAACGAAAACAGCCCGAAGCGAGCTTCGGGCCGGTCTGGTTTCAGAGCTTCTCGACCTGGCCGTATTCGAGCTCGACCGGCGTGGCGCGGCCGAAGATGGAGACCGCGACCTTGAGGCGGGCACGGGCGTGGTCGACATCCTCGACGACGCCGTTGAACGAGGCGAAAGGCCCGTCCGCGACCTTGACCTGCTCGCCGACCTCGAAAACGATCGTCGGCTTCGGCCGCTCGACGCCCTCGGCCACCTGGCCCTTGATCCGCATCGCCTCGCTCTCGGGGATCGGCATGGGCTTGGCCTTGTCGGCGCCCAGGAAGCCGGTGACCTTCGGCGTGTTCTTGATGAGGTGATAGACCTCGTCGGTCATCTCGCATTTCACCAGCACATAGCCGGGGAAGAACTTGCGCTCGGCCTCGACCTTGCGGCCACGGCGGACCTCGACGACTTTCTCGGTGGGAACCAGCACCTCTTCGAACTTGTCGGCGAGGTTACGCTGCCCCGCCTGGTCGCGGATCGACTGGGCGACCTTGTTCTCGAAGTTCGAATAAGCGTGGACGATATACCAGCGGGTGCTCACGTTCGTAATTCCGTTCAACGGGCGCCGAGGATGAGACCGAGCACCCAGCGAATGACGGTGTCGGTGAAGAGGAAGAACAGGCTGGACAGGACCACCATCGCGAGCACGAGGCCCGTGGTGATCAACGTCTCGCGGCGCGAAGGCCAAGTGACCTTGGACGCCTCGGTGCGCACATCCTGCAGGAACTGGAAGGGATTGGATTTCGCCATGAACCACCTCGGGTTCCGATCCGGCCCACGCTCCTGCGCGATGCCGATTCGGCCGTCCTGAAACATTCGCGGCGCGGGACCCGGGGAGGGTCGCGCGCCGTCATGGCTAGCCTCTTACATCGCATCCGACGTAGAGCCAAGCGTCTTTTTGCAGGCCGGCTCGTGACTTTCCAGGTTGAGGTCTCGCTCTACCGGGCGCGTTCAGCCCCGCGATGCCGCGCTTGGACCGTTCGCGGGCATCGGCCGGCATCGCCGAGCCGCCGCAGAGCCGCTCCTCGGCCGCACGTACATGGCGCGCATAATTGGCGAGGTGGACTCCGTCGCGGGCGATCCCCGGCTTGGCCGCCCCTGCCCCTTCTCCGGCCATGTCGAACGCATCCACGACATCGCAGCGTCGGGCGCCGCAGACCTCACGCATGGCGGCGTCGAAGCGCAACGCCGCTGAACGCGGGAATGCAGCCTCCTGCGAGCTCGCCACCGGTGGGATCGTGATCAAGGTGACCTTGTCCGCCCAGGTATCGAGCCTGTCGAGCAAGCCATTGAGTGCGATACGGAATGCCGTAACAGCGCCGGGATCGCCGGGATGGCGGCGGACCCAGATATCGTTGGTGCCGACGATCAGGATCAGTTCTCTAGCCTTGCGGCGCGGATCAAGCATCCGGGCGAGGCCGAGCACATCGCCGGCGGTGGCGCCTGACAGTCCCGCATTCAGCACCGGGAGACCGCACAGCTCCGGCAGATAGAGCCGCTCCGCATGGGAATCGCCCATCACGATCAGGTAATCGCCCTCGACCTGATCCAGTTGCGACTGGATGGTCTTCATGCGGATTTTAGCGAAGCCTTCCGCCTCGGGCTTTGCCCCGCGCAATCGCGGCAGGGCGTCCGCGGCGAGAGCAAGCCCCGCCACCAGCACCGACACCCAAAAGAAGGCGACCATGACGCGCCGTGCCGGCGCGCTTGGAAAGCGCCTCGGCGGGCGGCCGATCATTTCGACATGCATCGATAAATTCCAACGCGACGGGCCACGAAAGAAAGCCCGCACTTCGATGAAATCGATATACGTGGGAATAATTCCCACGTAAAGAGGATGATCAAAAAAATGCAGACCGGCGGCGATCCCAGGTCGCCCGATTAGCGGCGATGCAAGGACATCAGCAGGAAAAAGGGCCGCTCGCGTTCCTTCGCCCAGCCCGGCTCGGCCGCGACCTGCTCCGGGCTCGGCGCCCATTCGACCAGCCGCTCCAGCCGGAAGCCGGCGCCCAGCAACAAGTCGAGATAGGTGCCCATGGTGCGATGGCGCTTGACCACCCCATCCGCCAGCCAGTTGCTGACCCGCCTCCCCTCGTCGTGATAGCCGTTGACCGGCCAGGTCGCGCGTCCATCGGCATCGACGAGCCATTCCTGCCGCGCCGGCGCCGTCATGATCGGATGCTCGACCGAGCAGACAAGGCTTCCGCCCGGCTTCAGCGCCGCATGCACCCGCCCGAACAGCTCGGCGAGATCCTCGATATAGTGGAAGGCAAGCGAGCTATAGGCGAGATCGAAGACGCCCGCTGGCGGCGCATAGGTCTCAAGATCGGCGCACTCGTAAGCCACATGGGAATCAAGCGTCTCGTGCCGCGCGCGCTCCAGCATCTTTTGGGAAACGTCGACGCCCATCACGCTGGCAGCCCCCTCGCCCGCCGCAAACCGGCAGAACCAACCGAAGCCGCAACCGAGATCGAGCACGCCTTTACCGGCAAGCGCCGGCAGCATTCCGCGCAACACCGGCCATTCCGGCGCGCCGTCCAGCCCGTGGACGGAGCGCGGCAACTGGCTGTAACCGGCGAAGAAGGTCTCGTCGTCGTAGATGTTCTGGGTCATGGCGCTCGAACAACCGCGCTGCGGTTTGCGCATCGGCCACTCGAAGAGCGACTGGCAGGGGCGGTAGGGCTCGAACCTACGACAACCGGTTTTGGAGACCGGTACTCTACCAACTGAGCTACACCCCTGCAGGTGGGCGTCATGTGCCCCAAGGCGCGATGGATTTCAAGTCGAAATCGCGCGCCGTCCTCATTTGCTGTAAGGGCCGAGTTCACGCGCATAGCGCTCGACCAGCTTCAGCCCGAATTCGGTCGGCCTCAGCGCCGGGCCACGATCATGGATCGCGATGCCCGCCCGCGCCCCGAAAATACGCTTGCCGTAGCAGAGCAACGTCTCGATCGACTGCATGATGAAGGTGATCGCCGGCAGAACCTCGCGATAGGCGGCGTCCGCCCCGGCTTCGTCGCCGGCCTTGTAGCGGTCATAAGCGCGCAGCGCGTAGTCGATCGTGTCTGGCGCCAGGATCATCCCGGCGCAGCCCGCACGGAAATTGTCGATCAGCTCGAGCCCACCACGCCCGTTGAGAATCGGCAGATGGCCTTCGGTGACGGCGATCAGGCGCTCGATCTCGACGACCGAACCCTCGCCCTTGATAAGGCTGATATTCGGATAGCGCCGCGTCAGCTCGCGAATGTCCTCGGCGGAAAGCCCGCGGCCCATATAAGCCGGCGCATTCTGGATCGCGACCGGCAGCGACGTTGTCTCGGCGATCCGTCCGAAGAAATTGATGTACTCGGCTGCACCGAAGCTGCCGACCATCGGCGGCTGCAGAATCACCCAGTCGGCCCCATTCTGCTCCGCGACCTTCACCAACGCAGCCTGCTCGGCCACCGAGGAGCCGAAGATCGTGAAGGCGAGCGGTTTTCGGCCCGCCACGTCCTCCGCCATCCACTCCATCACCGTGCAGCGCTCGGTGAAGCTCAGCTTCGAGACCTCGGTCGCGAGCCCGAGCGCCGCCATGCCCTGCACGTCGAGATCGAGGCTGATCCGCGTCTGCTTGCGCATCGCCGCCCGGTCGAGCCGCTCATGCGCGTCGAACAGCGCGAAGACAATTGAATGGATCCCCGGAAACGGCGGCTTGAACGGCATGGGCAGCATCCTCCGCAACGGAGCGGCTGATCCGCCCTCTCGCGACGATTGAGAGCATGGAATGCGCGATCCGAGCAGCCCAGTTGGCCGTGGCCGCCCTTGCATTCACGGCATGGCTTTGAAAGGCGCGTCGCCAAAAGAAAAAGGGCGGTGTCGCCACCGCCCTTTTCCAAATCGGTCTGTGTAACGTCGATCAGGCGATGATCGAGGCGACGACGCCGGCGCCGACGGTACGACCGCCTTCGCGGATGGCGAAGCGCAGCTTCTCTTCCATCGCGATCGGGGCGATCAGCGTCACCTCCATCGAGAT